>Ga0335072_10001354_pt1 | contig 40003 bp, 35 predicted proteins | sample Lox_Sample_21_FD_206725 | JGI IMG/M metagenome (GOLD analysis project Ga0335072, IMG submission 206725) | Soil microbial communities from Loxahatchee National Wildlife Refuge, Florida, United States - Lox_Sample_2.1 | ecosystem: Environmental > Terrestrial > Soil > Wetlands | place: USA... | reverse complement strand
GGCCAGTATGTGCTCCATGTAGGCCAGTGCGTTGGGTCCTGGCAGGCCCGCGGCAGGCGGGATCTCGAGCAGCCATGGATGCCTGCGGTACACCGCCACGACCTGATGGCCCAGCGCGAGCAAGTCGGCGACGGCCTCACCGGTGCCCGGCTCGTCAAGGCCGTACTCGCCTGCCGCCTGATCGGCCATCAATTCCAGTACCTCACCGCGGGTGCTCACATACCGGTACAGCGAGGCCGGGGCGGTTCCGATGGCCGCGGCCACTGCTCGCATGGTCACTGCGCTGAGGCCGCGGGAATCGGCCAGGCTGATGGCTGCCCTGGCTATCTCTTCCTGGCTGTGCTCAGGGACCGGGCCGCGCGCCGAGCGGGGCGGCCGCATCCAGATGCTCCCGCCGGCAGGCGTCGTCGGCTCTCTCGTCATTGCGAACACTGTACTCAGTAACTTAGGATGCATAAATAGCGAACATTGATCGCAGTTTTGACCGGGGTGAGGAGACAGCAAGTGAAAGCAATCGAGGCCATCGGACTGACCAAGTCGTTCGGCGTCGTCCGCGCGCTTGACACCTTCGATCTGACCGTCCCGGCGGGCACGATCTGCGCGCTGCTCGGCCCGAACGGGGCTGGCAAGACGACGGCCATCCGAATTCTTGCCACCCTCATTAGTCCGGACGCCGGGACGGCGAGCGTGGCGGGCTTTGACACCTCCCGGCAAGCCGCACTGGTGCGCGGTTGCATCGGCTTGGCGGGGCAGCACGCCGCCGTCGACGACGACCTGACCGGGCGGGAGAACCTTGCCATTCTCGGCCTCATGCACCATCTGGGCCGGCGCGCTGCCTGGCGGCGAGCGGACGAGTTGCTCGCCTGCCACGGGCTGACCGATGCGGCGGGCCGCCTGGTGAAGTCCTGGTCCGGCGGGATGCGCCGCCGGCTGGACCTGCTCGCCAGCCTGATTGTCAAGCCGGCCGTACTGTTCCTTGACGAGCCGACAACTGGCGTAGATCCCCGCAGCCGGGCAGCGATCTGGTCTGAGGTCAGGTCACTGGCGGCCTCCGGCACGACGGTACTGCTCACCACTCAGTACCTGGACGAAGCAGATCGTCTCGCTGACGGCGTCGTGATCATCGAAGCGGGCAGGACCGTCGCCACCGGCAGCCCTGACGATCTGAAAGACACGATCGGGACCAGGGTCGCGGTGGCCGTGGAACACGCTGCCGACCTGCCAGCCGCGGCGGCGGTTGCGGCACGATGGGCGACCAGGCCGCCCGCTGTCGACACCGATCAACTGCGGGTGACGGCCCGGATCGCCGCGGGTTCGGTCACCCTGCCAGAACTCGTCAGGCACCTGGACGCCGCAGGTGTCCGAGCGCAGGACGTGAGCTTCCGACGGCCCACGCTTGATGAGGTCTTCCTCGATCGCACCTGGGACAGCGCACGCGACGGGGCCGGGATGGTGCACCAGTGAGCGTCACGAGGATCTGGTGGCCGGTATCTGACGGCATGACAGCGGCGCAGCGCCTGCTTACCAAGCTCAGGCACGACCAGACCGCGCTGGCGCTGACGGTTGGCGCCCCGGTTGTCATGGTGCTGGTGTTTGGCTATGTGTTCGGCAGCGCGATTGCCGTGCCCGGCCGGGAGAACTACCGCGCTTTCCTGGTTCCCGGGTTGTTCGTCATGACAGCTGCCAACGTCATCCCGTCGATGGTCACCATGGCGCGTGATTCATATCGCGGGGTAGTTGACAGGTTTCGTTCGCTGCCGATCAGCCGGGTAGCGGTGCCGTTCGGTCAGGCTGCTGCGACTGCCGTCTACGGAGCTGTGAGCATGGCCCTGATGGCGCTGTGCGGGCTTGCCGTCGGCTGGCGGATCGACAACGGTGCAGCCAAAGCACTGCTGGCGTTTGGCCTGCTGATCGCCTTTCAGATCGCCATGACCTGGGCAGGCATGTACCTCGGTCTAGCGCTCGGCAGCGAAGAGACTGCCTCGCAAGCCACGATCCTGATCTTCCCTGTCACCGGCCTTTCCAACGTGTTCGTGCCGACATCCGGCATGCCGGCATGGCTTGCCACGATTGCCGACTGGAACCCGGTCAGTGCCGTTGCCGCAGCTGCCAGGCAACTGTTCGGCAACCCGACGACGGCCGCTAACGGCGCGTGGCCGCTTGAACACCCCGTTGCCGCAACGGTGGGCTGGACCGCGTTGCTGCTAGCTGTCTTCGTCCCGCTCTGCACGGCCCGCTACGCCAGGGGCCGCGCGAGCTGACGGGTTACCAGGGAACGCAGACATTGACGACAACGCCAAGGCATACGTCGCCGGGCGCTGAGGCCGACGTGCTTGGACTTGGCGTGGGTGACGGTGCGGGATCAGACGTTGCAGGCTGCGGTGACGGTGAGGCGGACAGCGGCACTCGCGCTGCCGTGGACAGCTCAGGCTTGGCGGAGCCCTGTGGCTCCTGTGCAGGCATGCGGCTCGGGGAGACGTCCGGCGCGGAGGTGACCGGCGCGGCCGCGGTGATGAGGTGCCGGGCGTCCCTGCGCGCCGCGATGTGAGTGTGCGCATGCGCGTGCGCGGCAGGTGCGGGCACCGGGCTGATGCGGACCAGCGGCACGACTGAGTGGCCGGGCAGGACCGCTAAGGCCACTCCGGCCGCTGCCGCCGTGGCTGCCGTGACGCCGGAGACGATTGCCGCCCGGACGGAAATGGCAGCGGCGTGCCACACTGCGGCCGCGGCGAGGACGGGAATGATCGCGGCGGTCTTCGATGCCTGCCAGCCGTTGCGGCGTGCGGCTCTCACGGCGGCCACAGTGGCGTGGCATGCCTCGGCCGCGGTAAGAGTGTCGGCTACCCGGACGGCCAGGCCTCCGGGGCCGCTACGAGCGTCGCGCCGCGGGCGGTCCGGCGCATGCCGCCGCTCTCCGGTCCGTCGGTGGGCCGGCCGATGCCGGCGAGCGGGCACAGCAGCGCGCGGCTGCCCGGGTACGCCGAGGGCCGGGCCCGCAGCGACCGGGATTACAGCGGCAGCCAGAAGTCCGGCAGGCATGGGTGCGCGCACGATCTTGGTTACCTGCCCGGCAGGCGCCGGCCGGGACGCGGCCGCCTCAAGCGAAGGCATCCACGCCCTCGGGTCGCCGACGGGGCCGGTGACTGCGACGACCCTGCTGGCTCCCACGTCGACCACGACCGGCAGGCCGCCCGGCCTGGGACCTGATGCCGCGGCGATGACAGATGGCGGCACTTCGGAGACGACGCCAGGTTCGGCAGAGCCCAGGTGAACTCCGGCGGTATGGGCGATGGCCTCGAACGCGGTGAGCCTGTCGGTGAGGTCCTGCCGTTCCCGCTCGGTATTCGCCCTCCGGTCGTCGAGCACGTCGATCGGCTGTAACCTGCGCCGCCACATTGGTGCCTACCCTTTACGCTCGTCGACAGGGTTGGTCAACAGGACTTTCGTACACCCGCAATAACGCTCTGTAAAGGCTTATGCGCGGGTTGCATCCGTGGTCCGAAATGTTCAAGGCAGGTAGCCTTTGAGCATGCCGAACGCACGGACCCGGCTATCCAGGGTCCTGGTGGCTTGCCTCCGCCTGGAGCACTGACAGGAACCTGTTCAGGCGGTCGGTCACGTCCTCCCCGCAGCTCGCGATCAGCACCACGGCGCCGTCCGGGCCGGAGACCGGCGCGTTCACCGCGCTCCAGTACCGTTTGACGAACGAGCCAGGGCTCACTTCGAAGTCATACTTCTGGAACTCCATCGCGTCGGGCTCGCCCGTAGCCAGCACCCGCCGCAGGGATGCGATCGAGTTACGCACCCCCGTTGCGCTGGGATCGGAAGGATCTTCGGGGAAAGCATCGAAGATGTTGCGCCCCAGCAACTCCTCGCGGGAGCGGCTGGCCGACCGCAGGAACGCGAGATTCACGTCGGCTATCGCGAACTCTGGCGTCAGCAGCACTATCGGGACCGGGAGCTGCCGGTAAACCGCCGCGTAGTCCATCTGCGGTTCGGTCATCAGGTCCCCTCCGGCTGTGAAGCTCTTGATCCTCCCCGCCCAGGCGCGCCTGAACCGTCACCCGGTTCCGCGTGGCCATTCATCATTAATCGCTAAAGCATCACAGCACGAACTGGGGCGATGCCACCTGGCATCGCCCCAGTTCAGAGCTCACATTGAGGCGTGTTACACGTCGTAATACAGCTCGAACTCGTGCGGGTGCGGGCGCAGCCGGATCGCGTCGATCTCGGTGGACCGCTTGTAGTCCAGCCAGGTCTCGATCAGGTCTGGCGTGAACACGCCGCCCTCGAGCAGGAACTCGTGGTCGGATTCCAGGTTGCTGAGCACGGCCTCCAGCGAGCCAGGCACCTGCGGGATGGCCTTCGCCTCGTCGGGCGGTAGCTCGTAGAGGTCCTTGTCGACTGGCTCCGGCGGCTCGATCTTGTTCTTGATGCCGTCGATCCCGGCCATCATCATGGCGGCGAACGCCAGGTACGGGTTGGCCGACGGGTCCGGGACGCGGAACTCGAGCCGCTTGGCTTTCGGGTTAGGCCCGGTGATCGGGACCCGGATGCAGGCCGACCGGTTGCGCTGGCTGTAGACCAGGTTCACCGGCGCCTCGAAGCCGGGGACTAGCCGGTGGTAGGAGTTCATCGTCGGGTTAGTGAAGGCCAGCAGCGACGGCGCGTGCTTCAGCAAGCCGCCGACGTAATAGCGGCCGACGTCCGACAGGCCCGCGTAGCCGACCTCGTCGTAGAACAGCGGCGCGCCGTCCTTCCAGAGACTCTGGTGGCAGTGCATGCCTGAGCCATTGTCGCCGAACAGCGGCTTCGGCATAAATGTCACCGTCTTGCCGGCGGCCCTGGCGACGCTCTTGACCACGTACTTGTAGAGCATGAGGTTGTCGGCCATGGCCAGCAGCGTGCCGAACTTGATGTCGATCTCGGCCTGGCCGGCGGTGCCGACTTCGTGATGCTGCATCTCGACGGTGATGCCGACCTCAATCAGCTTGCGTACCATCTCCGAGCGCAGGTCGGTGTAGTGGTCCATCGGCGGCACCGGGAAGTAACCGCCCTTGTAGGCCGGCTTGGCGCCGAGGTTGCCGCCCGGCTCATCCCGGCCGGTGTTCCAGGCACCCTCGATCGAGTCGATGTGGTAGTAGCCCTGGTTCGGGCCGGTCTCGTAGCGGGCCGAGTCGAAAATGTAAAACTCGGCCTCGGGGCCGAAGTACGCCGTGTCGGCGATCCCGCTGCCACGCAGGTAATCCTCTGCCTTGCGGGCGACGTTGCGAGGGTCGCGGCTGTACGGCTCTCCGGTCAGCGGGTCGTGCACGAAGAACGTCAGATTCAGCGTCTTGTGCGTCCGGAACGGGTCAAGCACGGCGGTCGCCGGGTCGGGGAGCAGCAGCATGTCCGACTCATGGATCTGCTGGAAGCCCCGGATCGACGAGCCGTCGAACATCCGGCCCTCGGTGAAAACGCTCTCGTCGAAGGATTCGGCTGGAACGGTGAAGTGCTGCACCGTTCCAGGCAGGTCGCAGAAGCGCACGTCGACGAACTGCACCCCCTCGGACTCGATGTACCGCAGTACCTCGTCGCCGCTTGTGAACATCAGCTCTCCTTACGCGCCGCCACGGTGAGTGCCGCGGCGCAGTTGGTGCCGCCTCCCGGTTGCCGCCACCCGGAATCGCGCCGCGCAGCATCAGCGGCACGGCCGGCCGGGTACCGATTAGGAAGTTAACGCCGGTCAGTTTCCTGACGGTGTCCCCCATGTTTCGCCGGTGTTACGCCGGAGGCCGGCGGGTCGTAAGTACCGACCCCGGCAGGCCGGCTGCCATCCCCGAGTTCAGTGCGCCTAGCCACAGTGCGCCGGCCAGAGCGGGCGCTGGCTCGCAGGCCCGGCAGAACGGCTACCGTTATGCCTGTGACCAACCAGCGGGCGCCTGCCTCAAACCAGCAGACCGCCGACAGTGAATTCTATCCGGGCCGGCAATTCGGGCTGCCAGAGTTCGGCAGCGGCTCGGTGGCGGGCTGGAGCAGGCGGTTCGGCGCCCTGCTCATCGACTGGATCGTGTGCAGCGTGATCGCCATCGCGTTCTTCTATCACCCGCAGGCGGGTCACGCCGGCAGCGTGCTTACGCAGTCGAGGCTATGGACGCTGGCTGTGTTCGGCGTTGAGGACTGGCTGCTCACGGCGTTCACCGGGTTCACTATCGGCAAGCGGCTACTCGGGCTTCGGGTCGTGCGCCTTGACGGGCAGCCGGTCGGACTGGCGAGAGCGTTCGCCCGGACCCTGCTGCTGATGCTGGTGCTGCCCGCCATGATGATGGACCGCGACCTTCGTGGCCTTCAGGACAAAGCCGCGAATACCGTCGTCATCCGCGGTTAACTGCGCGTTCCCGTCAGATCGTTCTAGCGGATTCGCGGTCGCGGCGGCTTGGGCATCCGGGCCGATCGCGGCACCGGGCCCTTGGGCATCTGCAGCTGCGCAGGCAGTGCGTTGAGCCGGAAGTTGAGTTCCGCGACCGCCTGGCCCTTGATGTTGCGCGGCAGCCTCATGATCTTCTTGTTGAGCTCCCTGATCGGGACTTGCCCCTCGCCGTCGCCGACCTGGAAGTCGTAGATCGGCACCTGGCTGGCGATCCGCGAGATCCGCTTCTTCTCGGCGGCGAGCAGGCTCGGCAGACGGCTCGGCGAGCCCTCGCCGACCAGGATAACGCCGGGCTTGCCGACGGTCCTGTGCACTACGTCCATGTTCCGGTTGGCGGCGATCGCGGGCGTGGTGGTGAAGCCGCCCCGCAGGCTCTGCAGCACCGCCGCGGCCGCGGCCGGCTGGCCCTCAAGTACCTTGTACTGCGCCGAAGTGGCGAAACGACCGAAGAGCACCATGGCGCCGCTGACCCCGGCCAGGATTCCGAGCGGGATGAAGGGCCAGAGCAGGCCGACGAAGTAGCCGACCACGATGACAACGGCGGCAATGCCGACGCCGGCCAGCGCGACGAGGGGCAGGGCGCGGGAGTCCTGCTTGCGGATGATGCCCGCGACCATACGTATTTGCTTGATCCGCCCCATCGACGTGGGATCGTCCGGGTTCGGCGCTTCAGCGCCGGACTTCTTCACCATGACCGCGAGGATACCGGGCGGGAACGCCGTTCCATGGCCTGGCGGTAGAGCCGGCCTGCTCGGTATGACGAGCGGACCAGGGGACCGGACTGGACTCCAGCGAAACCGAGCTCAGTCGCTTCCTCAGCGAGCTCGTCGAACTCCTCAGGCGGGACCCAGCGATCGATCGGATGATGCCGTACCGACGGCCTCAGATACTGGGTGATCGTGATCAGCTCGCAGCCCGCGGCCCGCAGATCGGCCATCGCCTGGCTGATCTCGTCCCGGTGCTCGCCCATGCCGAGGATCAGGTTGGACTTGGTCACCAGCCCGTCGGCCCGGGCGAGCTCCAGCACGTGCAGCGACCGCTCGTACCGGAATCCGGGCCGGATGCTGCGGAAGATCCTCGGCACGGTCTCCAGGTTGTGCGCGAGCACCTCAGGCCGGGCCGAGAACACTTCGGCCAGCTGGCCAGGGTCGGCGTTGAAGTCGGGGATCAGCAGCTCCACGCCGCAGCCGGGTACGGCCTGGTGGATCTCACGGCAGGTCTGGCCGTACAGCCAGGAGCCGCCGTCCGGGAGGTCGTCACGCGCGACGCCGGTCACGGTCGCGTAGCGCAAGCCCATGGCGGCGACGGACTCTGCCACCCGTCGAGGTTCGTCAGTATCCAGTGGCTCTGGCTTCCCGGTGGCGATCTGGCAGAAGTCGCACCGCCGGGTGCACTGGTCGCCGCCAATCAGGAAGGTCGCCTCGCGATCTTCCCAGCACTCGAAGATGTTCGGGCAGCCCGCTTCTTCGCATACCGTGTGCAAACCCTCGTTCCGGACAAGCTGTTTGAGCGCGGTGTACTCGGGCCCGGTGCGGAGCCTGGTCTTGATCCACGGCGGCTTGCGCTCGATCGGAACTTGGCTGTTGCGGGCCTCAATGCGGAGCAGGCGGCGGCCTTCGGGTGCTAGTACCACGCCATTCAGCCTATTACGGGTTGCTGCGGGCGCGGTGCTGATGGCCGGGGGAGCTTTGCAGAGGCAACGTTCAGGATGCGCTCAACCGATCGGAAGGGGACGGTCAGCCTGCCGCGAGGGCTGGCTAAGCGTGGGGGGCGAGTATCGGGGTGTAGAAGCCGCCAGCCAGAGCAGATGTGTGGCCACCGCGGCGACGAAGCAGCGGACGACGAGGCAGTGGTCGAGGCAGTGGAAGTCTTCGAGGGGAACGATTTGCGATGAACAGCGCGTTTGGCTCGCACGACCAGCATGACCGGGATAGCGCGGAGAACAAGGCTGGCGAGCAGGCGCCTGAGGACGCGCCTGCACCGGGGGGAGGTGCGGACTGGGGCGGCCCTACTCAGGGCGGCTATCCGGGTGAGGCAGGCTACGGGAGCCGGCCTGGCTACGGTCCCTACGGGGCAGTCCCGCCGCCTCCGCCGCCTCCGCCGATGTGGCCGGGCCAGCACACCGGGGGCGGTCAGCACGCCGCGCCACCGCGGCGCCCCCGCCGGCGCGTCCTGGTCCTGGCATCCGGCGTCACTGCCGTCGCACTTGCGGCCGGCGGTGCAGCCTGGGCCACGACCGGCTTGGCTACCGGCGGAGCTACCGCGGCTCTGAGCACAGCGGCGATCACCAGCCGGACCGCTCCGGGCCTTGTGGATGTCATGACGAGGCTTGGTTACTCCAATGCCACCGCTGCCGGTACCGGAATGGTGCTGACTTCGACCGGCGAGGTGCTCACTAACAACCACGTGGTCGCGGGTGCGACGTCGATCAAGGTCAGGGACATCGGCAATGGCCGCACCTACAGCGCGAAGGTAGTCGGGTACAGCGACAGCGACGACGTCGCAGTACTCAAGCTGACCGGCGCCTCCGGTCTCGCCACTGTCTCGATCGGCAATTCGGCCACCGTCTCCGCGGGCCAGCGGATCGTGGCTCTCGGGAACGCCGAGGGGCGCGGCGGCAAGCCGGCCGTCGTGACGGGGACAGTCACGAGCACCGGAAACACGATCACCGCGGTCGACGATGGTGACGGCGTCCAGGAGCATCTGGCCGGGATGATCCAGACCAACGCCAATATCGAGCCAGGCGACTCCGGCGGCCCGCTGGTCAATTCCGCCGGGCAAGTCGTAGGCATGGACACTGCAGCGTCTAGCAGTAACTCGACTGGCTACGGCACGACGGCCGACGAGGTGACCCAAGCCTTCTCGATACCGATCAACCGGGCTATCTCGCTTGCTGACCAGATTGAGGCAGGCAAGTCATCAGCCACCGTCCACGTCGGCCCGACGGCGTTCCTGGGCGTCGAGATCGACTCCGCAGGCTCCAGCGCCGGCGGTTCTGGCCTCGGGCAGGCGAGCAACGGACTCACGATCGCGGGCGTTGTCCCCGGCACAGCGGCAGCAGATGCCGGGCTCGCGGCCGGTGACACGATCACCTCGGTTGGCGGCCACCAGATCACCTCGGACTCAGATCTGCAGACCGTGATCGAGGAATATCACCCGGGCGACAAGGTCACCGTCGAGTGGTCCGGCCAGTTCGGCCAGGCGCAGACCGCCAGGGTCACGCTGACCGCCGGGCCCACCGGCTGAACCTGGCAGGCATCGCAATCGCCGGAGGCTGCCGCCCGGCCCAGCGGTGAACTGCCATCATCGAGCGCCCCGCTCCCAGGGGCGCCGCTGAGCGCCCCGCCTCCCCCGTGCGGGGCGCTCGGCATTCTCGTCGCGTTTGCGCCGCCGGACGCGGCCAGGGAGCCGCTGAGCACGCCCGGTAGAGCGGCCGGACGGCCCGATATGACGCGGGGACGTCCCATCGGGAACCATAGGGTCATGCCCAGTCAGTTCGATCCGCCGTCAGGAACCCGCGACCTTCTTGCCGCCGACGTGGAGCGGCGCGAGCACGCATTCGCCGTAATCCGCTCGGTCTTCGCCCGCTATGGCTTCGAGCCGCTGCAAACTCCCGCCTTCGAGCGGCTGGACGTGCTGCTCGGCAAGTACGGCGAAGAGGGCGACAAGCTGGTATTCAAGATCCTGCGACGGGGCGAGCACGAGGCATCCGGTGAGGCCGACCTGGCGCTGCGGTATGACCACACTGTGCCACTGGCCAGGGTGGCGGCGGCGTACGGCAGTCAGCTGCCGACTCCGTACAAGAGGTACGCGCTGGGTCCGGTCTGGCGCGCCGACCGGCCTGGCAAGGACCGGTACCGCGAATTCACCCAGTGCGACCTGGACACTCTGGGCTCGGAGTCGTTGCTGGCCGATGCGGAGGCGCTGAGTGCCCATCACGACACCTTCGCCGAACTGGGCCTGCCGGATTTCTCCATCCTGCTGAACTCGCGCCGCGTGCTGGCAGGGATGCTTGAGGCGTTCAGCGTGCAGCCGGAGATCGGCGCCGGAGTGCTGGCCTCGCTCGACAAGCTCGACAAGCTGGACCCAGCCGACGTGGTCAGCGAGCTAGCCGGGCGGGGCCTGTCATCCGAGCAGGCCGGCGACCTGGTGGCGGCGCTGACCGGGCCGGACTCAGCCGACCGGGTCCGGGTCGCGCTGAGCAAGACCGAGGAAGGTACCGCTGGCCTGGACGAGGTCGACACGATGCTGTCGCTGCTGGCCGGCCAGATCCCGGCTGGCCGCGTGATGTTCACCCCGCGGCTGGTGCGCGGGCTCAGCTACTACACCGGCCCGATCTGGGAATTCGCCGCGGCGGGCGTAGCCGGCTCGGTCGGCGGCGGCGGCCGCTACGACCACTTGCTCCAGCAGCTTGGCGGACCCGGCGTGCCCGCGACCGGCACGTCCATCGGGATCGAGCGGATACTTCCGCTCCTGCCCGGCGCCAAGGCCGCAAAGCCAGGGCGCCTCGACGTGGCGGTCACGGTGATGCGCAGTGATCTTGCCCCGCAGTCGTTCGGGTTCGCCGCGGCCGCCCGGTCCGCGGGCTTGCGCGCCAGTGTCTACCTCGGCTCGTCAGGCAAGCTCGGCAGGCAGCTCAAATGGGCGAGCGACGCTGGCGCCCGCTGGTGCCTGATCTACGGCGAGCACGAGCACGAGGCGGGCACGGTGACGGTTCGCGATATGACATCTGGCGACCAGGTGCAGGTGTCCGCCGCTGACATCGGTGCCTACTTCGGCGGCGTCGGGCGCGAGGCGAGTTGATTGGCGGGTAACAACTTCATCGAGCCGGTCGCCTGGCACGCAAGCCTGCCCGGAGTCGTAACGACCGCCGCCGGGCTGATCCACGACCCGGCGGGGAACGTGCTGGTGGTGAAGCCGAATTACCGCGACCACTGGAGCCTGCCGGGCGGGATCTGCGAATTCGGCGAGGCGCCGCATGCGGGCTGCGCGCGCGAAGTAGCCGAGGAGATCGGTCTTAGCCTGCCGGTGGGCCGGCTGCTGTCCCTCGACTGGCAGCTGTCGTCGCCGGTCTACGGTCCGGCCGCGCGCCCCGTTGTGTACTTCATCTTCGACTGCGGGACGGTGCCCGGCATGTCCGGCATCCAGCTGCAGGCAGACGAACTCGATGACTGCACATTCGCGCGGCAGGAAGCACTGGCCGGCTTGTTGCCGCCCGGCGTGCTGCCGAGGGTACAGGCGGCCATCGCGGCGCAAGCGTCGGGATGCGTCAGGTACGTGCCGCTGGCAGACGGCGATGGCGCGGCAGCGACAGGATCCTGACCGGACGAACGAACGCCATCCGGGCGGGAACGCGCACTAGTCCGTCCCCGGCTCGCCGGCCCGGCCCGGCTCGCCGGGCCAGTGAGGTCCAGGCGCGCCGGCCGTCAGCTGGCTCTTCTCGCAGTCGTGAGAGCTGGTGCTGGCACCTCGTCGGTGATCCGGAAGCTTGCGGCGCGCAGCGCCGTCGCCAGGTGCCGCTCGACGACTGGCAGCGCCTGCGTCACGGCAATCGGGCGGCCCGCTTCCACCGACAGGGACGTCACCGACGCATCGGAGATCCCGCACGGCACGATGCGGTCATACCACGACAGGTCGCAGTCACAGTTGAGCGCGAAGCCGTGCATCGTGACGCCGCGAGCGACGCGCACGCCGATGGCGGCAACCTTTCGGTCCTGACTGCCGCCGGCCACCCATACGCCCCTGCGGCCTTCGACACGGCCGGCTAGCACGCCAAATTCGCCGCAGACGCCGATCAGCGCTTCCTCGATGGCGTGCACGTAGGCGATCACGTCGATCGGCTCGCGGAGCGCGACGATCGGATAGCCGACGAGCTGGCCCGGACCATGCCAGGTGATGTTGCCGCCGCGATCGACGTCGATGACGGGTGCGCCAGGGTCTGTGGCTGGCCGGTCAAGCGGCGTGGTTCGCTTGCCAGCCGTATAGACCGCCTCGTGTTCAAGCAACAGGCAGGTATCGGGGATCAGGCCGCTCACCCGCTGCTCGTGGACCTGTCGTTGCAGCTCCCAGGCATCGGTGTAGGCGATCGCGCGGGTACCGACGCCCAGGCGGGCGAACACCAGTTCATCATGCATGCAGCCAGCTTAGCCCTGCGCGGCACCGCGCCCCGTGCCCGCGCGTGTCGGGCCGGCTGCAGCACCGCTGGCGGCTCAAACACGATATAGCTTGACGCCTCAACGCGATACTACTTATGGTTTTGGTGCCGGGCGAGCTGTGCGACGAGGGGGACTGAGACATCGATGGACGCGCTGGAAATATTCACCGCGCTAGGTACGCCGGCTGGCCGGGCCAACCCTTACCCGTACTACGCGGCGTTGCACGAACTTGGCGAGGTGGTACGCGTCAGCTCTGGCGCGATAATCGTCGTGGGATACGACGCGATCAACTCGGTCTTGCGTGACGCAGATTTTCGCGTCTCGGACGAGACTGCGTTCGATCGCGACTTTCCCGGCTGGCGCGACAATCCGGTGTTTGTCCAGGGCATGGACTGGATCCTGAACGTGAACGCGCCGAGGCACTCGCGCATCAGAAGCCTGATCGCGCGCGCCTTCACCGCGCGCAGGGTGGCCGGGCTGGAGCCGAGGATCGCCAAAATGGCTGACGATCTGCTGGCCGGCCTGGCCGAACGCGGAGCTGACGGCTCGCCCGTCGAGTTCATGCACGATTTCGCCTACCTGCTGCCAGTGACTGTGATCTGCGAGCTGATCGGGATCCCGGAGGCCGACCGGGAGAGCTTCCGGCCGATTGCCCGCGACCTGGCAGGCGTTTTCGAGCTGACCGACCCGGCTACCCTCCCGGCGATCAACGCCGCCGCGGTAGAACTGCTCGCGTACTTCACCGGGCTGGCCGCGCAGCGGCGCGCCAGTCCGCGCGACGACCTCATTTCCGACCTGCTGGCGATCAGCGACGCTGACGACGGCAGGCTGACCGATGCCGAGCTGCTGCATAACCTGACGCTGCTGCTGGTCGCGGGCTTCGAGACCACAACCAACCTGCTTGGCAACGGTCTTGAGGTCATACTGCAGCAGCCTGAGGCAGGCGCGGCCGTGCTTGACGGCTCGGTCCCGGCCAGCGCGTTCGTGGAGGAAGCGCTGCGCTACGACTCGCCTGTACAGCTCACGTCCAGAGTCGGCTACCCGACCGAGCTATCCGGTATCAAGGTCGGCGACGGCGACTCAGTCACGACGGTTATCGGGGCAGGGAACCGGGATCCACGCAAATTTACGGATCCGGACAAATTTCTTCCGCTACGCCAGGACGGAGCTCCGCTGAGCTTTGGCGGCGGCGCGCACTTCTGCATCGGCGCGGCGCTCGCCCGGCTCGAGGGGACGGTTGCATTTCCCCGCCTGCTGTCCCGGTTCCCGAAGATAGCGGCTGCCGGCGCACCGGTGCGGCGTGAGACCTTCCTGCTGCGCGGCTTTGACGCCCTGCCAGTGACCGTCGCCTAGCGATGCGACGGCAAAGCCGGAGTGATTGTCAGCTTTTCTGGGCACGAATCAGTCGGGAATGTCCGGCCATGGTGCGTGGCTAGGGTCAGCAGGAGGTGCCTGCCATGCTCGATGAGCAAGAACTGCGCGGCATGAGCCCCCAGGAACGGCTCCGCCTGAGGCAACGGCTTGCGGCGCTGGACGAGCGGGACCTGCCCGGCGGCGGGGCCGGGGAGCGGCGGCGCAAGGTATTTCTCGCCGGCATCATCGTCTGCTGCGTCGTGCTGGCCGTCTGGATCGGGGTGCTCGCGGTAACGCTTCCGAGGTACTACCGGGCCGGCGGCTGGCGCGGTGCGTGGGTTGGCTTCGACCTCGCGGAGCTGTGCGCCTTCGTGGTGACCGGCTGGGCCGCCTGGAAGCGCCGCCAGATTCTGATCATCTGCCTCGTCGTGCTTGCCACGCTGCTGTGCTGCGACGCCTGGTTCGACGTAGTACTTGATGCCAGGACGAAGGGGTTCTTGTTCAGCCTGCTGTCGGCGCTGCTGATCGAGCTTCCGCTGGCTGCGGGCGCGATCTTGCTCGCGCGCCGGCTGCTGCGCACCACGAACGCAATACTGCTGCGCAGCAAGGGTGTCTGCGGGCCAGTGCCGGGCCTCCGGAAGATACCGCTCGCCGCCGTTCATCCGAGTCGCCCGCTGAGTGATGTGCTGACAGAGCCCAGTCAGCTGATGAGTGAGCATGGCGAACTAGTCGCGGAGAAAGCTGACTCCGGCTAGCTCAGCCGGATGTCTTGTCGGCGGCAGCGGCCGCAAGCGCGGGTCCGATCGCCGGCTGCCGGAATGCAAAGCCGGCCTGCTCGAGCCGCGCCGGGAGGGCCCGGCAGCTCTTGAGCAACTCGGTCGAGACCTCGCCGAGCGCCAGGCGCAATATGGCGGCCGGCACGGTAAGCATGGCAGGCCGGTGCAGATTGGCAGCGAGTGCCTTGGTTAGCTCGCTGTTGGTGGCCGGCTCGGGCGAGGTCAGGTTCACCGGCCCGCTTAGGTCTGACCTGTCGAGCAGGAACCGCACCGCGCTGATGTGATCGGCGAGGGTAATCCAGCTGATGTACTGACGGCCGTCGCCGAACTCGGCGCCGAGCCCCAGCCGGAACGGCAGCAGGAGTCTGGGCAGCATCCCGCCCCGGCTAGACAGCACAATGCCGGACCGCACGTTGGCAACCCGGACGCCGGCCGCGCTAGCAGGCGCGGTGGCAGCCTCCCAATCGCGAACCAGCATCGCCAGGAAGCCGCTGCCGTTCGGTGCCGTCTCGTCAACAGCTTCGGTACCGGTATCGCCATACCAGCCGACGGCAGACCCGGCGATGAGTACCGGCGGAGGTTTCGGCGCCGCGAGCATCGCTGCGATGATCGCGCTCGTGCTGCCGATCCTGCTAGTGCGCAGTTCCTCCTTGCGGGCCGGGGTCCAGCGCCCGCCGGCGACCGGCGCCCCGGACAGATGCACGACCGCGTCGACGCCGTCAAGTGCGTCCGGGCTCAGGCCCGCGTTGCCGGCACTCGGGTCCCAGCGCATCTCCTCGGCACTCGCTGGATCCCGCCGGACCAGCCGGATGACGTCCGATCCGCCAGCGAGCAAGTCCCTGGCCAGCGCGGCGCCGATAAGTCCGGTCGAACCCGTGATGGCAACCCGCATGCCTACTGCTCCTTCTGGTTGTCCTTATCAGGCAGTCTTCCCGCAGACCAACCAGGGGCTAACCGGTGTCGTGCCACTCACGGCTACCAGGCCAGGACTGCGGAGGACGGGACACCGGACACGGGGAGCGTGGTCAGCGTGCCGGTGGCCATGTCGAGCCGCGCAAGCCTGCCACCGGCTGCGGCGACCAGTGCATAGTGGCCGGCTGGATCCAGGGCGAACGAGCAGCCGCCTGCTGCCCAGCTAGCCACTTTCCTGCGCAGGGCCTTGGCTGCGACGTCATAGGAGCTAAGCACGTCGAGTCTGCCTTGCCGGATGCAGAGATACAGGGTCTTGCCATCGGGACTGAGCGCGGCCGCGCCGAGCCTTCCTACCACGATCCCCTGGCCGTCAATTGGGGTATTCGCGGAGCTCGCATGTAGTACTGCCGTAGCTGGCCGCAGGCGCACACTGGAGGTTCCCGGTTTGGCGCCGGGACCAGATCCGGCGTACTCGTACCCGCTGAGGCCCAGAGTGGCGCCATCGGAGCTCAGCGAGATGTCATCCACCTGATCGCCGGCTGCCGTGAACCAATTGATCGAAACGCCTGTGTGCAGACGGTCGATCTCCACGTTCCTGCTGCCCTGGCAGTAGTCGGCGAAGGCAATCGCGGAACCATCCTGTGTAGCAGTGAAAGCCCGGTTTGGCAGGATGCCATCGAGGTAAGGGACTTCCGCGGGCCTGAGCGCGCCAGGCTGACCTGTGACCGATAGCCGCAACTGGAAAAGCCACGTCTTGCAGGGACTGCCGGTCTTCCGCTCTACCGCGACCAGCAGCGTCTGGCTGTCCACTCCCGTTGCGGCAACGCCGCTGAAGAATTCACCCGGCGCGGGCGGCGCTACCACCGCGATGAGCCTGCCGGTAAACGCACTGCGGATCTGGATCGCACCGCCGCTCGCCGGGAGCGCGGCGAAGAATCCTGGCTGAGGCTGCTGTATCAAGGGCTCGCGCCGCGGGCTGGCCGCGGGCCGCGGCCCGCGGGATAGCAGCCCTGGGACGATGGTGATCACGATCGCGATGAGGACCACGGCGACTGTCGCCAGAGCCGGCAGAACCAGCCGCTGCGGCCTCGCTGGCCTGACCTCTTCGAGCTCACGGACCGCGGACGCGATGTCCGCCGACGTCACGGTGTGCGCGGCCGCGGCCATGGCCCGCCGCAGGACATCCTCGATCTGGCTCACAGCTGCTCCCTGAGAACCTGAGCCAGCGAGGCCAAGGCGCGGGACGCTGTGGATGACACTGTTCCCCGGCTGACCTTCAGAACTGCGGCTATCTCCTGGTCCGGCATGTCGAGGTAATACCGCAGGGCAAGGATCTCGCGGGCTCGTGCAGGCAACCGCGAGACCGCCTGGAGGGCCAGTCGGCTGTCCTCGCGCGCCATGACGGCCGACTCGGCGGACCATACGGCGGGCTCGGGTTGGATACGCCTAAGCGACGCGCGCCGCCGCGTCCTGTGCACGGACCGGCAGCCGTTGATGACGCTAACGTGCAGGTAAGCCAGTGCCTTGTCGGTATCGGCCAGTCGGTGCAGACCCCGAACCAGGCCGATGAAAGCGTCCTGCACAACGTCCTCGGCCGTTGCCTTGTCGCCGACCAGGAGCAGGGCCACCCGGACGAGGTCGAGCCCGTGCTCGCGGTAGATTTCGCTGATGAGCTGCCTGTCGAGGCTCGCGCCGGATCCCGGCAAGTGAGCCGGCTCGCTACTGTGCTCAGCCGCATCTGCTACCTCCACCGCGCTCCCGTACCGGTGGTGGCCCGGGCCGGCTTCGGTCACCGCTCTCCTCTCCGCCCGCCTGGGTCGAGCACGCCCGCTCGCATGACGCGACCGTGGCTGCCGCAAGTCACACAATAAAGACGTCGCTGTCGATGATTTGCTGAGTCAAAGAACGAAAAATCTGGCGAGCTGCGGGACTCGGAGCTAGTCCGCGAGGAAGTCGGTGAGCGCCGTCCAGAACTCCGGGGAGTTTCTCGGCAGTGAAATGGCCGCCGGGCACTTCGACATGCCGCCCGTGCAAAGCATCGGCCAGCGGCCTGGGGCGATTCTGCCAGTCGTCGGCGGATACGACGCCGCATCGTGCGACGTGGTGCTGTCCCCGTATTCCGTCCCCGCCATAAAAGTCCATGAGGCAGCCGAGTCTAGTAGTGCATACCGATCCGGTCTCATTGCGAGCGGTCAAGATCGGCGCAAATCTAGACTCGGGTAAGGGCATCAGAAGCCGTTCCGCTGACGTTCCGGCGCGTGTGCGGCACTGTGCGTCTGGAGGGAGCGGCGTCATGCGCGGCGCGGTCGTTACGATGATCGCGCGCCGGATGGCGGCGTCGTGGCTGCTGTTCTGCTGCGTGATCGCGACTACCTTCGTGACCGCGTCGTTGCTTGCCGCGCTCGCAGGCTTCGAATCGCAGGCCCTGCCACAGGCGCTGCACCGCCGGCTCGCCGCCGACCCAGCCTCCTCGGTCGCCGTGATCGGCCTGGTTGGTGCCGGACTCGGCCGCACCGACACCCGCGTCATCGCGACCGCCGTACGAACCGCCTTTGGCAGCAGCGCCGGCCAGGTCGATGAATCCGTGTGGTCCGATCCGCTGGCGCTCCCGGCGTCGGCAGGTGCAGTGAGCGGTCGGCAAGCCGACGCGGCGGCGCCGGACCGGATCGAGGCTTACGCCGCTCTCGTATCAGGCCGCTGGCCAGCCACGCCGCGGCCAGGCCAGCCGATTCCGGCCGCCATCCCGGTTTCGCTCGCAGCTGCCCTGCACGCAAGAACCGGCGCTGTCGTCACGCTGCGCGACCTCAACACCCGCAAGCCGATCAGGCTGCAGATCAGCGCGATGTACCGCCAGCGGGAGCCGCCGTCGCCCTATTGGCACATCGACCAGATCTGGACCTGTGGCGCGACCAGTCAGCGGTGCGTCATGAGCCGCGGTCCGATCGTGGTCAGCCCGGCCGCGTTCGGTCCTGGCGGGCTGACTGCCGACCAGGCCTCGTGGGTGGTGCTGCCGGACGCCGGACGCATCGCGCCGAGCGACCTCAGCCGGCTGGCTGGCCGCGTCGACGCGCTCGGCGCCAGGCTGCAGAACACGGCCAGTCTCGGCGGCTTGGTGGTGAGTACGACTATGCCGCAGTCGCTGCGGGTGGCGGCGCGGAACCTGGCCGCAGCTGATTCGGTGCTAGCCATCAGCGGGACTCAACTGCTCCTGGTCGGAGCGGTAGCGGTGGCGCTCGCATTGCTACTGCTCGCGGGCCAGCGGGAGCAGGAATCGGCGGTGCTCGGCGCCAGGGGAGCAGCCAAGTGGCAGCTGGCGATTGCCGCGCTGGCTGAAGCGATGATCGTCGGCGCAGTCGCGTTCGTGCCAGCTGCGCTAGCCGGCACCTGGCTCGCTCAGTTGCTGGCGAATAGCGGGCTCCTGCACGGAACCGGGCTGCAGCTGGCCGGGATAGCACCGGGGGCGTGGGCGGTGGCGGCGGTCGTCTGCGCTCTGGTAGTCGCGGCGATGGTGGTCCCGGTGATGTGGCCCCGGTCAGTCCGCGTGGCGCAACTGCGTCGCTCCGGCAGAGCACGGACAGCGACCGCCATCAGGGCAGGAGGCGATGTCATCCTGCTTGCCCTGGCGCTTGTGGCCGTGTGGCAGCTGCGAGGTTACTCGTTCCGTTCTACCGGAAGCGCCATCGACCCGGTGCTTGTCGCTGCCCCTGCGCTGGCGGTCGCCGCGGTGAGCCTGGTCTCGTTGCGCGTGCTGCCTGTCGCTAGCCGGCTCCTCGACCGGGCGGCCGCCCAGGGCCGGCGCGCCGGCACCACGCTGGCCAGCTGGCAAGTCAGCAGGCGCCCGCTCGGACAGGCGGGTCCGGTGCTACTGGCAGTGCTGGCCGTCACCACCGTGACGCTGGCCATCTCGCAGTACGCGAGCTGGCACCGGGCGGCGAGCGACGACGCGGCCTTCGCCGTCGGCTCGGATGTACAGGTGCAGACACCCGAGCCGGTTGTGCTCAATCAGGTCGGCTCGATCGCGGAGGCCACGGGCGTACGGGCAGCCACGCCCGTCGTCACCGGAACGAACCCGGCAGGCGGCGCCGCTCTAGCTGTCGACGTGCGAACCGCTCGCGCCGCCGTCCTGCTCCGCCCGGCGGCGTCAGCGCTGCCTCTGACGACATTGTGGCGCCGTATCACTCCGTCGTGGCCAGCTCCCGGGCTGCAGCTGCCTGGCCGCCCGGCGCGGATTCAGCTGACCGCCCGCCTGAGTGATAGCCGGGCTCCCGGTCTGCGGGCGGCGGTCACGCTTGCGGTTCAAGACCGTTTCGGCAGCGTGTTCCATGCCTCGGCCGGGACTCTGCTGGCGGACGGTCACGATCACGCACTGATCGCGGTGCTGTCCGCCAGCGGGCAGGCCGGTTATCCGCTGCGCTTGCTCGGGCTGTCGCTTAGCTACCCTCTGCCGCGCGCGGCGGCTCGCCAGCGTCCATCCGCCCCGGCCTCGGCCAGCCTGGTGATCAAGGACATCTCGCTCGCAGGCCTAGCACAGGGCGGTTTCGCACCGCCGGTCGCGGCCGGCCGGGAGCTGGCCAGCTGGCAGCCGGCGGCGGCAGCGCCGGATCTGAGTAACCTGCCCGCTTCCGCAGGCCTGCCGCCCTCGGTCGGCCAGTGGCGCGTCTCGGCCGGCTCAGCGCAGCTGTCGTTCCAGCCGGGGACCGCACCGTCAGCGTCGGCGGCTCGGATCGCGACGCCGCACGTAGCCGCGGAAGTAACGGTGACAGCACCGATCCCCGATCGGCCGGTCCCTGGAATCGCGACCCGCGCCTTCCTGACGGCAAGTGGCGCTACCGTGGGCGCGACTGTCCCGTTGTCGTTCGGCGCTGACTCCGTACCGGTCACCATCGTCGGTGCTGTAGCGAACTTCCCGACCGTGACCGGCGCGGGCGGCGCCGTGATCGTGGATCACGCGGCCGTTCAAGATGTCATCGCCAGCCGCTGGGATCAGCCAGCGCCCGTGACAACCTGGTGGCTCCGGACTGCGGGCGGCGCGCCGCCGGGACTTCCGGCCGGCACAACGGTGCGCGATCGCGAGCGCGACGCTTACGAACTGCTCGCAGACCCCGTGACACTGGTGCCGCAGCAAGGCGTCCTGGCCGTGGCCGTCGGGGTGGCTGCGCTGGCCGCGCTCGGCTTCGCCATCAGCGCGGCAGTCAGGCTGCGCGCCGGGCGGCTCGAGGGCGCCGTGCTGTCGGCGCTCGGCATGTCCCGTACGGCGCAGGCGGCCCGGCTGTGCGCGGAGCAGGTCATGCTCGCGGTGCCTGCGGCCGCCGCCGGGCTGGCGGCCGGGGCCGTCCTCGCGCACGTGCTAGTTCCCGTGCTCACCCCGGCTCCGGCTAGCACCCCGCCAGTGCTGGTGGTGCTCCCGCTGGCGTGGCCCTTGTGGTCCGTGCTCGCGGTTGCGATGATCCCGGTACTACTGGCGGCCACTGCCAGCGCCCGCATCGGCACCAACGCGGCCGGCCGGCTTCGCATGGTGGAGGCGCCATGAGGCCTGCGCCTACGCCGCCAGGCCGGGTAGCGATGCCCGGGCTGTGGCCTCGTGCCAGGGCGGCATGGCTCGCTTACTGCGGCACCGGTGCCGCCGCCAGCGTGGCCGTCGGCCTGCTGGTCCTTGGCTGCGTGTTCCTGTCGGTGGCGGCGCCAAGAGAGAGCCTGGCGCTGCGCACCCGCGCACTGCACGATGAGCTAGCTCGCGTGAATCCGCTCGGCAGGTCGCTCTACGGCTACCTGGACTACAGCGCGTTCGAGGTCGCCGCGCACCGGGTTGACGGCTCAGCCATCACGGCCGCGCAGTCCAGGCTGCACCGCAACCTGCTGGCTGCCGGGCTACCGCTCGCTCCAGCAGGTGCTGACTGGTCCGGGCTGAGCACGGGATACCAGGGTGTAACCGGGGCTGCGCCGTCGCTCTACAGTCCAGGGGCCACACCTCCGCAGCTGGAACTGCTCTTCCGGGATCAGCTGCCCGGCTACGCCACGCTGACGGCCGGACGATTCCCCGCGGCTGCGTCCTCGGGTCGCGTGGGCGTCGTTCTCCAGGTCGCGGTGACTCAGGCAACCGCGGTCAGGTACGGCCTCGCGGTCGGGTCACGCGTGGGCATTGGCGCGGGCCTCACTGCGATGGTGACCGGCATCGTTCGGCCCGACGATCCTTCGTCGGGCTTCTGGACGGCCGACCCCGCAGCCAAGGCGCCACAGCTCGACGAGAAGAATCCCAACCTGCCGCCGTACTGGAACGCTGCCGCTTTCATCGGCCCGGCCGAACTCGGCACGGTCGAATCCGAACTCGATATCGCCGACATGAGCGTGTCCTGGGACTACCCGCTCGACCTGCACGGCATCCAGGCCAGCCAGGCAGTCAACGTGCAAGACGGCCTCGGCCGGGCGGTTGGCCAGGCCGGACAGCTTACTGCCGGGATCGGTTACCTGGATGCCGGCGCCGCACCGGTGACTCTGGCGTCCGGCGTCAGTAGCGTCCTCGACTCGTTTATCGAGGAAGATCAGGCGGTCGGCAGCGTGCTCAGCATGCTGTCGGTGAGCCTCGCTGCCGTCGCGGTAGCCGTCGTGCTGCTCGCGGCGTTCCTGATCGCCGAGCACCGCAACGCCGAACTGGCGGTGATGCGGACGCGCGGCGCGTCCAGGTCCCAGGTAGCCGGCATCGTGCTCAGGTCCGGCGCCGTCATTGCGGTTCCGGCTGCGCTGGCCGGTGGCTTGCTCGCGGTCAGGCTGACTCCCGGTGACAGCACATCACTGGCCTGGTGGCTGGCTGGCGGCACCATTGTCGTCGCAGTGGCCGGGCCGGCAGCCGTGACTGCGGCCCGGCACCGCCGGCCTGGCAGCGGTACCGGCGTCGCGCACCTTCCGGAACCCGGGGTCCGCGCAGTGCGCAGGCTGATTACCGAGGTTGCCCTGACCGCTCTGGCGGTCGGCGGACTGATTCTGCTCAGGCAGCAAGGACGACCGGGCGGCGACCTGTACGCAGAACTCGCGCCGGTCCTGGTGGCGGTCCCTGCCGCGCTCCTGGTCATGCGCTGCTATCCGCTGGTGTTGCGAGCGCTGATCAAGCTCGCGGGCAGGTTGTCGGGTGCCACCGTGTTCGTCGGGCTGGCGCGCGCCGCGCGCACTGCACCACGAGTCGTCCTGCCAACATTCGCTCTGATACTCGCGCTGTCGGCGGTCGGCTTCGGCACGATGATGCGCGCGGCCGTGGCTCGCGGTGAAGTAACCGCATCCTGGCAGCATGTCGGCGCGGATGCCGTCGTGAACGCGACCGGCTCGACAGTGGCGGTGACAGCGGCAGCGCTCCGCTCGATTGGCGCGGTCCCTGGCGTTGAGCACGTCGCTGCCGCGGTCCTCACGAGCGGGCGAACCGCTCGGGGCGCCACTCTGGCCGTAGTGTCGGTCAACCCGCGACGGTTCGCTGCGCTTATCGCTGATACCCCGCTACCTGCCTTCCCGGCACCGAAGCTGACGATGCCGGGCGGCTCTGCGGTAGCTCGCGGCCCGTTCCCGGCGCTGGTTACGGCGGCCGCGGCAACGGCCCTTCCACCCGGACCCGCCAGGCTGGATCTCGGGATACGCCAGGTCACCGTCAACGTCACTGGCGTGATCGCCGCAGTGCCGTGGGCGCCGGGCCGCGCCGTGATCGTGCTCCCCATGAATGCGCTCGGCCGCACCGCAGCGGCGCCGAACGTCATCGTGGTGAGCGGCCAGAACCTCGACAGTGGCAGGTTCGAGTCGGTGGCCCGCCGGAGCCTGCCGGGAGCGGTGATCACGCTCAGGTCCGCGGTGCTAGCAGAACACGCCGGCGCCCCCCTGCCTAATGGCGCCTACCGGGCGCTGGCGATGGCCTCAGGTGCGGCAGCCGGCCTGATCGCCCTTGTGGTCGTTATCGCGCTTGTGCTCGGCGCGCCGTCTCGGGAGGACACCCTGGCCCGGCTCGCTGTGATGGGCCTGGCGCGCCGGCAGGCCCGATGGCTAGTGGTGACTGAGGTTCTGCCGCAGATCGTGCTTGCCGCAATCGGCGGGCTAGGCTGCGCGGCGACCTTGATACCCCTGCTGGCGCCGGCCATCGATCTATCGTCACTGACGGGCAGTCCAGCGTCAGTGACGGTGAGCGCGCAGCCGGTCCCGCTAGCGCTCGCCGCGGCCGGGACCCTGGCGGTAGCGGTGGTCGCGCTGGCCGTGCAGACGGCAATCGCAGGCCGGAGGGCGGACAACGGGCCGCCGAGGCTCAGTGAGTGACGGGCAATCAACGGTGCGGACGGTAACGCGATGACGGAGAGAGGCCCCTGGCCGGACGGTGCCGCGGCGCACGCGGCCCGCCGTCGCCTGGCAAGCGACGTGGCGAAGCCGGCTGGCGGGTGGCGGCAGGCGTTCGACGCCGACGACCAGCGCGCCGGCTACGGCACGGGGGCGATGATCGTATGCGATCGGGTCGTGCGGATCTTCCGCGGCGCTGGCGTCGAGGTGCAGGCGCTCCAGGGCCTGGACCTGCTGGTCGGTGAGGGTGAACTGACCGCGATCGTGGGCGCGTCGGGCAGTGGCAAGTCCACGCTGATCAATATCCTGGCCGGGCTCGACACGCCGACGGCCGGCCTGGTCAGGGTCGCTGGGCGTGATCTGAGCACGATGACCGCGCACGAGCGGCTCCGCTACCAGCGCACTGAGGTGGGGTTCATCTGGCAGCAGACGTCACGTAACTTGATCCCCTACCTGACCGGGCTGCAGAACGTGATGCTGCCGATGCGGTTCACTCGTACAGCGCGGCGCAAGCGGACGCTCCGGGCGGCCGAACTGCTCGAGGCACTCGGAGTTGCTTCTTGTGCTGGCCGGACGCCGGACCGCATGTCGGGCGGTGAGCAGCAACGTACCGCGATAGCGACGGCGCTGGCGAACCAGCCGCGCGTTCTGCTGGCGGACGAGCCGACAGGGGAACTCGATAGCGTCACCGCCAGGAACGTATTCAGGGCGTTGCAGACAGCCAACTCAGAGTTCGGTGTCACCGTCCTCGTGGTGACACACGACCCCGCTGTCTCTGCTCAGGTCCGCCGCACCGTCGCGATCCGGGATGGACGGACCAGCAGCGAGACGCTACGGCACGATCAGCAGGACGATCTCGGTAATCGCACCAGGCACGCCGTCGAGTACGCCGTACTTGACCGGGCCGGGCGGTTGCAGCTCCCCAGGGAGATGACCGAGGCGCTGAATATGCGCGAGCGGGTCCGGCTGGAAGCGGAGCCTGATCACATCGGCGTCTGGCCTGACCAAGCGACCGAGCAGTCGTCGGCGGAGTCCGAGTGAGCATGTCGCCGCCTGATGGTGTTCCGGTCCGGCCGGAGGTGGTCCCGTCGCCGCTTGTGTCGCTACGTCATGTACGCCGCGTGTTCGGCCGCGGCGATACCGCAGTGCCGGCGTTGCGCGACGTCTCCCTCGAAGCCGGCCGAGGTGAGCTGATCGCGATCTGTGGCAGATCCGGGTCGGGGAAGACGACCCTGCTGAACATCATCGGTGGTCTCGATACTCCGACCTCCGGCACTGTAGCCATCGCCGGGCGAGAGCTGACCGCTATGACCGAGCGAGACCGGCTGCGGTTGCGCCGCACGACTGTCGCCTTCATCTTCCAGTCATTCGGACTCATCCCGATGCTGTCTGCGGCGGAGAACGTAAGCATCCCGCTGCGAATCTCGGCCGCCGACCGGCACTTGCGCGAAGACCGGGTGCGCCTGATGCTCAAGATCGTCGGGCTGGCCGAGCACGCGCAACAGCGGCCGGCCGAGTTGTCCGGGGGTCAGCAGCAGCGGGTGGCGGTCGCTCGCGCGCTTGTCGGCAGTCCCCAGGTGCTGCTTGCCGATGAGCCGACGGGACAGCTTGACCTCGAAACCGGGAAGCAGATTATGCGACTGCTGCAGGCCGTGGTGCGGTCCGAGGGTGTCACCGCGCTGGTCGCCACCCATGATGCAGCCCTGGTCGATCTCGCCGAACGGGTTCTCCGGCTGGAGGACGGCGAGCTCACAGAGGACCAGCGGGGCTAGTTCCGTTACTGGTGTGCGGAATAACTGGTGGCGCCCTCTGCCGGGAACGGCATACATTCTGGCGCGGTAACTACAACGACTGCAGAACGGCCTTAATGATGGTCATGGTCTTCCGTGGCAGGGCGGCGCCTGGCGCCGAATCCGGCCGGTGCCCACTTTCTGCGTGACCGCGGACTGATCACCCAGCTGGCTCGTGTCAGCGGTGCCAGCACCGGAGCGCTGGTATTCGACCTCGGCGCGGGCAGCGGCGCCATCACTGCCGGGCTGGCTGCTACCGGGGCCCGGGTGATCGCCGTCGAACGGGATCCCAAGCTGGCCGCGCGGCTGCGGCGGCGGTTCAGCGACGAGCCTAACGTCCGGGTGGTCGAGACCGACCTGCGGACGATCCCGTTTCCGCGTCGGGAGTTCTTGGTTGTGGCCAGTCCGCCGTTCTCCGTCACCACGGTGCTGTGCCGCCGCCTGCTGGGAGAACCGGCCGTTCCGCTCGGGGGAGCGGAGCTGATTGTCCAGCGGGGTGCCGCTCGCTGGCTGGCGGCCCAGCGACCGCGCGACGCCGAGACCGCCTGGTGGAGCGCCCGGTTCCAGATACGCATCGCCCGAATGATCAACTCTGCGAGCTTCGTGCCGGCACCGCGCGTGGATGCCGCCTGGCTCTCAGTTCGACCGCGTGCCGTACCGGTTTCCGAGCGCGGCCAGCGCTATCTGCGCGCGACTCTCGAATCGGCCTACCGCCGGCCGAGTACCCGGACTGAGGCTGCCCTGGCCTGCGGCAGGCGGCTGCTACTGCGCGCTGGCCTGGATCCGGTGGCTCCTGTTGCCGAGGTGACCGCAGACCAATGGCATCGGCTCGCGGTCCTGCTCGGCGGCGGGCCTATCGGCCTATGAACAGCTGTGCGGGGGAGGTCTGGCCGCCGCGCGCCATCGCGTCGGCAGGCCGTGGTCGAGTATCGCGCATCCGGTGGCCGGCTGGCGGCTCGGGCCGGGCGTCACAGCTGGCGCGCGGGGATCCGACCGTCTGGCTCGAGCAGCGGAGCAGTCGCCTCGAGAGTCTCTGGGTACTTGATCCCGGCACCGGTATTGAGCGCGACGACGACCTCGCCCTCGCCAACCTGGCCGCGCTCGCGAAGGATCCGGATCGCAGCGATGGTGGCCGCGCCCTCCGGGCAGACCAGCGTCCCCTCGGTGCTGGCGATCTCGCGCTGGGCCGCCAGCAACTCCTCATCGGTGACGGCTAGCGCGCACCCGTTGGTGCTGTAGATCGCGTCGAGGATGAGGAAGTCACCAAGCGCCTTCGGCACGTTGATACCGAAGGCGACGGTAGCAGGATCCGGCCATGGCGAGCTTTCGCGTGCACCGGCCTGGAACGCCGCCACGATCGGGGCGCAGCCGGTGGCCTGGACCGCGATCAGCCGCGGCAGCGGGCCGCTCATCCAGCCGAGCTCGACCAGCTCAGTCAGGGCCTTATAGATGCCGATGATGCCGACGCCGCCCCCGGTCGGGTAGACGATGACATCTGGCATGGTCCAGCCAAGCTGCTCGACGATCTCCAAACCCATCGTTTTCTTGCCTTCGAGCCGATAGGGCTCTTTCAGTGTCGAAATCTCCTGATAGCCCTCGCGGCCGGCGACGGCGGCATTGACGAGGCGGCCGCAGTCGCCGATGTGCCCGCGCACCAGGTAGAGCTCAGCCCCCGCGGCCGCCACCTCGCCCCTGCAGATGGCGGGCGCCTTCTCCGGCATGGCGATGAGCGCGCGGAGCCCGGCCCGAGCCGCGTACAGGGCCCACGCCGCGCCAGCATTTCCGTTGGTGGGCATGGCAATGCCACGTACCCCGAGCTCAGCGGCCCTGGAGACGCCTACCGCGGCACCGCGCGCCTTGAACGAGCCGGTCGGTATGGTCCCTTCGTCTTTCATCAGCAGCCCGGGCACGCCGAGCCGGTCGCCGAGGCGCGGCAACGCCACCAGCGGCGTCATGCCTTCACCCAGGCTGACGACGCTCTCCTCGCGCGACACCGGCAGCAGCTCGTGATAGCGCCACAGGGAGGCCTCGCGCCTGGTAAACGCAGCCCGTGACGACTCGGCGGCCAGCCGGGTGAGGTCGTAGCGCGCCAGCAGCGGCGAACCGCAGGTGCACACCCCCTGGAGCACGTCGGCCGGGTAACGAGTGCCGCATCGGGGACACCTCAGCTCGGTCAGGTACGAGAACACTAGGCGGTGCCTTTCAACAGTGGTCCTGCGGCGATGCGGGAACGCTACCCGAGCTGACCGGAGTGGGGTACAGCGGGGCTTACCTGCCGAAATCATCCCGTCTACCGGAAGTCACCGCCTCGGTGACGGCCGCTGCGACGTCACGAAGCTTGACGTTCCGGTCGTTGGACATCTTGCGGAGCACGGTGAACGCGTCTCTCGCGCTGCACGCACGACGGGCCATGATGATGCCGATTGCCTGATCGATAACTGCTCGGGAGGCCAGCGCCGCATTTAGCTGAGCGATCAGCTCAGCCTGGCTCAGCCTGCGCAGGACGCCGCTGAGTATCAGCGCCGCGGGGTCGACAAACTGCTTGGCGATCCGCTGCACAGGCACGGGGAACAGGCCGCGTTCGTGCGCATACAGATTGAGTACGCCTGCCACCTGGCCGCCCACTTCGAGAGGGTAGGCGAGTACGCCATGAGCCCCGGCGGCAAGCGCCAGCGGCGGGAATCCGCCCCATCGCCCTTGGTCCTCCCTGGAGAGATCCTGGACGACAACCCGAGTGCCGGTGCGCAAGGCTTCCAGGCATGGTCCATCGCCACGCTGATATTGCGCTTCGTCGACGGACGCGGGTATCGCGCCGGAGTAGACCGCGGTCGTGAACTTCCCGTCCTTGGCCACGGTGATGCCGCAGCTTGGTCCGTCGGGGACGACGACTACGGCCATCCGGGCGAGGTGGTGCAGCGCCTCATCCGCATCCTCAGCGTGCAGCATCAGCGCGGCTAGCTCCGTTAGGCCGGTCGTTGCTTCGGTTATGTCCGCAGGCTGTTCGGTCAATGGGTCCCCCCGCGAATATTGTGACGTTCGGGCGCGATCGCGCTTAAGCTGTGTGAGGCTGCCCGGTCCGAAAGCCCGCGTGCATGCGGTGGGCCGGGACCTTCAGCCCGGAATGCTAGTGGCAGGCCAGTCAAGCAAGCGGCTCCTGCGCCTCGGGTTACCTCGAGCAACATCAGGAGGCGTGCCAGTGAACCTGGCCATGATTGATGATGCGTCGCAAGGGCGCACGATAGTCAAGTTGTGCGGTGAGCTCGACATTTCGAGCGCGCCCGACCTGCGCGAACGGCTACTCGCCATCCTGAGTCGTCAGACGCTCAGTCACCTCATCCTTGACCTGTCCAAGGTGGAGTTCATCGACTCCAGCGGCATCTCGGTGCTCGTGAGCACCGAACGGCGCGCCAGGCTGCTTGGCTGCGCGCTCGTCCTGGTCGCTCCCCAGGCGCCGGTCTCGAGAGTGCTGCATATCTGCGGTCTGGATCAGCATTTTGTCATCGCCGAGAACATCAGCGCGGCAGCGGGAACGGTGCATCCAGACTTACACCGCTCGTTCCGTCTCCGTGCGCGTGACGAGGGAGAGCCTGACCCGGCGGCTACTTAGGACGGAGCATGTTTACTACCGCGAAACGGGGTGAGTTGGGGCCAGCCCGAACCGGCCGGAGCAGCCCAAAGTAGAGGGGATCGGGCTGCAGTTGGCAGAACCGGTCCGCCGTCCGGGCTGCGGGGCCTGCCTCAGTCATCCGCGCACGGTCTGGGGCAGGCCCTGCCAGGGGTCAGAGACCGAGTTCGGTTTCGAACGCGCCTTCCTCGAGACGGTCCTTGATCGTCACCAGGAACCGGGCCGCGTCGGCGCCATCGACCAGCCGGTGATCGTAGGTCAGCGCCAGGTAGACCATTGACCGCACGGTAATGACCTCGCCAAGGGTCGGATCTTCGACAACGACGGCGCGCTTGACCACCGTGCCGGTGCCGAGAATGCCGACCTGGGGCTGGTTGATGATCGGCGTATCGAACAGCGCGCCCCGGCTACCGGTGTTGGTCAGCGTGAAGGTTCCGCCCGACAAGTCGTCCGGGCTGACATGGCCTGCCCTGGTCCGCTCGGCGAGGTCCGCGATCTTCCGGGCCAGGCCTCCGATGTTCAGGTCGCCGGCATTCTTGATTACCGGCACCATCAGGCCGCGCTCGGTGTCAACCGCGATGCCCAGGTGCTCAGCGTCGTGGTAGGTCACCTGGCTGGAGGCGGTGTCGATGACGGCGTTGAGCTTCGGGTGCACCTTGAGCGCCTCGACGGTGGCGAGCGCGAAGAACGGCAGGAAGGAAAGCTTGACGCCTTCCCGTGCCTCGAACGCCGCCTTCGCACGGTCGCGGAGCCTCGCGATTGCCGTCACATCGGCCTCGACCACGGTGGTCAGCTGGGCAGAAGTCTGCAACGACTCGACCATCCGCTGCGCGATCACCTGACGAGCCCGCGACATCCGCTCAGTCTTGCCGCGCAAGCTGGACGGCACGATGCTCGGCCGCGGACGGGCGGGCTCACCGCCAGCCGGCCCGGCCGTCGCCGGCCCGGCTTCAGCCTGACTGACTTGGGCTTGCGGTGGCAGCGTTCGCTCGGCAGACGGCGCCGGCGCAGCAGGCACGGCTGCCTGAGATGCCGCTGCCGACTGGGCCGGTGCTGCGGCCGGCTGCGCCGGTGCCGGTGGTGCGGCAGCCGCCTGAGCCTGACCTGCGGGGCCGCGCTGGCGTGCGGCCGCGTCGAGTATGTCCTGCTTGCGGATCCGTCCGCCGACTCCGGTTCCGGCTATCGTGCCCAGCTCAATGCCATGCTCAGCAGCCAGCTTGCGAACCAGTGGCGTGACGTACGGCCCGTCCGCGACATCCGGGGTGAACTGCGCCGGCTGGGCCGCCTGCCCGTTGCCCCGCTCGTCATAACCGGCTGGCTGGTAGGGAGCGGCGGGCTGATACGGCGCAGCCGATGGTGCCGCGGGCTCGGGGGTAGCAGCCGGTTCCGGGGCTTCGGCAGCCGAGGCCTCCGGGGCGGCGGGCGGTTCGGTGTAGGCCGGCGGAGCGTAGACCGGCGGCGCTGCTGGCTCGGCGTACTGGGCTGGCTGGGCATAGGGGGCCGGCTGGGCATAGGGGGCCGGCTGGGCGTACTGGGCTGGCTCGGCATACTGGGCGGCCGCTGGCGCCTCAGGAGAGGCTGGCTGAGGGGGGGCGACCTGCGGCGGTGCAGCGGGCGGCTCGGCCTGGACCGGCGGCGCTGGCTGGGCCAGGGACGGCAGGGGAGCCGGCGCCGCGGCAGCCTGCTGGCCGGCAGCCCCGTCCTCGTCGATGACGGCCAGTTCGGCGCCGACGGCCACAGTCTCATCCTCGGCAACGGTGATGCCGCGCACGACACCGGATACCGGGGACGGGATCTCGGTGTCGACCTTGTCGGTCGAGACCTCAAGCAGCGGCTCATCGGCCTGAACGTGCTCGCCCTCCCGCTTCAACCAGCGGGTGACTGTGCCCTCGGTGACGCTCTCACCGAGTTGTGGCATCGATACCGAGACCGACATGGCTCGCAGTAGCTCCTTCTTCGTGTGTTTTCGACTGTAGCGCGCGCAGCCAGCTCGGGCCGGGTGCTAGGCGCGGATCGGCGGCTTAGCCGTGGTTGTGCAGCGGTTTGCCAGCTAGGGCGAGGAACGCTTCGCCGATCGCCTCCGACTGCGTCGGGTGCGGGTGGATGAGCTGGGCAACGTCGGCAGGGGCGGCGTCCCAGTTGACGATCAGCTGGCCCTCGGCGATGAGGTCGCCCACCCGTGCGCCGACGAGGTGGATGCCCAGAGTCGGTCCGCCGCCGGCTGCCACGATGACCTTCGCCGCGCCCGAGGTCTGGAGGATCTGACTCCTGCCGTTACCGGCCAGGTCATAAGTGAACTCGGTGAACTCGATTCCTCGCGCTGCGGCGGTCGCCGACGTGATGCCGACGGAAGCGACCTCTGGATTGCAGTAGGTGACGCGCGGCACGCCGTCATAGTCGATCGGGATAACAGGCAGGCCTGCCAGCCGCTCGGCGACCATGATGCCCTCGGCGAAGCCCACGTGCGCGAGCTGCAGGCCCGGCCGGAGGTCACCAACCGCGGAGATGGTCGGGATGTTCGTCCGGCAGAGCTCGTCGACCAGAACGAAGCCGCGGTCCATTGCCACGCCGACCTCGTCGTAGCCGAGGCCGGCCGAGACCGGCCCGCGTCCGACTGCGACGAGCATCAGCTCGGCGTCAATGGTCGCGCCGCCCTCGAGCGTCACGGTCACACCCGTGCCGGTGTCCTTCACGCTCTCGAACCTCGTCCCGAGCTTGAAGCCAATCCCGCGACGGCGGAACGCGCGCTCCACCAGCTTCGAGCTTGACTCCTCCTCAGTCGGCACCAGGTGCGGCAGCATCTCGACGATCGTGACTTCGGCGCCGAACGACCGCCAGACGCTGGCGAACTCCACCCCGATGACGCCGCCGCCGAGAATGACCACCGATGACGGGACATGATCGAGCTGAAGCGCGTGCTCACTGGTGATGACGCGGCGGCCGTCGATCTCCAGGCCGGGCAGGCTGCGCGTCTCCGAGCCGCTGGCCAGCACGATGTGCGCACCCTCGACAAGCCGGTCGCCGACCTGAACAGCAGTGGGCGAGACAAGCTTGCCGGTGCCCTCGATGACGTCGATCTTGCGGCTTGCGACCAGGCCGGTGAGGCCCTTCCAGAGCCTGGTGACGACCTTGTCTTTGTAGCCGTTCACGCCGGTCATGTCGATGCCGTCGAAGCTGCTGCGCACACCCAGGGCAGGGCCCTCACTGGCCAGGTCAGCGACCTCGGCGGCATGCAGCAGCGCCTTCGTCGGTATGCAGCCCCGGTGCAGGCAGGTGCCGCCGACCTTGTCCTTCTCGATGAGCGCGACCCGCTTGCCGAGCTCTGCCGCGCGCAGAGCGCAGGCATAGCCGCCGCTGCCGCCGCCAAGAATGACGATGTCGTAGGCCCCCTGGCTGGCGCTACTGTCGCTCACGTTTGTGCTCCTTAGCCGAAAATCTCAGGGGCAAGCGCCGTTGCCGGCCCCGCTGTCCTACTGGCCCACTGCCAGCGTCGCCTCACAGGCGCCCGCCGGCGACTTCCGTCGCGACCTGGACGAGCATCCGCACTGCGGCGCCGGTCCCGCCCTTCGGGGTATATCCGTACGCCTCGCCCTCGTGGAAGGCAGGCCCGGCAATGTCCACATGTGCCCAGCGTGTTCCGTCAGGCACAAATTCCTTCAGGAACAGCCCGGCCACCAGCATCCCGCCGAACCGTTCGCCAGCCACGTTAGCGATGTCCGCGACGGTCGAGTCCAGGCCCTTGCGCATTTCCTCCGGCAGTGGCATCGGCCACGCCTGGTCGCCGGCCTGCCGCGCCACGTCGGCTACCGCGGTCGCCAGCTCGTCGGTGCTGGCCATGACCCCGGCGATGCGCGGCCCGAGCGCGACGAGCTGAGCGCCGGTCAGCGTGGCCACGTCGACGATCAGGTCGGGCTTGTCCTGAGCGGACCTGGCCAGGGCATCTGCCAGCACCAGCCGGCCCTCGGCGTCAGTGTTCAGGACCTCGACTGTCTTCCCGCCGAAGATCGTGATCACGTCGGATGGCCGCTGCGCGCGACCGCCGGGCATGTTTTCCGCCATGGGCAGGTAACCGACAACATTGACCACAGGCTTGAGTGCGGCGATCGCCTGAAGAGCGCCGAGCACAGCGGCAGCGCCGCCCATGTCCGACTTCATCGCCTCCATCGCCTTAGGCGGCTTCAGCGACAAGCCGCCAGAGTCGAACGTGATGCCCTTCCCGGCGAAGACAACAGTCTTGCTGGCGCCCGGGTGCTGGTAAGCGACTCGCACGAGCCGGGGCGGGTGCACCGAACCCTGGCCTACACCGGTGAGGCCGCCGTACCCGCCGTCGGCCAGCGCCTGGTCGTCGAGTATCTCGATCGTCAGCCCGGCGCTGTCAGCCACCTGAGCAGCCTCGGCCGCGAAAGTTTCCGGGTACAGGTGCGAGGGGCTGGTGTTAACCAGATCACGGACCAGGGTCATGGCGTCAGCGAGTGCTTCCGCGCGCCGGGCGGCATCGTCGGCTCCGGCAGCCGCGCTAAGCACGGTCAGCGACGGCGCGGTCGTGGCCGCAGCGCCGCCCGCGGCGGTAGTGCGGTAGCGGGTGAAGCTATAGCGGCCGAGCAGCGCGCCAAGCGCAACGGCTTCGGTCTCCGCTGCGTCTGCGGCTGGCAGCGACAAGGCGACTGACTGAGTCTTGCCGCCGGTGAGTGCCCGGACGGCCGAGCCCGCGGCGCGGCGAAGCGACTCGAGCCTGGCGCGTTCCCCGCTTTGATCTTCGGGGCCCAGGCCTGCTGCGACGATGAGCGGTGCGGCCGTGCGACCAGCTGAGGGGATCTTGGTTAGCTCGTCCTGCCGCCCGGTGGCACCGAGGGCCGACAGGGTCGCCGCAAGCGTATTTCCGAGGGCGGCGTCGATATCTTCTGCTCCGGAGGCGGGAACGGGGCCGTCCGTGCCCTGCTGCACTCCGATAATGAGTGCGTCGGCGGCGGTGCTGCGTGCGTCTTCTTGGGTGATTCTCAGCGGGTTCGTCGTCACGGTCTGAGCCTAGTGCCTCCGGAAGCGGTGACAGATCCGGCCGTCAGCGGGCGTCACTCTGGTTGTAACGAACGTCATGTCAGCAACATGACAGCTGTTATGCTGACTAGGTCATCGCGCCTGAACCGAACAGGGGGCCGTTCGTGGGAGCAAGCACTGCGGCATTGTTTATCGCGGTCTTCCTGGCCTGCTCGGTGGAGGCAGTCGAAGCCACCACGATAATTCTGGCGGCAGGGACGGCTCGCGACTGGCGGTCGGCCGGCGTTGGCACCGTGACGGCGCTTGCTGCTCTTGCCGTCATTGTTGCCGTTCTCGGTCCTGCGGTGTCGGAGATCCCGTTGCGCGGGCTGAGGGTGGTCGTCGGTGCATTGCTGCTGGTGTTCGGGCTGCAGTGGCTGCGGAAAGCGATCCTGCGCGCTAGCGGTCACAAGGCCTTGCACGATGAAGAGAAGCTGTACACCGAGCACATGGCCGATGCTGCCGGACAGCAGCCGCGGCGGTTCATGCTGGCGCCGGATTGGTACGGCTTCACGCTGGCATTCAAGGGTGTCCTGCTGGAGGGGCTCGAGGTCGTCTTCATCGTCCTGACTTTCGGCGCCAACGCAAAGAATGTCGGACTGGCGACGATCGCGGCCGGCTGCGCGGTGGTGCTGGTCGCCGCAGCGGGCTTCGCGGTTCGAGCGCCGTTGGCGCGAGTGCCGGAGAACACAATGAAGTTCGTGGTCGGGATCATGTTGACCAGCTTCGGCATCTTCTGGGGCGGCGAGGGCGCGGGCGCGCACTGGCCAGGCTCTGATGCTGCACTGCTAGTGATCATCCCGGCGATCGCCTTGTTCGGGGTCGGACTGACCGCGCTGCTGCGGCAGGCCAGCGCGGCGCCACCGGGTGGCGGGAGAACCGATCTGCGCGCGCCGGCTGGCCATGGCGCGCACTGAAAGGCTGGGCTGATGTCAAAGCTACGGGCGTTCGGCGCGTTCTGGTATGACTTCGTCATCGGCGACGACTGGCTGGTGGCGGTCGGCGTCGTCATTGGCCTGGCCGGGACATACGGCCTGGACCGGGCGGGCGTGACGGCCTGGTGGCTGCTGCCGCTGCTGCTGCTGATCTTGCTGCCGCTGAGCCTACAGCGGGCTGTCAGCGTCCCTCTGCTTCCTCGGCGTAGACGCGAGCAGCGTACGCCTCCAGCTTCTCCTCACATTCCGCCAGCGAGCTGAGCGCCTGCGCGAGGCCAGACGCGCCGAAGACGTCCCGCTCGCGGACCCGCGCCAGCCAGGTGCGTAGCTTGACGAGGTCGACTTCGTTCTCTTCAAGCTCGGCGTAGCTGAAGTGCTTCTCGACGTACTCCTTGTTGACGCCTGCGATGAAGTCGACGCACTTGTCGACGATCTCCTCGTACTCGTCGTCGCGTGCGGCCTGGAACGCTGCCCGGACGTCGGCCTCGCCGGCCAGAACCTCGCAGGACAGCAGGACCGCGGTGCCCGACATGTCGAGGATTTCACTGCGCAGCTTACGTAGTGACCGCTCGGCCGCGACGCTGGCAGGCAGCGCGGCCGCGGAGTTCTGCAGGTAGATGGCGCCAAGGCTCTTGATCCTGCGCCAGACGGTGGCTCGCAGCCTGCTCGGCTCGGACGGTACCCGGTAAATCAGCAGCAACCACCGGCCCGGTGGCAGGCGCGAGGCTGCTCCAGCGGCGGTGCTTGCGGTAACTGGGTTCGGTGCAACCGGATTTGGTGCACCGGGGTTTGCTGCACCTGGGTCAGCTGCACCTGGATCTGGTGCTTTGCGATCGGCCAGATAGTCATCAGCCTCGGGCTGATCAGGCGCTGACTCGTCACCCGCAGGAAGCTGGTCCTGCGACAGCGACGGGTCCGGGTTCGACGGGCTGGCGGTAGCTGGCACGGCGCCATTCTGCCAGGCGCGCAGCGTGCGCCAGTGCTGCCTGTTCCGGGCGGTCAGGCTCCCCGCCTGGCCACTGCCGCTAGCACCGTGCTGCCCACGCCGGCCGATAGGCGGCCAGCGTCCGGTCCGGAGGCGGGCGCGCAGCGCTGGCAGGCGGCCTGCGTCAGCATTGCGACCCCGCGGATTATCCCGGATAGGCGCGGTATCGTCACTCGTCACTCGTCACTCGTCACTCGGCGGCGGCGGCCGGGTGCTCGTACCGGCCGCGAGCTCTTGCGCGGGCCACCGAGGACGAGATCGAGACCTCCTGGCGGCTCCCGGCGCCGCGGCTGCGGGCGCTGAGGTGGTGGCGGCCCACGGCGCTGCCGCGCAGGCGAGCCGGCGCCGCGGGCCCAGGCAAATGCGAGCGAGCCGCCCACCAGGCCCAGGGCCATGCCGATGAAGAAACCGCCGAGGTTGGAAGTTACCCACGAACCCAGGGACAGCAGAACCGCCAGAATCGAGTAGAACGATCGCTGTTCGGGGGTGAACCACAACAGCAGCCCGCAGAGCAGCAGTATCGCCGGGACGAGGTACCCGGCCAGCCCTTGAATGCCGACGTGGATTACGACTGGGAGCGGCGCTCGCTCCGACAGCAGGATTTCCGCGCCGCCGAGCAGAACGAGCAGTCCGCCCCAGAACGGCCTGCTGTGGCGCCACCGGTAGAAAGCGCCGAAAGCGTCCTGATCGACTGCGTTAACTGGTTCGTCCGTAGCCCCGCCTGCGCCGACCGGGGCGTCGTCAGCATCCTCTACTGATCGCGTCACGGCTAGCACGAACCGCCGAAGTGGAGGCCGAATCCGGGCAGCGTGAAGCTCCCGGCCGTGGTGGCATAGGCGTGCTCGCGGAGATTATCGATGCTGACCGTGTCAGCCTGCATGGCGAAACCGCCCGCCGGGCCGGTGATTCCAGGGACCTCAGTCACGGTGCTCGCGTCCTGTCCGATGTTGATATGGCTGAACGCGGCATTGCCGGACAGCCGGTTAGCATCCACCTGGAGGTACGAGCCGGTAGCCGGCGTGCTGCCGTCGCCCGCGGTGATGATCATGGTCACCCCGGCTACCGCGACGCTCAGGCACAGGTGGCTTATGGTCGCGGAACGGATCGCGTCGTCTTCGAGAACGATCTTGTTGTTATTGCCCGGCAGGTCGTTGATGACTGACCTGTCCAGGACGGTCAATTGCTCGAATCCCTGGCCCTTGAGTGAGTTAGCGGTAACCGTGAACGGCGTGCCGGAAATGCTGAAGGAGACTGCCAGGACGCTTGAGGCTGTCAGCGCTACGAGGACGCCAGCCAGCGCCGTGGCTGGCACCATAATCACGGCAAAGCGCCGCCAGTTGACGCGTCCCGGTCCGGCATGCGCTGTCTGCCCGGATGCGGACATGCCGCTACCTCCAGCTCGCTAGAGCGCAAAGTGCCTGCTGATCACCACCGACGCGCCACCGCACGATACACCGCGTGACACCCGCTACACCTACGGCAATCAAAAGTCGCAAGGTGCATCCCCGTAACGTGTGGTCGCCTTGGACGCAGCGCAAACTTTTGTGCTACGTGGCCTTCCCGCTGCGAGCGCCGCGACACGTGCTGACGCCGGGCATCGCGATGGACTGCAAACTTCAGTTATCCAAACTAGGCCAGGCAGCATCGCTTGACTATCGAACACGTTTGCCATTTGCGGTCAGTCCGGAGCTTCATTCTGGCTGTGCAGTCAGTCAGTTCATCCGATTGACACGCGGAACCGGCCGGCGGGACTCTGGCATCTCACCGTCGGCCGCCAGCGAACCGGCGCTAAGCCGGCCGCGCTTTGCCTGCCGACGTGCTGAGCCACACGGCTGCCGCGGAGCAGGACGTCTGCGACCAGCGCGGGATTGTCAGTCATCGGGACGTGCCCGCAGCCGGGGAGCGGGACCAGCCGCGCCTGCGGGATACGCTCTTTCGCCACCAGGGCCTGCCGGGGAGGCAGCAGGCGATCATTAGTGCCCCACGCGATCGTCACCGGTACCCCGGCCGGCACAGTCCCGGTGAACGGGGTAGCTGCCGCCAAGATCGCGTTGGTGGTGTACCTCGCAGCCAGGAACGCGTCCATGTCGCCAATGGCCTGCTCGGGTCCTACCAGGGACGGTTTGCTGACAATCTCGGCATAGATCATCGCGCGCCCGGCAGTGCTACGCGCCAGCGCCGGACCAAGCGGCTGGACGAGGCGGCCAGCCGCCTGCATGACTTTGGAAACCGCGCGCGCGTACGTTAGCTCCCGAGAGCTTCGCCAGAAACCGGCCGGCGACAGTGCGGTAACGCTGGCAGCGCGGCCGGCTACGGCCGCCTCTAGTGCCAGCCGGCCCCCCAGCGAGCTTCCGGCGAAGTGAGCGCGCTGCAGCCCGAGTACGTCCAGCAACCCCATGGTCTCCGCGACGAGCGCGTGAGCCACCGAGCGGCCGCCAGTTTGCAGGGGCGGGGACTCACCATGACCCGGTAGGTCGACGATGATCAGATCCCGATAGGGTGCGAGGCGATCCAATACCGCGTCCCAGGCCTGCCGCCGGTGCCCGATTCCGTGCAAGAGGACCAGCGGTGGTCCGGCGCCAAGTCTGTCGTACGCCAGCCCCATGGAAACCATATGCCCCGCCAGTCGCACGGGCTCACCTCAACAGCGCTGCGGGTCATGGCACGCGCTAGCTTCGTCCGGAAATGCGGCGGGGAAATTGTCGCTTTGCCCGGCTCGTTCCGCGAACTGGGCGCCGGGTGTGCCTGTCAGTTCGATGTGGCTGTCAGTTCGATGTGCCTGTCAGTTCGATGTGGCTGTCAGTTCCATGCAGCTGTCAGTTCGATGAGCACCGCAGTTCGGCGTAGCTGTCAGGTGCCTCTGGCTGTCAGCTGATCGTAGCTCTCAGTTGGCTTTGGACCTCAGTTCCGGGTAGCTGCCAGATCAGCGCGCCAGTCAGATCGGGACGGGCGACAGACAGCGGCTCATGGCCGCTGGCCGGCCCGCACGAGGCCGTGCTCGTAGGCGTAGACCACCGCCTGCACCCGGTCGCGCAAGTACAGCTTCGCGAGTACCCGTCCGACATGTGTCTTGACTGTCGCTTCAGACACGAACAGCTGCCGCGCGATCTCGCTGTTGGACAGGCCCTGCGCGACGAGCGTCAGAACCTCACGTTCCCGGTCGGTGAGCTCGGCTAGCTCTCTGGGAGCGGGCTGCTCGCCGCCAGGCAGCAGCGCCGCGAACTGGTCGATGAGCCGCCGAGTCGTGGACGGAGCGACCACGGAGTCGCCTGAGTGCACGGCGCGGATCGCGAACAGTAGCTCTTCGGGCGGAACGTCCTTAAGCAGGAATCCGCTGGCTCCGGCCTTCAGGGCGGCAAACGCATACTCGTCCAGATCGAACGTCGTGAGCATCAGGACCCGCGGCAGGTCACCCTCCTGCCGGATCTGGCGGGTCGCGTCGACGCCATCGAGCCTGGGCATCCGGGCATCCATGATCATCACGTCAGCGTGCAACCGCCTGGCAAGGTCGATCGCTCCTACGCCGTCCGCGGCCTCGCCGACAACCTGCATATCCGGCTGAGCATCCAGGACCATCCTGAAGCCGGTCCTGACCAGTTCCTGGTCGTCCACGAGGATGATCCTGATCAGCCCGCTGTCCGAAGCGCCGCCTGGCTCCAGGACGTTCACCGGGCCGCACCAGACAGGCCCGACGACTCAGACCAGCCCAGACTGAGCGCGTTCCC
>Ga0335072_10001352_pt1 | contig 40031 bp, 34 predicted proteins | sample Lox_Sample_21_FD_206725 | JGI IMG/M metagenome (GOLD analysis project Ga0335072, IMG submission 206725) | Soil microbial communities from Loxahatchee National Wildlife Refuge, Florida, United States - Lox_Sample_2.1 | ecosystem: Environmental > Terrestrial > Soil > Wetlands | place: USA... | reverse complement strand
GACGGTGTTGCCGGGCTTGATCCCAAGGCGTTCCCGCACGGCCTTGGGAATGGTGACCTGGCCCTTGGTGGTGACGGTGACAGGCATGACCACATCCAGTAAGACTTGATAACACCATGGTAATACATTTGGCATTCACAAGCCAATGTGGTGCTGTTGCAGGTTCCGGCCTTTGCCCGACGCGTGCCGGCGGAGGCTGAGTTCGTTTGCGGTCGCATCGCGCAGCGGAGGCGACTCATTGGTCGACCACCGGGACATACCGCGTGCTCATGTCACTGCCTGGACATCGACATGTTGCGCGTGGTCCGGTGGGTTCACGGAAGACGCTGAAGGCATGGCAACCTGCCCCGCCCCCCGCCAAAACCCATCGGTATGACGCCACTGCCCAACCTTCCCGTCACCGAGGCCCTGCCCGCCCTGCGCGATCATCTCGCTGCCGGCCGCAACGCCGTGCTGGTGGCGCCGCCGGGGGCCGGCAAGACCACGCTGGTGCCGCTCGATCTGCTGGACGCACCCTGGCGCGGCGGGGGCAAAATCCTGGTGCTGGAACCCCGCCGCCTCGCCACCCGCGCCGCCGCCGCCCGCATGTCCAGCCTGCTGGGCGAGCCGGTCGGCCGCACCGTCGGCTACCGCACCCGCCTCGATGCCGCCGTCTCCTCCGACACCCGCGTCGAGGTTGTCACCGAGGGCTTGCTGGTCCGCCGCCTGCAATCCGATCCCGGCCTGGATGGCGTCGCCGCCGTGATCCTGGACGAGGTGCACGAACGCTCGCTGGACTCCGACCTGGCGCTGGCGCTGTGCCTCGATCTGCAAACGGCGCTGCGGCCGGAGCTGCGGCTGCTGGCGATGTCGGCCACCGCCGATGGCGCCCGCCTCGCCGGCCTGATGCGGGCGACGATCGTGGAAAGCACCGGCCGGATGTTTCCAGTCACCGTGCACCACGCCGCGCGCGACATCCAAGGCCCCCGCGAGCTGCCCGAGGCACTGGCCCGCGCCGTGCGCACCGCGCTGACCCAGCATCAGGGGGATGTGCTGGCGTTCCTCCCCGGCATGGCGGAAATCCGGCGTGCCGAGGCGGCCCTGGCCGGCTGCGGCGCGCTCGTGCTGCCGTTGCACGGCGAATTGCCGCCCGAGGCGCAGGACCGCGCGCTGCGCCCCGCCGAAACGCGCCGCGTCGTGCTGGCGACATCGATCGCCGAGACGTCGCTGACCGTGCCGGGCGTGCGGATCGTGGTGGACGGCGGCTTCCGCCGCACCCCGCGGCTGGACGCTGGCACCGGGCTGACCCGGCTGGCAACGTTGCGCATCTCCCGTGCCGCGGCCGAGCAACGCGCCGGCCGCGCCGGACGTGAGGGGCCGGGCGTGGCGATCCGCCTGTGGACTCCGGCGCAGCACCGCGGCCTGCCCGCCTATGACCGCCCGGAAATCCTCGAAGCCGAACTGTCCCCGCTGGTGCTGGATTGCGCCGCCTGGGGCGCGGCACCGGCGGATCTGCCGTTCCAGGACGCGCCCCCCGCCGGAGCCGTGGCGGCAGCGCGGGCGCTGCTGGCGGAAGTCGGAGCGCTGGACGCGGACGGACGCATCACCGCCGCCGGCCGCCGCATGGCCGTACTGGGCGCCCATCCGCGGCTGGCCGCCATGTTGCTCGCCGCCGAAACCCCAGCCGAACAAGCGCTGGCCGCCGATCTCGCCGCCTTGCTCGAAGAGCGCGACCCGCTGCGCGCGCCGGAGGCTCCGGCTGATATCACCCTGCGCCTGGCCGCCATCGCCGGCGGTGACGCGGCCGCCGACCGCGGCGCCCTGGCGCGCATCCGCCAGGCGGCGCGGCAGTACCGGCGGCGGCTGGGTCAGCGCGGCGATGTCACGCCCGATGGCGACGCGGGAAAATTGCTCGCGGCCGGCTTTCCCGACCGCATCGCGCAGCGGCGCGGCGAGCCCGGATCGTTCCGCCTGTCGGGCGGCGGCGGCGCGCGCCTGCCGCGCAGCGACCGGCTGGCGAATAGCGGCCTGCTCGTCGCAGCGGCGCTGGAACTCAAGGCGTCTTCGCGCATCCGGCTGGCGGCCGAACTGCACCCAGACGCGCTGCCCCCGGTCCTGGCGGCACGCGTGACCGAGATCGTGGAAAGCGGCTTCGATCCGGTCTCCGGCGCCGTGTTGTCCCGGCGCAGGCGGCGCCTGGGTGCCCTGGTGCTGACCGATCGCACCGAACCGGCGGACCCCGGTGCGATCGCCCAGGCCCTGGCCCGCGCCGCGGCAGCCGGCGGACCGGCTGCCCTGCCATGGACCGATACCGCCCGCCAGTTCCAGGCCCGCCTCGCGATCATCCGCGCGCTGGAGCCCGACGCCGGCTGGCCGGACCTGTCGGATGCTGCGCTCGCCGCGACGGCGCCGGACTGGCTGGCGCCGCATCTGGCGGGAATGAGCAGGCTGGCCGACGTGGTGCGGCTGGATCTGGCGGCGATCCTGCGGGGCATGCTGCCCTGGGCGCTGGCGGCGCGGCTGGATCGGGAGCTGCCGCGCGACCTTCCGCTGCCGGGCGGCAAGGCAACCGTCGATTACACTGCGTCCCCGCCGGTCGCCGCGGCGCGGGCGCAGGCGTTCTTCGGCCTGCGCGAAACGCCGCTTCTCGCCGGCGGGCGCGTCCCGCTGCGCCTGTCCCTGCTCTCGCCCGCCGGGCGGCCGGTGGCGGTCACCACGGATCTCGCCGGCTTCTGGCACGGCGCCTGGGCCGACGTGCGGCGCGACATGCGCGGCCGTTACCCGAAGCACGACTGGCCGGAATTGCCGTAGCGGACGCACAGCATAAGCGCACGCACAGCATGGCAGTCGTGGGCGGCGATGCTGCGCCCAATGGCGCTGAGTTAACGCCGGCCTGCTGCCTGGCGCAGGACATGGCCCTCCGGCTTCCTCGGCTGTCTCCGCTTCCGCCATGCGTAACAATCCGGCCGCCGGCCGCACAGGCCTCGCGGGATGATGCGCCGCTGGGCGTGGCGATTACGCCGCTGTCCCAAAACATTCCTGGCCGCAGGTTCCAGGGCGGGCGCCTTAGCCCGGCAGCATGCGATCCCGATCTGCGCTCGTCACGCATTGCCGGCTTATCGTCAACGCCGGGCAGCCTGCTTCCCCGTTCTGCTCTCGATACGACACGTTGAGAGCGCGGTGCATCGGGCCGAGCGTGCCGTCGCGGGTCCAGCGGTGCAGATACCCGTTCACCGTGCTTCTTGGCGGCAGATCCTCTGGCATCGCGCGCCACTGGCAGCCGGTGGCGAGAATGTACAGCACGCCGTTGACGACCTCGCGGATGTCGACCGTCCGCTTGTTGCCGCCGCGCCTGGACGGGGGAATGACCGGAGCGATCGCGGACCATTCCTGGTCCGTCAGATCGCTGGGATAGCGCAGGCCGCCGCGGTCCTGGCAGGCCCGGTTCCGCGGGTGCCAGACCCCGACCCGCTCCTCGATCGCGAGGGATGGCGAAGCATGCGCCAGTGCCTGGCCTGGCCCTTGATGACCAGCCGGTGTTTGCGGCGCGATATGTTTCCGGACCGGCGCCACGATCGGCGGCATCTCCAGCCCGGCGGCGTCGAACGCCGCGGCCATCCGATCCGATAGCGTGGCACCGCCGGCTCACAAACTGCCACGCCGGCTCACGACATGCCGCGCGGGCCTACGACATGGCCACTTCCGTCGCCGCCGCCTGATTCGTCCCGGCCTGCAGGAACGTGCGGATGTTGCGGATCGCCTGGCGCAGCCGGTGCGGGTTCTCCACCAGCGCGATACGGACAAAACCCTCGCCATGCTCGCCAAAGCCCAGCCCGGGCGCCACCGCCACCTTGGCACGCGCGAGCAACAGCTTGCTGAATTCGACGCTGCCGAGCGAGGCGTATTTCGGCGGCACCGGCGCCCAGGCGAACATCGAGCCATCCGGTGAGGGCACGTCCCAGCCGGCCGCGGCCAGGCCCTTGATCAGCACGTCGCGCCGCTCGCGATAAAGCGCGCGGATCTGGTCCACGCAATCCTGCGGCCCGTTCAGCGCCGCCGCCGCCGCCACCTGGATCGGCGTGAACGCGCCATAGTCGAGATACGACTTCATCCGCGTCAGCGCGTTGATCAGCCGCGGATTGCCGGCGGCAAATCCCATGCGCCAGCCCGGCATCGAATACGTCTTCGACAGCGAGGTGAACTCCACCGCGATGTCCTTCGCCCCCGGCACCTGCAAGATTGACGGCGGCACCTTGTCGCCGAAATAGATTTCCGCGTAGGCGAGGTCCGACATCACCCAGATCTCGTGCCGCCGCGCGAACGCGACGATCTCGCGGTAAAAATCCAGGTCCGCCAGATACGCCGTCGGGTTGGAGGGGAAATTCACGATCAGCGCCGTCGGCTTCGGCACCGAATGCCGCACCGCACGGTCCAGCGCGCGCAGCATCTCCTCGTCAGGCGCCGCCGGCACGCTCCGCACCGCGGCGCCGGCGATGATGAAGCCGAACTGGTGGATCGGATAGGACGGGTTCGGCACCAGGATGGTGTCGCCCGGCGAGGTGATGGCGGAGGCGAGGTTCGCCAGCCCTTCCTTGGACCCGAGCGTGGCGATCACCTCGGTTTCCGGGTCCAGCGCCACGTCGAACCGGCGCGCATAGTAGCCGGCCAGCGCGCGCCGCAGCCCGGGAATGCCCTTGCTGACGGAATAGCGGTGGGTGCGCGGATCCTGCACCGCCTCCACCAGCTTGGCGACGATATGCGGCGGGGTCGGGCTGTCGGGATTGCCCATGCCCAGGTCGATGATGTCCTCGCCCGCGCCGCGCGCGGCGGCCTTCGCGGTGTTGACCTCGGCGAACACGTAGGGCGGCAGGCGGCGGATGCGGTGGAACTCGCCGGAGGACTCGGTCGCCATGGTCGGGCCTTTCTCGGGGCGCTGTTTCGGAATCGGGGCGCTAGTGTACCAGACGCACGCTCGCGCCGCGACCCGCAGCCTCGGCGCCGACGCGCACCGCGGTCTGGGGGACGCCGTCGCCGGTGAGCATGTTGGCCACCGCCTGGGCGCGGGACAGCCCCAGGCTCAGCGCCGCGGACTGCGCCGCCGGATCATCCGACGTGGCGTCGCCATAGCCGGTGACCGCGATCACCGCGTTGCCGCGCCGGGCCACGACGTCCTTCAGAAGCGCGGCGGCGGCGGGAGGCGGGGTGGCGGAGCCGGTCTGGAAATCGATCATGGTGGCGTTCGCGGCACGCGGCGCGGGCGGCATTGCATTCGCCGCGACCTGGGCGGGCGGTGTCACGGGCTGGCCGGGACCCGCCATCCTTGGCGGAGCCGGCGGGGTGGCGGGCAACGGCGGCGGCGGCCCCGAAGCCTGCGGCGGCATGGCCGCGGCGCCGGGCGGGGCGAGGGGCACATTCGCAGCCGTGGCCGCGCCACCGGACGCCGCCGGTGCGCCGCCGCCGCCCGTGGGTGCCGGCGCTGCCGCCGCCGAAGCCCGCGCGCCGGTGGCCGCCGATTGTGCCGGCGTGGGCGCGGCCGGCGTGGCTGCGTTGCCGGCTACGGTCGGGGCTGCCGCACCGGTGGACTGGGCCGGTGGTGCTGGAACGGCCGGCGGCGCCAGTGGCGCGCTCTGCACCGGCCGGATGGGAGCAGCCTTTGGCGGCGGCGCCACCCCGTTCGGCGGTTCCGCCGGCCGAGGCTGGGCGGATGCGGCCGGCATGCTGGCGCTGGCGGTACCCGGCGCGGACGTGGCGGGGGCGGCGGGTGGCGGGGGCGGCATCGTACCCTGGCCGAACAGGGCCGGCGAAGCCGACGGCAGGGACGGATCGGAAACCGGCGAGGCAGCGGCCAGATAGTCGGCATGCGACCGGTCGGCGACCAGCCCCTGGGTGATGGCAGCCAGTTCCTTCGCGTCCGGCGGCGTCGGCCTGGGCGGCACGCTCGCCAGGTTGGGATAGGCTTCGTTGGCGCCGGGCGGCGGCGGGCGCTGCTGCGCGATCGCTCCGCCTTGCAGATTGTGCCACCAGTTGACCGGGTTCATCGCGGATTCGGAAGAGCAGCCGGTGAGGGCCAGCGGCGTGCTGCACAGCAGCACCCATGCCAACGCTTGAACCCAGAGGCGAGCGTCAGTAGGTTGCGCGCCCTTTCCGCAAATAGCCATATGTCGGACCTGCCCTTCCCGCTCTCGCCGCTTCTCTAGCGGGTGCCGATGCCGACGCAAAGGATGCGCCATGTCCGAGACCAGTTCGACCACCAAGTCTGTCGGCAAAGCCGCCGATGGCGCCGAGGCGGCCGGCTTCAAGCTGCCGGACGCCGCTTCGGTCGGCCGCTCGATGGCCGACATCGCCGAGCGGTCGCAGCGCATCGTCAGCGAGTGGCTGAAGCGCCAGGGCGAGGAGGAGCGCGAGATCGATCCGCTGAACGTCGGCAGCGCCTTCCTGGAGATGACCGCGCGGCTGATGGCCAACCCGGCGCATTTGATGAAGGCGCAGCTTGGCTTTTGGCAGGACTACATGACGCTGTGGCAGAACACCGCGCGGCGCATGATGGGGATCGAGACCGAGCCGGTGATCGACGCGCCCTCCACCGACCGCCGCTTCAAGGACGACGCGTGGAAAGAAAACGAGGTCTTCGATTTCATCAAGCAGTCCTATCTGCTGTCGGCGCGTTACGTGCAGGACGTGGTGTCGCACGTTGACGGGCTGGACAGGAAGACCGCGCAGAAGGTCGATTTCTATTCCCGCCAGTTCTGCGATGCCATGAGCCCCTCTAACTTCCTGCTCACCAACCCGGAGGTGCTGCGCAAGACCGCCGAGACGGGCGGCGAGAACCTGTTGAAGGGCCTCAACAATCTGCTGATGGACCTGGAGCAGGGCAAGGGCAAGCTGCGGATCAAGATGACCGACATGGACGCGTTCCGTGTCGGCGACAATATCGGCGTGTCGCCGGGCAAGGTGATCTATCAGAACGAGCTGATGCAGTTGATCCAGTACGCGCCGGCCACCGAGACGGTGTTGAAGCGGCCGCTGCTGATCGGTCCGCCGTGGATCAACAAGTTCTATATTCTGGATCTGCGGCCGCGGAACAGTTTTGTGCGGTGGGCGGTGTCGCAGGGCCATACGGTGTTCGTGATTTCCTGGGTGAACCCCGACGAGAAGCTCGCCGAAAAGGGGTTCGAGGATTACATGCAGGAGGGCTATCTGGCCGCGCTCGATGCGATCGAGAAGGCGACCGGCGAGAAGGAAGTCAACGCGATCGGCTACTGCCTGGGCGGCACGCTGCTGGCGTCCACGCTGGCGTACATGGCGGCGAAGAAGGATGAGCGTATCAAGTCGGCGACGTTCTTCGTGTCGCTGACGGATTTCGAGGAGGCCGGCGAACTGGGCGTGTTCATCGACGAGGAGCAACTGACCTCGCTGGAGGACAAGATGAACCGCCGCGGCTACCTGGAAGGCAGCGAGATGGCGACGACCTTCAACATGCTGCGCGCCAACGACCTGATCTGGTCCTTCGTGGTGAACAATTACCTGCTCGGCAACGACCCGTTCCCGTTCGATTTGCTGTACTGGAATGCCGATTCCACCCGCATGCCGGCGCGCATGCACAGCTTCTATCTGCGCAAGATGTATCAGGAGAATCTGCTGTCGCAGCCGGGCGGGATCGAGCTGGCGGGCGTGCCGATCGACCTGCGCAAGGTCAAGGTGCCGGCGTATTTCCTGTCGACGCGCGAGGATCACATCGCGCCCTGGAAGTCCACCTATAAGGGCACGCAGTTGCTGCGCGGACCGAAGCGCTTCGTGCTGGCGGCGAGCGGCCACATTGCCGGCGTGGTGAACCCGCCGGAGGGCGGCAAGTACAGTCACTGGATCAACGAATCGCTGCCGCCGAACCCGGACGACTGGTTCAAGGGCGCGACGGAAATTGCCGGCTCCTGGTGGCCCGACTGGCAGCGCTGGATCACCGCGCAATCGAACGAACGGGTGCCGGCGCGCGTTCCCGGCGACGGCAAGCTGACGCCGATCGAGGACGCGCCTGGAAGCTATGTGAAGGTGCGTCTCGTCTGACAACCTCTCCCGCGCGTGCCGTTCGTGCGCGCGGGAGAGGTCGCGGTGCAGCACCGAGTGTGAGGACGATCGGGCCGGTACAATGCCATCTTCGCCGCGGCATTTCGCGCATGCCCGGCGATCCAAGGTGAACCCCATGCCCTGGTCTGACCCGGTCGCATCCGACAAGCACTACTGGCACCGCTACAGCCGCTTCTACGAACGCCATATCGCCACACTCGGCCCGGTTTCATCGATCCTGGAATTCGGCGTGTTCCACGGCGCCTCCATCGCCTGGCTGCGCGACCTGTTTCCCGGCGCGGAGATCATCGGCGTCGACATCCTGACGCCGCAACCCGACTGGCCAACCGGCCCGGGCATTACCTATCTGACCGCCGATCAGGGCGATCGCCCTGCCATCGCCCGCATGCTGCGGTCTCTCGACCGCCGTTTCGATCTGGTGATCGAAGACGGCAGCCACGTGCCGCGGCACCAGGCCAACTGCCTGGCGGAGGCCGTATCGTTCATCCGGCCGGCCGGCATGTACATGCTGGAAGATCTGCACACGTCGCATCCTCGCCACCCGTACTATCAAACGCACTGCCCGCCCGGCACGCCGTCCAGCCTGCATCTGTTGCTTGCGCTCGAACATGCGCTGGCCACAGGCCAGATGCTGCGGCCGGCACGGATCGAGCGCCTGTGCGATGCGGACATGTTCACCGCGGCCGACGTGCGGCATCTGGCCGCGGCGATCGCGTCGGTGGACATCCATCATCGGGCCGCGCTGCCGCTGCGGTGCTACGCGTGCGGCACGGACGATTTCGACCCTGTCGCCCTGGTTTGCCGCTGTGGTGCGGATCTCGACATCATCGGCGCCGATTCGATGACCGCGATCATGCGTCTGCGGGTTTGACCGCGGCGTGGCGGCCGGCGGTGGTTATGGTGGCGTCGTTCGGTGTGCTGTTGGCCAATGTTGGCGACCCGCTGCCCAATCGGCGATCACTCGGCCCGCGCCTCAAAGGGATTCCTACACGGCCACGCCAAGACGACTTACAAGAGGCAGAACAGTATCCCGCACCATACATGCAACGCAACTAACATCCGGAGCAGCCAAACAAAATCGCTTTGAATATGGGCCGGTATCGCTCCACCACTTTTGGATTTGCTCGGCCTCCGGCTTCGTTTTACCATTCTCGTTAAAGTTATGCGGGATCCGATACCGCAGCTCATCGTCCCACAAGATGGCGCAGCGAAGCAGCACTGCGAGCGCTACGCCGCCAAGCGCTGGCTGGCCAGGCATAGCAGCGCTGGTGCCGCCTCCGGTCAAGCTATCCCGGCGACGACCTGTTTGCCCGCCAGCCGATGGAGGCTGCTGCCCTCCCACTTGCGGGCCGTACTCATGCTGCACGATAAGCCAATAACCGGCTTGCACCGAACCGGAGCAGCTTCGTCAAACCGTCCACAACGGCGGCACACCCGCCACAAATATCTACCCCGGGATCTCAAACCTACCGAGCACGAGTGCGACGATGCCATCGCGATCCCTTGGTTTTGCATTGAGATCCGCAACGCCGCAGCGAGGCGGACCTATTACAACTGCTGTGTCATCGATTTACCGATCATCGCGGACAGTGTCGCCGAGCTTGCCGTCCGTGGGTGCGCCGCAGGAACCTCGAGAGTGAGATCTTCAATGTGCCTCCAACGAGGCACGGGGCAGGCGCATCAGCGGTTCGCCCGCCCGGATTCGAGTCCCCTCGCCGACGCCGTCGTGAAGCGCGAATCCCGGCGGGGCGAACACGATGATTGTCGAGCCATGCTCGAACCATCCCATGGCGTCACCCTTGTGCAAGGTCGCGTCGCAGGGAATCGTGCGAGGTCCGCCCTGGCGCAGGCCGCTGTCGGTGCCAAGAAAGTTCAGGCGGATGCTCGCCACCAGAATGGCGGCAACGGGAACCAGGGCCACCGCGTGGCCGGTGGCGGAAAGCCTTGTCCGTATCACCGCGCGTTCATTCTTGCAGAACAGATTTTCGATGCGCTTCAGGGCGATTGGGTTGACGTTCCAAGTGTCGCCGGAAATGTAGGTGACCGAGTCCACGCGGCAGTCATGCGGTGCGTGGAAATGGTGGTACATCGCCGCGGTCAGCCGCAACGTCGCATAGCAGCCGTTATGATAGTCCGCGGCATCGGCATCGTTGCCGAGCAGGTCGCGCAGGCGGTAGGGAAAGCCCTTGATCTGCATCACCTGGCCCGCCTGCACCCGGCCTGATGCGCCGACGATCGCGTCGCATGGACTGACCAGCACGTTGGGATCGCTGTCGATCGGGCGTGCGCCTTCCTTCAACTGGCGGATGAAGCAGTCGTGCAGGCTACGAAACCTCGTGCTGCGCGCCTCGGTCAGATCGAGGTCCGAGAACATGCGCCAGATGCCGATGGACAGGTCGCGGACCAGTGGGTTCTCAATGCGGCTGAACCAGCCGATGAACCGGGTTGCGATGCGGCGCGGGATCCGGTTGGTGAGGAGGAAGTTCAGGTCCTCCTGCTGCACGATTCGTGCGAGCGTAGTGCGCAGGGTTGTGCGCGCGCTCATCGGGACGATGCGCCGTTATTGCCCGCGCGATCCGATAACGAGCCGGCGCAGGCCGAGGGCATGTGCGCGTGTTTCGGGACTGCGCCGGGGCACGCGGGGACCCTGACGGCGCACCGGTGGAGGGTGTCGGTGCATCCCGGGACCGTGCCGGCGCGTCGCCGGACTGTGCCGAGGCACGCGAGGACCGTGCCGGGCCATCGTGGGACCGCGTCACGGCGAGGCGCGATGCAGCGACGCCATTCGGGCCAGGCGAAGCCCGAACAATCGCCGCACGCCTTCGAGAGAGATTGCCTTGCCGCTTCGCGTTGCGTAACGAGACCCGCGCGCGTCGTTTCGTTACGCGAAATGACGGCAGACCGAAGCTGCCGCGCATTCAACCTGGGACGCATGCACGCCGATATAACACAACTGACACGCATCGGCTGCCGCCCGCGGCCTATGCTATCTGCGTGGCAATATCGATTCCCGTCCTGGGCGGCCTGCATCAGCGACTCGAGCTGTCGCGGGCCAAGCATCCATCGCTGACCGGCCACGCTCGCCTCGGGCGGCGTGTCGCGTCCTTGATCCCGTTCTACGAATACGACGAGCATCGCTTCTTCCGCTCGGACGATCCACCGGAGAGCATTGCGGCCCGCCGGCGCGAGGGCTTTCAGCGCCTGGCGTCGGTGTATCGGGACAAGTTCCGACAGACCAGCGCGCTCACCGCGCAGGTTCGCTCCGGCGCGTCGGACCTGCAATTGACGCATGCGTATCGCGTGCCGTTTCAATACAGCCGCATCGTGCGCCAATCGCTGTCGGCAGGCTCGATCGTCGGCGCTTCGCATGGTGTCACGTTCACCGATCTCGACGGCAACACCCTTTACGACCTCACCGGTTCCTACGGTGTCAACCTGCTCGGCTACGATTTCTATAAGGAATGCATCGCGGAGGGTAGCGACCTTGTAGCCGGTCTTGGTCCGGTGCTGGGCTCCTATCACCCGGTCGTCGCGTTCAACGTGGAGCGGCTGCGGCAGATCTCGGGCATGGATGAGGTGTCCTTCCACATGTCCGGCACCGAGGCCGTGATGCAGGCGGTGCTGCTTGCCCGCTATCATACCCGGCGCACCCATGTGGTGCGATTCTGCGGCGCCTATCACGGCTGGTGGGGCGACGTGCAGCCGGGCGTCGGCAATCCGCTGCCGCCGCGTGCCACCTACACGCTGGCGGAGATGTCGGAGCGTACCCTGCGCGTGCTGCGCACCCGCCGTGACATTGCCTGCGTTCTGGTGAACCCGCTGCAGGCGCTGCATCCAAATCGCGCGGCGCCGGCCGATTCGTCGCTGGTGGACAGCGCCCGAACCGCCGGAGTCGACCGGGCAGCGTACGCCGAATGGCTGCGGCAACTTCGCAAGGTCTGCACCGAACGCAAGATCGCACTGATATTCGACGAAATCTTCGTTGGGTTTCGCCTGGCACCGGGCGGTGCCGCCGAGTATTTCGGCGTCCGCCCCGATCTGGCGACCTACGGCAAGACGCTCGGCGGCGGCCTGCCGGTTGGCGTGCTGTGCGGGCGGCACGAATTCATGAAGCGCTATCGCGACGATCGGCCGGCCGATATCTGCCTCGCACGCGGCACGTTCAATTCGCATCCCTATGTGATGGGCGCGATGAACGTCTTCCTGCACCGCTTCGAGTCGCCGGAGATCCAGCGCCTGTATGAAAACCTGGATGAACTCTGGAACAGTCGGGCGGCACTGCTGAACCAGAGGCTGGCGGACGAGAGTCTGCCGGTGCGGGTTGCGAATCTCTCGACGATCTGGACGGTGAACTATCTGCGCCCGTCCCGCTACAACTGGATGCTGCAGTATTATCTGCGGGCCGAAGGCATCGCGCTGAGCTGGGTTGGCACCGGCCGGCTGATTTTCAGCCTGACCTATACCGATGCGGATTTCGCCGAGGTGGCCGGTCGCTTCGTTGCGGCGGCCCGCGCGATGGAGCGCGACGGCTGGTGGTGGAACGCGCCGGGCATGACGAACAAGTCGATCCGGCGGCAAATCCTGCGCGAGATCCTGGCCACGTATTGGCCGCGATGGGGCGGCCGCTCCGGTCGTCTCGAGCCCGCCGCGGCAAACGCCGATTGATCCCGGTGGCGGCGGCTGGTTTGCCGCCGTGGACCGCATCACCACCGCGGGCTGGTCCACTGATGCAGGCTGGTTTGCCACCGCGGGCTGCTTCATCATTGCGGGGCGAGACTTCAACGAACCCTCGTTCGCCGGTTTCGTAGCACGCAAAAACGCGATGCACCCAGCCATCGGCATGGCGGAATGCACCGCGCTCTTGAACCCGAACCTGCCCCTGGGCGGCTAGGTGTGGACCGGCTCGAACATCTCGCCACGCAGCAAATAGCCAGGGGCGCGATAGTACAGCTTGATGTCGTGAAACGGGTCAGTCAGGATCTTGGTCGCCCACACCAGCCCGGTCTTCACGTCGCGGATAAAGAACAACTGCACCGTGCGGAACGCCAGCCCCGCACCGCCCAGTGCCAGCCACAAATAGCCGACGTTACGCCAGAAATCGCCGAACGAGCGCGGCGGGCGCACGGTATGCAGCAGCGTCGGGTCCCACCAGAGCAACAGCGGCGACAGCACCCAGATTGTCAGCAGCACCGCCTTGCGTTTCAGGTTGTAGCCGACCTTGATCGCCTCCTTGAACTCATGCGTTGCATGGTTGATGACGTCATAGGTCTTGGGCTCGAACACGATATGGCCGATCTGCCGCGAGGTCATGGCCAGCAGCCAACCGAGCAGGGCGGCGATGGCCGGATCCTTGAACGCCACAACGTAGGCGCAGACGAAAGTCATCGCGCTGACCAGGTGCAGGGATTGGTTGATCCGGCTGTGATGATAATAGCGGTGATCATCCCAGCGCTGCACCCTCAGGCATTCACGGAAACTGCACATCGCGGTCCTTTCCCATGGTTGGCGGCAGGCCCAACCCGTGTCGGGCCGGCGGGTCGAAAGTATGAACTCACCGGTTGGTTAACGAGGTTTGGTACTCACCGGTTAGTTAACGAAGCTCAGTACCCACTGGTTAGTTACTGTGCTCCGGCCGCTTCGCGAACCGGATCAACGAGAAATGCCCAAGCGGCGGCAACGGCCGGCGCTCCAGCAAGCGCACGCCCGGCGCCGCGTCCGCCCAACTGGTGTAGCGGTCCCAGGCAAATTCGGTGCGAAAGCCAAGCCGGCTGGTCACCGGCATCAGCTTTTTCTCCACCGTGCCCCGCAGCCCGGCCTCGGCACCAATGCGGCTGGTGATGACGATCTCGCCCCCGGGCCGCACCACCCGGGCAAACTCATCCAATGCGCGTTCCGGATGCGGCACCGCGGTGACGACATATTGCGCCACAACCACATCGAACGAAGCATCGGGAAATTCCAGTTCCTCGGCGTCCATCACCGCCAGGCCTTCGACATGACGAAGCCCCAGCCGCGCCACCCGGTTGCGCGCCCGTTGCAGCATCGGCGCCGAGATATCGACGCCAAACACCTTGTGGCGGCCGGAATAGCCCGGCAACGACAGGCCCGTGCCAACACCAACCTCAAGAATGCGTCCGCCGATTTGCTCCGCCGCCGTGATTGCCGCTCGGCGTCCGGTGCGGAATACCGCGCCAAATACCAGATCGTATACCGGAGCCCACCGGCCATAGGCCTGGATGACGGTGTCACGCTCCAGATCCGTCATCATGGCGCAGCGCGCATCGGCTTCAGACACCCTGGTAACGTCCAGCATCAGCCCGGTGAGCGCGCATGATTCCACCCCGCGAATCGGTACAATGTCAGCAAGCTGACATCGACCGCGCCACGAGGCATGTGAAACTTTTATAAAGGCCGCAGCGAAGCCCGCGGCGCATGCCATCGTTCTGTCATGGTTGCCTTGCGCCAGCCGGATTGGGCGCGTGCGCGGCGCGGTCCCGCGGCATCACCCGGCCAGCCCCATCGCGCGGCGCATGAACAGGCGCTTCAGCGGCGGCGTGCGGTCGACGGCGGCGATGCCAAGGTCCCGCGCCATCCGCAGCAGCCGGTTATCGTTGCTGAACAGCCGGTCCAGGCCGTCGGTCATGGCCAGCATCAGCAGGTTGTCGGGCCGCCGCCGCCGCTGGTAGCGCGCCAGCAATTCCGGGGCGCCCGGGTCCTCGCCGCGCCCCACCGCGCCGATCACCTGGTCCGCCAGCGTGATCGCGTCGCGAAAGCCCAGATTAAGCCCCTGCCCGGCGATCGGATGGATGCCGTGCGCCGCATCGCCGGCCAGAGCCAGCCGCGTATCGACATAGCGGTGCACCAGCATCGCCGACAGCGGATACGACCAGCGCCGCCCCACCATCCGGATCGCACCCAGATGCCCGCCCAGCCGCCGTGCGATCTCCTGGCCGAACCGGGCGTCATCCAGCCGCACCACCTGTTGCGCGATCGCCGTGCGTTCGGTCCAGACGATGGCCGAGACGTTCGGCGCGCCTCCCAGTTCGGCATCGAGGCTCGGTCCCATCGGCAGCGCGGCAAACGGCCCCGACGGCAGGAAATGCTCCAGCGCGACATTGCCGTGCGGCAGGTCGTGGCTGATGGCGCAGACGATGCCGGTCTGGGCGTAGGGCAGCCGGGTGACGGGAATGTTGGCGGCCTCACGCAACGGCGATTCGCGGCCCTCGGCGGCGACGACCAGGCGGCACTGCACCAACGGTCCGCCGGCGATGCGCACCGCCACCGAATCCGGCCGCCGTTCCACGCTGGCGGCCGCGGGTGCCAATACGCGCAATGCCGGCAGCGCCGGAAAATAGCCGTTCAGTGCCGTGCGCAGGCTGCGCGCCTCCACCATCCAGCCGAACGGGCCGGCATCCGCGCCGGCCTCGCGATGGTCGAAATGCAGGTGAAGCCGCGACGGCCGGCCGCCCAGCCGCCCGTCGCTGACGCGGATATCAAGGATCGGGTTGGGCGGCACCGGGAGCCGGTCCCACACCCCGGCCTCGGCCAGCAATGCCCGTGAACCGGCGGCGATGGCATAGGCGCGGCCGTCGAACGACGGATTCTCCATGGGCGGCAGCGCGGCGCGGTCCACCACGATCGTGGAGACACCGGCGGCGGCGAGGCGGCAGGCGAGCGTTCCCCCCACCGGGCCGGCCCCCATCACGCAGACATCGGCCACGATGGTTTCGCTCATGCCGCCGTCCTTTCCGATGTCCGCGAATAGGGCAGCCACCTCCGCCACCGATCCGGCGTACGGCCGGGCGGTTGCCCGGGCTGGTGGCGATCCGGGCGCCCCTGATCGACAGGCAAAATGGCTTCGCCCGGCGGCCGCGACAAGCCATCGGGGCGCCGGCCACGGACCGGCAGGTTACTCCGCCGCGCGCGCCGGGGCCTGATCGGACAGCAGCGGCATCACCTCACGCGCAAAGCGGCGCAGGCTGCGCCGGCCGCGTTCGCCGCCACCGGAGCCGCCGCCGTTGATCAGCACGTAGCCCGCACCGGCCTGTTGCAGCGCTTCCAGCTTGCGCGCGATCTGGTCCGGATTGCCGTAGATCGCGCTGTTGACGTTCACCGCCTGCGGATCGCCGGTAGCGCGGTCGGGCCCGCCATGCACGCTGCCGTCCGGACGCGTTGCCAGCTTCAACTGCCGCAGGCGGTTGGCCAGGCGACGCTCCAGCGCGGCGTCACGCTCGGCATCGTTCTCGGCGACGAAGAAGGCGCGGGTGATGCCGACCTGCATCGGATCGAACCGGCGTCCCGCGGCCTCCACGGCGGCCTTATAAATGGCGATGCTCTGGGCCACGTCGTCCGGCGACGCGTACTGACCGAGCAGAAGATTGAAGCCGCGCTCGGCGACGTTGCGGATCGAACGTTCGCTGCCGGCGCCCATCCACACGGCGGGATGCGGTTTTTGCGCAGCGGGGGGTTCGACGATGATGTCTTCGAACTGCCAGTACTTGCCGTAGTGGGAGAAGCGGTCTTCCGAGGTCCAGGCTTGCAGGATGACGGCGATGGCTTCCTCGAAACGCGCGTCGGCCTCCGCCATCGGTACGCGGAAGCCGGCGAATTCGTTATAGCGGTAGCCTTTGCCGATGCCGAAATCGAGCCGCCCGCCCGACAGCAGATCCAGTGTCGCCGCCTGCTCCGCCAGCAGCACCGGATTGTGCCAGGGCAGCACGATGACCGCGGTGCCGAGCCGCAGCGTGCGGGTGCGGGCGCCGAGCCAGGTGAGCAGGTTGAGGGTGGCCGAGACCTGGCCGAAACCGGTGAAATGGTGCTCCACGACGAAGGTGCTGTGGAAACCCATGGCTTCGGCTTCGACGTTGTATTCGATGAAGTCGCGGTAGCCTTCCGCGCTGTCGAACTCGCCGCTGCCGCGCCGCGCCGCCGCACTGCCGAACAAACCGAACCGCATGCTGGTGCTCTCCCGGGGTTTCCGCGCCGGGGGGACGTTAACGAGCGGCGGGGGATGTTCCAAATGCCGGTTTTTGATTGGCGGTATAACGAACAGGTATGGGTGGCCCACAGGCCAAACTTGAATGTAATAAGGATTTCGCCCCGATCAGCCGCGCCGCTTCGCCTCCCGCCCCCTCCCGCTTCGCGGCACAGACTTGCGCATCGCCGGGCCATGGTCCTGTACCAGCTTCGTCACGGCCTGCGCCACGGCCTCCCGCGCCACCGAGCTGGTGCGGTTGGCGGCAACGCCGAGGGCCAGCGTGCGGTAGATGCCGGTCGCGGTCAGCCGATGCGCCTCGGCCAGGCCGCGCGCGCACTCGCCCGCGACCGATGCGTGCGGCAGGATCGAGGCACCAACGCCCTCCTGCACCATCCGGCGGATCGTCTCGTGATCGTTCAGTTCGATCTCGACCTTCAGTTCGATCCCCAGCCCCGCAAGCAGCGCATCCATGGCGGCGCGCAGCCCGTCGCCGAGGATCAGGCTGGTGCGCCGCAGTTCGGCCGCGGTGACGATTCCCGGCGCGCGCGCTCCGGGTTTCGTCACCAGCACCATTTCCTCCTCGGCCAGCCGGGTGGAGACGATCAGCCTGCTGCGCGACAGTTCGGACAGCAGCGCCAGATCGATGCGGCCGTCGATCAGCATTTCCTCCAGCCGCACCATGCCGGCGTGCACGATCTTCAACTCGATCTTGGGGAACTGCTGACGCATGCGGGCGAACAGTTCGGGGGCCAGGACGGGACACAGGGTCGGCGTGATGCCGAGGATGATGCGCCCGCTGGGAAACGCATCGTGGGCGCGGATTTCGTCGCTGGTCCGCTCCACGTCGCGCAGGATGCGGGTCGCGCCGTCAAGCAGGCGCTGCCCGGCCTCGGTCAGGCGCACGCCGCGATTGATGCGGGCGAACAACGGTGTGCCGAGTTCTTCCTCCAGCCGCTGCACCTGGCGTGTCAGGGCCGGCTGGGCCACGCGCAGATGCGCCGCGGCACGCGTGATGCTGCCAAGCTCGGCGATGCGGACAAAGTAGCTCAGGCTGCGCAGTTCCATGGTGGGGCCAGCATATCATGGGCCATGCCGCGGCGATATACCGCAGATCGCAATTCGGCATTTGCTGGATGGCAGACAGCGCCGTACCCTGGGCCCGGGTGCAGCACGCAGTAACTTCGGGGCTCAGTATCGCAGAGCCCAATCACTCGGGTCGCGGTGACCTGGGACAATTACCAAAGGAGCGGTGAGCTTCCATGGAATTCGGCTGGTACGTGGAATTCCACCGCCAGGTGGCAGGACAATCGGATACCGACGCCTTCGCGCAGGGCATGGCGCAGGTCGAGCAAGCCGAGCAATGGGGGCTGGACGCGATCTGGCTGGCGGAAATCCACCAGCAGGCGTCCCGCTCGGTGATGAGCGTGCCGATGACGATCGCCGCGGCCATCGCCGGACGTACCAGCCGGATGAAGATCGGCACCGCGGTGCAGGTGCTGCCGCTGTGCCACCCGCTGCGGCTGGCGGAAGAATCGGCCACCGTCGACCAGATCAGCCGCGGCCGGCTGTTGTTCGGCGCCGGGCGCAGCGGCAATCCGCGCGCCTACGCCGCCTTTGGCGTGCCGTACTCCGAAAGCCGCGAGCGATTCTACGAAACGCTGGACATCCTGAAGCTGGCATGGACGCAGCCCTGCTTTTCCTACCAAGGCAAATTCCACAGCTTCACCGAGGCGCGCGCGGTGCCGCGTCCATACCAGCAGCCGCACCCGCCGATCCGCATCGCCGGCGCCAGCGAGGACACGTTCCCGGTGCTCGGCAAGCTCGGCTATCCGTTGTTCGTCGCGGTGCGCAGCGGCTCGCTGGCGGGGCTGGCGCCGGATCTGAAAGCTTATCGCGAGGCCTACGAAGCCGCGGGTCACGCCGGCAAGGGCGAGGCTTATCTCCGCCTGACGCTGCACGTCGCGGCAACCGATGCTATCGCGCAACAACAGGCCGAACCCAGCATCATGCTGGGCTATCGCAAGCTGATCACCCAGCTTGAAGGTTCGCCCAACAAGCGGCGGCGGGCGGAACTGGAGGAGGTGCGCAGCATCACCTACGCCGACGTGCTGCGCGACAAGGTCGTGATCGGCGGCCCGCAATACGTGGCGCAGCGACTGCGCCAATTGCAGCAGGAGCTGGGCATCGACGGCATCCTGGCCGAGCTCAATTTCGGCGCGTCGATTCCGCCGGACATGATGATGGAGTCGCTACGCTTGCTGTGCCAGGAAGTGCGGCCCCGGATCATGTGAGCAGCGGCCGGGCGAGCGACAACCGCCGCCGCATTCGTTATCATTGCGCGGCAGGCCGCACGCCGCCTGCGTTGCTCCCCGCGACGGAGGCCGGACCGTGTCCAAGCACAGGGCTGCCCTGCCCGACACCGGGGCCGGAACGCATCGCCGCTGGCTCATCCTGGTGGTGCTGTTTGTCGCGCGCACGGCGATGGGGTTCCAGTATCAGACGATCGGCTCCGCGGCCCCGTATCTGATCAGGGCCTTCCAGATCGACTTCGCCGGGATCGGCACGTTGATCGGCCTCTACCACGTCGCCGGCGTGTTCCTTTCCCTGCCGAGCGGCCTCATCGTCCGCTGGCTCGGCGACAAGCTCGAGTGCGCGATCGGGCTGGCGTTGATGGCGCTCGGCGGCATCATCGTCGCATGCTCGCACGGCTACGGCACCGCATTCGCCGGACGACTCGTCTCCAGTGTCGGCGTCATCCTGTTCAATCTTGTCATCACCAAGATGACCGCCGACTGGTTCGCGCGCCGGGAAATTGTCCTGGCCATGGCGGTCATCCTGTCGACCTGGCCGTTCGGCATCGCGCTCGGATTGTTCTCGCAGCCATGGATCGCGGCCCTATTCGGCTGGCGGGCGATGACGGGGCTGGCCGCCGGCGCCTGTGTGCTGTCGCTGCTGCTGATCGGCCTTTGCTACCAAAGCCCCGGCGACGAAGCATTGGCCGAGCCGCCACCGGGAGCCGAGGCGAACCACCGTCAGGCGCTGCCGGCATGGCCGGTTCTGGTGCCCGTCGTGGTGGCAGGCACCATGTGGGGCATGTTCAACGCCGGCGTGGTCGCCTATTTCAGTTTCGTACCGGTGTTGCTGGCCGAGCGCGGCGGCATGACGATGGCAAATGCCGGCGCGCTGGTCAGCCTCGCGCTGTGGATTGGCATGCTGTCGATTCCGCTCGGCGGCTATGTGGCCCAGCGCAGCCGACGGCCGGGCGCGATCACCGCAGTGTTCTGCCTGATCGCGGCACTGTCGTTGGCGATGCTGGTCGCGGGAGTCCCGCCGATGTTCGCCTGCATCGCCCTGGGTCTGGCAATCGGTCCGCCGCCGGGCGTCATCACCGCACTGCCAACGCGCATATTGCCCGCCGCCGAACGCGCCGGCGGCTTCGGCATCTTCTACACGCTGCACTATCTGTTCCAGTCCACCGGGCCCGCGATCGCTGGCTGGCTGCATGACGCCGCCGGCGGCAATGCCGCGGTACTGTTCTCGGCGGCGATGTTCGCCATACCGGTCCCGCTGCTGCTGGTGTTCGAAGTTCTGGTGCGGCGGCCGGCAGGCACTGTAGCGCCACGGCCCGCGGCCTCGCACTGACCGTCAGCAGGCGTCAGCCGGCGAACTCCGCCCGGATCGCGGCCGAGTGTTCGCCGATCGCCGGCACCGGTCCAAGTTCGCGCGGACCATCGCTGAACAATACCGGCGGCGCGGCGATCGAGACCGGACCGTTCGGAGTTGCCACCATCGCGCGCCGCAATGCCGGATGCTTCGCGAACGCCGCCACGTCATTGACGAAGCCGTACGCCGTGTTGGCGGCACGCAACTTCGCCGCCGCCCGATCCCGGGTCAGGCGCGCGAACACGGCGGCGATATGCGCATCGACTTCGGCGCGATTGGCGACGCGGACGACGTTGCTCTGATAGTGGTCGCGCAGCGGCAGCTCCGGTTCGTCCAGGAACTTCGCGCAGAACTCCACCCATTCGCGTTCGTTCTGAATCGAGATCAGTACCAGCGCGCCATCGCTCGTGGCAAACGCACCGTACGGGCAGATCGAGGGATGCGCCAGGCCCAGCCGTTCCGGCGCACGCCCAGTGCCCTGGTAAAACAGCAGCGGCACATTCATCCAGTCGGCCATGCCATCGAACAGACTGACCTTGAGGCCCTTGCCGCGGCCGGTAATGCCGCGTTCGATCAGCGCTTCCAGCACGCCGGCATGCGCCGCCATGCCACAGGCGATGTCGCAGGCGGACACGCCGACGCGGCCCGGGCCGGCGGGATGGCCGGTGATCATCGCCAGCCCGGACTCCGCCTGCACCAGCAGGTCGTATGCCTTCATGGCGGCGTAGTCGCCGGTATCGCCGTAGCCGGAAATGTCGACGGTGATCAGCCGCGGGCAGCGTTCGCGCAACGCCTCGGCGCCGAAGCCGGAACGGGCGGCGGCACCCGGCGCGAGGTTCTGAATGAACACGTCGGCGCGCGACAGAATACGGTGGAGCAGTACGGCGTCGGCAGGGTTCTTGATGTCGGCGACGAGGCTCTGCTTGCCGCGGTTGAGCCAGACGAAATAGCTGGACAGGCCGTTGGCCGCCGTGTCGTAGCCACGGGCGAAGTCGCCTTCCGGGCGCTCGATCTTGATGGCGCGGGCGCCGGCATCGGCAAGGCGGGAGCTGCAATAGGGCGCAGCGACCGCTTGTTCGAGGGAAACGACGAGCAAACCTGCAAGCGGCCGCGACATAGGCATTCCCGGTGCTGACGGCGGTATTGGTCCCGGCGGCCCGATACGGAACCGCCGCCGGTGAGTGCCACGAACCCGGCGGCAACTCAATGCGTCCCGCCCATCCCCCGTTCCGTGCAGCAATGATTGACGGTTCGCCGCCGTCCGTGCGAGCCTGCGGTCACCAGCCTATCGAAGCGGCGCGGCGCGTGACTGCCTTTGGAGGGGCTCAGTGGACGTTATCGTCTCTGTACTCGGTTCAGCGACGATCGTGGAGCCGGACGGCAGGATCGACAATGCCGGCAGCGGCATCCTGGGCCAGCGGCTGGCTGATGTCGCGGCCGGCGGTCCGCAGCTTCTGGTCGTCGATCTGCGGCGCGTCGATTACATCACCAGCGCGGGATTCCGTGTCCTGCTGCTCGCCGCAAAAGACGCCTCGGCCAGAAATTTCAAGCTTGCACTGTGCAGCTTGAACGGGGAACTCCGGCATCTGTTCCAGATCGCCGGGTTTCTCGGATTGTTCCAGGTGTACGCCTCGCGGGAAGAGAGCGTTGCCGCGATTGGCTAGCGATCGCCGCGCAGTAGATCCGGCGTGAAAAAGCCTGCGGACATCATTCATGGCGTCGATGACGCGCCGCCGATCGCGATCGGAATTTTGAATGCGCTGCAACACGTCGCCATCATGGCGGTGTACCTGATCTTTCCTGTGATCGTCTGCCGCGCGGCGAACGCCTCGCCGGCAACCACCGGCGCGGTCGTCAGTCTCGCGATGCTGGTGATGGGCGTCGCGACCTTGCTGCAGGTGGCACGCACGCGGTGGCTGGGCAGCGGCTATCTGTGCCCGGCGGTCTTTTCCGCCACATACATCGACGCGGCGATCGCTGCCGTGCATCTGGGCGGATTGCCGCTGGTATTCGGCATGACCACGTTCGCGGGGCTGGCGGAATCCGCGCTGTCCGGCATCCTCCATCGCCTGCGGCCGTATTTCCCGGCGGAAGTCGCCGGCCTGGTGGTCATGCTGGTCGGCATCAGCAACGCCGGCGTCGGCGTCAGTGACATCATGGCGCAGTTGCATCGCAGCGGCGATGGCCGCGTGGTGCTGACGATTGCCATGGCATCGCTGGCGTCGATGGTGGCCCTGAACGTCTGGACGCGCGGGCTGGCACGCATGCTGTGTGCGCTGATCGGCATCGCCGTCGGCTACGCCCTCGCGGCCTGGTTCGGCCTGTTCCACGGCGCCGACTTCGGAACCGGACACTGGTTCGCATGGATTGAACTGCCGACCCTGAGCTATCTGAGCTGGAGCTTCAACCTTGCCCTGGCGCTTCCGTTTCTGGTCTCGGCGATGGCCGCGGCATTAAAGGCCATGGCGGTCCTGTCGATGTGCCAGAAGATCAACGATGACGAATGGATCCGCCCGGACATGCCGAACCTTCAACGTGGCGTGGCGGCGGATGGGATCGGCACGCTGATCGCCGGCCTGCTGGGCACGTTCGGCGTCAATTCCTCCTCCACCTGCGTTGGGCTTTCCGCTGCCAGCGGGGTCACCTCGCGCTACATCGCCTATGCCATCGCGGGAATCTTCATCGTCACGGCGTTCATTCCAGGCATCGCCACGGTGCTGGCGGCGATGCCGCGGCCGGTGATCGCGGCGGCGCTGATATTCACCTCCTGCTTCCTGCTGATCAACGGCATGCAGACCGTCACCTCGCGGATGCTGGACAGCCGCAAGACCTTCGTGGTGGGCCTGACGATCGTGGGCGGTCTCGCGGTGCAGGCATTTCCCAATCTGGGCATTGGCACGCCGGCGGCGATGCGGCCGATCCTGAGCTCGTCGCTGGTGTTCGGCACGTTGCTGGCCTTCATGCTGAACCTCGTGTTCCGTCTGGGCATCCGCCAGAAAGTCACGCTGGTCTGCCAGGCCTCGGATGGACCGCGACTCGGGTCCGATGATTTCCTGGAATTGAACGGGGCGAAATGGGGGGCACGGCGCGACGTGATCCACCGCGCGCAGTTCGCACTGCATCAGGCGATCGACGTGATCATCCATGACTTCGGCATCACGACGCCGGTCCGCATAGAAGCAAGTTTCGACGAATTCAACCTCGATCTGGCCATCGCCTATGACGGCGAATTGCTCGAGCTGCCAGAGCAGAGGCCGTCCGATGAGGAGATTCGCGACAGCCTCGAGGGCGTGCACCGGCTGGCAGGGTACATGTTGCGGCGCAATGCCGACCGGGCGCGGTCGGAGCACGCCGGGGGCAAATCGATTCTGAAATTCCACTTCAATCATTAAGGCGACAAAACCACCGCCCCGGCTCAGGCCGCCTCGCGGACGCCGCCGAAGAAAAGCCTGCTCAATAGCTGCGCGGCAACTCCAGCACATGCTCCGCGATATACGACAGAATGAGATTGGTGCTGATCGGCGCCACCTGGTACAGCCGCGTCTCCCGGAACTTCCGCTCGATGTCGTACTCTTCCGCGAAGCCGAAGCCGCCGTGGGTCTGGATGCAGGCTTCGCCGGCGGCCCAGCTTGCCTCGGCCGCCAGCAACTTCGCCATGTTGGCTTCCTCGCCGGGCGTGTCGCCGGCTTCGAATTTCGCGCAGCCTTCGCGCACCATCAGTTCGGCGGCGCGCATCTGCGCATAGGCCTTCGCCAGCGGAAACTGGATGCCCTGGTTCTGCCCGATCGGCCGGCCGAACACCTGGCGTTCGCGCGCATAGTCGGTGGCCTTCTTCAGGAACCATTTGGCGTCACCGATGCACTCGGCGGCGATCAGCAGCCGTTCGGCATTCATGCCGTCGAGAATGTAGCGGAAGCCGCGGCCCTCTTCCCCGATCAGGTTTTCGGCGGGCACTTGCAGGTTGTCGAAGAATATTTCCGTCGAGTTATGATTCATCATGGTGCGGATCGGGCGGATCGTCATGCCCTTGCCGATGCTGGCCTGCATGTCCACCAGCAGGGTGGACAATCCTTCCGTGCGGCGCTTGATCTGATCGCGCGGCGTGGTGCGGCACAGCAGCAGCATCAGGTCAGAATGCTCGGCCCGGCTGGTCCAGACCTTCTGGCCATTGACGACGTAGTGGTCGCCCTGGCGTTTGGCGAAGGTGCGCAACGCCGTCGTGTCGGTGCCGCTGGTCGGCTCGGTGACGCCGAACGCCTGCAGGCGCAGCTCGCCGGTCGCGATCTTCGGCAGGTATTGCTGCTTCTGCTCCGGCGAGCCGTGCCGCAGGATCGTGCCCATTATGTACATCTGCGCGTGGCACGCGGCGCCGTTGCAACCCTCGGCGTGGATCGTCTCCAGGATCGCGGCGGCGGCGGAAAGCGGCAGGCCGGCGCCGCCGTATTCCTCCGGGATCAGCGCGCCGAGATAGCCGGCCTCGGTCAGCGCACGCACGAACCCGGTGGGATAGGCGCGGTCGCGATCGAGATTGCGCCAGTACTCGCCAGGGAAGCGGGCGCAGAGTTTCGCCACTTCCTCGCGAATTTCGGCATGCGGATCGGTGGCGAGAGGCTGGTGCATGGGAGGCTCCGCTTGCTGATGCGGCAGGAGTAGGCGGGGGCCGGGTGGGGCGCAACACGGCAAGGCCAGCACCAGGCGCGAGGCGGCGCCGGTCCCTGCCGCAACCATCATCCCCGGCGAAAGCGGCGTTACGGCAGTTGCCGCCAGAACTCGGCAACGAATCCCCGCGGATCGACCTGGAAAACCTGCCGGACAATGGCCGCCTGCCCAGCGAGGCAGCGCCACGCGAAGATGGTGTCATGCCCGGTGGCATAGGCCGGAATGAACTCGGCATCCGGATGCTCGCGGCACCATTGCTCGCCACCGGCGCTGGTTTTGCTGGCATTCGCCTTGCCGCACGGCAGATTGGCGCCCACGCCGCAGACCAGAACGTGCCCGCCGTCGCAACGAAATACCGTCATCCGCACCGCGACATCCGGCGGTATCGAGGTATGAAACAGCGCGTTGACCGCGGGCACGAGCGAGGCCGGGATCGGTCGCAGCGTGTCGTCAGTGCCGGCCTGCCGGCATAGTGCGGCGGGGGTCTGCACGCGTGCCACGCCGGCCACAGGACAGGTCAGCACGGCAATCGCCGAGGCCACCACGGCCCACCGCAACAGCACGCGACACGGCATCATGTTCGCCGCCTCACCCGGTCCCGTGGAGCAATCGCAGCACCTGCCGTGGGCGGGGGACCGGCGCCACCGCGCCGTAGCCGGTGCATTTCAGCGCTGCCGCCGCATTGGCATAGCGTGCCGCGTCCTCCGGCGCATCGCCGGCCAGGATGCGCGCCAAAAACGACCCGCAGAATGCGTCGCCGGCGCCGGTCGCGTCCACCGCGTGCACCACATGGCCGGCGATCCGCACGCGATGCTCGCCGTCGGCCAGATACGCCCCCTCCCCGCCCATTTTCAACGCGACCACGGGGCAGCCGAGTGACAGATAGAAATCCAAAATCCCGTCGGGATCGTCGAGGCCCGTCAGCACCAGGGCATCCTCCATGCCGGGAAACGCATAGTCCGCCTTTGCGATCGCCGCATGCATCACCGCCGCGGCGCGCGCCGGCGGCCACAGGCGCGGGCGATAGTTGGTGTCGTACGCTACCTTCACCCCATGCTGCCTGGCGATGTCGATCGCCGCGAACACCGCGTCGGCGGCCGAGGCGGAGATGCCCTGGCTGATGCCGGACACGAACAAGATCCGCGCCGCGGCGATCGCCGCACGCGGCAGGTCTTCCGGCGCATAGAGCGCGGCCGGTGAATTGGTCCGGTAATGCAGGAAGTGATGTCCGTTCGCATCGTGGGTGACGAAATACACGCCGGTCTGCGCGCGGCCGGTGCGCCGCACCGTTGCGGTATCGACACCCTCGCGTGCCCACATCGCCATGAAGCTGTCGCCCGGCGCATCCTGCCCGATCGCGGCGATGTAGCCGGCGGACGCTCCCTGCCGCGCCGCCGCCACCGCGGCGTTGGAGGTGTCGCCGCCATGGCCTTCCAGATAGTGAACCGTGCCGTCCGGCTGCGGCGGAAGCTGGTTGAATTCCAGCATCGGCTCGCCCATGCACAGCAGATCCACCATGGCGTTTGCTCCCTGTCGCCGCGTTGCGGGCGCTCGCGTTCATTCGCGCCAGCGCGGCCGGCATGATACGCTGCCCGGTCTTCAGCGGGGTCTGCCATGCTCGATCGCCTCGAGGCCGAGGTTGCCGCGGCGCACGGCTATACCGAATTGCGGCGGCACGCCAATACCGCCACGCGCGTGTGTAGCTAGTGTTCTGACCCTGACGGATGATTCCCACGGCGGCCGGTTCGTGCGAATCTGCCGCCATGAGCAAGACGAAAGTATGCCTCTGGCTGTCCGCCGCGGATCGGGCGACGCTGGAACAATGGGTTTCGCGGCGGAACACGCCGCAAAAACTGGTCTGGCGGGCACGGATCGTGCTGCTGTCTGCGGACCGGACCGGCGTGATGGCGATCACCCGGGCGGTCGGCATGAGCAAGGTGACGGTGAGCCGCTGGCAGGAACGCTACCTGGCAATGGGCATCGCCGGATTGCGCCGCGACGTCACGCGGCCGGGACGTAAGCCGCCGCTGTCCGCCGAGACGATCCAGCAGGTCGTGCACAAGACGCTAGTTGAGAAGCCGCCGGCCGGCACGCACTGGAGCATCCGCACGATGGCAGTGGCCACGGCGCTGAGCCGCAGCAGCGTCCAGCGCATCTGGCAGGCGCACCAGCTCAAGCCGCACCGGGTGAAGACCTTCAAGCTGTCGAACGACAAGCACTTCGCCGAGAAAATGCAGGACATTGTCGGCCTCTACCTCAACCCGCCCGAGAAGGCGTTGGTGTTCTCGGTGGATGAGAAGAGCCAGATCCAGGCACTCGACCGCACCCAGCCGGGCCTGCCGCTGAAGAAAAAAGGCCGCTGCGGCACCATGACGCACGACTGCAAGCGGCACGGCACAACAACGTTGTTCGCCGCCCTCGATGTCGCCAGAGTGCCCTACCTCTGGGACTTCGCGCTTGCGGTGCAGCGTTTTATGGAATCGTGTCATTGGCATTCGGCGCAGAACATATAAAGGCGACTATGTACATAAACGGTAGGCATGGTGTGGTCCGCAAGGCAGGGACGACTGTCGTGCGCAGGTAAGTCGCGTCAACACATGCGCCCTCCAACCCCAAGATCTTGCCGTCACTCCCGGCGCCGAACTACACGGCCTGTCCAACCATGACCCCACCTCCATGACCGGCCGCGAACGCGGCGCCGCCCTCGAACCCAGCGGCAACACGCCTGTCGTCATCCTCGTGCGCCCGCAGCTTCCGGACAACATCGGCGCCTGCGCCCGGGCCATGGCCAATGGCGGCCTCTTCCATCTCCGCCTCGTCGCCCCGCGCGAGGGCTGGCCACAGCCCAAGGCCTGGCGCAACTCTTCCGGCGCGCATCGCATCCTCGACGAACTCACCGTGCACGACACGGTCAACGAAGCAACCGCCGGCCTGCATCGCGTCTTCGCCACCTGCCCCCGCCCCCGCCACATCATCAAGCCGGTCCTCACCGCCCGCGGCGCGGCCGCCGAACTTCGCGTGATCGCCAGCCGCGGCCTCCGCGCTGGCATCCTGTTCGGTCCCGAACGTGCCGGGCTGGACAACGACGACATGGCCCATGCAGACGCCCTGGTGCGCTATCCGCTCAACCCCGCCTTCATGTCGCTGAACCTGGCGCAGGCGGTGATGGTGATGGCCTACGAGTGGTGGATGGCCGACGAACCCTCGCCGTCGCGCAGCCTCATGACCAACGAAACCCGCGTCGCCACCAAGGCCGAGCTGGAGAATTTCCTCGCCCACCTGGTCGACCAGCTCGACGCCAGCGGATTCCTGCGCAACGTGGAGAAGCGTCCGGGCATGGTGCGCAACATCCGGCATTTCTTCCAGCGCGGCGAGGTGACCGAGCAGGAGCTTCGCACGCTGCATGGCGTGGTGACGGAACTTGCGGTAGGCCGGCGCCGCCGTGGCCGGCTGGAGCAGGAGGACGAGGCGTAGGCGCGATCGTCCGGCCACGCGGACTTTCGCACGCGCCGCCTGCCTGCCGCCGCTCTCGCGCGCGCCACCGGTCCGGCACGCCCGCCTGTCCGCCGCCTGCCGCTCGCTCCCGCCTGGCCCCGGTCGGCCCGCCACAATTGTCCCGCCGCGCCCCGGGCCGATCCGCTGCCCGCCGTCTTGCATCCGCGCACCAGAAATTGACACGTTGCGGTAATCTCATCTCCCCGCAATTTGAGACCTCTCTTGGCTGCCCTATTTGGTTCGGGCAGACTGCTTTCGGGATTCTAGGCACCAGAATGAAGCATCGCACCGGACTTCTCGTCACCACCGCCTTCCTCGCCGGCGTCGCCGTCGCGTGGCCAGCCGCGCAATTTCTCGTCCCGCACGTTCCCGCGGCCTTCGCGGACACTGCCAACGCCGACACCGCCCGGGAGCAATCCCTCACCCTATTCGGCCAGGTGCTGGAACGCGTGCGCGCCGACTATGTCGAACCCGTGAAGACCAGCACGCTGATCCATTACGCGCTGAACGGCATGCTGAGCGGCCTCGATCCGCACAGCGGCTACATGGATCCGCAGGAATGGCACGAGATGCAGCTCGAGACCGAGGGGCATTTCGGCGGCCTCGGCATGACGGTCACGGGCGAGGGCGGCATGCTGAAGGTGATCGCCCCGATCGACGGCACCCCTGCCGCCCGTGCCGGCATCAAGCCAGGCGACCTGATCGTTTCGGTCAACGGCAAGACCGTCGAGGGCCTGACGCTCGAGCAGGCGGTGGACGAGCTGCGCGGGCCGCCTGACACGCAGGTGAGCCTGACGATCAAGCGCGAGGGCGACATCAATCCGATCCTGATGACGCTGACCCGCGAGATCATCCACATGCAGGTGGTGAAAAGCCGCCGCGAAGGCGATATCGGCTATGTTCGGCTCAGCGTCTTCAACGACGACACCAACCGCGGCCTGCGCGCGGCGATCGCTGAATTCCGCAAGTCCGGCAAGTTGAACGGGTTGATCCTGGACCTTCGCAACAATCCGGGCGGCCTGCTGGACCAGGCGGTGGCGGTGTCCAACGACTTTCTCAACAGCGGCCAGATCGTTTCGACCCGCGGACGCCAGGCAGACGATAACCATGCCTGGTATGCGCATCCCGGTGATCTCATGCACGGCATTCCCGTTGTCGTGATGATCAATGACGGGTCCGCCTCGGCCAGCGAGATAGTCTCCGGTGCATTACAGGACAGTCGCCGCGCGATTTTGCTGGGGACCCGCAGCTTCGGCAAAGGCTCGGTGCAGACCCTGTTCCCGCTGGACAATGGCGGCGCCATCCGGCTGACCACAGCGCGCTACTTCACGCCCGACGGCCACTCGATCCAGAACGAGGGCATCACGCCGGACGTGGTGGTGCACGAGTCCGACAAGCCCGAGCCAAGCTTCGTGCCGGAGCATGAATCGGACCTTAACAACACGTTGAACGTCCCGGCGAGCGAAGCCGCGCCGCGCGAGCGTCCGCCGCTGCCGATTGCCGCGGGGCTGGCGGACAAGCCGCCGCAGGGCTGGCCGAAATACGATCCCGACAAGCCCGGCACCGACTTCCAGTTGCACCAGGCGATCGAGCTGCTTCACCGCATCATCGCCGAAGGTGGCGGCGTGACGCCGGCCGGACAGAAGGTGCCGCCGCAGAAGGTCGCACGCAGCCCGGCTTGACTCCGCACCCGCTTCGTTCCGACGGTTGCGCGGAACGCAGGGAGGCGGCGATGGCGGAGCTGGATGCACGGCGGCAGAAGCTGAAGGACGATTTCATCGCCGCGCGCGGCTATTGGAGCGCGCTGTGGGATGGCGTGCTGGAACTGTCGCCGGAGTTCTTCGAAGCCTACACGGTATTTTCCTCGGTGCCGTGGAAGCACGGCACGCTGCCGCCGAAGATCAAGGAACTGATCTACGTGGCGATCGATGCGTCGACCACGCATCTGTACAATCCCGGGACCCGCGTGCACATCGCCAATGCGTTGCGCCAGGGAGCGACGCGGGATGAGGTGATGGAGGTGCTGCAGCTCGTCTCCGTGCTGGGCATTCATACCGTGACCAGCGGGCTGCCGATTTTGGTGGACGAGTTGCGCAAGGCCGGCCGTGGCGAGGAAGTGGAGGCTTCGGTGCTGACGGCGGAGCAGGAGCGGATCAAGCAGGCATTCGTGTCGGCGCGCGGGTATTGGAGCCCGGTGTGGGAGCAGATGCTGGTGCTGTCACCGGAATTTTTCGCGGCGTACGCGAAGCTGTCGTCGGTGCCGTGGACGCATGGCACGCTGGAGCCGAAGATCAAGGAGTTCCTCTATATCGCGATCGATGCGGCCACCACGCATCTCTATCTGCCGGGTCTGCGCGTGCATATTCAGAACGCGCTGCGGCTGGGGGCGACGACGGCGGAGATCATGGAAGTGCTGGAACTGACCAGCGTGCTGGGGATTCATTCGATCACGGAAGGCGTGCCGATGCTGATGGAAGAGGCGAAGCGCCACGCGGGCTGACGCAGCCGTCGCGGCGACGCTGTTCTCGTCAGAAGCTGCTATGGCGTCCGCCCTGAACTGCGGGTGCTCGCGCGGATGATGGCTTCCTCCACCATGTCCAGGCGATCCTGCCCCCAGAACAGCTCGCCATTCACGCTGTAGAATGGCGACCCGAAGACGCCGGCATCCAGGGCACGCTTTGTGTTGTCGTGATACGCGCGACGCACGGAATCTGTCGCGGCCTCGGCGAGAAGAGTTGCGGCATCGAGCCCATGCGCCGTGGCGATGTCGGCCACCGTCGCGGCGTCGGCGATGTTACGATCTTCCGCCCAGATGGCGCGCATGATTGCATTGACCAGGTCGGCGACAGGCAGACCGCGATGCTGTGCCGCAATGACGACGCAGGACGCAAGATCGATGTCCGCCGGAAAGAACAGTGGTTCGATGTTGAGCGGAATTCCCAGCTTCGCACGCCAACGTTTGAGTTCCTGAATGCGATACGCCTGGCGCTGCCACGCGCGGTCGCCGAGCAAAACGCCGCCGCTGCCGGCATAGACGTCCGGCATGCGCATCGGGATGTGGTTGACGCGCAGCCTGTGCCGCGCGGCCATCTGAATGAAGCGCACGCCGCCCAGGTAGGCCCAGTCGGATAAAAGCCAGACGTAATAATCGATGCTGGCTGGCCCGTCATTGGCCATCGGGTAATGCTCCTTCGTCGTCTGGAAACCGGGCCGGCGCGGCGCGGCCGGTCGCGCGTGCTGTCGAAGTCCTGGAACCTGTCAGACCGATGCTGTACCAAATCGTCCCGGCAGAGAAGCGGGCGCTTCCGGTTTTTCGGCCGTCGTGCAAGACGGCGGCGATTTCGGCAGTGGGTCAGACCCACTACCGCGATTTCCTTCATGGCGGGAGATGACGATGAATGCACGTCTTGCGGCCATGTCCGGCCTGGCCGCCACGGCCGCGAGTCACACCCCGGCGGCGGCTGCGGCGTTTGGGCACGTCGCACTGGCGCTGGCGGCGCTGGCCGGATCGTACGCCCCCAACCTGAGCGCCGGCGACAAGGCCGCGCTGGCTCGTCTGTTCGTGGACAAAGCCGCGGGCGCGCCGGCCCACGCAAAGATCACGGTGTCGGCAAAATCCGTCGTCTGTCGTGCCGGCAATGTCGATATCGCCGCCTTTGCCTGCGAGTTGATGTTCGGCGGGAAAAAGGTCGTGCTGACCGGCCGGCGCGCCCATGAACTGCTCGCGACGCTTCGCGAGGCAGGCGCTCCGGCCGAGGGCGCGGCGGGCACGATCTATGTCGCGCTGCACGCGATGCGCTGCACGATCGATCCGGACGCCATCGCGCGGAAGGACGGCAGCGGCGCAGCCTGCGCCTTCGTTCCGGGCGTTTCACAGGACGAGTGAGATCGGCTCCACCTGCCAGCGACCTTGATCCTGACGCGCTGCTACCGCGCCACCGTCACGGAAACCCGCAGCACGGGGCTCTCGGGCAACAGCCGCACGGTGAATGCATCATCGCCGGCAAAGCCCGAATCGGGCGTGTAATCGATCCGCGTCGCATTCCCCACCGGATGAACGTACACCGATCCATGCGAGGGCTGCCCGATCAGCAATCCCGTGGCGTACGGCTTGCCGCCGTCCGTCACGCTGATAGCGCACCAACCGCCGTCATTGCCGACGGTCATCGTTGCGGTCGCATCCTTGCCCGGCGTCAACTCGGGCTTCGACGCGGTGCAGCTTTTTGCCGCGCCCTGGAAGTCCGAGGCGAACAGCCGCGGTTGCGGCGCGTGCGACGCGGATGGTTTCTCCCCGCAGCCTTGCAGCAGCAAACCACCCAGCGCGAGCGCACACCACACCGCGGCACGGCGCGGCAGCGAAATGGAAATCAGCAAGCAACGGCCTCCGCGAATCCGCCGCCCGGGGGCGGGAGGGCGCGCATCTAGCAGATGCCGCCCGCGGCGTCAGCCTGCGGACACATTACGTGTAGTTAGCGCACGATTTGTCCGGTCCAGGTAGCAGGTGATCTGTCCGGTATTGTCCGGCCCTGTTTGGGGGGATGCGCAGGACGGAGGAACGGCCGCTGCGACCGAACAAAGGAACATGGATTGGGCTTGGGTTGGTATGCCGCTTTCGATCCAGGCTCAGGTCTCTCGGGTGCCGGCAGGTCAGGCGGGGTTGCCTGCTGCCGGCCGAACGGACAAAATGCGAAGAGCGGTCAATTCATCTGCTGCCTATGCCGGTCATCTTTAGCTGCGATCTGCATACCACCACGCGCGTGGTGCCGCGGCAGGGCGCGATCGCCCGGGTGATCGCGATCAGCGGGAACTGATCACATCGACTCGTGAATTCGGCGGCGCCGTTGCCACGCCGGGCATCACGCGTGGCGCCGGAAGCAGAAAATTGGAAGCGCAGATGCTCGCCTATGAACGCGGATGCTGCGATTCAGTCCGCCACCTTATCTGTGTTCATTGGCGTTCATCTGCGGTTCCAATATTTGACTGGCGCCGGCAAATTGCGACCCTACATGGGCGTACTGAAATACGTCACCCAATTTGTGAACTTTGTTGTAATATCTCCGCGCGGCGAAAAACTACCCCTCGTCACCGGCAAGGCAAAGCCCGCCACCACGAGGGGACTCCCACGATACGGCCGGACCGCGTTCGATCAGCCGCCGGCGGTGTTCTTCACTTCGGTCGCGAAGTCCGGACCCTGCGGCTTGTCGATGCCCTCGCCGAGCAGGAAACGTTCGAAGCCGAGCAAGGTGACGCCGGCCTTGCCCAGCACCGCCTTCACGCGGCTCTCGCCGTCATGCACCCACACCTGCTCCAGCAGCACTACTTCTTCGTAGAACTTGCGGATGCGGCCTTCCACCATCTTCTCGATGATGTTCGCCGGCCGGCCGGACTGCTGCGCCTGCTCGATCAGGATCGCCTTCTCGCGTTCCAGCGCGGCGGGATCGACGCCGTCGATGTCCAGCGACATCGGGCGTGCCGCGGCGACGTGCATGCCGACCTGGCGGCCGAGCGTGGTCAGCACCTCCAGTTCGCCAGGCCCCTTCATCGCCACCAGCACGCCGATCTTGCCCAGGCCCGGGCGCAGCGCCTGGTGCACGTAGGTCGCCACCACGCCGCCCGGCGCGCTCATGCGCCTGGCGCGGCGGATCGTGATGTTCTCGCCAATCGTGGCCACGAGCTGCGTCAGATGCTCGGCGACCGTCACGGCACTGTCCGGATACTGCGCCGCCTTGATCGCCTCCACGTCGTCGCCCGCGGTGAGTGCCAGCTTCGCCACGGCTTCGACGAACGCCTGGAACTGGTCGTTGCGCGCGACGAAGTCGGTTTCCGCGTTCACTTCCACCATCGCGGCCACGCCGGCGGCGGAGGCGACGCCGATCAGGCCTTCCGCCGCAACGCGGCCGGAGCGCTTGGCCGCCGCGGCAAGCCCTTTCTTGCGCAGCCAGTCAACCGCCTCTTCCAGCGCGCCACCGGTCTCGGTGAGTGCCTTCTTGCAATCCATCATGCCTGCGCCGGTCTTGTCGCGCAGGTCCTTCACCAGGGCAGCCGTGATCTCCGGCATGGTCCGCTCCTTTCAGGCATGCGCTTCCGCGACTTCGGCTTCCGGCACTTGCTCCGGAGGCAGGTTCTCCACCGCACCGATGTCGGCGCCGGACGCCGCCATCTCGGCGCTGATGCCGTCCAGCACCGAGCCGGCGACGAGATCGCAGTACAGCGTGATCGCGCGGATCGCATCGTCGTTGCCGGGCACTGGATAGGTGACCCCGGTCGGATCGGAGTTGCTGTCGAGGATCGCCACCACGGGAATGTGCAGCTTGTTGGCTTCCTCGACCGCGAGCTTCTCCTTGTTCGTATCGATAATGAACAGGATGTCGGGCAGGCCGCCCATTTCCTTGATGCCGCCGAGGGCGCGTTCCAGCTTGTCGCGGTCGCGGGTGATCTCCAGCACCTCTTTCTTGGTGAGGCCCGCGGTCTCGCCCGACAGCAATTCCTCGATCTGGCGCAGGCGCTTGATGCTGCCGGTGATGGTCTTCCAGTTAGTCAGCGTGCCGCCGAGCCAGCGATGGTTCACATAGTACTGGCCGCAGCGCTTGGCGGAATCGGCGATATACTCGGCGGCGGCGCGCTTGGTGCCGACCAGCAGCACCCGCCCACCGGCGGCGGTCACGTCGCGGATGGCGCGCAGTGCGCGATCCAGCATCGGCACGGTCTGTTGCAGGTCGATGATGTGGACCTGGTTGCGCACGCCGTACAGGAACGGCCCCATGCGTGGGTTCCAGCGTCGGGTGTGGTGGCCGAAATGCACGCCGGCTTCCAGCAGATTGCGCAGGGTAAACTCGGGCATCGCCATGCTGGCGGGTCCTTTCTCGCGTCCGGTTGTTGCCTCCGCGGGGCCTCGTCTTGCGACACCGGAACCCGGCTTGCGACAGCCGGGAAAGGCGCCCCGCGTGTGAATTTCCGGGCGGTGTTTCATGATCGCCCGGCGGCGCCGGATATGGCGGATGCGGCGCAATGGTGCAAGCGTTGCGAGGGCCGCCCGTGATATTCACCAGCGTGGCCGGCAGGCGGGGCGGGTGGGCGCGGCGGGAGACAGGTTCCGCCACCAGGTGAATGCAAGCGAGCCAAGCGGTCCTGGGGATTTTATGCGTTCCGGTGGCATAGTATTTCCGCCTGTGCACGCTGGCGCCGACGCTCGCGCAATCGGCCAGTCGAATGCGAATGGCAAGTCGAACCCGCGCTCGATCCTATCGCGTCCGCCGGTCAGGCAGCGGTCAGGACGCAAGCCTTCTCCGCCACCGTCTCCGCGCTGTCGCCGGGCTTGTAGATCGCCGATCCGATGCCGAAGCCTGCCGCTCCCGCCGCGCGCCACCCCGCGATGTTCGTTGCGTCGATGCCGCCCACCGGCAGCACCGCCGTTCCGCCTGGTAACACGGCACGCAAGGCCCGCAGCACCGCCGGGCTGGCCGCCTCGGCGGGGAACAATTTCAGCGCATCGGCACCGGCCTCCAGCATGGCGAAGGCTTCCGCCGGCGTGAAGCAACCCGGCACCGCGAACAACCCGTGCTGCTTTGCCGCGTGCGTCACCCGCGGATCGGCGTGCGGCGTCACGATCAGCCGCCCACCCGCCGCCGCGACCTCCCGCACCTGCACCGGCGTCATCACGGTGCCGGCGCCGATCAGCAGCCGCGCGCCGAAACCGCGTGCCAGACGGGCGATGCTCTCCAGCGGCCGCGGCGAGTTCAGCGGCACTTCCACGATGGCAATGCCGGCCGCCTCGAGCGCGGCGGCGATCGGCTCCACTTCATCCGGCTTCACGCCACGCAGAATGGCGATCAGCCCACAGCGCGCGAGCCAGTCGTTCAGGCCCATGCCGCATGCTCGCCGATCAGCGCGTGGCCGCGCGCCGCGGCTTCGCCGTCGTGGCGCTCGGCGTAGGCACCGCAGGCCGAGATCGCCCGTGCGTACAGCGACGTGAGGTCCGGCGCACCGATCACGTGCACCACCGCGCCCGCCATGCCCGCGAGCGCCGCGCGCACCTCGTGCCCGACCAGGATGCCCGAGAGATACGCAGCGGACCCGGTCTCGGCCAGCCGGCCGGCCAAGGTCAGCGCGCGCACGCCGAAAATGTGGTGCAGCAGGCCGCCCGGATCGCCCGAGCGCTGCACGCCCGCGTCGAACGGCGCGCCGTCCGCCGGGCCTTCGGACATCATGCGGCTGAGGATCGTGTGGCCGCGCAGGGCGGAGAAGGTTTCCCCCGTCATATGCGTGGCGAAACCCACGATACGGCCGTCCTCGACGCGCGCCCATTTCGAATGCGTGCCGGGCAGGCAGGCCAGGCCGCTGCCGCCGATCGCCGCCAGCACGCCGACGACCTGGGTTTCCTCGCCGCGCATCACCTCGGCGACACCCGCTTCATCGGCCGCAGACAGGCCCGGCACCAGCTTCACCTTGCCCCAGTCGAACGGGATATCGACCAGCGCCGCGGCAAGCTCCGGCGCGCCGGCGGGACAGGGGACGTAGGGCGCCTCCTTCCAGCCCTGGCGGCTGCCGATCATGCCGGAAAGCAGGACGCGGTCCTCGCCGGCGGCGAGCCACGGGCCGATCTCGTCGCGCAACGTTTCCGCGAAACGGCCGTCGGGGATGTTCATGATGCCGCGCTGGCCGGCGCGGCGATCGCGGATGCTGCCGTCCCGCGCAATGCGGAACGCGCGGAAGCTGGTGGTGCCCCAGTCGATGCCGATCACTGGCGTTTCCTCCAGGCGGGCTTGCCGGACAGAGATTCACCACAGCCGTGACGGCGCGCCAAGGGCGCCAGACGCGGCAGCCCGCCAACAGCGGACAACGCCGGGCGCGCCAACGGCCGGATCACACCCCCACTACCCCGCCGGCGGCCAGCGGTGTTCCTGCTCCCCCGGCTCGTAAGTTTCGCGGAATATCGCGTCGTCCACCACGCCATGGCTGCCATCGGCGTAGCGCAGCAGCCAGTCGCCCCGGCGCGCCTGCAACGGATTGTGCTGCCATCCCACCGGCACCGACAGCGCACCCGCCAGGCGCAGCGCAAGGGCGGGCGCGGGCAATTTTCTGTAGACGCCATCCTGGCCGGAGGCGGTCGGCGGAATTGGCTCATAGCTGCCGAGAAAGCCGTCGCGGGAAACCGGCCAGCTTTCGCCCCGCATGCCGGTCAGAATCGCATCGCCGCGCCGATAGTGCACAGGACCTTCCAACGTCATGCACACACCGCCGGCCGGCGCGAACGCCACCTGCACCGGCAGCGGACGCTTGCGAACGTGCAACGCGCGGGGATCCGCCGCCAGGTCGGGAAGCCCGCTCACGGCAGATTGTCCTGCTGCAGCCGCACCAGACCGTGCCATGACCGGTTCTCGCGTCCCATCGCCTCGCCCGCATCGAACGCCAGCTTGCGGATTTCGGCCCACGCGTCCGGTTTCAGGTCAGGCCGGTGGACGATCTCGCTCAGCGCTTCATGGATGGGCCGAAGCTCGCGTTCGACGTCCTCGCTCAGGACAATCCGGTGCACCAGCGCGAGCCGGGTCGCGGCGCCGTGGAACGCCGCGGCAAAAGCCGGACCGGCAGCCGTCGCCAGCAGCAGCGGCGGCCACTCGCCATCGCCCAAGAGCCGCAATGCGATTTCGGCAACGACCGCGGCCAGCGCGGCAAAGAACAGCCATTTCGCCATGCCGCGAAGGCTGTTTTCGGCACATTCCAACCGATGGCGATTGGATTTGTGATATTTGATCTGGGCGTCAACGATGCAATCCACCCAGCGGGCCGCCTGCCTTTGTGGATCGTCGCCTTGCAGGCGCGGCAGGCCGTGGTCGCGAACAGCGCGTTTGACCTCGGCGAGCGCTGCTCTCGTCAAAGCGGGTGGATCGCCTGGCTGAGGCGGCTGGCCGGGCCAGATATCGCGGCTGATCAGGGCGCGTTGCAGCACCAGCAGCGGCAGGCACATGCGCGCGATGCGCAATTGCTCGGCAGCGAGGCGGCAGGCCGTCCAACGATCCTGAAGCCGGCCGCGCCGGGCAAAGTAGAGAAAGCTCAGAACGGTCAGCAGCAGCACCAGTTCGATCGCCGCGAACAAACCGATCAGCCAGCCCCTGTGCGAGATCGCGCCTGCCACCGCCGACAGCACGGCAAACGCCGCGCCAAAATGCGCGATCCACTGCAGGTCGCGATGCATGTAGGCGCCGAACACCGCGCTGCGATCCAGCACGTCGAACCTGGTGACGAGCGGCGAGGTGGCATGATAGCCGCCGTTGTCCGGCGCGAGCGGTTCGCAGCAGGCGGGTGCGAAATTGCTCTCCGGGCGCCACTTTCCATCGCGCCGGAAGCATTCGCGCAGACGGGCCCATCGCTTGTCGAACGGCTCCTCCTGCACCGCGAACAATCCCAGCAGGCGGACGAAGAATTGCTCCAATCGCCCGCAGATCTGGCCGCGCCATTTGTGACCGGGCAGGGCAAGCGGATCGAGCCGGTCGGCAACGCTCTCGATCGGCGGCAGGACCGGCAGGCCATGACCGGGCGGGATCACCGGCTTGCCGAGATGCCTGGCACGCCGCACCAGGCCATGCGCGTGCGACCCCGCATCAGCCAGGACCACATCCGCGAGCGCCAGGGCAAAATCCTCCTGATCGCCGGACCTGGTGTTGGGTGGCACCCGCGCGTGCACGACCGGCGGCAGATCGCCGGCAATTTCCGGTGCGAGCAACAGCTCCAGTTCGATCTTCGCATCCGCCAGCTTGTGTGCCAGGGCCACGCCCTCGGCGCCGGTCACCAGCAGCAACACCCGCGCGGCCGGTTCGGCGCGGCAAATCGTCTTCCGCATCAACGCCACATCGGCATCGCCGCCGCCGATCGTGTCGGCGGTCACCAGCACGACGAGCACCGGGGTCGCGTCTTTCCCGGGCGTTGCGGCGTCCCTGGGCAGGTTCGCGCCTTCGGGCCTTGTCGCGCCGGTTGCGATCATGCGTTGCCTCGCCGTTTCTACGGTGCCGATGGCCGGTGTTACGCGATCTCCCGGCCGGAATGCCGGTCAGCGCCGCTAGGCGAACTTCGCCGCATCGAATCCATCCGGCATGACGCCGCGCGGCCTGATCATCGGATAAGGCGCGCGCGCCAGGAACTGTCCGGTGCCGGGCTCGGCCTGCACCTTGCCGTCGCGCAT
>Ga0335072_10001351_pt1 | contig 40031 bp, 34 predicted proteins | sample Lox_Sample_21_FD_206725 | JGI IMG/M metagenome (GOLD analysis project Ga0335072, IMG submission 206725) | Soil microbial communities from Loxahatchee National Wildlife Refuge, Florida, United States - Lox_Sample_2.1 | ecosystem: Environmental > Terrestrial > Soil > Wetlands | place: USA... | reverse complement strand
TCAAAGGGGAGGTAATAGTCTGATTGTGGCTGCTTGTCTACATTCTCAACCACGACATTAATGGTTTCTCTGACATAACCTTTGTCCAGATTGGTGTTCCGAACGAGATTGACATTCTGGAATACTTGGGGTGGTCTGAAGTCCCCCTGGAGTATCTGCTGTGAGTTGGCTGATTTTGTAAGATTCGAGTCAGCTACGCAGCCGAGGAGTACGCCGGCCACAGTAGCGAGGTGAAGCAGCCTCATTTTGGAATATGTGGTGAACAATCTCTACTGCCAGCCTGCGTGTTGCGACAAAGGTGGCCGAACATCTATTTGGTGGCTTTGCCAAGCCCCCAATCGAGAGCTCCTTCGCCTGTGACAACGACACTGATTCTTTCGAGAGCGAACAGCAGCACCGCCAGCAATGGCGTCCAAAGTGATTCCGTTTGTTGCCAGATGCGCGCATCGTTCAATACCACGACATTCACTGCGACAAGTCCGACCCTTCTCAACGACTCTCCCAGTCCGCAGCGAAGCACTTTCAGTGGTACGTAAAGATCAATGCCCCCATTCCCATACGCTTACTGACTCCCTCATAAGCACCGAGATACCGACTACAATAATCCCTCCATCCCCTTCAAATTCACCCCACAGAATGAGCGGCTCATAGAAGAGATCCTCAAACGTTATCCACCACAATACAAAAAGGCTGCCGTTATGCCCCTCCTTGATCTCGGTCAGCGGCAGCATGGTTTTACTTCGATATCCGTTATGAATGAAGTAGCGCGAATCCTTGAGATGCCCCCGATGCGAGTCTATGAAGTCGCGACCTTCTACACGATGTACAATCGGTCGCCGGTGGGGAAATATTTCGTTCAGGTATGCACAACCACACCGTGTATGCTGGGCGGATGCGGTAGCGACGCTATCATGAAAGCCATTGAAGGTCATCTCGGTATCAAGAGCGGGGGCATGACCGACGACAAGCTGTTCAGCCTACTGGAGGTCGAGTGCTTAGGAGCGTGTGTGAATGCGCCCATGATGCAAATCAATGACGACTACTACGAAGACTTGACACCAGAGAGTGCGGTGGGTATACTCAAGGCGTTGAAAGCCAGCTCGAACGTTGAAGGTCTGGCAAATGCTGCTCCGGGGCAGGGACTACCACGACCAGGCCCGCAGAGTGGGAGACAAACTTGCGAGCCCATTCAAGGCTTGACATCTCTGACGAGTGAGCCGTACGGCAACGAAGTGCTGAGGACGGACGGTCAGCTATGAGAATCAAGCGATTGTGATGTGGCTGCGGATTGTACATATGTAGGAAGCAAAGCAATTTCAACGCCAGTGCTTCATTTTTCTCTGACCTTTATCAGCCATTTCTCTTTCTACGAATTGATAACGCAATGGTGAAAAAGCGTTGTCCAAAATGGCGCGATTTACTTAAGGGGACGTTGTTGCTAGAGAATATGTGACTGGTATTAAACGAGCAGTGGGAGCAGCACGCTGCAGTTAATGTCCAGTTAAAGACTAACCGAAAGCCCTTGAGCGACCCGAGGACTGCGAGTCGCTACAACCATTCCTTACTAGCACTCATCAGTGCCGTAGTTCTCCTTCTGGCTACGCAATCTCCCCACATCTACGCTAAGCTGCGACAGCAGTATGTAGTCACTCCGAAATACTGCCATGGACACTGTCCGGTGCTCATCAAGCCTACCCAGTAGGATGAGGTGGTGGATGATACTACCTGGTGTTCTTCCCTCCACAATCAGTAGTACCTCTAATAGAGAATTGTCTTTGCAGCTCTGGCAAATCCTCGTCCTTAGATTCCTCAGACGGTCACATACACCAATATCATTGTTGTTCCTCAAGAACCCAATTTCACAACCCAGAATCGATCTGATCTGGTACCGTGGTCTTCGTGAAAGACGCCCAATCTCGACACAACTGGTAACTTGTGCTTGGCACAGCGAGGTTCGCTATAGCATTCGGATTCTCCATCACGTCGATCAAGAGGCCAGTGCTTACGTGCCAGGCGATATGGCAGTGGAAGGGCCAGACCCCGGGATTGCTCGAGCTCACCTGCCACACCATATACCCGCCGGCTGGTAGGATTTGAACGTCGCGACGTTGCGGGTTCGAAGGGTTAATGATTGTATGGCCGTCCCAGGTCCCAAGACCGACGTCCTAATTAGGAAGAGTGGTTAGCTCGTGTCGACATTGGGGCATGATCTTTTCTTGAAAGCAGGAACTTTTCAGTGGAAGACATACCAAAATAAACATATTATGGCCGTGGAAATGCATCGGGTGAGGGACTGGTGTGAGATTGTTGATGATGAATCTGTAGCTAGCGTTGTTGCCAGTGTTGTAGACATTCCATTCAGGATCCAATGGATACGAAATGTTGCCTTGCCTTGCGAGAAGCAAAGTTGGGTTGTTGTAGTTGCCTCTATACGACGAGTTGTTCATGGAGAATACCCAAGTACCTGTAGCATTCTGACCAACAGTGATATTGACTGTCTCGGTTGTTGAGGGATCGTCAGGGGCAATCGGATATGACGGAACTGTTTGGCTGAGAGGGTCCTGTTTGAAGGTTCGGTCAGCTGGCCTTTCTATAAGAGGATATCATACTTACGTTGAGACATCCTGGCGTATAGCTCTGGCCGGTTGACGTCGGCACCGATGCATTGTCTGCTTTGTCGTAGTAGATAACAGCAAGCGCTTCAGGCTGATTTGAATTGGCACAGGTGATTTTGCTCCGCATCCAGTAGGCGCCGGTAGAATTGCCGGTGGCTTTAACAACGACATCGGTTCGTTGTCCGATACCTAAAGTCACAACAGTGGTATTGTAAGGCTGTACTGGGACAAAATCGTTGGCCATGACTGTCATGATGTGATTGTCAATGGAGAATTGCTGTGTACCTTCGGCACCAGAATTGATAAGGCGAAGACGGTGGGCCTTTCCACTCCGAAATTTGAATTTGGATAAACCAGCATTGTTTGTGCATGTATGGCCGCTTGGAACTTGCGAGCAGTTGAAATTCATCTTGCCGTTGATGAGGTTGTTATCACTCGTGGGAATAGGTGGATTCAAGGACGGCGCCACAATGCTCTGCACGATTGGAAAATAGCTGCTATGATACCAATCGGAGAGCATTATTGGACCTAAGTCGACGTCATACGGCACATTCTTGGGCCCATGGACGATCAGCGGTCCCGCCGCTCCGTCAACATACTGCGCCGAGTAGTGAGCATGATACCATGTGGAACCATACAGCTCTGCTTTGAAGCGATAGGTGAAGGAATGGCCTGGTGGAATAGGACATTGAGTAAAAGCGGGTACGCCATCCATCCACTGACTGTTCGTTTGAAGAAAACCATGCCAGTGAAGTGCCGTGCCTTCGGAAGGCATTTGTAGATTGTTGTAGACAGTGGCTTCGATGGTATCACCCCAGTTGGCCTCAATCATCGGCTTTGGAATGTTAGCTTGGTGTCTTCCGAAGCAAGATCGGTAGAGATTTCAAACGGAGGAGCCGGGCTAGATGGTGATTTGTTTCATTTGCGAGAATTTGCCCAAGGACGCAAGATAAAACAAGTCAGTGCTTGAGATGAAGCTGGAATAACTTGCTTACTCCGGGAAATTGGCCATTAATCAATATCACGCCTTTCTGGTAGCCATCAGGCGCAAGGACCTCACGGGAAATGGTGAAATTGTAGCGACGAACAACACCTAATACTAATCAGTTCCATATCACATCTCGCGATGGCTCAGCTACCTGTGTTTGGTGATTGTGTGTAGGGGTCAGTGTTGAAGGCTGTGTCTGCACCCCAAGGAAATCCTTTCGGAAGCGGGTTATCAGTTAGAAAGTCTGGTAGAATGGGAGCGATCATGGTTCCGAGGACAGAGCCTCCATTAGTGGTCGTCTGCGGCAAGGATGCAGCGATGGTGGTAATCGCTCCTAATGTGGCAAAGACGAGCCCCATGTTGATTGAGTGTCAATTGATAGATTGTGCACAGTGAGAGATGTTAGTCGTTCAAATGACACAAGGTATGGAGTGTTTGCTCAGTTTATGAACTGAAAATGATAATCTCAAGACTTCATGGACTATGGAGGGGAGAATCAAGGAATATGGTGGTGACCATTTGGAGAGTTTTGCAGAGAAAAGATGAGAACCCAATAGGAAAAGTAAATGAAGGGAATTGCACTAGCACGTTGAACGAAGTCTCATCTTGTGTCTCGCCAACAAGTAGACGATTGCCCAAGGTGTGACAAAACGAAATGCAATGCGGCAGTGGTTCCATTCCCGCACAATGTCCTCATTCCCGATTGCAGAGGTAAATTAGATGTCTCAACAATATTCGAGCAACGATCTTAACCCTTGTCTTTAGAAGCGCCCCTCATGGTTGCAACAATGACAGAGCTTATATCTCAGTTAATGCAAAGAGTGGGCACTTGCATTCGACCTCCCCAGCGGGTCATCTCCAGCGAAAGCTGTGGCAGATCGGTCCTTCCACTGTGGCGACAGCTTTCACAATGCAATATCGCTCTCAAGTACATCGAGTTGGGATCTCTTCCGATTGAATGAGGATGGAATGGCTTGATGCAAGGAAGACATGATGACCAAAGGATGTCTTAGCCGACGAAACAAAGGGGGCATCTGCACATTGACGTCATCAATACCAAGCCCGTAACCACAGCCTCAAATAGATTCCAAAAGTTGTGGCCAAAGCAGCCAACACAACATCACAGTGACAGGCTTCTTGATGATGTTGCATCAAAAGCAATACAGTCTGGCGACCTCTAAGACGGGTTGTTGAGCGCGTTTGCGACCTAAGCTTGTGAGATAAGGCCGAAATGGTGTGTTTATCCATCTCTTGCGTACATCGCTGATGCGTTGATAGGCTTCCATACTCCGCCAAATCGTTGCTGGCCCGCGAGCCCGGCACCCCGAAGCGAGGCTTGATTTATGCTACGTCACAGACTTCATCGTCGTAACCTCCGGACCGAGCTCGGTCTGGCCAAAGAAAGCCTACCGAAATCCTACGGACCAACTTGTCCAGTTCCTAGATTACAAGCACCGGGACAACTGGGCAATTTTTGAGTTTCGTGCAGAAGGCACTGGATACCCAGACTCCGAGGTCTATAACCGCATACACCACTTCCCGTGGCCAGACCACCACCCACCTCCTTTTGCCCTTATCCCGAATCTTGTAGCCAGCATGCGGAATTGGCTACATGGTGACGAAGAACTAGAGAAGCCGTCAGCGAATAATCCAAAGCGAAGAGTAGCCGTGCTACATTGCAAGGCTGGCAAGGGCCGGAGTGGAACTGTTGCATGCTCCTACCTAATCAGCGAAGAAGGATGGAGTCGACCTGAGGCCCTGAAACGCTTTACGGAAAGGAGAATGAGAGTAGGATTCGGTGAGGGCATCAGTATACCAAGTCAGCTACGCTATGTGAGATATGTCGACGAATGGACCAACAAGATGAACAAGCAATACGTCGAGCGACCTGTGGAGATAGTCGAGCTACACGTCTGGGGCTTGCGAGATGGAGTCAAGGTTGCCATCGACGGCTACATAGAGGATGGCAGGCAGATTAATTGTTTTCATACCTTCACCCGCGAAGAGAAAGTTGTCATTGAAAGATGCGGCTTGGAGGCAGACACCTTCGGAAAGGATGGAAATACTCAACCGTCTAATGATGCATCTAATCCATCGAAACCACAAGGTTTCTTCCCGTTCGGCAACAATGGGCTTGTCGATGTTTCGACAGTCATCTTCAAGCCGTCGTCACCACTCATCCTTCCTACTAGTGACATTGACGTCGACTTTGAGCGGCGCAATACTGCTAACTACACCGGCTGGACGATGGTCACTTCGCTGGCCCATGTATGGTTCAACGCATATTTTGAGGGCGGACATACAGGTGCGGACTCGGGAGTCTTTGAGATTGATTGGGACGCAATGGACGGCATCAAAGGCAGTGCGAAGAAAGGAATCAAAGCGCTTGACAAGTTGAAGGTTGTGTGGCGCTACCCGAAGGAGGCCGGACAACTATTGACAAAAGTCATTATAGAGCCTGCCAAGGGAGAACCTGTTCGTGAGCCCGAAGCGGCGGACTGGAAAGGCGAGGGAAATACAGATGAGACAGCGGAAGCACAGGCTAAGAACTCGGATGGCGTTACCAGTGGGCGGCAGGGTGGCGCAGCACTAACTGTGGGTGCCACCATTGCCGCGGGCGCAGAAACGATGAAGAAGGAGCTTGGCTTGAGGAAAGAGAGGCCGGAGAGCACTGATATAAGCCGTGCGAACAGCATCAGAGGCAACGGAGAAGAAGCTCTCCAAAAAGGTAACGAGCTTGAGGAGGCTGATAGACAAGAAGAGGATGAGGGTGTACAGGCACTGGGACCTGATGGAGAGGAGCTCATCATCTATGATGATGCTAAACAGGGCGACGAGATCGAAGGCAGAGCGGACACGACCACTGGCAAGAATTACGAAAAATCCATGGGGAAAATAGCGCGTGTTATTTCGAAGATGAACGGGGATGACAAACGTGATTCCAAAAAGGAATAAGGCACACATGCGTACATAAATAAAGCGTTCACGATACCCTGTATAACCAAAGACGATGTGAAGAGCGGGTAATGAGGAGTCAAGCGAGAGGTGGTACCAAGTGCCAATACAAAAAGAAAAATGATTCAGAGTCTCTCAGCGGAGCTTGGTAGAGGTCATTTCGTTGCCAGCGGTGCCCTGACTGGCAGCCTCACGTGTTTGTGTACAGTCGTGAGTACCCTTCCGTCTTAGGGCTTCGATCTCTCCTTGATTCAAATATCCAATACAATACCACGTTTACTAGACCTAGCACGACGGTCAAGAGCCTGACGCACGAATGACAGCTACACTATACGTCGACGGCTCCATATGCCCCTGGCGGTCCCTGTTTCTGGATCAGGCACCAATGCCACTTTGACTTTTCCGTAAATTTTCCTGTGCCACTAATTCTTCAACGCCTCTCTATTCTCGTTTTCGCTGAAATAAAGCTGCCAAATTCAACTTGACGTCTCTTCAAATCCATCCGAACCGCATTGGTAAGCTTAGTCTTCATTGCAATTGAAGTCGATCCTTCTTATCTTATTCACTGCCTTTTATAGGTCATCATCTCACCATCCAAACAATGCAATCTCTCGAGTACCGCACCGAGATTATAGGCAACTGCCCTAGCGCCAGCAGCTCAGTGACAAGTATTGGTCCATGGCTCACAAAGTGCGCCAACAGCGAAGTTACAGCATCTATTCCGGCCAACGAGCTGAAAGATCTGGGCCTATCTTTTTCCCAGCTCATGGCACAGGTTAACGAAGTCTGTGCCATTGTAAAGGAAATGGAGGCCTCTGAGGAACGAGCTATAAAGGTGCCAGTATGTTATTTTGGAAACATGAGCGGCTAGCCGAATGCTCATGGTGTACGTCAGCCCAAAAGAAAGTGGATCTGCGACTTCCCACTCACATTCCTGCATCTTCCAACCGTCATCCTCGTCGCATTATCGCCCATTTTTGCCTCTCGAATGACCAGATACCTATCTGTGTTGATGATGGACTTGATCAATGTTCGCTGGCCGGGCCACTGCGGGACCGTTCTCTACGTTATCTCCCTTCTCGCCATGCCCGTCAGCGCAGTACTTGGGATGATACCTGTCGTCATCTTCCGTATCTGGAGCCCCGATGCCATGCCTTCGACTTGCCTCGAGCTCTGTTTTTCGATCTGCGCCGGTATCGTGCTGCTTGTTTTGGGTTCCTGCTGGATGTGGGTGGTCGAACAGTGAGATACAGTCAATTGTCCGTGGGTATGGTCGCATTTCACTGAGGGGCCTCCAAGAACAAACAAAGATCTTTGCGCTTTCCTACCAGTCGCTCGCCTTTATCAGGCATTTGGCGGAGCCACAAGTATGGCATTCAAACGGCTCGAGACATGCCAAATGAGTACCTGTAGGTAAAAATGATGAGAATGCATCCTCCAACATTCGGGGGCTTTTTGGAGCTCGCCAAATTCCTTGTTCCAGAGGCTGCGGTCAGCAGGCGCATTAGACAACGTATCCCGTATCTATCTAGAAGCCATTATCGCCGTTTTGGTTATGTGATTCGGGCACAATATGATGGGGACGCGGTGGAAATGACATGATAATGGCTGCCACGTGCGCAAGATGACCGTTGTGTCTCCCGCTCACGCTCAACCAGTCTACCATATGTCCTGTGTGGGACAATCCGCCCTAACTCAGAGGCGACAGAATTACACTGGCACGGCAGTCGAGGTTACTGGTACAATGGGCTTATATGGGTAGTAGCGATGGGAATTTTTCCTGTTAGTTCCTTTCAAGGTTCCTCCCATGTGGCCACGTCCCTATGCGAGACTGACGAGTCGTCCTTGGCCAGCTGTGTACGTCCCCAACTATCAGTCCGCAGGTGGCTATATCAAATAGGCCTCCATACCTCCTTTACTGCTGCAGGGCCCGGGAAGTTGGGGCCCGGAGTGTTTGTTGAGATACGATTCTCTTAGGGCTTCAAACATTGCTCGCTGTAATGATTCGAAATTTATGCCCAAGTAGATCGTTATGTCGAGATTGTACTAGCAGTCACCAAAAACAACATGCTAACCATCTTGTGGACGAGCCTTCAATATTCGGTGGTTGGGAACAACATGCCTGTGACGGTAGCGATTTGTAGATGAAAACGCATAGTCATTAAGCTGTAAACATTACAATGTTCAACTAAGTGAAAGCTGTTCATATCTCCGCGGTATGCTGATACACAGACTTCCTCGTCAATGTCGGTTGCGCCTTAGACATGGTCCCGATCATACTCGCAACAATGCGCCATTGTTTTGCTTCCAATGCATGGTCCGATCGCGCCCGGAACCAAAGCTCTCCAAACCTTCTCCATCCTAGCAGGCTTCGCCCTCGTTTTCAGTAGTTCTTTGAATGGTTGATTTGTCACGTCACGCTCCCTCATAGGTCTTTCGATCACCATCAATGAAGGATCCTCTACTCCTTGTGCTCTTAGTGCTCTTATTTCGGCTTCCGCCAAAATAATTCAGCCTTCCAGTACCGTAGGCAGTTTCATTCCTCTTGCTAGCGCTACCAGCAACACAATAAAGAATTGAGGCGATGAGGAAGCAAGTCCAAGCGGCCCACTCGAATCCGAAAGCGTAATTCCCAATGTGTGCTGTTTGCCCGTTGCTGCGGAAGTTGTCGCGACCGATAACGTACGCGGCACTAACATATCACGTTAGAGACACTGGGCAAGTCTCGAAATCTCAAGTACTCACCTCATCAATGAAGCGTTAATGGTTTGGAAGAAGAGTGCAATCAGGCCAAGAAGGCCTGATAGGTAGCTTCCGATTCTCGAGCACAACGCCAGCATGCCCGTGAAAAAGGAGCAGACGGCGAAGAAGAGCGCGATAAGCATGAACGCAAACATGAAGCGCGTCATGTAGAAGTATTTGCCGGTGCCAATAAATTGTTTTGGGATGCCGCGGGTTGTGTCAAAGTTGCGATGAGATGGCGGATCAAGCGGGAAAGCTGGATGTACGTCGCCGCAGTTGTTGCGGCCGTTGGAGCCGACTGGGCAAAGGTTCCAATATGTCCACCTCGCTATAGGGTGCGGCCCAGTCGGTATACCAGCGGTGTTTACCTCCAGGAAGTAGAATTGGTTAACGGGGTTGTGATTCGTGACGCCGCCGAGGAGGATTAGAAACATGAAGAGAAGGCCACCGGCCATGAGGATGAGGGAGATGAGTGCGAAAATGCTTTCTGAAGCAAAATGGTCAGCATGACGAGAAGTGAAAGGGCTGGTCTCGAGGTAACTCACTGCTCGCCATTGTAGTTGTTAGTAGCTATGAATGCGGGACTTCCGCGGGGCGCAAGGTAGGGCTTGCAGCGGCTGGAGAGTGCTCGCTCTCAGACAGCTAGATGGAGGATCGAAGTATGGGCTCCGATGTGAGAGAAGAGAGTAACTGAATTATGATGTGTGTGCCACGTTGCGATGCGGCGGTGATGACCAGGGTTTGACTCTATGTGGCTTGAGTTGGCCAAGTTTGAGTCGCTCGGAGCTGCCAGCTGCCAGCTTCCACGTCATCTTTCTTTCCCCGCACATACAATCCGGGTGACCCAGGCCGCCGAAACCAGATCCAGTTAAGCTCGGACCTCCAGCTGCTCGCCGCTTTTATTTCACGGAGCTTGCCAGTCTTTTGGTGCATATATTCGTCTCATCCCACGTTCCTCGCCAGCGTTACTAATGCAGCTCCGGTCCCAGGCTACCGTCGAAACTCACCTCGCCGCTTTGTCTTCTCTTCCTCGGCCGCTCCGACTACGCCCCCTGGATCAGCGTTGCTAGCTTCCCCGGGGTGCCACAGGCCTCACCTGGACCACAACGTCCCCCAACGTACCCTAGTGATTAGCTCCTCCTGCCCCGTCCAACGGGCCTGGCGCCGATGGTGCGACGGAGAAAATGACGTCGACAATTACGCTGGGGCCTATCTCTCCATGCAGACCGCGCAAAGATACCGGAGGACGACCCTACTATCATCCCTACGACTACTCTCCCTTTCGGCACTAATGCGAGTTGTGGAGCATTTGGCGGCCTACCATGTACTTCCGCGGAGGGTGCTCTGTGCTTATTCTCCTTAGCTGGCACAGTAGGCGATGAGCGGTGGCATGATGCATGAAAGGCCGACCACACTTTGAGCCGGGGGCTTGACTCGTCATTGTGTCTCACACGAGGCCTCCGATGAGGTTATGTGGATCGTTCAATTGTACGAGACCCGCAAGAATCTAGGATGTGGCAGAGCACGTCCGAGCGTGCCGCGACGTTGCATCCAGGCATCAGCGGTGGAGTCTAAAAATGGACATTGCGATCAGACATCGCCGCGATCTTACGATCTAGGCAGCGATGCTTCAGTCTGGAATGCGAACAAGTGAGGCAAGGCGAGACAATATAACAACATCTTCATTTATGATACTGCTGAGAAGGTTCAATGCTTACTAGGGAGCAGGCCTGCATGGGAGATAAAGCTTCACTCTACAGATGCAGAAGGCGTCTCAACTTCGAAGTTCAAGCTCGGTGTTTTGGGGGGTATAGGAGATGTACTCTGCCGGAAAGGCACCCAATGGCGAAAACGACAGCGACAGCGACAAAAAGGCAAGCCGTAAGACACTAAGCAAGTAGTACAAAGCAAGCAAGGGTGGTTTTGGGGAGGACGCTAGATCCGACATTGTGAGCCATTGGGGGCCGCTATGCTGGCCGCGAGAAGACCACGGTCGGGTGCCTATAATGCTCCAGACGACCCCCTTCTGCTGGAGTATCATTTCCATCTCCCTCAGCTCGAGTGTCGCGCTCTGCTTCTCTCTCGCAATCTACCTATTAGACGTCAATTTCAAGACCTTCCTACCGCCCGCCTCGGCACTCTTAGCCCCTGATGTGTGTCGAAATTAGCAAAGTACGCGCGGGCTGACTCGAGCTGGCCGCTTTGCACACCTGGGCGTTTCGGATCCCTACACGTCGGGGGTGGACGAAGTGCATTTCACGGAATGTCTCGCAAGCCGCCAATCCACTTCGCATTACTAGAGCCAACTTCATTTGTGGCTATCGATGTCGTACCAGATAGATACAAGGCCTCAAAATGGCTTCGGCGAATAAATCTCCAAGCGGTGCATGCATCTATGTGCTTATAAAGAGGTGGTGTTTGCCTTCCATGGCGTGGGACAGATGTAGGACTTCCCCCTTGGAGCCCCCGTCGCTCTCATTTCGCTTCTTGTCTGGGCCCCCTCTGAGCCTAGACTTTTGTTTCCCTGCAAATGCGGGACAAATTCCGGAAGATCGGTTGGCGTCTATCAAATCATAAATCCTCAATGATCATAATCATCCAATTGAAAAGACTTCTTCGATGAACCTTCAGAATTCGTACCAAACCAGGCCTTGCGATGCCCCAGTCTCGACCTAGGTCCTCGCCCAACAACACCATATTGAACCTTGATATATTTCGTAGGAGTATTACGAGGGATCAACCAGAGAACGCACTTCTGGTAGCCTCTCAACAATGTTTTCCGAGGTTCATTCTGTTCCTCAACATTTCTCCCCGCGACTATGACTGTAGTTAGGGGTACCGATGGACGCCTGTAGTTGGAATGGAGGTCTGCTTGTTTGCACTGATGAATTCAGTGTTCTCCCTTCCGGACGTCTCCCCATGCTCCTCGGAGTCGACCGAGTCCGCTTTTCCTAGCTCATCCATCTCTGGGAAGTCGAACAGCTCTGCTGTATCTGTCATAGGAACCGACGAAGATTCTGGTGTCTTCCAACTGCCCAAGCCGCTCGCTTCATAAGCAATTCGCTGAAGGACCAAAAGCCCATCTTTCTCCCATCTGAGATTTCTGAGTCGGCCGCCACGCGACTTCCGCTGATATTTGCGTATTGTCGATTCGAGCTGAAAGTAGATGACGAACAGGAGAATGGCAATGATAACGATGAGAACCACGGCAAAGAGACTGAAATTCATGTGGTCGTCCCGGCGCAAGATCTGATTCTGGCATTGTTGCTTTTCGATCGGAGTCTGTGGCGGAACAATCCACTGACTAATGTCTTCCTGCGGTCCTGCTGCATATTCGGCAATTGAACGCAGAAATGCTGTCATCATGACATTATGCAGGTTCTCAACCTCAATCTTCCACTGATTATCGGGCAATGCCAGCGAAACGTCTCCAACCATGTCGTTGTTGGCCTGCAAGACAGATGCACCTAATGGCCCAACGATGCGCATCATAGTGGAGTACGCTAGGGCATGAAAAACACGGGATGTCGTATTGAGCTGAGCATCATTCAAGCCCAGAGTGTTATTTGCCAGGTTGTAATCTTGAATATTCTGGAATCCCATTAAAGGTGAACAATTTTGGGTGTCAGTACCGCATATCTGATACTGATGGGTACAGCCCAAAACAGAAGCTGTATTATCCGCCAGTCGAAGACCGGTCGGAGTGAGACTGCCAGGTAATTTCAGGCCGGGCTGGTGCGCGGAGAACCATGGGTCATTGACTTCGTCAAGGTACTGGCCATGGTATTGCAAAAATAGCAGGGCGAGATCGGAGTCGCCACTCGCCAGGTTCGAGACAGGCTGCAGATCATCGTCTGAAAATGTCGACAGCACATCAAGTTGATAAGCAGGAAAGATATTAACGCCGACACGCGCTGTATAATACCACCAATTTGTCAACCAGAATGTGTGATTGGTGTTAAGTGCGGACCCGTAGTTGTAGAATTTCAACATCTCGCCCGGTTCTGGTTCAAGCCCAGTGATGTTGACACTGGTAGCGTTTATCCAGTCAGTCGCGAATCCTTCTTGTTTTATAGGCGAGCATGTGGTGACGTGCCGATATTTAATGCGGTCCTTGGCCGGGGCGTTGATGCCGAGGTCGAGTTGCGAATCGACCATTCCAGTGTCCACTTGCACTGCTAGTCCATCGGGCGTAATGCACATGGAAGCATCCTGGAAAGGACAGGTCGCGTTGTACAAAGTCATGAGGTGGGCAGCGCGTGTGAAAGCATCACACTCAACGTCGGTATCAAGTGTTGTGCCCTTGCAACTTTGTACTTGCTGTAGGCTTAGACCAGCATTGCGCTCTACATCAAGGTTTAGAGCAACGTATTCTTGGAAGGCTTCCAGAGTCACAACATCCGACGACGGCAGATTGGTGAGATAGCCACAAGCACTTTGCTTGACAAGAGTCTCATTGCCGGCGGTGATGAGTTGGGATGAGACGATGCCAGCCACCAAAAATAGGACCAAGTGGAGGACGCCGGTTATGACTAACCATGCTATTCGTCTTCTTGAGTGAGGGATTACCGTGCGCCAGGAGTTTCCTATCTTGTAAAGCTGCCAGAGGACGCCAATATCTGAGCTGGCGTTCCGAAGAATCGCCTGCTGTTGATGATATAGACCGTCACCTTTTGCTAATGCGGTTCTCCATTGATGCAGGACGTAACAGACGGTCATCCATGAGAAAGTTCCCGAAAGGTGGACAAGAACAGCGACCGCAGATACTAGGGCCGCACCGTAGCTATTCGGTAGGGTTAACGTGGCGCCGAGTACGGGGCCGCGTGACCAGTTGATCCAGGCGCCAGTATAGGCTGTAGAGTTGAGATCCATGGCAGAATGACTGAGCAAGTGTTGCTCGATTCGTTGTATACTGTTTGCTTGCAGGAGAAGCCCTCGGCCAGGGCCCGGAATAGACCTAGTCCTATAACGAACCAAAGGGGGAGGTAATCCGGAAGGACGTTAGTAATAAGAGTGAATCAGATGAGCAAACGAATCTTGTACGAACAGTGCAGGTCGACCTTCGAGAAGAAAAGGAATGAAGGGACTTCTATGGCAGAGAGCAAGCATTAAGAACATCGCAATAAACGGTAAGCGCGCCATCATGGAGCACTTGTTCGTAGCTAGGAATGGTAAGCAAAGGCTTCTGTTAGCTTCGCGCCAGCCTTAATTCAGACCAAGAAGGGGAATTATAATATCGAGGGCGGCTAGTATGTCAGCAAGGAAATCGGCTTTCCGCCCTGGCAACGTCAAAAGAGAACAGTTGCAATTGGTGCATGACATGCGCAAATACTCCAAAACCAAATTGACTAAATCCTTACAGAGATGAAGGAATAGCGTTCAAACATCTTGCGTTTCAGGGTGCAATAAGTCCATGGCTTTGCAAAAACATCAACCACGAATGATAAGGTGTGTGGTGAGTGTTCAGATGGGGGCCGTTGGTTGCACCGGGCCCAACGGCTGTTGGGGGCCAAACGGTCGGAGACCTGGAAATAGTTTTATGCCTCGAATCCCCCTGCAGACTCAGCCTGGTCAAAAGGTACATGGAGGTAAGAGAAACAAAACGTGTGGTCGGCGCGTAAGGTCTCCATTCATGACTTAGTTGGTAGCGAGCCAGCTTCCATCTGATCTATGGCCACAATGCTCCACTTTCCTATTTCCCCCGATAACTTCTTCATGCATTGCTCGAGAAGTTGATGGGTGACGCCGGACCGCGCTCGCCATCGCCGGCAGAGTGTGAGAGCAGCAGCGATGGCGCCCGACAGGGGGGCAAAGTAGGAGAGACAAACGATGCATGATGTCTCCAACTATTTCCAGAGCCGGTGAATGAGGGGCGGACCACTTAGGCGGCGAGTGCATACAAAGTAGGATTGGGAAGAGACAGAGATATACTTGGACGGGTGACTGCGAGGCATATTGGTATGGATGATAGGAATACCAAGAGAGTCATGATGAGTAATCATCATTGTTTTCATCACTGTCCGTCTGTGATCGATTCAATTGCTTTATGTCATCCATCTCGAAGGCTTCCCGGCATGAAGCTTCCAAGAATGACCCTATGAGCATCTTGTTCTCTTGATCATCTTTTAGCATGGTTGCTATAGCCTCCTGCTCCATTCTATCGAGTTCCGCGCGCTGCTCAGAAATAGCCCGAAGCCGCTCATCTAGCCTATTCTCAAGGAAGTTCTTATTGATTTCCATGTCTCTTAACCGACTTTCAATCTCCAGATGTAGGCGCTCTAATTGTGCGGCTCGTGGATGATCCCCAAGGGCCTTTGCAAGCCTTGACGCAGATTGTATCATCTTCTGAATTCCTTTGGCACTCGTCGGTAATCGGTGAACAGCAGTGTGCCGAAGTACGTTCGTGGAAAGGAAGACATTTTCTAGAGAAGTCTTTGACTCGTTGTTTATCGCATGAGCAGGGATTTTGTCGTAGCGCTTGGCCAAAGTCCTTGTCCATTCGGTTAACTCAACTGCCTCAGCACAGTCCCAGTTATTATCTTCCAACAACGACGGTAGCCATTTGGCTGCAAATTCGAAGCAGCACTCTTCAAGTTGATGCTGAGCGGTCGTCAGGATAAGGTGTTGGACCTTGTAGGGTAGGTATAGGGGATATAAGGATGGAACTTTAGTTGATGCTGGTTTGACTGCTCATGGAGAAGTAGTTAGTGCAACTGGGCAACGAGGAGGATGGATTATTGGGTGACTTGCCATCCGCTCCATCTTCGTCCTTGTCTTCATCCCTGCGATTATCACCTCTCTCGTCTGCGTCATGCGCAGAGAGAAGGTCCTCTAAAGCTTCTGCTTCAGACTGTACAGCGTCGTTTTCTGTTTCGGCGCGTTGCACATCACGGCTTGGAGTGGTTCGAAATAACTCAGGGAATGCGATCTTTGCTTCCAATTCGGATTGAAAGATTCGGGCGTTCAACAAGATTATGACAATTTCAATGATCTTTTCAAGTCCGAAGTCATTTATGAGAGGTCTAAATGCGTTCTGGCGCGCCTCTATGACCTCGCGAACCTTTTTGTGTTTCCGAAGCTGAGCATTCGGGCCGGCAAACACAGTACGGTAGGCGAGATAGACACACCGTTTATCAGCAGATGAATACTGCGTGAGCATAGCTGAATGACGAAATCACCATGAACTATGCAGTGTAATCTCGAGAATTGCAGTTCCTAACCTTTGATTACCCCGGTCGAGGTCTTGGCTTCAAATAGCCGGGGATCCCCTCGCGTGGTGACATGTTGCCGCAAACAACTGGTGCTGAATCCACACTCGCACACCTGAACTTCCAGGGCAGATCAAGATTACGGTGTGACGAGTGTCCTACCGCCTCCAAATGTCCAAGTTGTGCAACGGACTAATTTGGGATATCTCCGGAGTACAAAAATAGATTTCCACTTGAGGCTCACTGACAGCTCCTCGAGTCATCATGTGGGGCGACGATCTCCCTTTGGGAACGCTGTGGTGCAGTCAATGCAATTAGTGATATGATGGCAAGATGATCTCCATAATTGCGAATTAGAAAGTGCTCGGAATGCTGGTACCAGAAAAATGCTGACGCCTAGAGGAATGCTGACACTGGTGCCAGGAAAACGCTGGTGCCAGAAAAAGATACCAGGAGTGACGAAAGCTGTCCTAGGCAAGTTGGGCTGGGAAAGGCGTCTGGGCCAAGAGGCCTAGAACGAAAGCTGTGGCAGTTGGGTCGGGGGTGTCTGGGGCTGGGAGACCTGGGAAAGTTGTCCTGGGACGAAAGCTACAGTCTGGGCCGGGGAGGCCGAAAGCTGTCCTAGGTGGGTTGGGCTGGGAAAGGTGTCCTGGGATGAAAGCCGGCCTACACAGGGTTGGGCTGGGAAAGATGTTCTGGGGACGAAAGCTCTAGGCCGGGTTGGGCTGGCGAAAGCTAGAGGTCACTTTCTGGCTAATGGCCCCCATTCTGGCTCCCATGCTGATCCATTGCTGACACCACTTTCTAGCTATGGTATTAACTCCCATTCTGGCTCCCATCGCTGACCCCTTCCTGACGCGGTGGGTTTCTTCCCTGCAATTTTGCTGCTGTTGCAACTTTTCCCACAGGCTGAGTATGTTGGTGCATCTGCGGATTACAAGCGATAATTCTCCTCTCGTGCGAGTGCAACTTCTAAGACATCCTTTCTACATTGAGTTATGAAGTCTCTAACGAGGCAACCTATGACCTTTATGCTCTACGCGCGCAGTTCGTGCCCTCAACACGATCCCAGAGACAACAGACCAGCGCAGCTGAACCTTTCAGCTATCTCGTTGTAGCCGAACTTCCACGAACTGGCGAATCGCAGCCACAATATGGTCTATATAGAACAGAAAGAAGAGCCCAGACAAAAGGGTTTATGGCCAACTACGAGTCAATGTATGAAGTTGGCTACGAAGGAGAGAGAAGTTCCTTCTTCGCCGGGCTATGGATGGTCCTATATAGTGGAAGGCCCATGATTGCACTTTCGCTTTGTTGCACCAGTGCAATTATCGCCTCTTTGGTTGTTCATGTCACGTGACCTCTGTTTGCAACGTTTGCCGTCTGTTCAGCCCACCTTGCCCTTGGGGGTCGCGGCCTGGTTTCCAATGGGGGGTCGGGTCGTCACATCCCATCTCCTCTCAGATACTTGCTAATGCACCTCTGGTCGCAAGCTACCGTCAATATTCATCACGCTGCTTTATCTTCTCTTCTTCGGCCGCTCCGACTCCCCCCCGGGGTCAGCATTCCTAGCTTGCCCGGAGTGTCACCGGTTCACCTCGACCTCAGCTGCCTTCGACGAGTGGCCAGCACCGACCTCTTCAACGGACCTGGCGTCGATGGTCATGATGACGATGATGATTACTGCTTCGTAGGGCCTCCGTGTGGTGCATGCGAAGGTGCCTAAAGACGATCTTACCACCATCCTCACGATGATTCAAGCCTTTCCTCGCCAACCGCGAGCTGTAGATCCTTACATCCGCCTAAAACTTCACCGTCTCTAATCAGATAAATCCCGCAGGCCTCGATAACACAGCTGACACAACTCCTCGACCCCTCGAGGCGGGGCCGCTATCCAGCTCGGAGTACAACTGAGCCAATGAGAAAATCACCACGAGCTAACGCGAAACGGGGGGCCCGCCGTGGTTGCGAGGGCCCCACACAGCTGACAGCCCCAGTTGAGAAGGCCAACTGAGATTGCCAGCTGAAAGCGCGAGGGGATCAATCAAGAAAATGTCGCAGAATCAACAGGAGACTGCTTTTCGCAGCGGGCGTCTCGCCAGGGAATAGGCCGTACGCCTTTCGGACCAGCTACCTGACGACCCTATGCGGACGAGCTGCGCGCAGGGTCAGAGGAAAAGGACTAATTATCTGGCGCCAGAGGTCATTAAGAGCCCTCGAGTACGCAAAGCAGAGATACCTCTTTGCCCAGCACCATATCCCTCAGCTTCAGTACTTGTTGGCGCATCTCTTCCGCCTACTCGTACCTGCCCTAACGACTTAGCACTAATGCTAGATTGTTCATGCTCCTCTGTGTCTCAGGATGCTCTTTGCCCGCACTGTCTCGGTACCAGCCCTATCTTAGAAACGCCTTGCTGAGGAAAAGCAAGAAGTCCTTGCGAGATTCACGTTCCCGAACATGGACCAAGTCAAGTTCTGTACAAAGACTGGCGCAAGATGAGGGATGTTGACCCAATGCATGACCGTGCGCTAGCTGATTGCACTTAGGCACCCGGACTTAATCACACCTTGGACACCGCAGACGGGCGAGAGCGGCGGCAAATTATACTGCAGAGGAAGCAAATCGCAATAATGAGGCGTCAAAAGCTTCGTCAAAAAGTCTATACAGGCTAGTTTTTACGCGAAGATATCGGAGTGACTGAGAGGGTGTCTCATGCACGTCAACTTTATTCTGTACACATAGCGTGCTATGAACGCTGCCAATCATATAGTAACTGCACAGTTGGTGCAACCTTGGTCATAGCTTGATTGGGCAAGACTGATCGTGGAGCTGTCGTAATTGTACAGAACATAGGCAGATCGCAGAAATGTGTCGCCGAACGAAATGACCTTGTTTGTTTCAGCAGCTTCGAAGCCAAACACACAACCCCCAGTGGTGTCCATATAATTTGGCACGGCAATCTCTGAGAATGGGACAGAGATGATCACTTGAGGGTTGCTGCCAAAGCCAAAGTCAACAGACCCGGATCCGAGGTCGCAGGAGACCTTGTAGACACCATTGGAGTTACGGACGACGCCAAAATACTCTGCAAACTCGTCGTACACATCGTTACCAAGTACAGTTGCGGAGTATCCGCTATCCATGCAGACAGGATATGGTAAATAGCTCGGCGTGTAGTCGGCAGTGCCAGCTGCAGTGGAAATCGTCAAGCTGGTCCAGTCGACATTGAGCCTAGGCTCTCCGTCGGACGACTGAACAATCGGCAACGCGACAAGGTCGCCAACATACTTTGACGTATCGTATCCGCCGAATATTACAGCACCGCTGCTAGCCTCTGCAAAGCGTCAGCTAGAACGAAGAGTTGACGGAGAGTGTTCGCACCTCGGTCATCAAGATACAGACTATAGGCGCGTGTTCGTATCAGACCTTGCGATTGCATCTCGTCAATGATATTATGATATGGAGAGCCGGATGCTTCGAGCCCATCCAAGCCGATACCTAGAATACCTGACCATCTGTCGCTGGTCGACGTCGCAACCGCAAAAATAGCTGATGTGACCATGGTTCCGCTCAGCTCAAGATCGTCTGTCACGTAGTACCCATATTCCGCGGTATTGTCGAAATATGTGATGTCCAGGCTTCCTAGACTTGGCTGGTAGACTGATGAAGAGGAAAGCGAGGGATCGTCTGATTAAGCTCGAATCAGCTTCCAGTCAGTGGCGTTGATGATGTACTTACACACTCCTCCAACACATGCGCTGCAGGACCCTGGACCGTAAACCCAGATATCACTGCTACCAGTGTCGATGCGGAGAGAAATTGGCTGGGCTGGAGATCCAAGACCGACTTCAACCTGGTATGTACCAAGCGTGTTACCAAGAGGTACGTAGAAGTTTTGGCGCTCGAAGAGCTTCGATAGGTTGGCGGCTTTGATTGGCATGCGAACAAATTGCGCTGCTGTAGGCTCCAGTGACGACGGAAATGCTTGAGAAACGTTTGACCATATCGCCGCTGCTGCTAGCAACTCAGAGCTTCTGAAGCGGCCCATGATGATATTTGCGTGACCCGCGCGAGCTTCTAGTGGATAGATGGCTGGGATCGTCCTGGAGAGAATAGATGGTGTCAATGCGACACCAGAGCGTTTCTGAAAATATCAATGCCAGCCTGATCGTGGCCATGGGAATTGAGGTAACCACATCAGCCTTGCGAGGGCCTCTCTCGAGCTGCGCGGCTTCATGTTGGCGTAGCCAAACCCAACCAACTGCTGAACAGTCTTAAACACATGACCACTACCTCAGAATGGTGCAACACACCCTCACGAAGCAACTGGCGGCAGCCACCTGAATCAGTGCACCCTGCCGTCGCCTACTAACCGATGTCATAGAAAGGTAGAATTATAGCGCTTCACCGACGCCATGTTTGGGGCAAGCGGGCCAAATGGTCTAGAACGCAAGCCCGCCCAATTGTCGTGCGAGAGACTACGCTCAGTAAGGCAGCAGTCCCCGGCTTTCAACCCAATTTGAGACATTGTGGCTGTCTATAAAGTGTCCTACGTGCGGGGTGATAGTTGCCAAGTCGTGGCTTGCGCAGCTAAGTCCTTCACGCCGGCTGAACCAACTGTAAGCGCCCCAGATCACCTCTCCAAACACTACACTGGCTGCACGGTATGCCCCATTCAAGCCATTCCCATCAGGCTGACGAAAATGGAGCCGAGTACGAGGGTCCAGCGCTGTGGCGCACATTAGCAGTCAAGCCCCGTCACACCACCAGTAATTATCCAACATACCAGGTCGTCAACACTCGCTTGATTTGGGGTGCTTGTTGGCACAGCTCCACCAGCTGTTTGCGATGCGGCCGCCGACGGCACTGTGGTGGGTGAAGACTGAGACTCACTTGACGAGCGGCCTATGTATATCGTAGTGGTTGGCGTGCTGGACGGTGTCGTAGAAACATTTGCATTGATACATGGCGCCAAATCGATACTACCTGTGTGCGATGCCGTGATGCTGTCGTACCCTGAAGGATCCGCCGTCGATAAATATCCGAGACAGTTGGAGTATGCCCCATCATAGAGATTGGGCTGATACGTTCCGGACTGGTAGCATAGACAACCTGCCTTTGAGTTGAATGGTGCGGTCGAAAAGCCAGGCGTTTGGCTTCCACAAGAGTCCACCATCGATTGAAACTGCTCGCAAGCCGCAAGACCAGTCGCAAGACCAGCCGTCGCTACGACAGTCGAAGCAGACACGTTGGTTGTCTGCGTACTAGGGTTTTGAATGGCGTTCTGGAAACATTGGAGCTTTGCTGAAATTGAGGCCAGAGCGCAGCATTCAGCGATCTGTAGAAAGGTTGCACAGCTTGCACATATCGCATCCACGCAAGCGCTTGGGCTTTCAAGGCATTGGGCTTGAACGTTGTTGTCATTGCATGTTGTGACATTTTGTCTTTTGCTCCAGGGACCTCTGGCAAGATGCAAATCCAATGCTCCTTCAATGTCGAATGAAGACACCAAGCTCACCAACAGAAGCAAAAATGCGTAAAGAATATGTAAAGTGCTCGTCGACATTGCAAAGAGAGAATAGTTCTTGCTGCCGTGAGCTGATATCGAAGTACTATGTACAAGGAGTGTCCATATACCTCAGTTTCAGCGTCAAAGGAAAATGATGGGGGTCCGAAGTGGTCGAGAACGTCAGAAACATGTTTCTCGCGTCGTTACGCGCCCACTTCGGCGTGATTTCTGTGGTGTGTTGGCGAGTACATAGTCCAACAGCCTCGCTTGCTTTGTGGTGCGGCTCGAGTTGCAATTTCTCCTCGGTCAGTTGGAGTTTACTGGGAGAGAATCAGTCCTTTTCTTCAGCCTCACGCATGTTCGCCCCCCCATTTTGGCCAGATCAGGCTGCGTTCATTTTAGCTTGACACTACCCTGGGGTTTTCTACCCATGCGGACGCGCAATCCTGGTTGTTCTTGCACTTCTCATAGGTGCTGTCAACACACCCTGCATTTGCCACAGTCCAGGATCCGTGCTACAAGGCGTGACGCTAGGCAAGCTTGCACTTATGGATGATTCTGGCCTTATGCGGCCGTGTTATTACCATGAGCGTGCTTTGTGAGGTCAACCTTTTTGGCAAGGCTATTATTGCGTTGCCTTACATCGCAAGCTCTCTCCTCCTAAACGCGCACTTGTCACCAATCGAAGGCCAAGTAGTCTTGATCTATCTTGTCGACATTGTCTTAAGGTGTACTTAACTAAGTTCCAGGCCGCTCCCAAAGTAGAGTTTTCAGGTATCTATGAAGAACGCGGGCCTGTTCCAGATCCAGGGACGCTAAGGAGCATTATCTGCTCGGAGGCGAAGAGATACGCTGGGGAAGACTGAGGACTTTTACATCCTGATCCAATTCCAAAAATGCAAATCTACTCTATCTTGCAGACGGGTCTTACCGTTGGCGAAGTGGCCGGACTGATATCAGGCACCATATCTCTCTGTGAGTCAGATCCTTTTGGTGGGATCGGTCGCTGAGTCTATGCCAGTACACATTATAATTCCCATGTTGTTCGCATTCGTCCTTGTCGGCCTTGTGCGGGACTGCCAATTCGATGCCGTGACTTGGTCTTCCATAAGTCATCTTCTACAGAGCTCATCGTGGCCAATCCTGCTCCAAAGCGATGGTGCAGTGGGTAATCTGAAAGGCAAATTAACTAGGTGGCGGATTTACCTGATATCGCTCTGTGTTACGTTGGCTACGATTTGTCTCGTCGTAGCCAACTTCCTAACACCAAAGCCTCTGAAGGAGGTCATTCAAGCATCGAGTAGAAGTCACATAGCTGACTTTCAGTATGCTGCAGGTGAGAGTTTCGATCGGTGGTATTGCGACAGTGCTTTGCTAATGAAACAGACACTTCATTCTACGGCCAAGCGACTCTTCCCCGCCCGTCAAGACCTATACGAAGACTCTGCGGATGGCTTCTCTATATGGACTGTCCAGATTCCATCTATGACGATCCTACGATCCGCAATCAATACGTCAACCATACGGTCGTGAATTCTACTATACCACTTGTAACCCAAGAAACCTTTAGCAGTGGAACAAGAAATGGGACAATAGCCGGTCCTATGGATGTTCAATATCGGATGTACAGAATGACTGAGAGCGCATATGTCGACAACAACGCGAGTAGTGCGCAAGGCACATTTGGGGTCCTGCCCTCATTCGTTCTCCAGGACGGCTATGGTATTGTTGAGGGACTGATCGTCGATGCGCAAAATGGTGGTGTCGGCATCCGGAACCACACGGTGCCTTCTGGTCTTGATCTAGGAGGTCAATGGACTGAGGATGTCTTGTGGTTGACGCCAGAATCAAAATGCACCAACACCAATCTCACACTCGGCTTCTCCCTCACTAATAATGCCTCGAGCGACTGGAACACAGTTGGAGGCTACTTGCGGGATGATGGCGGATTTGCGAACATTGACCCAGCGATACCGACTCCACGATGGGACGATGGTGACCCGCAGTGGAAGAATGTTGGACCAGTCCCTGACCTTCAGCAAAATGCCAATATTATGGCATGGTGGAATAACCAGTTCGTAGCCCAGGTATTGAACATCACCTCCTCAACACTAGGTTCCATTTACCACGACCAGTTCAACATGTATGGTCACCTTTCCGAGACTGGAGCCATCAAGATAAGTCCGATAGACGGAGAATTCATGGACGACTTGTACTACAATTCAACTGCTAAGCCATTCCACGATTATGGTGTGTAAGATACCAGGCCAATACCTAATACTTGCATCAAATGCTAACCATGGTAGGCATCCGATGCACTGGCTACTACGACAATGATCCTAGTGACTCCGGAAAAGCATTTGTCAGATGTGGTTATCTGTACAGTGTTCCTGCCCCTCTGCACCTCTCACAAGGACAGTCATGGCGGTCAGACCCCGGTTCAAGCTGGACGCAGCAACTATACACATGTTCAAGCGCTGTTTCAGCTTCAGTCAAAGAAGTCACCTTTGCCACGGATGGCCATACAACGCTGGATAAGCTCGAGGTTGTCGACGTCAGACCCAAGACCTACCTCCCCAACTCGATGCCTATTTGGGGTATCGAGGTAGTAGACAGCAAGAGGTACAAAATTTGGGATGTCTACAAGTTCTGGGGCCTCTTGGACGAATCCCACATTCAGCCTTTCGGAGTGAAGATCCTCCGCACACCAAAGATTTTCTTGCCTGCAGCTGTGCGAGGCACGACTCTCGGAAAGATGTGGGATTCGTTCGCGGCAGGTGGTGTGTTTACTGCCGCTTGGGAAAGTGTCTATTCGTATGCGGCAATCAACACCGATGTCTCCGAAAACATGATACCAGAATACAGCGGCCACAACAACTACGGGCTCACCCTGAAGTGGCGCGAGCTCTCCAGCACTTCAGCTGGCGCCGCGAAGCTTTTAAATCTGATCTGGACCGATTTGGTAGCATTCTCGATCGTTGGTACGAAGACTGGGTTTGAGAACGAAAGCGGCATACCTCCGCTCCCCAATGGCCAGGACAAATCGTTGGGACAGCGCGATGTCTATCCTATGCGCCGTTCCATAGAATATTCGGATGTCCGTTACGCCATCCCAGCATTTGTGGCAGGTACCTTCTTTGTCACCGCAATGGTCATTTCCTTTTTCATGTTCTGTTGCCAACGACAATCCTGGCGTGCTCTCAATCATTACATGAACCAGACAAGCATGGGCAGGGTGGCCACCCAGCTGATGCTGCAGGACAGCAAAGACGCCATTGCCTATAGCGCTAGGACGACGGAGTGGGCGAAGAAAGCGAAGGTCATAATGCTGAATGTGCCTGCCCTTGATCAGGATTCCAAGGTCTATCGAACTAGACGTCAAAGTCGGGGAGATGCCGCAAATCAATCCATGCTCGGTGACTATGAGATGGTCGACCCATACGGTACGCCTAGAAGGCGATATCAAGGCGATTATGTGGGTGCTGCAGAAAGCCCGCCGGTTGACCAAAATTGAGGTCTGGCCATTGTCCTCACAATCGCGGAGTATCCGTCGAGAAGGTGGGGTGTGACAATCTTTGGAAGATGTCCAGAAGAGGGCAATAATGTAAATTTTGTACATACACATTCCTTCCGAGTACAGACGGAAATGTCGCTAAAGCCACTGAGCTTTGAGTTCGGGAATACGCGCATTGAAGTCCACGGCATTTCGTCGACGGTTTCCTCGCCTCATGTTATTAGGATTCCATCACACAACAATGTACTTTTATGCTGACGAAATCACCTATCACTGCGCTCCGTAAATCTAATCTCAGGTCTAGAATAGTCAAGTCAGTCGTGGTGTTCAATTCATTTAGCTGGAGAAGCAAACGGGGTTGCCACGGTTCCGTTTACCCTTTAGTAGTTGGAGCTGGATTAGCATTGACCGAGATCGGGTGAGATGCTCCCCTAAAGGAGATCGGGGAAGGCAATGAGTGAGAGGCCATCTTGCGCCGGGGACGGACTGTGGCCTTAATCTAGGTGTGTGATTCATGAGGCCGTTGCTAGACAGTGAACCAGGAGAGAGAGAGAAGGGGCATGCCTCTTAAGAGGCCTTTGTGTGCATCCCGGGGTCGTGGCGACTCCCTCTGTCCTTAGGTGGTAAGGCATCCCCACGGCCTTACACTTACGCGTTGCGATACTTAATTGGCCTAAGACTCTTGGCAAGGGGTTCGGGGGCTGTGTACGTTTTCACGCCCTCAGGTGCATACTTTGACGTGAGGGCAGCGCCCTGTTCAAAGCCACTGCATGTGTTGATGCATTACGGCGCTTAGTTGCAATACTTAATTGGTTCAAGACTCCTGGCAAGGCTTCGGGGGCTTTGTACGTTTTCACGCCAGCTACTCAGGCGACCCCCTAAGGTTTTGCTAGGGTACCCGCTGAACTTTAGCGGGTTTTGTAACGGCACAGCTCAAGGCCACGCTTATACGTCGTCTGAGCAGCTGAGATGCTCCGGCAATTCCGCGGTTGACAAGCTCCGCGAGGCGCGTGGTGGTAGCGGGCCAAAGATGGGAATGGGCTGCGGATAGTCGGAAATATCGATGCGAAGGACGGCATCAGCAGGTGAACTGCCGGAGTAAGGGTCAATATCTGAGGATGGACTACGAACTTCAGCGGCAGAACGACAAAGTGCATTTTAGCGTCAAAAAGTCCTGGCGCCACGTCTCTACCTGTAAGACTTTTTGAGATGAAGGAACTTATGTCTATTCTGGTTACGATTTATCTCCTAGGCATGTTATTCCTGACAGTAAGTTCCTATCTTGCACAGACTACTCCCGCAATGGCTATCCCCTCGCTCGCTAGGATGTTCCCTTCCGGCGCCTCGGTATTTCGGGGGTCCTCCCCTAAATGAGTGCCTAATCACACCTAGAAAATTAGGCGCGCGCCCCCTGTAACCGCCCATAAGTTAGGCCCAAGTTTAGGGGGTGGCTTGCCAAGGCGCTTAAATGCACTTTTGCAGCGAGCGAAGGGGATAGGCGGTGCGCGCTGCCCGTTAAGCAAATGGGACGCCAAAACAGTAATTTACGCAGTCGGCCAAGCCCGTTGCCTGATTGGAATGTTGGTGCTTCGGTTGGAACAGTACCAGAACTTCGTGGCTTGAACTCTTTCCTTCGATTTGATGAGCACGCGACACTGCTCGCATGATCTCCCAGATCAAGCAAGCTCAGCCTTACCGCCAGTGCTGCCTGCCAGCCTGGATCTTCAACAATAGCATCAAGCCCACTTAAGCCCCGTGTATTGGACGTTTCAGCCGTAGGTGGTTGTATCTTAATGGCTGAGCATTTCCTCAATTCTTTCCAACCTGCCTCATTTCTACCTTCGGAGTGCGGTCTTCTAGGTTTAAGATCACTCCTTCAGCCTCATAAGTTCTCAAGTCTATCCAGATTCTCCTTAAACCCAAAGCTTCTCTTGGTCTACTCGATTGATAGCCTTCAGCCTAATGCACTACACACCTATCAAGGCTATCCCCGTCTGTCGTGGTCTCCATCTCATTCACATCAAGTGGCGTGAAAGCTGATTAAGAGCTTCTAAACATGGAGATGCTTCAATTGAACTTACTTTATCTATGCGCTTCTCTACCTGCTCTGCTCTTTCCGCCCCTGAGTTTGGAGTCACCCTTGAAAGGAGAAGAATCATTACAATTGGGTTCTGTTCGTGGTACTCTATCTGCTCGACATAGTCCAACGTGCTATTATCCGGACGGTTCAGTGGCTGCAGATTTCAACTACACGACCTGCAATCACGGTAAGCGAGAAAGATTGAAGGCCCAACAGCGTCTTTCAGGTTTGACCAATATCACAGACAGTCCAGCAGGCTTCTCCCCGTGCTGCTACTTCGCTGAAGGAGACATCTGCCTCTCAGATGGCCTCTGTTATTGGCCTCCTGAATCAGATGGCCACGGAAACTACATCTATCGGTACTTCATCACACCTCGCAATTCTCTCCAAGTCCATCCACTAACGAGGTTCAGCGCTGCATGCACCGACAAGTCTTGGACCGACTCGGCCTGCCCCAAATACTGCACAGTCGACGATCCAAACCACTTTGAGACCGTCTCCTTCTGCGCAACCACCACTGACTTCTGCTGCGTCAAGTCGGTCGATGGCGACTGCTGCGAGTATTCAGAGTTGAGGTTCAATCTAACCATCCCTTCTGACATATGGGCGTATCTAGAGAACGGCACAAACGCAACGACTGCGCCACCAAGTTCGCTGCCATCGACGACGAGTATCTCTCATTCTGGGACCGGGGCTGCTTCAAAGGGCGGTTTGTCTGCGGGCGCTGGTGCCGGCGTTGGCATAGCCGCGCTCTTTGCCTTTACTGGTTTAGCCATTGGAGCATTCGTCCTCTGGCGGAGGCGCTCCCATCTGGCATGGCTCATCAATTTTGTCTGTAGGAACTGAAACGCGGCCCTACTCGCAACACTTATGAGGAAGCCAAGAACAGTCCCTTTGTACATAGCGAAAATCCTATAGCCTATAGACCTCGCTGTCGGCACTGTATCTCTGCCCCTAGACCTCGCCGTCGCCCTAGTTCATCACAGCTTGTACTGGCTGTCCGTATACAGCTTATTAGCCACGCGGCGCCTCTTCCGGGGACCCTGTTCGATCCTTGCAGGTGAATGATATTTGTAGCCTGCGAACCCAAAGTTTGTTCTCCAGATGACGTTGATCACCAAAATGACTATCCAGTTCGTTTGCTAATCTGGCAACATTCACTCGGCCTATTTGAAATCAATTTCAGCGTTGTATGTGCCTTTGAGCTAAGGCGTGTACTTACAGTCATAGATACGACTGTCAGGCGAGCTTAGATGTCCGCCAATTCCGTGCGGCATAGATGATTTTTGCATCTTCAATTTGTGTAAGTAAATCTGAGATAGAGGTTGAATGAGCTGTCCAAGGTGTAAACCTAGCAGACAGCGCAATCACTGAGGCGCGATCTATGCGGTGGCGTTCTCGCCGGACGGCCAGCTCGTGACCTCGGAGTTGGAAGACGGCGCGGTTAGGCTTTGGGACGCGGCGATGGGGTCGTCACGCGGCACGCTCGAAGGCTATCGAAGCTGGGCCAGGGCGGTGGCATTCTCGCCGGACGGCCAGCTCGTGGTCTCAGGATCAGGGGGCAGCAGGTTCAAAGGCGGTTGGGGCCCGGCTATTCGCAATGGCGTTCTCACCAGACGGCCAGCTCATTGCTTTAAATTCGAAGGGTAATACAGTTAAGCTCTGGAACGTAGCGACGGGAGCAGCGCACGCCACGTTAGAGGGCTATTCAGGCTAGTTTGGGCGCTGGCGTTCTCGCCGCATGGCCAGCTCGTGGCCTCAGGGTCAGAGGACGATACAGTCAGGCTCTGGGATGCGGCGACGGGGTCAGCGCGTGGCACACTCGAGGGCCACTAGAGCGGGGTCAGTGTGGTGGCGTTCTCGTCAGACGCCCAGCTCGTGGCCTCGGGGTGGTGGGGCGGCACAGTCAGGCTCTGGGACGCGGCGACGAGGTCAGAGCGCGACACGCTCGAGTACCACTCGCAGAGTCGACTACTGGCACAGGATCAGGGCAGTGGCGTTCCCGCCAGATGGCCTGCTCATGGCCTCAGGGTTAGAGGACGGCACAGTCAAGCTCTGGGATGCGGCGACGGGTTCAGCGCGCGGTATGCTCGAGGGCCACTGGAGCGAGGTCAGTGCAGTAGCGTTCTCGCCAGACGGCCAGCTCGTGGCTTTGGGGTTAGAGGACAGCACAATTAGGCTCTGGGACATGGTGACGAGGTCGATGCGCGGCACGCTCAAAAGCTACTCAGGCGTGGTAAACGCGGTAGCATTCTCGCCGGACAGTCAGCTCATGACTTCAGAGTCGGAGTTCGGCCTGTTTATGCTCTGGGACGCGGCGACAGGGTCACAACGCCACACGCTTGGGGCGTGATTAAAGCAGTGGCGTTCTCGCCGAACGGTCAGCTTGTCGCCTTTAGATCGAGAGACAGCACAGTTAAGTTCTGGGATATAGCGACGAGGTCAGTGCGCGTCACGCTCAAGGGTTATTTAGGTCTAGTCTGGGCGGTAGCGTTCTCGCCAGATGGCCAACTCATGGCCTCGGGGTCAGAGGACGGGCATGGTTAGACTCTGGGACGCTGTAGCAGGGTCGGCGCGTGGTGCGTACAAGGGCCACTCAGGCGCGGTCCATATGGTGGCGTTCTCGCCGGACAGCCAGCTCGTGGCCTCCGGTTCGGAGGATGGCACGATTAGGCTTTGGAACGCGGCAACGGGTTCAGCGCGCGCCATATTTAAAGGCTACTGGGGTGTGGCCCAGGGCAGTAGCGTTTTCGCCGGACTGCCAGCTGGTGGCCTTAAAGTCGGAAGACGACACAGTTAAGCTGTGGGACGTGGCGACAGGTTCAGCGCACGGCACGTTTAAACGCTACTCGGGCGCGGTCTACGCAGTGGCGTTTTCGCCAGACGGCCAGCTCGTGGCCTCTGGGTCGGAGGACGGCATAGTCAAGCTCTGGGACGTGGCGACGAGGTCGGTGCGCAGCACGCTTAAAGGCCACTCGGCTCAAGGACTTCTCCCTATTCAGTCAAGACAGTGCGTACGTCTCAACCCAGCCAGAACAATTCGAGACCAGAGCTTGGCCTCTGTGACCTATCCAAAACAAGTCCCTTACAGGTTTATCGCTTAGTAGGGATCAGAACTGGGTGCTCTGGAGAGGGTATAGGTGTTTTTGGCTTCCGCCCGCCTGCTCCAACGCCCTTGCCCTATCAATTGAATACGCACCTCCTCTGCCACTGGGTTAGAAAGGCCACGGGCTTTCCTGACTAGACGGAGGCGGAGGCTTACCTGGCAGAGCAACCGCCGCGCCGCGACAAAGTATCTAATTACTAGTATATAGTGAGGTCAGTCCAAGTAACGTGTAAACTTTCCCTGTCGAATCCCGGATTGAATAATGGAGCCTAGAAACTTTCTTCCACTTCTTGCCTTACTCAATAAGCACGGACTGAAGACGAACAGGGATATAGGCAACGCGGACGTCATGAGGATCGCGAATTCGCTTGCTCGTAAAGGCCATGTTCCTGAATATGAGTCCTAAGATACTAGTACTAACTCTGATGAGACAAAAGCTTAGGGTCAGCAAAGCCGAAGGACTAGAGTGACAATGGACTTCTCTACAGGTTGTGCATGTCTCGCATGCATCTGACGTGCTGGGCGCGTGCGTAATGATAACTTCAGCTCTACATCGACTGAACGCTGGAGAGAGAGAAAAACATACTACCCTCTCTCGTCCGGCGGGGTTCTTATCGGGTTTGGCTTGGGGGCACCATATTCGATCACCGCACGGCCACACCACCGAATGAGGTCGTGAACACTAAGCGTAGCATTGTAAGGCCAATCCAATGTACGGAGGCGTGGTCCAAAAGAGCCTTCCGCCAAGCCGTTCTCACCGCCTAGTACCGCCCTAAGGGCAGAGACACAAACTTCTTATTTGCACCCTTGTCAACAAACTACTCTGACAATTACAAGGCGAAACTTCTGCAAATAAGGCCAACATGAGCCTCAGCAATCTCCCTCCCGAACTCCTAGAGCTAATCCTAGCGAACATATTCCCTGAAAAATGGAGCTATTTTAATAGTGAGCTTGAAGTTCTCAATCTGAGAGCTGTTTGTCGTGAGTATTTAAAGCGCGTCTCTTGAAAGTTTCCGCTGAACAATAGGACTTCAGGTGATTTTAACCAAGAGATTCTGGCGCTATTACCGAAGCGGAGCAAAATGGGCTGGGGGTCACTACATTGGGCGGCGTATTGTGGACACGAGAAAGTAGTACAACGGCTGTTGGAGAAGGGGGCAGATGTCGCCGAGAAGGATAGATCCGGACAGACCGCGCTGTTCCGGGCGGCTATGAAAGGGCACGAGGCGGTGGTGGAGCTACTGCTCGAGAAGGGGGCGGATGTCGCTGGGAAGAACAGATTGGGACTGACAGCGCTGTCCGGGGCAGCTATGAATGGGCACGAGGCAGTGGTGAAGCTGCTGCTCGAGAAGAAGGCCGACGTGGAGTCCAAGAGTGCAGTGCATGGCCAGACGCCGCTATCGTTGGCAGCAAAGTACGGGCAGGAGGCGACGGTGAAGCTACTGCTTGAGAATGGGGCCGACGTGGAGTCCAAATCTCGCAACGGCCAGACGCCGCTATTGTGGGCAGTCTCGTCCTGGCACGAGGCGAGGGTAAAGCTGCTGCTTGAGAAGGGGGCCGACGTGGAATCAAAGGATGCAGAGTATGGCCGGACGCCGCTGTCCCTAGCAGCCTCGAAGGGGCACGAGGCGGTAGTGAAGCTGCTGCTCAAGAAGGGGGCTGACGCGGAGTCCAAGGATGCAGAGCATGGCGTGCCGCCGCTGTCGTGGGCAGTAGCGTACGGACAGGAGGCGATGGTGAAGCTACTGCTCGAGAAGGGGGCCGATGTGGAGTCCAAATCTCGCAACGGCCGGACGCCGCTGTCATGGGCCACCTACGGGCCGATGGTAAAGCTGCTGCTCGAGAAGGGGGCCGACGTGGAGTCCAAATCTTGCAACGGCCGGACGCCGCTGTCGTGGGCAGCCGAGTCTGGGAACGAGGTGGTGGTAAAGCTGCTGCTCGAGAATGGTGCCGACGTGGAGTCCAAAGACATACGCAATGGCCGGACGCCGCTGTCGTGGGCAGCAGGGTACGGGTACGAGGTGGTGGTGAAGCTACTGCTCGAGAAGGGGGCAAACATAGAATCCAAGGATGCAGAGTATGGTCGGACGCCGCTGTCGTGGGCAGCCAAGAACAGGCACAAGGCGGTGGTGGAGCTGCTGCTCGAGAAGGGAGCCGGACGTGAAGTCCAAGGATGGCATTAGCCATACGCCACTATCGCGGGCCGCAAGGAGGGGGCATAAGGCGGTTGTGAAGCTGCTGCTCGTGAAGAGCGCTGAGAAACTTCTACATTAGAAAAGACCGAGAAGGCGCTGCTAATTATCTTCATGCACATGGCAAGCATGATGTCATTAACGCGCTCAGAAAGAGGCACCTTGAGACAGCTTGATGAGCCTTAAGATCACTTTGGATGCTGATCATCGACAATGCCTACAAGGAGCCTGAGAGGTCTGCTTGGTCGAGAATGCCTACCATCTGCCGTTTTTGTGACTCTCATGCGGAGATTCGTCTCCCTTTTGAGGGATAGCTTTCGAGCTCCCTGCTGCGGAGACCTACTCCGCTTTCATACTTACGTATTCGACCAAGATTTCTCTTTGCCTTCACTGATTCGTTACTGTTTCGTGAAATTCAATTTCACCTCACCTTTTTTGTATTGCTATTTGGCGAGTCGTTGGCGACTCATCTTTCCCTTTTTTCGTTCACCTCGTTGGAGGCGCTCAGGATTTGACTGCTCTAATCTGCGTATTCCTGTCCTATCTATATTGCCATCATGCCTGAAAAGCTCGGAACCGATTGGATTCCCTCACTCCACCCCTCCAACCCGTACAACTTTCCCCCAGAGATGATCCATGCCGGACGCCTCCCACCCAAACACACTGATACCCACATCCTCTTCTTCGGCTACGAGAAGGACGGCCATGATGACCCGACGGTCGGTCTTCAACAGTGGTACCCCAGCCCCTTCAAGTCCGACAAAGACGGCATCGAGTTCATCACAACCGAGCACTACATGATGTACCACAAAGCGCTAGTAATGGGTGACATCGAAACGGCAGGAAAGATCCTAGCTGCACCGCATCCCAGCGAGGCCAAAGCTCTAGGAAGGCGGGTGAAGAACTTTGATCGCCAGAAGTGGGATGAGAATGCGGATCGCATCGTGGAGGAAGGGAATTGGATGAAGTTTACTCAGCATGAGCATCTGAAAGAGGTGCTGCTGGGAACGGGCGACAAGGTGCTTGTGGAAGCAAGGTATGTTCTGTCGCTGACTACGTGGTGGGCCAGAGAGATATGCTGATGACAAGCCAGTCCCAATGACAAGATTTGGGGTATTGGATTCAACAGCGAAGACGCAATGGATCATCAGAGCGAATGGGGAACAAACCGGTTGGGAGAGGCTCTGATGAAGGTGAGAAGGAAGTTGCGTAACGTGGAAGAGTAAGATGTGAGTATTATTCTTTGCGCCCATACATGTTACCTAGACATGGAGACGTTATTTAATTCGTTGGGGAGATTCTTTTCATCAGACACCAAAGCAGCTTGCTGGCCTACATCTCCTTGAAGTGGACTGAGGACCTTTATTCATGCCCTGTTGCTCTGTTGCGCTCGCAGAAGGTGTCTGTCATTCTGATATTCTTTTTCCCTTAATGTCCTTCGAACCTTCAACTTGTTTCACGGTCTGCTCAGCGCTCAGCTGCACTTCCACTTTGCCTCGCAATGAATGTCCGAGCTTAGTCACCACGAACCTAACATCCTCAGCCGAAAGTTCATTCAATTTGACTTGGACGGGAAATCCCTCTTCCGTAAACAGACCAACTATGTCTTGCGTATGCATGTAGAAATTGAAGTAGCCAACGACTTGGTGACGGCCACATCGGCTGGTCCATGTGCGACGCTTTGTAGGGTCCCACTGGTACCTTCTCTTTATTGAGGCCTCGTTCGTCCGTCGTTGTTCGGCATCAACAAATCTTGCCTCAAATGAAGTCTTGGCCAGTCGCTCCGACAAAATCTCCCACACTGTTCGACAAGGAGGGGAAGAAGGGTTTTGAGACGCTGCTGGTAAGATGACAAGGTCGTTATCTTCAGGAGATGAAATTGATAAGTCACGCTCATCATCAGAGAAATCTGTGTTGACGATCTCATCCCACATTGCTTCGTCCCTCGCTGATTCGGTTGTGTAGTCTAAATAGAACCAGGAATCAGAGTCGTCCATATTGAAGAGTTAGTTAGGCGAGATATTTCACTATTTCCCGCTCTCGTAGGGCAGAGAACTTCGAGGTGTTTCGGAGACGTTTGGGCGCTCCCTGAGAGCCGGTGATAGATAATCGATGACGTTTGACAGATACTGGGTTCGAAACGGAGTCTAAAGGTGAAGATAAAGCTTTGGTTCAGCTGATGCGGCTCATTTTGACAGGGAAAAGGATGTGCGGCGAGATCGGCGAACAATATTTGAGAAAGAACAACATGACATCTTGCAGGATATAGCCCGTGACCAATGTTGGGGTCAGATGACAAAAAGTCCCTGGTGACCTAGCGGGCAAGTTCAGGCTGAAGAGTGCTAGTGCCACGCGGGCACGGAACGATCTCAAAGAAATGGCAAAAGCAGATGATGTCGAGCATTTCCCTAAAAACCTTAAGCAAAGCGTGCCTTTCATGTCTTCAACTCGGATTCTGTCCACCTTATCTATCGAGTGCATTAATGGAGGACGACCTTCTCGCTGAATGAGAAGCGTAGAAACTAAGATCTGCATCCGAGAATTGAAAGCCCAGCATCTAAACAACCATTGCTGCAGCAGACCGATGTGGTCGTATCCGGTGCAGCCTCGAATAAGGCTGAGGTTGTTGCGGTTGTCTGTCCGTGCCCAAGGCTCTGGAATGCTGTCGCAAACAAGCCGACCAACTCCGACATATCCAAATCATTCGTCCTCTGGATGAACGCCACCGCAATATTCCCCAGCATTCTTAGTGGCACAAGATACAATGATCATGTTCCGAAGCTACTCTCAGCTCTTCAGGTCGCTTTCACTTTCCCGTCTTGGTAAGACAACTTCTTACCAATCTTGTCTTCTACAGCTCGGCGTAACTCAGATCCACTGGGCATGGTAACCTTGCTTCCACGTCTGCGTCGGCTTTCGACCTCTTCTCGGATCTCGTCCAAAGCCTCATCAATGTCTCGTCCAGGGTCGTTCGGTAGACCCAAGGCGGGCTCTTCGTAAGCTTCTGCGCTCGCTGGTGCCTGTACCACCGGATGATTGCGTTTGTTGATGCGCTTTATAAGCCACGGCTTTGCTGGACTTGCAAAAAATCCCAATGACAAGGCAACCCCGATAACGCAGTAGAAATAGACACGTGCCCACACCTTCAGAGAGTCGTAGAAACCGAGTGTGACGAATGGAAGGGTGGTGAAACAGAAAGCTGTCTGCGTAACAAGGTAGGAAAAGAAGTCGTAGTAGCGCTTGTTGGACGTTGGGGTCTTGCCATCAGGACTCATGAAGAATGGGCGGAAGTATCTTCGGAAATTCTTTGCAACGGTCTGTATGAATGCAGCAAGGATGAAAGTGAGATAGTATCCAGGATAAAAGCCGTGCCAGAAGGCACTTGTTGCAAATGTTGCAAGGCTGGCACGGAAGCCGGGCTTCTTTCCATGCGGCGTGACCCGAAGATAGACGTAGTGGCGAAGCCAGTTATTGGTGTTTTTGTTCCAATTCTCGAGGTATGCGCGCGAATTTTGCGCGGCCTCAATGCCCCACGGGTAGACATTATTGAGGCGATCCCACTTAGCTTTGCCAGTTTTCGTATCAATGCCGTTGTAGCCCATGCCTGACAAGATGCAAGCCCCTTCAGTCAAAGCCCAGACGCCATAGTATTTCAACCGAGTGGTAAGGCCGAGCATTTCCAAAATCCAAACTCGGTGGAAGAAGTTATACTTCATGAAGCCGTCGCTGAGCACAAGTGGAACATTGTACCAGGGTGAGAATTTGAGAAACACGAAGATCCATGCTAGCCCTTCTGCCGCTTTCCACGCTGCAGGCGTGCCACTTCGAGGTATCTTTCGCTGTTTCCTCGTGGGCGCGGCTTTGGACATGTCAAATCCCGCCGGTGCGTCAAACATTGTAGTCTCGATCCAACGGTGGTAGTCGTTGTAGTCGAAAGCAGGCCCAACGAAAAACGATGGGAAGAACAAGACAAAGCCAGCATAGTCAAGGAAGTCGGGCATTTTGTAAATGGCCTTCTCTTTCTGGTAATCGTTCAAATATTCGGCCTTGATCCTTCCGTCGTGAACATTCCAGCAGAATGCGGTCAATTTCATGACCAGAACCATCTGTGCTCCGGTGATGTCAACGACTGATGGATCGTTGGTGGCTTGACGGATGATGTGGTTGGCAGACATATGGCCCATGAGGAAGACGAAGCCTATCCATGGCATGAAACTCCCATCGATGTAGTATGCAATGGCATAAGCACCCACGGAGCTGATCAAGATGGTCCTGATGCCTGCCCAAAGATCGAACAGGCCTACCAAATAGAACAGGGAGACCGCAATGATAAAGCAGTTCTTCTGCCATGGCTTCGTGTCTGGGATGCGCTTCAGGAGGGCGGCAAGAGGATAAGAGAGAAGGAAGGACGCCGTCAGTTTCAATTCGTCAACCGATGCACCAGTCGCTTTCGCCAGTGTCTGGAAAGCTGTGCAAGAGCAGTTGGGTCAGCTGGACTGCAGATGGGGGATAGATTAACTCTGTAGCGTAACAACTCACGCAGATTTATGTAGGGTAACATCCTGCCCGCTGATGCGAACGTTTTCCGTCAGTCAGAAATCATTTCGGCTAAGGGCGATGGAGAGAGTGGAGATGTTTCCAGCGTTTGGAGAAAAAGAATCATGAAGAATGACGTTCCTGCATAGGCGGAGCGGGGCAGTAAGCTGCCTAGAAAGAACGGTTGGCGCCCGTAAAGCCACGGCACCGCCTCCAGCCCGGAACTGATCTATGGATAAAAACCCTTCAACAGTGACGATTACAACTTGAGGTGTTCATCATCGAGCATACTCAAGGTACTGGACAGAGCTGTGCGACGATTCTGAAGCTGCGCAGGCTATTCCAAGCCATGCGCCCGTCGTTACCATGGATGTCGCAGTCGCAGTCTCCGGATACGTGTCTAAGATCGCGGCTCTCGGAGATGGAGCTGCAGGCTCTTCTGCAAAGATGAAGATACTTCTGCTCGACAGTGAGACTGTGGGCTTTGTGATCAACCTTCATCGCGCGTTACACACTGACACTATTACAGGTTTCGATAGTATCGACTGCAATCACTCAATCCGCCCTCCTCAAGCATGAAGTATTTCTCATTGATCGGCTGGATAATCCAGCTCGAGAAAAGATGCGACACCTACGGTGCTTATGCTTCGTTAGACCTTCCCCAGACTCAATACAATTCCTCATAGACGAATTGAGGCGGCCGAAGTATGGTGAATATAACATCTATTTCAGCAACATCATCCGCAAGTCATCTCTGGAGCGACTGGCGGAGGCAGATGACCACGAAGTTGTCAAGACAGTTCAAGAGTGTTTTGCAGACTACATCGTTGTCAATCCAGATCTCATGTCCCTCAACCTGGGCTTTCCGAAGCAGCGATTATGGAGCCACAGCCCAGATATTTGGAATACCGACTCGCTTCAGCGTGCCACGGAAGGTGTGATCGCTTCGCTACTGTCCCTGAAAAAGAACCCTCTTGTACGATATCAGAAGAATAGTCTGATGGCAAAGAAACTTGCGACGGAAGTCAGATACCAGATCACGCAGGAAGAGCAACTATTCGATTTCCGCAAAACGGACACACCTCCTATATTGCTCATTGTGGACCGAAGGGACGACCCTATCACGCCTTTGCTGACCCAGTGGACATACCAGGCTATGGTGCATGAGCTGCTTGGTATTTTCAATGGTAGGGTGGATCTCAGCGGCGTGCCTGATATTCGTGCTGAGCTGAAAGAAATCGTCCTTTCACAAGACCAAGATCCATTCTTCAAGAAGAACATGTATCAGAATTTTGGCGACCTTGGGGGCAACATTAAGGAATATGTAGAACAGTATCAATCCCGCACAAAATCCAACATGCAGATCGACTCCATCGCAGACATGAAACGCTTTGTTGAGGATTACCCTGAATTCCGCAAACTTTCAGGCAACGTTTCCAAGCACGTTGCTCTCGTTGGAGAGCTGTCTCGCCGAGTCAGCACAGAAACGTTGCTAGACGTGTCCGAACTTGAACAGAGCCTGGTCTGCAACGACAACCACAACCAAGACCTTAGAACGCTCCAAAGTCTTATCCAAGCACCGTCTGTTACACCGGAAAACAAGATCCGCCTTGTGGCTCTCTACGCCATTCGTTACGAAAAGAACCCGAACAACGCTCTTCCCGTTCTGCTTGATCTCCTCACAGCAGCAGGCGACGTCTCACCACACAAAATCACCATCATCCCCAAGCTCCTAGCATACCATCACTCACTTCAATCGCCACCGGTAGGGGCAGGCGGGTTCTCTGACCTCTTCGAGTCTGCACCTTCACTTTCGGGATTCCGTGACCGCTTTCGAACAAACCTGAAAGGTGTGGAGAATGTGTACACGCAGCATGCACCGCGCCTAGAGGCCACGCTACAGAACCTAATCAAAGGTCGACTAAAAGAGCTCCAATATCCGTTCCTCGAGGGCGGAGGTCACACCAGAGACAAACCACAAGATATAATAGTCTTCATGGTTGGTGGAACCACGTACGAAGAGGCTAAGATGGTGGCACAGGTCAACGCTAGTGTACCAGGTGTAAGAGTAGTGCTAGGTGGTACAGGCATCCACAACAGCATTACATTCCTCGAGTGAGTTCCCTTGCGACGTGTGATGAGGGATGGTTGCTTGGTTTATCCAGAGATCGGTGTCCTCTCTAACCCACTTTCTCACTGTTTCTGTAAGTCAGGTCTGTCTGGGATACCATTGCTGACCAGCCGGTGCATTTAGGGAAGTGGATGATGCGGTGGGCAGTTGGCCAGACACAGCAACGGATACGCCGAGTGGAAGGCTTAGGAGGGAGGTTGGTAGATAAATTTTGGCAAAGGATTCTGGCGTAGATAGGGCATAGCCTGGCTCGTTTAGCGGCACATTGGAGGAGTTTGTGAGTTCTACTGTCAGGCATCTAGGTCATTGGGCTGCGCCACACATCGTACTGGTCTCAATTGTCTAGATTGAGAGTACTTGATCATGTCTTCGTCGCATTACTTCAAGTTTCTAACCTTCACGTGTGCATAGTATTGAGATAGACTCTGAGTCTAGATGCGATTGCATGAAGAGT
>Ga0335072_10001350_pt1 | contig 40052 bp, 34 predicted proteins | sample Lox_Sample_21_FD_206725 | JGI IMG/M metagenome (GOLD analysis project Ga0335072, IMG submission 206725) | Soil microbial communities from Loxahatchee National Wildlife Refuge, Florida, United States - Lox_Sample_2.1 | ecosystem: Environmental > Terrestrial > Soil > Wetlands | place: USA... | reverse complement strand
ATGCCTGGCTGGGAAACTTCCGACGCTTGGTTGTGCGCTACGACCGTTCGCTGACGATCTATGGTGCTTTTTTTCATATCGCCTGCTTCATGATCGTCTTACGGAGGGTTGTGCAATAGCTTCTAGCAATTCCCGCCGGGCCTGTGCCGACGGATTGGGTCGCCTGACACAGGTTACAGAAGCTCCCGGGGTATCCGGTTATGGTTTTGTCACGAACTACACCTACGATGCGCTCGATGATCTCACTAGCGTTGTGCAGAATGGCTCCCGAAATCGCAATTTCGTCTACGACTCCCTTTCTCGCCTGACGAGCGCATCCAATCCCGAGTCGGGCACGGTTGCCTACACCTACGACGCAAACAGCAGTCTCCTCAGTAAGACCTCACCCGCACCCGATCAAAACGGAACACAAACTTCAACCATTTCTTACTGCTACGACGCTCTAAATCGCGTGACAAGCAAGGCCTACACCATGCAATCCTGTCCGATGTCTTCTTCTGCTGTAGTTGCGACTTTTACATACGACATTTCGTCGATCGATGGCGACTCGAACTTCATGAATCCCGTCGGTCGGCTCATTAAGGCAGACCAGGTTAGCTACGGAAGCGTTCATGCAACTACCTACATGGATTACGACCCCATGGGCCGGGTGCAGCATCAGGCACAATGCGTCAGCACCATCAATTGCGCTTGGGGTTCCTGGTGGGTCGTCACGAACACCTACGATCTGGCTGGCAATCTCGCCTCTTATACCGACGCGTTTGGCAATACCTTCACTCAAACGTTCGACGGCGCAGGACGTCCTACAAGCCTAGCCAGTAGCTGGGTTGATTCCGCACACCCGTCGAATCTCATTAACGTTGCTTCGGGGAACGGCTATCTCCCAACAGGGGCTTTAGCTGCTGCAACTTTGGGAAACGGGCTGCAAGAGGCTTTCGGCTATAACAATCGCCTCCAGGTTTGCCGCATTGGTTTGGCGCAAGTGATGGGCCCTTACTCCAATTGCAATCAGCCTGTCGTTTCATCGGGTAACGTCGAGGACTTCGCTTATTCTCGTAACGAGGGCGTCTCTGACAACGGGAATGTAGCCGCTTTTTATGGTGACGGTGTGCAATTTTTCGCTCGGGGTTACACCTACGATCCGCTGAATCGCCTCTACACTTACCAGTCCACCAGTCCCGGAGAAACATGTAACCTTCAATGGACTTATGACGCCTGGGGAAACATGACGAACCAAACCGTGACCGCTGGGAGCTGCCCCCAACTTGCGCTGTCGGCCACCGCGCAGAACCAACTCACCAACGGGATCACCAGCGGTTCTACTGCGATTCTCTATGATGCCGCCGGAAACATGAATCAGGATGGTTATGGCAACTATTATTGGTACGACGCGGAAAACCGGCTGGCTCAGATAGACGGCAATAGCTTTGGTGATTGCTCGACTGCTACCGCCTGCTATCTGTATAATGCCCTTGGGCAGCGCGTCGACAAGTACATGGGCGCGGGCACCAACGTAACCTACTATATCTATGGCTCCGATGGAGAGGTCGTTTCGGACGCGAATGCCCAAGGTAGCTGGAACGAAACGTATATTCGTTTCGGCGGCGACTTCGTCGCCGAATACCGCGGCACGGCAACTGGTTTCATTCACAAGGACCATCTCGGTTCCACGCGCTTGGTGACACTGTATCCGTGGGTGAACACGACCGAGTCGGTGTACGACAATATGGACTACCTTCCTTTTGGCTACGAAATCGCGGGCGGCAGTGCGACAACCCATAAATTTACCGGCAAAGAACGGGATGCGGAATCCGGACTGGATAACTTTGGGGCTAGGTACGATTCGTCGAGCATTGGACGCTTCATGAGTCCAGACCCTCTTTACATCGAAGCTCGTCGGCTGCTCGATCCGCAGTCGCTAAATCTGTACTCATACGTTCGGAACAACCCGCTTAGTCTGACCGATTCAACTGGCCTACTTGTCGATGTCAATTGCTCACAGGTTACCCAGGAACAATGCCAGCAAACGGTCACAGACCTTAACAATCGGAAGGATGCTCAATTTCAGGTCACGCGAGACGGCCAAACTGGGCAGCTTAATGTCGTCGGCGACGTTGACGCCAGCAAACTATCTGGCAGTGAAGCGGCGCTTTACGACGCGATCACGAATGGCGAATCTGTGGGAACTCTCAACGTTGTTCCGAATGACGCCAGCTTCGATTTTGAGAAGTCGAATGGCCCGGGCCAAAACACTCTGGATCGATCCGACCTGAACGCACTGAATGGGGCCAATGGTCAACTTTCAGGTGAAATCATCGCACACGCCGCCGTCGAATCGTACGTCTCTGGATCATACGGATACACGGACGCCACATCAGATAGGGCTCACGATTTCGCAAATAATTTCTTCTCTGTTCAGTACAACCCTCGTCTATGGACTCCCTTTAGGGACCCTGCAACAGGCCTAGTTCTCGGAGCCAGCAACCGATTCTATTTCGCCAAGCCTAATGTAGATGTAATGACCAGAGTCAGAACCACTTTTGTTACGCCAATTCCCTATGTCGATTGGAGCAAGTCGACCACGCTCCCCCCTCGCAACGTTACTGGCGTAACGATCATGCCAGCCGCACAGTGAGGAAACCCAAATGAAAGCCGCCATGCCGATTCTCTTCTTAGCGTTGGCCGTGAACGTCTCACTCCGAGGGCAAGCGCTCAAGCGGCCGATTTCTGCTCAAGGGAGGGTCATAGCAGTGCAGGGCCGTGCGGGCGCGCAGAAGATTGAGGAGCCTGGCTCCGTCGCTAGTGCGGTCGAAATGTGGATAGTTCATATCGATCATTGGCCAGAAGGATACAAACCCACGCTCGGCAACACCATTTTAATCGAGTACCAATTCGCGCGCCGAACTGGAGTGGTTTCGGATAAAGAACTAGACCGAAGCGGGTGGAATTTCGAACTTTGGGAAACAGCAGGGGAAGAGAAAAAGAGCTGTATGGCCTGGATTGTGCCGGATGAGAGCTTCAGGCCAACGGCACAAGCGAAGGCCGAGAGCGTTCCCATCGCCAGCGAACTGCCCTGTTTTCTATTGAAGAAACGTCCGGCCCCGCTTCCATCTTCACCTACGACGCACTGACCTACATGTACGACGGCCCCAGGTCAATACGTGCTTTTGTCTCTCCACTTCACCGGCAAAGAACGCGATAGCGAGTCGGGGCTTGATAACTTTGGGGCTAGGTACGACTCCTCCAGCATGGGTAGGTTCATGTCCCCCGATCCGCTCATCCGCGCAGGACTACCCCTGGATACGCACGACCCGCAAAGCTGGAACATGTATGCATACGCGCGCAACAACCCGTTGCGCTACACAGACCCGGACGGCACGAACTACCTTGTCTGCGACCAGATGCGGATTCCGGGCGAAGGCGATCAGCGTTCCGGGATGATTGCGATCGCGATTCCTGGCTGATTCCGATCAGTATTCCTGCGTGAAAGCGATCACTATTCCTGGGGCAAGCCGATCAGCGATCGGGACTTGCAGGAACGTTGATCGGGATGGCCAGGAATTGCCTGTGGAAAAGAGTTTGGCGGCGCTGGACACCGAAGGGGTAGCTTGGGCTTCGAGAGGAGACCCAGGTGCCCGGAAAGCGAGTGTCCATGCGCAAGACCCGCGAAGTGCTGCGGTTGTATTTCGATCTCAAACTGGGGCAGCGGCAGGTGGCCCGTAGCGCCAACGTCAGCCAGAGCACGGTGCATGATTATCTGGAGCGATTCACGGCGGCGGGGCTGAGTTGGCCGTTACCGGCGGAAATGCCCGAGAGCGAACTGGAAGCGAGATTGTTTCCCGCCGATCCCGGCAAAGGCGCGAGGCGAAAAGCCGAACGACCACTGCCGGACTTCGCTCACATTCACGAGGAGTTGCAGGGGCACAAGCACACCACCCGACAACTGCTGTGGGAGGAGTACCGAGCGGCGCAGCCAGGCGGCTATACCTATGGCCGTTTCTGCTTTCTCTACCAACACTGGAAACAGCAACGCGATGTGGTGCTGCGCCAGGAGCATCGTCCGGGCGAGAAGTTATTCGTCGATTGGGCAGGCACAACCATTCCGATCTACGATCCGCAAACCGGCGAAGTGCGCCAGGCCTCGCTGTTCGTGGCCGTGCTCGGCGCCAGCAACTACACCTACGCAGAGGCCAGCGAAAATCAACAGATGGTCGCTTGGATCGGCGCGCACGTGCGCACCTTTGAGTTCCTGGGCGGCTGTCCGGAGTTGGTGGTCCCCGACAACACCAAAACCGGAGTGGCCAAGCCTTGCCGCTACGAGCCGGACTTGAATCCCACCTACCAGGAGATGGCTGCGCACTATGGCGTGGGTGTGTTGCCCGCCCGTCCGCGAAAACCGCGGGACAAGGCCAAGGTCGAAGTCGGCGTTCAGATCGCCGAGCGCTGGATCATCGCGGCGCTGCGCCATCGCAAGTTCTTTTCGCTCGGCGAACTGAACTTAGCGATTCGTGAGTTGCTCGAAAAACTCAACCAACGCCCCTTCAAGAAACGCGAAGGTTCGCGCCAGAGCTTGTTCCTGGAAGGCGAGCAACAAACGCTCAAGTCGCTTCCCACCGAACGCTTTGATCTGTCCGAGTGGTCAAAGGCCACGGTGAACATCGACTATCACATCCAGTTCGAGCGCAGCTTCTATAGCGTGCCCTATTCCCTGGCGCGGCAGACCGTGGAAGTGCGCGCCACACCGACGACCATCGAGATCTTCCACAAGGGACAACGCGTGGCTTCGCACCTGCGTGCCCGCAAATCCTACACGGCAATGACTAACCCGGAACATCGTCCGGCTTCCCATCGGGCGCATCTGGACTGGCCCCCTTCCCGGATGATCCAGTGGGCCGGCACCGTAGGGCCGCGCACCGCGGAAATGGTGGAGAAAATCCTGGAAGCGTTCCCGCATCCCGAGATGGGATATCGCTCGTGCCTGGGCATCATCCGCTTGGGGCAACGCTATCCTGCGACACGCATGGAAGCTGCCGCCGAACGCGCCCTGCTTACCGGTGCGGTTAGCTACAAGAGCCTCGAATCTATCTTGCGGCGTCATCTCGATCAACAGCCGCTGAACCCGCCGGCCACACCGCCTCCACTATCCGGCCACGACAACATTCGTGGCGCGGCCTACTTCGAGTGAAAGGAGCCCGGCGAACATGTTGCATCAACCGACAATCGAAAAACTTCTGGCCATGCGCATGGAACCCATGGTGGAAACCTGGCGTAGCTTCGAGCAGGACGAAAACGCTGGGCAACTCAGCTTCGAAGAAAAACTCTCGCTGATGGTGGACCGGCTATGGACTTGGCGTCAGAACCTGGCGCTGGAACGGCGGCTGCGTTACGCCAAACTGCGTGGCAACTCTTGCGTCGAGGACATCGATTACCGCGCCTCCCGCGGGCTCGACCGCACGCTGATACGTTCGTTGGCCAACGACTCGGCTTGGGTACAGCGGCACGAGAACGTGTTCATCATCGGACCAACGGGCGTAGGCAAGAGCTTTTTGGCTTGTGCTCTCGCGCAGAAAGTCTGCCGCGATGGACATCTGGTGCTCTACACCCGCGCCGCCGCGTTGTTCCGTGATCTGGCACTGGCACGCGCTGACGGCAGCCTGCGCAATCTGCTAGCGGGCCTCAGCCGCGTCGATGTTCTGATCGTCGATGACTGGGCCATGGCTCCGCTGCAAGAAACTGAGCGGCGCGACTTCTGGGAAATCTGCGAGGAGCGTTATCAAACTCGCTCGACGATCCTCACCTCGCAGGTTCCCGTCGCTCAATGGCACGAGCAGATCGGTGACGCCACTATCGCCGACGGCATCCTCGACCGCCTCGTCCACAATGCTCATCGCATCGAACTGCGTGGCGAATCCATGCGCAAAACTCGTGCCAAGAAGCCGGAGCCAAATCAGAAATCGCAGTCCTAAGGCTTCTACACGAACTGGGGCAGAGGAAGGGACTCACACGCCGTCCCTTCCTCTGCACTCCTTCCCGCTAGAAAGGGGAAAGACTGAATGCTGGTGAGCAGCAACCAACCGCAAGCCTCCGCTGCGCTTCGGATCACCCCATCATCGCCCAAAACCTGGATGTCCCGGGCCATGCGAACTGCACAGCGTCGTTCCTACGGCTTCCTAACACGAAATTTCTTGACCATCCCGATCACTTCCGCCACAATCATCCCGCCAGCGTCGCTGCGCTCCGATCACCTGATCGGAATCCGCAGGAATGCTGATCGCCTTCCCTCAGGAACCCTGATCGACTCCCCAAGAATCCGCAGTCATAGAAGGGAAAGCCCCCGATGGCATGCGCGTAGGAGACCGACGAGGCAGCAAGCAGGCCGGATGCCGTGGCGAGTGCGAAGCCGATTAGGGACAGGATGGACGGCCAACTTCGCGGTTGCGTGCGCTTCCGCCAGCGAACCCATCCCCAGATTATCAGGACAGGCAGAGCGACATATAGTCCAACTCCGATCAGCGATAAGAGGCTCGTTTCGACGGCCTTGTTCATCCGGCTCAGTGGCACTGCTTCTGCAAAGCGTCGTTGAGTTTACCCTGGCTTTGCTTCTTCAGCAGATCGTCGAGAGGCTTGGCTTTCGCGTCCGGCTTTTGTTGCAAGATCGCCTGGTAGGTCTTCAGAACGCTTCCCACGGCAGCGAGGTTCATCGCGTTTGTGTCACTAGCTTTGTCGGGATTCTCGATGATGAACGCACCGCTGGCGAGCATGTACTGCCGGGTGATCGCGTGCGAGTAGGCATACTTCATTCCGCTGAACTCGTTCAGCAGAGCCGGACACAACGGCACGTGGATGTCGTGCACGTCGCTCAGCCGTTTCAGTGCTGCGTCACCTTGCTGGCTCACACTTCCATCCAAAGGTGCGCTTTCGAGCTTATGCGTCGTCTCGACCCAGTGCGCCCGCTCCTCTGGTGTCGAGGTTGCTTGGGCGGATGTCCTCAGCGCAGTTGTCATGAACAGGAAGGACAACGCTGGAAGCCACACCAAAGCCGCACGCGCATTTCTCATATCTCCTCCCACGCGCTACTTGGAAACCGAAGCAACCGAACTGTCAGCCAGGGTCACCTCATAGACCGTCAGGGCTGAGGATTTCGACGGGGCCACGATCAGGAGTTTCGACTCGGCCCGATAGAGCAATGGATTACCCCACTGCCTGCCCGTGTCTGTATCATTGCTGTCCGCGACACCCAGAAAGTCCATCGAGTGCCGCCACGCTATCGTCGGCCCGTCTGCCTTCAACAGCAGGAACTCGGAAGAGAGGATTTTGTTCCCGCCATGCTCTGGCTCGCGGTCAGGGCTGGTCGTGCAGATGGCTCCCGCGTAGTCTGCAACATCGCCGCTGCTATACGGACGGGGCACGCACGGCAACTCCAACTCCTTTGCGCGATCATCGCTGTAGCCAAGAACTGCTCCTTTATCGATCATGTTCCCGTAGAAGGCGATGAGCTGTCCGGTATCCAATGCCGAAGCAGCAGAGATGGCGCTGTACCGACCCTCGTAGCGCGCTTCTCTTCCTGTGGTAGAGCCGTCTTCATGGTATTCCCGCCATACGTGGCCACGTGATTCGAGCCAAGCAACTCGGCCCTTGGGAGACCAGACGATTGAGCTGTTGTAGTAGTTTGGTTTCGGTCCGGTGACATCGGACACGATTTTGAAGTTGGAGAGATTCATTCGCACGAAACGAAGATTGGACCCACGAATCGATGCAAAGCTCAATAGGCCGTTGTCATCGAAGCCAGCGAAGAGGCGATAGCTGTCTGCCGAAGTGAACGGCAGGGCGTCTGTGTGCTGGACCTCCGACAGGTCTTTGGCAGAGAGCACGAGCAACAGGTTCGGCTCATGTATCTCTGCATAGACCAACGTCTGGTCGTCCGGCGATAGGAAGAAGCCCTCCGCAGCCCTCGCACCGTGAACGCGGGGAACACTGATGACCGTGTGTTTCAGCTCCTTGTGCGTCGCTAGATCGAAGGCCGACACCTGAAGCTGATTTGAGAAGCGCAGCAGATCGAACGAACGATGCGCTTCGTAAAGCACCCCACCGCCTGCGGTCATCGCCGGAAGAGAGAGCGCCGTGTTCGCGTTCGCCAGAGGCAGAGTGTACGAGTCTTGCCCCCAGCAGCCAGCGGGCAACAGAAGCAGCGCGAGCAGACAGTTCTTTTTCACGGCAAGGGTGTGTTCCTTTCTGTCGCCGCGCGGCCACTGGAAGCATCTCTGATCGTGTCCACCATGTGCAGCACGAAATTCGTGACATCAACTCCGGTCGGATGTCCTTCAAAATGCATTTCCATTTGGCCGGAGGGGTTGAGCATGTGGACGTAGCCACTGCTATCTTTCCATTGCGAGCCAGGTTTGTGTGCCCCCGACAGAAGATCAATTGCGGTCATGAAGCCGCCCTGCTTGTGGAGTGCGGCTTCGGCGTTCGCAAACGCGCCCGGAGTTGTCTCGTAGAGCGAAGCGCGCCCTTCACAGGAACCCCCGCAATCGGAGAAAAATTTGCCTTCGATGCCACTGAACACTGCTCCACTTCCATTTACGTCAGTCTCATCGCTGCCGTCGATGAATCGTGAATGCCCAGAAGTGTCCCCCGTCGCCGTGTTCGTGAAGCTCACACCGTTTTGAGCGTCGAAAGTGCCCGTGTATTGATTGCCGAACTGGTCGTGATATCCAGCGCTCACATCCTTCGGATCGTTCATGTCTACGTCAGTCGCTTGGAATTGGCCGTTGACCGTCTGGCCCTGCACCCAGATTTTGTCGCTGCCGTTCTGAACCTGGCCACAACCAGAGTGGTCCAAGGTCTGGCACGCGAGGTAGAAATCGAGTCCGGTTGGATCGACCAGCGACAGCGGATTGTTCCGCACATACGCGTACAGATTTAGGCTCTGCGGATCGGTCAAGCGCACTGCGCTGATAAACACGGGATCAGGGGACATGAACCTGCCCATGCTGGAAGCGTTGTATCTAGCCCCAAAGTTATCTAGCCCAGATTCGCTATCCCGTTCTTTGCCGGTGAAGTGGAGCGGGCTGTCATTGTTTGAGACAGTGCATTGCATGTTTTCGCCGAAGGCCCCGCTCTGGCACGTTTCGGCGATGCCGCCGGTGGCGGATCGGACTCTCTGTGTGCCCAACCAATCATTATGGAAGTAGTAGGGGGTAACAGAATATTCGGCCAAGTGCCGGCTTCCAGCGAAAACTTCGTCCTTGCACTGGTTGTTTCCGTTCGCCGAATAAACGCTGATTTGACCTGACAGATCGTGCAAATAATACACTGGACCGCCGTTGTTGGGAGCCCCACTACACTCATTGTTAACACTAGTCGGAGTCGTTTTCTGCACGCGCACCCCAAAGGCATCGTACACATAAGTGCCGCTGGAGCCCGCAGCGTTACTGAAGGTAATCATGCGGTTTTCCGCGTCGTAAGTGTAGGTGTTGAAGCCATCACTCAGCAAGTTCCCTGCAGCATCGTAGGTGTAACCATCAATGCGGTTGTTGTTCTGCGGGCTGCTCGGGTTGTTTCCGGTGAATGTCGCTGTGAAGCCACCGGGGTTCTCCTGCCAACGATTGCCGAAGCGATCATAAATATACGCAACGGCCGAACTGTTTTTCGTGCTCCCGACAAGGCGATTGAACTGGTCGTACGAATAAATCCAATTGCCATTGACGCTGTCATTCGATGTAAGCACGTCTCCGTCAGGCGTATAGGTATTCGAGAAAGAATAAATCGCCGTATTGCTGAGCACAGCTGAGGACGAGGTTACCCGTCCACGCGTGTCATAACTCCAGGTTTCTGTTTCACCATCACCTAGTGTGTCCGAGGTGATTTCACCGAGAGGATTAAAGCAAGCACCGACGTTTGAGCCACTCGAACAGGCTCCGGACAACAACGGTTTCGTTGGATTTGAGGCGTCTGCCAGGCGAAACTGCCTTCCGGCCCCGTCGTACGCATAAGTGAATGTGTTGAACAATCCGTTAGCAAATTGGGTCATATGTCCCATCAGGTCATACGTGTAAAAAATTTCGTAGTCGGGCTGCCCTACAGCGCAAGTTACAGGAAGGTAGACAAGCTGCGTAGTCGTGCGGCCCATCGCATCATATTCGTTATACGTTGAATTACAAACGCCAACAGTTGCTTTCACGAGCCTTCCGACAGGATTAGACAAAGGCCCAAATCCATCGATGTTCGCGACATCATAGACGAACGTGGCGGCAGGAGTAGTATCGGAGTACGACTTCTGCGTGTTGCGGTTGAGCGCGTCATAGGTGTATGTGGTGGTGACCCCACGCGCGTCTGTCCGGGTGGACACGTTTCCGTTAGCATCGTATGAGTAGTTGAGCGTTCCGGACTCGGGATTGGTGGCGCTTAAGAGACGCGATAGAGAATCGAAGGTAAATGAGCGGTTCAAGCTGCCTTGAGCGACGGTGAGGAGATCATCGAGCACGTCGTATGTGTAGCTTGTGAGGAAACCACTGTCGTTCGCGGTGTAGTCTTGGCCGCAGGCAGCGGGGCTGCCGTTCTGCCCGACAAGCGATGATGTTGAGGAGCCAGAAGGCACGACAAAGGGCACGGCGGCAACCTCACAAACTGAGGTCAGTCGTCCCAACGCGTCGCTCTGGGAAACACGGGTCACCGATTGCGTTCCGTTGCCCTCGTCAAAGACGGCAGCCGCTCGGCCCGTATAAACTGTTGCAATGTCGCCAGACACGCCGCCAGCAGGGCACGCGGTCTGCACCGTTCCCGTTGGCGGCGCGGTTACGCAGAGCCGTCCCAAGGCGTCGTAAAGATAGTTGGTAACTCCCCACGTAGATTCGCCACAGTTCGCGGTGGGTGGATTACAGCGAGTTGGATTGAAGACCTGATGTTTTCGGCCTAAGCCGTCATAATTTGTGATCGCGTATGTGGTACCGCTTGGATCTGTAGTGACTTCGGTTTCGACCGTGTGACCCATGCCGTCGAAAGCTTGGACGGTAGTTATGCTCGGCGACGCTCCTCCCGCTTTTGTAGTTGTGACGCTGGGGGTAGGACTTGAATAGCTGGCATCATACGGCGAGTCATTATACGAAATGGTTATGCTGCCACCGTCAGGATAGCTGGTCGATGTGAGGCGACGGAGCGGGTCGTTATAGGAATACAATGTACCCCTTCTAGATGCGTTGATATCGTTTTGGTCTTGGCTCTCAATGAGCTGGCCATCGGAGTAGGCGTATTGAAACTTAGCGCTATGTCCCAGGGCATCAGTTATTTGCGTAAGGTAGGCGTTCGTTTGTGAACTTGGGTTTGAATCGTAGTCGTCGGCGTAAGAATAGGTCGTGCTGTGACTTCCACCGGACATATCCGCGCAGGCAGCGTTGCCGCAGGCATCGGTCTTGCTGAGAACCTGACCGGTTTCGTCATATGAGTAGGTGGTCGTCGCATTCGAACAGCTCTGTAAGCACTTCTGCGCAACTTTCGTAGCATTCCCGCGCGGGGTCGTCGACGCGGCCGAGAATAAGGTTTCGTCATGAGTATTGGCAGGAAGGCTGCCTGCAACGGCCGTTGTAGCCCCCGCCGTCACAACCGCGCCACAAACGGAGCTTCCACCATCGTAGAGATAATCGGTCTCGGCAATAGTGTGACCACCGGCATCTTCGGTGACTAGTGTGCATGGACGGTCGAAGATGATGCCGGGGGTCCCCGAAAACACTTGGTAAGTGGTAAGTGTTTTCCGTGTAGGAGCACTGGCGCCAAAGTCGTATTCATCTTTCTCGATGAGTTGGGAAAGAAGCTGGGGGAATTCCTGTGGCTGGCAGTTAGATCCTGCATAGCAGTATGTAATCTTCGAAGTTTGTCCGTTATCGAGAATTGTTTGATCGCTACCGAGGTTGAACTGATCGTACCAAGTCTTGTTCTCCGTTCTGAACGGTGACGTAGTATTGCGCCAATTATAGTATTTCACTGAGGATTCCACTGGCACCTGAGCTTGTATGCTCGTGTGACTGTATGGCTGAGGGAACAAACCTACGGGGGTGTAATTGTAGACCGTAAGCGCGCTCAGGCTCCTTACCTCATCCATTGTCGTAACATAGGTAGTCTTCGAGGTCCATGAAGTACCACTCGACCCCCAAGCGGTGGAATACGTGAAGGTCTGGACGAGCGATGGCGTTGAGCTTCCACCGAATCCGACGTTGCGCGAGGCGACTACTGGCGTCATGTACTGATAAAGGCAACCATCTTGAACGGCTGCGGGACAGTATGCTTGTGGGTCGGTTGAACAGCTCGTTCCTGCCTGGACGATCAGTCCAGGGTAATCCGCCAACTCGTTCGTTGTATCGCTGAGTTTCCATGTGTATCTGACCCAACCTCCGTCTGGATAATCGATCTCGCTTAAGAGCCCATAGCGGTTTTGAAAGGCGGGATTCGGATTATCCGTACCGTAATAGAAAGTGTAAGTACCGCCGTTTGGCAGTATGATCTGCCAGACGACAGTTTGAGTATCGTTCGCCGTTGGGATGGCCTGACAAGTGTCGCCCTGTCCTGACCCCGCCTGCGGCGTCGATGTAGTAGAGAAGCTAGCCGTGGTGGTCTTCCAACTAACTTTGTAGCTTAGGCCTCCAACCGAAATTGTGTTTGTTTGTCCGGACGGCCCAAAACCACTCCAGGATATTAGTGTGCCGCCCCGTGTGTCATAGAAACCGTTCGATGTCGAGACGAGTTTGTTCCCGTTGCGGTCCTCGATGTAAGTGGGGAGTGTCAAAACGCTGCCGTCGAGACTGGATCCAACACCGGGAAATTGGTAGACCGTACCGTCAGCGTCGAATATTGACACATGCCCGCCGCCCACGTCGTCGTTGCTGCTCATGGACGCTTGAAAGGTTGCATCGCCGCCCGATCGGACTGGTGACTCGACGCAAGCGCCGTTTGGAGACGATGACGTTCCTAATCCTAACGAATGTACTCCTCCGTTCGGGTCATGAAAGACATAGTTGGAATAGACCAAACAAGAATAGAAATTCGGGTAGTTACCCTCTGTGGGCTGCCAATAGACATCGCCCGCAGCTGGGACGCTATAACCCCAGCCACCTTGCGCAAACGTTCCGGTATTGGCTTTCCAGCTCACTGTTCCAAAGTTGGGATACAAACCGGGTTCGAGATGGTGGACAGCGTTCGAATCGTAAGTGAACGCAAAAGGCAGATTGATGCCTCGGCCTTTCGGTACGGGCAACTGAATTCTTAAACTCAGAGATCCGTTCGCCGGATTGACGGTCTCGGAAAGCAGGTGAATGTAATCGTGACCGGCGCCAGCAATCGGTGTCGACGTATTGTCCGTGACACTCATTATTTGTGCATTCCCGGGTGCAGCGAGGCTCAAAACGAAAGGCAGCAATATTGATGCGAATCTAATAGCCGAACGGAAAAAAGACATGCGGAGCCTCCTGGATATATGTCCGCGAATTCCGAACTGAGCAGTGCGGATCGAGCCAAAACAAGAGCCCAAGTAGACCGGTAACTGGATGGATTGCCATCATCTGCGCAGGCCTTTGTAGTTCCTAGAAATCTCTTTGTCAAGTATCGTTATCACAACCTACGACCTGTGAATTACCTCGTAAGACAAGCAAAACAGGTTTACCGGCGCTGAGGAAATTATTGAATTAGGCCGTAAGATAGTTAACCCTTAAAGAGAAAAAAAGGAAAAAGCCAAAAGTCGTGAAAGCGGCGGCACAAATGTGGCCGCGCCTCAGTTCTAACTTCGATGGGAACGCAACCGCCAATCTCGTCAAAATTCGCTATTAAAGTAAAATAGCTTATGCATTAATAAGAGCCAGCCTCATTAAAGCGAGCTTGAATTGTGCCGACGCACTCTCACACGACCCAAGGCTAGGTACTTACGTCTCAACAACGACCGCCGGAGAAACGGTAAGCCGATTCCCACATAAGGAAGCTGAGGCGTGTGAAACTGACGGCCAGGAGCCATTGCGTCTGAGAGTTGACCTCCTATCAGGAATGCTGTGAGATACATATAGTACGCTATACTTGACACATAGATTGTTATGATGTACTCTGAAGGGTGTCTTCTGGGGGAGGTCATCGTGCCCCATCAACCCTTTAGAGATCAGCTAGCCGAACGGCGCAGGACCATGTTCCTGCTCTTCTACTCCGCCGCAGTTCTCTCCGTCATCGCCGTTACCCTGGCTGGCAGAATTCCGTCGTTGCACACTCTCTTGCTAGCTCTTGGTGTCGTTGGAGCCGTCGCGGCCATCGTCTTCCTGCTGCGTTTTCTGCGCTCAAACGACGAGCACGAACGGCTGATCAACTATCGTGCCCTGACATTCGCCTTCGTTGGAACGTTGATGTTTTCTGGGGCCATCGGCTTCCTCCAGAGTTTTGGCTTCCATCCCATCTCCTGGCGAGGCATTCCCCCGCTCATGATCATTCTCTGGAGCCTCGGATTGATTCTTTACTCTTGGCGGTACCGATGAAGACTCGGCTTCGTGTATTGCGAGCGGAAAAGGAATGGTCGCAGGCCGAACTTGCAGCCTATGTCGGCGTCGCGCGCGGCACCATCAATGCCATTGAGACCGGCAAGTACGATCCGAGTCTGCCGCTCGCTTTCAAGATTGCCCGTGCTTTCGGAAAGAATGTGGAAGAGGTGTTTTTGTATCCCGAGGAAGCAGACCAACCGCGTCCCCCGCAGGTCTGAGTTCCGTTTCTAGCAGTCTCAACACGATGTCTGACAGTTCGCAATTCCCGATCCCTTTTCTCCCAGGTTGCTCGAAGTCTATCCCCGTCTCATCGCCAAGCTGAACGGAAAGGAAGCCCCTTATGGACCGTCCCTATAGCATCTCCGACTTTGCATTCCCAAACCGTTGGGACCGCGACGAGGGTCCCGATTTGGTGGAGAGAGCGGGGCGAGGTTCCCGCACGGACAGGGAGCTGGGCCGAGGAGAGTCCGGGAAGGGTTCGGATTCAGGTCACCAACGCAGGCCCGACCGTTCCCGCACCATCTATCGCGGACGCGACCGCGACTACTCTCTGCGCAATTCCGAAGTTCGCACGCTCACCGACCTGGCCAAATTTCGTGTGGTGCCGGAGGACGATCTCGCACGGTTTGCATACCAGGGCAGTCGTGACCAGATGCAAAGCGACATCCGCAGCCTCACGCGTCAAGGTCTCATTCAGGAGCGGACTATCGAGGGGCATCGATCCTATTCCACTAAGGTCTTAACCCTGACGAAGGAAGGTCACAGGCTTGTCGATCGGGCGCAACTGGTCTCCAGCCGGCAAGCTACGTATCACGGCCTAGTGAAGCCGAAGGAAGCCCGGCACGACGCCGATGTCTATAGGCTCTACCAGAAAGTGGCGAGAGAAATCGAGCTGTCTGGGGGCAAAGTATGGCGCGTCATGCTCGATTTCGAACTGAAAAGAGACGTTTACAAAGCGCTCTCCCGGATGCGGCCCGATAAAGACCCACATTACGAACGCATCTTCATTGCGAACCAATTCGACCTGAAAGTGGTGAACGGCAAGATTCCCATCCCCGATCTGCGCGTCGAGTACGAGGACGACTGCCGGGATGTTCGCCGCCTCGACCTGGAAATCGCTACCCGCGACTACCGGCCACAGGGGCTGGGCGAAAAGGCCAAGGCGGGGTTTCACATGTTCGCACGACAACAAGATCATGCCAAGTTGCGCCGGGTCCTCGATACCCAGGAGATCACCGCCAGGATATTCGCCTTATGAAAATCCTCCCCATTTATACCGAGGCCCTCCAGGGATTCGGCTACACCGAAGAGGAGTCTCGTTTTCTCTACCTTGTGGCCACGCATTCCGGGTATTTCACCTGTCAGCAATTCCTGCAGTTCATCAAGGCAAAACCGGGGAAGAGGAGTGTGGCGTTTGCCCGAAAGGTCGTTGAAAAGAATCACGCCAGCACAAAGGACTATCTCCGAAACGGGCGCGTGTTTCATCTCTTTTCGCGAAATCTCTATGAAGCCATTGGCAGGGAAAACGTGCGTTTCCGCCGCGTGCATTCGACCGAGTACATTCGGACTCGCCTGATCGCCTTCGATTTTATCCTTCGAAATCAGAACTTCAGTTACCTCGAATCCGAGAACGAAAAGGTCTGTTTTTTCTGCGAACGCATGGGGATTGACAAGAAGATTCTTCCCCACAAGCGTTATGCCGGGGCCATCAAGGACAGTCATACCGACCGCTATTTCGTCGATAAATTCCCCATGTTTTACAACCCTGCAGTCTCTCTCCCACCTGTGGTGGTATTCAGCTTCATCGATCCGGGCTTTGAAAGCATGGCCAGTTTCAAGACCCACCTGGATGCCTATCTGCCCCTCTTCTGCAAGCTGCCCGACCTCCGTCTCTACTACGTCGCAACGTGTGACACAAACTTCAAGCGCGCCAAAAAGCTCTTTCGGGAGACTTTCAACTGCCTTTGGAACCCCGATTCTCCTTCTGGACTCTTGGATTATTTCCGCACGCGGCGGACCTGGGATGAAAAGAACTACGGCAAGCTCAGCAACAACGACATTTCCTTTCTCAACGAGGCGAAAGAGAGATTTGGCGATCCCGGCTTCGAGAACCTCTACCAGAAATGGCGGGCCGGAGAGATCACTGCAAACGCTGTGAGGACCGAATCCGTGAAGTTCTGGCGGCCCACTCAGACGAGCATTATTTTCGCGACCGTGAATGGTCAGGCAGCGTTGTTTGAGCGTTGCCCGCGAGCGCCGGTCAATATCCCCGGGAAAAGTGCCGAGCAGACATCTTTCCCGGGAGATTTCACTTCCAGCGTCACCCAGGAGTGGAGGTAAGAGGCAGAAGGAATAGGTAGATGCGGACAATTGGGCGGCAGAACGGACGCGGCCAAAACACGATCAGAGGCGGGAGCGACCCCATCGGGCCGCAAAATCGCGGCCCGATCCCTGCGGGCTTCGGGGGTCACTCCCGCCTCTTGCTGCTGGGAAAGCGCAGCTCGTGTTTTGGCCGCGGACATACAGGGATGTAAGCAACACCGATTACAAAGAAGAACAAAGTTCGAATATGGAAAGGAGCAGAGGTCCATGGCGGTACTGAAAGCACCACCTAAGCAACCGAAAACCACAGTTGTACAACTCAGGCTCGATGACGAGGCAAGAACGAAGCTCACAAAATATGCTGAGTTTTTGGACTCGTCTCCGTCCTACGTTGTCACGGAAGCTTTGAGGCTCGTCTGTAACAAGGACAAGGAATTTCAGGCATGGCTTTCAAGCCAAGACACAAGGACTTCCGAACCGAACACGAAGGGAGACTCATTCCAATTGGAATTGAAATGACGAAGCATGCACCAGCGACAGCAATCCGGCACGCGTGAGAACCCAGCGTCTGACCGACGACATGGCTCATGCCCTTTGGCAAGTCGCGCCGAAAACGAAGACTTACGAATAAGGGAAATTCTACACTCCCGGCAACAGTCACCGAGCAGTTGCCTAGCCTTTGAAACAGGCACCACGTCCCATGCCACGCTAGCCCAAGTGGCCACAGGGAGAGAGAACATCGCTCCTGGACCCTTGATGACTGTCAATGAAGTTGCAGAGTTGCTGCAGGTTCCTCCGTCATGGGTGTATGCACACACACGACATCGTTCCCACAATCGGATTCCGGGGATTCGGTTAGGAAAGTATTGGCGTTTTCAACGAGCAGAGATCTTCAGATGGATTGAAGAGAATTCCAGAAAGGACTACCCGCGTGCCGGTTGATCTGGATACACTCAGAACCGACGCAAGGAAATGCGGACGGGCCAACGGAAAGGTAGAAATGGCACGCTCGCGTTACCAAGATGGAAGTCTATTCATTCGTGGAAAGCGAACTAGAGTTTGGGTCGCACGCTGGAGGGAAGACTTGATTCGAGAGGATGGGACACTGCACCGCACGCAGCGAACCGTCGTGCTCGGATCGCTGTCTGACCTTTCGCGCCGTGAGGCCCGCTCGCTCTTGCAAAAGCGAGTATCCGAAATCAACCAGGGGCGGCACCGCCCCCGACCCATGATGACATTTGAGAGCTTCGCCAACGAGCATTGGCGCACCGGCGCTCTGCTCGCGCTGAAACCAAGCAGTGCGCGAATCTACCAATTCAATTTGGACAAATATGTGACTCCTGCCATTGGGTCACTTCGACTATGCGACGTGACTCGGATAACCATCCAACACGCACTCCTTGCCCTGAAACAGGAAGGATACGCGAACTCGACGCTACACAGCATCAGGATCACCATTGCAAAGGTGTTACAGACGGCTGTTGACACCGGCTATCTCGAGCACAATGCGGCCCGCGGCGTTCAAGTCGGCGAACGCGGACACGATCAGCAGCGCGTATTCCTGACAGCTCCGCAGATTCAAGAACTAATCACAAAGCTGACCGAGCCATGCCGCACCGTTGTAGTGACGGCGATACTGACCGGCATGAGGATTGGAGAGATTCTCGCACTCCGATGGGGTAGGTTGGATTTCAGACGTCGCACTATCGAAATAGCCGAGACATGCTATGACGGGCGTTTCGGAAGTCCAAAGACCCGCAGCAGCAGACGAGTCATACCCATGAGCTGCGCTTTGCACCAGACTCTAGAGTCACACCAAGCCACGAGTCAGCACCTCGAGCCACAAGACTTGGTGTTCTGCACATACAAGGGCACTCCATTGAGCCCTAAAAACCTCTACAACCGTGTCCTGGCCCCGACGTGCGATGAATTGGGCCTACCCCGCATCTCCTGGCACTCGTTTCGTCATACCAATGGCACTTGGATAGGTGAGGTAGGTGAATCCATCAAGACTGCCCAAGCGATTCTTGGCCATTCCGACGTAGAGACCACACTCAACACCTACATGCATGCAATTCCGGACTCGCAAAGACGTGCGGTCGAGCGAGTGGCGGGAGTTTTGTTCCCAGATGTTCCCAAGTTGGCATCCGGCGAGCAAAATCCAAATCTGGCAATTGGTTCTATTTCAGGTAGTTAAGCTTGAGAACTGGTGAACCGGGGAGGACTCGAACCTCCAACCCGTTGATTAAGAGTCAACTGCTCTACCATTGAGCTACCGGTCCACGGGCAATTCTTCATTTTACCTTGTTCCAGAATTTCTGTCGACACGAACCGCCCGCAAACGGCTTCCAGGATTGGAGAATCTTGACGCGGCAATTACTTTGCGCGCAGCACCGCAGCCAGGTCGCGCGCCACTTTGCGAGCCCGCTGCAGATCCTGCGGATCAAAAGAAATGGCCGACACACGCTGGTGCCCGCCGCCTCCATACTGCTCCGCAAGCGTGGCCAAATTTTTGTCCGCGGTAGCCTGATTCCAGGGATTCGTGCCTAAAGACACCTTCGCGCGCACCGGCGAGGCGCTGACGCTCACCGAGTACACGCCTTCCGGATGCAGCAGATACGGGATGAACTTGTTGTAGCCTTCCATGTCCAGGTCGCTGACATCAAAGAAAATCACTCCGTCCTTCGACTCACATCTTTGCCGCAAAATCTCGATGGACTTGCGATGCCGCTCCAGCAGCGGGCCCAAATATTTCGCCACCACCGGCAGCTGGACAATTTCCGAAAGCGGCCGGTAAGCCAGTTCTGGAATGATCTGCGCCGGCACGCCATCTTCGGGCGCCGCCTCGATGACCAGCGCCAGTTGCGTGGCCGGCTCGCTCAATTCCGTGGCGAACTGCGCCGAGGGAAATTGCGCCCCGTCAATGATGTCGCCCCAGTGAATCAGGTCGGCCAGCGGTTTGGTATTGAAACCGAATTTCTCTCCGGTCACCGTGGCGATCAGCTTGGTGCAGGATTTGTAGTCCGGCTCATAGTACATGTGCTGGCCAGGAAAACGTTTGAAATGCTCCGCGTCCGCGGGAGTTAAGAACGCACTTTGATGATGATCGAACCACCAGGTCACTTTCGGTGAGTTCGAGTATTTGAAATCCACAATGACGTTTTCGTCCCCGTCGAAAAGCGCATCCTCCCAAGGGTGTTTCGCTTTGTGGGTCATCCCACGCAGATGGAATTCCGCCTTGGGGTCGAACTGCTCCCGGTAGAAACGGTAGAAGAGCGCCGCCGAAGCCGCGCCATCGAAACAACGATCGTGGAAACACAGTCGAACTGTCGTCATAGACTGAGTAAGATTGACCCTCCCACAGAGTGAGCCGTCATAACAAGCAAAGCCCATAAAGATGTACGCGCAAGCGCCGAAAGTCAAGCTGAATCCGCTTGCGCCACGAAAGCAGGCTGCTAAGCCCTGCTTTTTGTTCACTCATTGCCGACCAGGCACCGCTCATCCCGCGCTTCCCCTCTCCGCATCTAATTCAGTGTAACCTCAGAAGAGGCGCTGACTCCTATGTTTGTTACTGCAAGCGCGGCGACCCACGGAGGCGGGTCCTGAATGCGAAAATTCGGTGACTTAACCGAGGCCGACATCACCCCGAAATCCGTCTATTTGAATCGTCGGCAAATCCTGCGCGCCATGGGTCTGGCTGGAGTCGCCATCGCCGGCGGCAAAGTGTTTTCCCGCTTCGCGTTTCCCCCCGCTGCGGTGCAAGCTGGCACAAAGTTGGACGTTTCGATCAAAAGCCCGTACAGCACCACCGAGAAAATCAACACCTTCGAGGACGTGACGCACTACAACAACTTTTACGAGTTTGGCACGGACAAGAGCGACCCCGCCAAGAATGCTCAGAAATTCCGCACGGTGCCCTGGACCGTATCCGTCGAGGGCGAGGTCAAAAAGCCCGCCAAGTACAGCATGGACGATATTCTAAAACTCGCTCCCTTGGAGGAGCGCATCTATCGGCACCGTTGCGTGGAGGGTTGGTCGATTGTTGTGCCGTGGATCGGCTATTCGCTGAACACGATTCTCAAGCTGGCCGAACCCACAGAGAAAGCCAAGTTCGTAGCCTTTCAATCTTACTACGATCGCGGCCAGATGCCTTGGGCGGAACATTCCGGAATCGAACTGCCCTACGTCGAGGGCCTGCGCATCGACGAAGCGATGCATCCACTCACGCTCCTGTGCGTCGGTATGTATGGAGAATCGCTGCCGAATCAAGATGGCGCTCCGGTGCGTATGGTCATTCCCTGGAAGTACGGCTTCAAGAGCATCAAATCCATCGTGAAAATCCGTTGCGTCAAAGGCATGCCTCCAACCACGTGGAATATGTATGCTCCCAATGAATACGGTTTCTACTCCAACGTGAATCCCAACGTCGATCATCCCCGCTGGAGTCAAGCTACCGAACGACGGCTGGGAGAATTCCTCCGGCGCAAAACGCTGATGTTCAACGGTTACGATCAAGTGGCCAGTCTCTACACCGGCATGGATTTGAGGAAGAACTACTGACGTGCGCGAGTCTCTGCGCCGCCTGCTTCTTAGCAAATGGTCCAAGGCCGCGGTTTTCTTGCTCGCGCTCACCCCGTTCGTCTATTACGCCTGGCGCGCTTACCTTGGCGCTCTCACCGCCAATCCCGTCGAATACACGCAGCATTTCACCGGTGATTGGACGCTACGATTTCTTCTTATCACCCTGGCGATCACTCCGTTGCGCAAAATCCTCGCTCTGCCCGACCTCATTCGCTTTCGCAGGATGCTCGGGCTCTTTGCGTTCTTTTACGTGTGCCTGCATTTTCTGACTTATCTTTGGCCCGACCAGGATTTCAATCTCGCCGGAATGTGGAAAGACGTGGCCAAGCGCCCTTTCATTACCGTGGGTTTTCTTGGCTTCGTACTGCTGATTCCGCTGGCGCTCACCTCCACCAAAGGATGGATTCGCCGCCTTGGCGGTAAACGCTGGCAGGCGCTCCATCGCTTAATTTATGTCAGCGCGCTGTGCGGCGTTATTCATTACTACTGGCTGGTCAAGTCCGACCATCGCCTGCCACTGCTCTATGGCGCGATCCTGGCAGTACTCCTCTTGTACCGCCTCGGCAATTCCCTGCTCAAACCTCGACCAGCCATCTCGGTCTCCTCCGCAGATTTGCCGACCAGCCTACATACTTAAGCGCTTCGGTCCGCCGCCCAAAAGCGCCCGCCACTGCCGGCCGAGACCGTACTGTGTTAACGAAAAGAGACAATTCTCTCTCGGCTCGTCCCTGCCAAATCCCGTAAATCCTGTAGCTTCTGCACCAGCACAGTTTCGGAATCGAACGAACTTTTTCTACCCCTCGTTCGTCTATTCCCGTATCGCCTCCGGCGAGCGCAGTGGTCCAGTAGGGGTATCACGCTTCTTGCGTGCCTTGAAGAGTTGGGTTTAGTTCGCGACCACCGCGGCCTCGCCACTCTACTTGTCCACGCCAAGTTCGTGGTGTGCCTCCCGCTCCTCGTTGTGCGCCAGCCTTGGCACCCACGCACGGGGAACGACGTTCGCAGTTCAAAAAGGGAGGTCCTCGTGCGCATCACACTCGCTTCCATATGCTCCTCTTCCTTCGGCCTTCTGCTGCTTTTCGTTTGCTCCGGGCCGCCTTCTTCGTTCGCTGCCTCGTTCCAAGACACGCAAAACCTGTTCACCCGTTCGATCTCCGCACCGCCCAGCCCTCCTTCCGCCGCAGTGATCGCCGAATACCAACGGGCTTACGCTCTCATCTTTAATGCGCATGCTGGCGCCGATTACATTTCCGCTTTGCCGCTGCTTCGCTTCTCCGCCTCTCAGCATTTCGCGCCTGCCGAATTTTTGCTCGGCTATCTCTATGAACACGGACAAGGCGTGCCGGCGGACTACGGCCAGGCTGCGGAGCATTACCGCGCCGCGGCCTCGCTAGGCCATAGTGGCGCGGAAAACAATTTAGGCGGGCTCTACCAATACGGGCGCGGCATTTCGAAGGACGTGAAACTCGCGTTTCAGTGCTATCAGGCCGCCGCCGAGCACGGCAACGCCATCGGACAATATAATCTCGCTACCTTCTACTACCTCGGTTGGGCTACCCCTCCCGATGCGGTGGCGGCGGCCAAGTGGTTCCGCGCTGCGGCGGATCAAGGCCTGGCGCCGGCACAAGCCAATCTGGCGCTTTTCTATTTCAAGGGCACTGGCGTTCCCCTTGATTACGCGCAATCCGCCCATTGGGCAAGCCTCGCTGCCCAGCAAGGGCTGCCTCACGCGGCAATGAATTACGCTTATCTGTGTGAGCACGGCATGGGTGTTCCGCGGGATTACGTATCGGCTTACCTCTGGTATTCGCGAGCGGTTGCGGGCGGCGACAAGTCTGGCGCAAGCCATCTGAAGTCCGTGGCCCACTACCTGTCTCGCCAACAACTCCAGCAGGCCAATACGCAGCTTGCCGCCGATGCCTCTCGTTCACGGCCGCCCGACGCCACCGCCGCCAGCGGCGACATAACCCTGTTCGAGCATCCTTAGCGACCTTTCGAGTGCTGAAGCCCAGCCCCTAGCGCCGTCCGCACCGCCGGTCTCTATTCGTAGGGGCGCAGGACTCCTGCGCCCCGTGTCCGCAAGTTTTCAGCCCGCAACGCGAAAGCCGCTGCTGCGGAACTGCCTTTTAGACTTACGCCTTTGCTGCACGCATCTGCGCCACGCGTTCCTGGAACTGCCGCGTCAGATGCGGCACGATTCCCAATTGCCGCTCGATCAACATAAGCTGTGCACGATGGTGCATCTCGTGTTCTTTCGCGCCCAGCAGCCGCTCGAACCGCGTCTTGGCCGTTTTTCCGTCCGGGTCGGTGACGTTTTCCGCCAACGTCTCGGGAGTCAGCGTCTCCACCCACGAGGCGAACTGCTCACCTTCCGTTTTCAGCAATTGCAGGATTTCGGCCTTGGTTCTGGGCTTGGCTTCTTCGGCTTGAAAGCGATCGATCGCCCCGAAAAAATCAAATCCGGCCAGCGTGGTCAGGCCGGTCTTGTGGACTTCCTCCCAGATGCGGGTCGAAATGGCAACATGGGTCAACATCCGCCCCACCGAGCGCGTCCCGGGCGCCGCCTCAAACCCATAACTTGCTTCCGGGATATCCTCCGCCACTTGAATCGTGTTCTTCCGCACAGTTCGAAACGCATCCGCCAATTGCTTGCCGCCGTAGTAAGCAGTCATCCGACACCTCGTCTGGTAGCTTTCACCCAATAAGTTGGGCTGAGCTTTCTGATGCGCCAAGCTTGAACCCTGTCACACCGGTTTACGCACTTCGCGGTGCTTGCGCGGAAACGATTCAAGTAAACGGTTGGTTTTTATCCCAACAGCACTCGCACTCTAAAAAGAAAATGAGGCAGGCGGGGGTGTTCGCCTGCCTCACTTATGTGCGCTTTATCGCTAATAATAGAGCTTCAAGGCGAACTGAATTTGCCTGGAAGGCTGTGCGCTGGTTATCTGACCTTCGTTGGACCCAAGGCCCATACTTGGCGCGTTGAGCTGTACGTGGTTAAGGGAATTGATGAACTCGGACCGGAATTGCAGCCGGAACCGCTCCGTCAGCTGGAAGTTCTTGGCAAGGCCGAGATCGAGGTCGGTGTAGTGCGGACCGCGCAGACCACTGAGTTGCGGCGCGCAGTTGCCGAACGTTCCGATCGCCGGATTGGTAAAATTGTTGTCGTTGGTGAACCACTGTATGCCGCCGGTGCCGGGGAACAGGTTCTGGTTGATGGCAGTATCCTCGATACCTGGCAGTCCATTGCAGTCGGCGCGAGCGCCACGGCTGAAGGTTCCAGAGTTGTCATTGGCGCCCGGGCCTGGCATAGGCCAGCCGGTGCGGAAGGTGAAGATGGGAGAAACCTGCCAGCCTCCCACCACGCCGTCCAACACGCGATTCATGTTATGGCCGATGGCCTGCCCACGACCGAAGGGTAGTTCATAGACCGCATAACCGGTGAGGACATGGGTGGCATCGTAGTAGCACGGCGCCCATTCCGCCTTCGGATCGTACACGTCTTGCCAGTAGGCCGACGCACTCAGCGCGTTATTCCATGCGCCGTAATAGCCGGTGCTGTTCGACATGCACTTGGAGAAGGTGTAAGACACCTGATATTGCAGGCTATGGCTCATCTCTTTGTGCAGGACGGCCTGCAAGGAGTTGTAACCCATCGTGCCATTGGACTGCGTGCCGGAAACGTAGGCACCCGTGGTGCCATAGTTGCTCAGCACGTTGTACAGCGTCGGGTTCGCCGAGAAGAACGGACTCGGGTCCGTGCACGGCGTAGGATTGGCCCCAGTCATCGTGGGGCACGTGGAGTTGGGCAGTAGCACCCGCTGGGCGTAGTCAAACGGCACCATCAAGTGGTAGGCGTGCTGGCCAACGTAGCCGACCTGAATGGTAGTGTCTCCCCAGAACTGGTGCTGAACCGCCAAATTGTACTGATTGTCGATGGCCGGCTGAACGTTCGGGTCCCACACGCGCAGGTATGCTCCAGCGTAACAAGCGTACAGCGGCGCGGCGCAGGAGGGGTTGGTCGCCTCACCCACGATTCCGTCGGAAGAGCTGGTAAGCGGCAACGGATCCAGGTTGTAGGATGCGTTGATTTCCGCCGGTGTGAAAGGAGCGTTCAAAGGCAAGCGCAGGTTGGTGCCGGTGCCTTCCAAGTAAGAAGAAATGGTGAAGGCGCCACGGATCACTGTGTGTTCCCCGAGGAATCCTCCAGGGGTGTAGGCAAAGCCAAGGCGCGGCTGAAAGTCCCGGCCACCGTAGAAGCCCTTGTAGAGTGCTCGGCTGGCGCCGTTTTGGTTGGCGAGGTCCATATTGCCGGTCACGAAGTTATAGTTGGCTTGCTCGTCATTTTCTTCGACCCAAGGCGTGTGTGCCTCATAGCGGAGCCCGAGGTTGAAGGTTAGCCGATCGCTGAACTTCCAAGTATCTTCAACGAAGCCGGCAATGACGTTCTCCGACTGCTGCCAAGTCTTGCCGGTGCTGACCCCGCGGCCCATGGAATCGGGAAGCCCCAGGAAGAAGTCGGCCCCGCCATCGCCAGAGACGGCAGCGCCCACGGCAGACGCGGTGAATTGGCCGTTATAGTTCAGATAGCCGAGTTCGCCGTTGTTGCCGGCATAGAAGGTGTTGATGATCTCGTGGAAGAACTGGCCGCCGAATTTGAATACGTGCCGGCCATGCGTCCACGTGATCGAATCTTCTGCTTGCCAAACGTGATCGTCGAAATTTTCCGTGGTTACCAACTGCCCAAAGTTGTTGACGGCCGAGTTGGCAAACTGAATCGCCAACAGTCCAGGAACTCCCGTGGGGTTGCCATTGCCGATGCCCAGGGTATTGCCGAATTCCCCGACGCTAGGATCCCAAGAGTTACCATTGTCCACAGTAACGTGGCTCCAGCCAAAGCGGGCATCGTTGACCAGGTTGCTGTTAATCAAGCGGGTCCAGTCGCCGACGGTGTTCTTGATCGGCGTAGTGGAAAAGGAGTTGCCGTACAGCAGGAAGGTGTTGGTCGACGGGTTATTCTGGAAGGACTGCGTGTAGCGATAGGACAGGGTGTCCTTGTCGCTGGCTTTGTAGTCAACCCGGAGGTCGCCTTGGTCCACGTTGAACTGATTTGGATTCGAGTTCACCGCGTTCTGCTTTAAACCCGTGCCGATGGCTGTCGGATACAGCGACGAATTAAAGAGCGCTTGCGCCACGGGGCTAATCATCGCCATAGGAATGACGTTGTTCGGGAACGGTTGGCGAACAGTCGCCGCCGGGGATGAAGGTGTGCAGGGCTGAGTAAACGATACGCAGGGATTGTAGAGCTGCACGTTTGCGGCACCGGTTCCCGTGCAGACTCCTGCAGAGTTGAATCCGGCCGCGCAAAGCGCGCCAAAGTTTCCGCCGCGTTCCGCGGTCGTGAATACGTTGAACGTGGAACTCGAAGCGGGAATGTCATACCGCTGTCCCTGGTAATCGGTGAACACGAACAGCTTGTTCTTGAGGATCGGGCCGCCGAACGTAGCCCCGAACATGTTCCAACGCAGTTTGGCCTTGGGTAGCGGATCCCAAACGGTGCCGTTGTCGGCGGTGTTGAAATTATTAGACCAGCTGTTGGCATTGAGCGCGTCATTCCGGAGAAATTCCCAGATGTCGCCATGGAAACTGTTGGTGCCAGACTTGATGGTGGCGCTGACGATGCCGCCCATGAAGTTACCGAACTCCGCGGGAGCATTGTTGGTGATGAGGTTGAATTCCTCGATGGCATCCGGCGCCGGGGTGTAGCCGAGCAGGTTGTCGGAGACTTGGTTGTTATCCATGCCGTCGAGAAGGAAGTTGTTGGCCTGCTCGCGGTTGCCATTGATCAGCGGGCGCGCCCCGTAACCACCGGTGTTGTTTCCACTCTGGAAACTGCTGGGGTCCGTGGAAACGGAACCGGGGGCAAGCAGGGTGAGCTGAACGTAGTTGCGAGAAGCCAGCGGCAGGTTGTCATTCGTGGCCGCATTGATGATCGTGTCGACCTGAGTGGATTCCGTCTTGAGCACTGGAGCGGCGCCAGTTACCTCGATCGTCTGGCTGACCTGCCCGACCTTGAGCTGAACGTCGATCCGCGCGATCTGGTTCTCGTGCAGCGCAAAGGCGGGATACGCCGAGGTCTGGAAACCGGACTTTTCGATCTTCAGTTCATAGCTGCCAACCACCAACTGAGAGATGCGATAAATTCCCGCTTCATTCGTGCTGGCGGTGAAAACCTCTCCGCGCTCCACCGACTTGGCGGTCACGGTTGCTCCTGTTATTGCCGCACCACTAGGATCGGTCACCGTACCAGTGATGGTAGCGGTGACTTCCTGGGCGAAGGTGACGTTCGCCCCATACAACAGGACTACAAGCCCAAGGCAACACAGTACCCAGGCTAGGCACAGCACTTTTTTCATGTGAATCCTCCCAAGCTGCCCGCAGTCTGCGCGCAGCGTCTCCCCGGCATGTAGCGAATAAAAAGAACGGCAGGCACCCCAAACTATTGCGTCTAGCTATATAGCACCTGGAAACACCTGTCTGTGACCGTCGACACAAAGAATTGGAAAAATTAGTGTTATTCCTTCTTTACTTGCTTCGTTAACACACTTCATTGAACGACGGCATCGAGCAGTGAAACCGCTTAATGGGTGCGAATCCAGGGTCGTTGCGGGCGATTCTCCATTTGACCTCAACCCTCTGGACCCTTGTTGAGGAAAATCCGATGTCACTAAGAGCTCGCAATGGCTTGCCCGCCTATCAGAAAATCCAAGGCGCCGTTCGCAGAGTAATCGAGTCCGGAGGGCTGCGGCCCGGCGATGCAGTACCGTCCGAGCGGAAACTAGCTCGGCTTCACGACGTGAGCCTCATGACTGCCCGACATGCGCTCGCCACTTTGGAACAGGAAGGAGTGGTGGAGCGTCGGCGGGGCATTGGCACGTTTGTTTCACCACCCAAAATCCATTTCAACAAATTGATGAGTTACACCGAGCAGATGAAGGCGCGGAATCTCAGCGCGAATTCCGAGGTGCTTTTCTCAGAAATTGTCGACGACGAGCCCGATGCCACCGCTCGCCTGTCGCTGCTGCCAAAAACCCAAATCTTGAAACTCCAACGGCTGCGCCAAGCCGCCGGAGAACCCTTCGCATTGGAAACATGCTATTTTTCCGCGAAACAATTTGCCGGGCTGCTCGAAGAGCGACTGGAGCGCGAATCTCTGTTTAAGATTCTGGAACAGCATTACGGCGCGGTGATCGGCTACGCCGATGAGGAAGTGGACGCCACCGCGGCCGATTCGCGAACGGCGGAATTGCTGGGAGTCCCAAAGCGAGAGCCGTTACTCCGAATCAGGCAAGTAATTTATTCGACCAAAGGCACAGGAATTGTGTATGTGCTGGGGCTGTACCGATCGGACCGGCACAACCTGCTGATCCGGCGCTTCCGCTAGACCAGCCAGCTTGACCTTGCGCAGGCGCCGCACTTAGCACCACATTCTTCGCGAAACCGTTTCGGCCGGCTCGGGAGTCAGCTCCGCAACCGGTCGTGGTTTCTGCCCTTCCAGCAGATTTCGCCGCAAGCGGCATTTCGCGCGGAAAATAATGGTTTTCACCGTGGGAATGCGGCGATTCAACCGTTCCGCGATTTGCGAGTAGCTCATGTGCTTGTAGTACCGCAGCACCAGCGGCACCTTGTAATACTCCGGCAAGCGATTCAGTTCCTCACGCACTTGCTGCTGCGCTTCCCGGTGCAATACCTGCGACAACGGCGAGGGCCTCGATACATCCGGCACGGCGCAAAGATCGTTGCCCGGCACCGCCGAGTACTTTTCCCGCTTCCGGCGCCGCAACTTGTCGATGCAATGGCGTCCCGCCACCTGGCACACCCACGGCCGGAACGGATGGTCCTCGTCCTTCTTGTCCAACACCGTGTGCAACTTCAGGAAAACTTCCGCGGCAGCATCCTCGGCGTCTTCCGGCTGCCGGAAAAAGCGCCGGCACACCTGCAGCACATGCTGGTAGTGCGCGGTATAAATCGAACTGATGATCTCCGGGCAGCTGTGCAGAGCCTGACTCCAGGCTGGGCTGAATCCAGCTTCTTCGAGCAGCGTTGTGGAGCGAGTCGCCATGACAACTCCTTTGCCTTCGAATTTAGGCACACCACTACCGACGGATCCGTTAGCCGTAATCTCCGGACCCGACTTTTCCTGAACCTAGCGCTTTGGGGCGGTGTCCCCCTCCGCATGGTGCCTTTGCTTACGTGCCCGCGGCAGCCGGCGGGGAGGAGCCGAAAATTCCTTTGCCTGCGAACGAGCCTGTTCACGCGTCAACATTTCGCGGCGGCGCATCACCAGAAGCGTCAAATCGTCATGCAGCGAGCAGGAATCCGCGAAATCCAAAACTGTGGCCAATAGAGAGAAGAGCGCCTTGGTGGCGTCGAATCGGGATACCGCTTGCGCCGAAGCGATCAGCCGGTCTACTTCGAACTCTTCGTCTTGTGTGTTCCGGCTTTCCGTCACGCCGTCGGAACACGCCACCAGCATGTCGCCGGGTTGCAAAGTGATGCGGCCGGTCTCGAACTTGGCGGCTTTCACCGCTCCCAGCATCGGTCCGCCTTCCTTCAAGAACTCCACGCTCTTTTCTCCTCGCAAGACCAGCGGCGCGGGCAAACCGGCATTGCAGTACGCCAATTCGGTCGTCTGCGGCTCGATCCGTGCCACAAACAGCGCCGTCAACGGCGCTCCACTTTCCTCCTGGCAGAGTTCCTGGTTCACTTCCGCCACCAGCTCCCCAGGATCCGTGTGGCGTCGCGCGGATCGCTGGATCAAACCCATTAAGTGCGCCTGCCAAATCCCCGCGGACAATCCTTTTCCCGCGATGTCCCCGAGCATGGCTACGAGCGCACCGCCGACCTCGGTCACCTTAAAGAAATCGCCCGACAAGTGCCGCACCGGGAAAATCTCTCCGGCAATCTCAAAATCGTTCCATTCATGCGCGCGGGGGGCGCAAAGTTTCCGTTGGATTTGCGCCGCTTCAAAAATTGCTTGTTGCAATTTCGCGTGATCCCGGCGCAACGCAGCTAGTTCGTCCGCCAGAAACCGCTCGTCCGCCAGCCGCTCGTCCTGCCCCTGTTTCGCCGCCTGGCCGGAACCGGCGGCAGGCGAGCTCTTGGCATTTTGCGAGAGCCGTCCGCTGCTGAGATTCCCCCGAATATCGCGCATCAATTCGCCGTACGTCATCATGATGATTTATCCTACGAATTTGTAGCCCACTCCGTGCACCGTCAAAAAATAGCGCGGTTCGTCCGGCACAGGTTCCAGTTTCTGCCGGATCCGCACGATATGCGCGTCCACCGTACGCGTCGTCGGAAAATTCTCGTAACCCCACACTTCATCCAGCAATCGATCGCGGCTTAACGTCTCTCCCGAATGGCACAAAAAATGTCTCAGTAGTTCGAATTCTTTATTCGAAAACTCGATGCGCTGGCCCCCGCGTGTCACCTGATAACTGCGCAGGTTCACTTCCACGTCGCCAAACGCGTATTGGTCCTGGTCTTTCGGCAACGTGTGCGCTCGCCGCAGCACCGCTTTCACCCGCGCCAGCAACTCGCGAATCGAAAATGGCTTGGTCACGTAATCGTCGGCGCCCAGCTCCAGCCCGACCACCTTATCCACTTCCTGTCCACGCGCCGTCAGCATAATGATGGGGATCGACGGCCGCTTGGCCTTCAGCTGTTTGCAGACGTCCAGCCCGCTCATCCGCGGCATCATCACGTCCAGCACCACCAAATCCGGCGAGTCCTTCAACGCGCGTTCCAATCCTTCCACGCCATCGAGGGCCGTGATCACCTGGAATCCTTCATATTCGAAGTTGTCGCGCAATCCCGACACCATATTCGGCTCATCCTCTACGATCAATATCTTACTCACGCTCATGACCTCTCCCTTTTGGCCTTTGCGAAGCATGGCACCACCTCACGCTCCGCGAGCCTCATGCCAGCGCCGTTCCGGCGCGCCCCGCATCCAGCGGCAGCTCAATCGTGAACTTGCTTCCCTTGTCCGGCGCGCTCTCCACTTGCACCTCGCCTCCATGCGCGCGCACGATATGCCGCACTAACGACAAGCCCAATCCTGATCCTTTGATGTTGTGAACCAGCGGGTCGCCGCACCGGTAAAACTTCTCAAAAATCTTTTCTTGTTCGGCCGGTGGGATGCCAATGCCGTGATCCTGCACTTCCAGCTTCACGCTGCCGTTCGCCCGGTACAAATTGACTCCAATAAATTTCTTTTCCTTGGAATATTTCAGCGCGTTGTTCACCAGGTTCAGCAGCGAGCGCGCAATCGCCTCGCGGTCCACGTTCACCGGAGGAATGTCGTGCGCAATGTTCTCCTCGAAGGTAAAACCGTGCTGCTCGATCTGGAACCGGTAAGAATCCAGCGTCGAGCACACCAGTTCCGGCAAATTCGTTTCCTTGAACTCGTATTCCTTGCGCCCCGCCTCGATGCGCGAAAAATCCAGAATATTGTTGATCAGCGCGGTCAGCCGTTCGCTCTCTTCGCGAATAATCCGGAAATATTCCTGGTATTTTTCCTTCGCATTCAGCCGCCCCAGCTCCAGCGTCTCCGCATACAGCCGGATCAGCGCCAGCGGTGTGCGCAACTCGTGCGAAACATTCGCCACGAAATCCGATTTCAACCGCGCCAAGTTCATTTCCCGAGTGATGTTGCGGTAGGTCAGCCAAATACCTCCGGCCATCAGAATCGATAGCGCGGTCAGCACCATGTAGTTGTAGTGCAGAAACTTCGCGCTCATATCCGCGACCGTGGTTCCCTGATATTTGATCGCCAACGATAAATCCTGGAACAGCCAATGAAAACTGTGCTCGGCTTCGGCCTTGCCTCCATCCCAGTTCGCCGTAGTCGCCCAGGGGATCGATTCATCGTGTCCCATCACCGCCATGGCCGGTGGATTCGCTTCGTGCCGCAAAACGTTGTCCTTGCCGTTCAACACATACGTCATCACCTGTGGGAAGAACGTGTTTCGAAGATACTGCTCATCGAAGGACACAGCGCCCAGCTCCGCACGATCCTCTGTGGCGCCGGGGGGCACAAAGAAAGCGAGGTTCCAATAAATGTGCTCTTTGTCGTGCAACATCCACCCACCGTCAAACATGATCGGTTCGTCTTCTTTCGCCATCAGGCGAACCTTCGCGGCCATCTGAGGGCCTTCGATCGGCACCCATGACTTTGCCATGTTGATAGCATCCATGCTGCGCATGCAGAAGGAAGGGTCCGAGTCGCGACCGGGTTGCACGCGGCCAACAAACATGTCGCTCTTCTTGTCGTAGAGCAACGCGTATGCAAATTCCGGGTGTTCCGTTAGGATCCTGTCGAGCTTGGCTTCAACATTGGCTCGGCCTTCGTCAGCATCGGGAAATTCTTTCCGGATGGGCATGACCATGTCGAAGGCTTTATGCCAAGTTCTCTTTTCCCCCATCTGCAGCACATCCCCCAAGTCGCGTTGGAACGCTGCCTCAACCTGCCGCGACTGCTGGATGTGCTTCAAGTTCCAAATGCTGAAACCCATGAGGGCTGCAGCGGGAAGAACGATCGCCAGCTCCAGCTTCAGCAGCATTTTCGTGCGGTCCGTTAATTGCCACTTCTTCGCCATTCAGCTTCTCCACTCCCGGCTACTCGCCAAACTATAAAGACGTCTCCCAGCGAGTGTGTCAAGCCGTCGCAAACACTTGTAAAAAGTTGTAAAGGAGTGCCCTGAATTCAGGCCAATTCGGCCTGAAATCCCGCCGAATCTATCGTGGCACAGGCACTCCTGCCTGTGCTCTTGGGTTGTAGCACAACCTTAAGCCCCGTGTTCTTTTCGTCGTGTAGCGGCGGGTCTTTGAGCACCTAAAACCTGCTACTCGAACCTTCGACACGCTCTTTGACCCTACACCGGCCGGTCCGGATACACCGCCCGCGGAAATCGCAGGTGCACCAGCAGCCCACAAAGCAGAATGACCACCAGCGCCAGGATGCTTCCCTCCGGTCCCGCCGAACCCCCCGTAAGCCAATTTGGCCCCTGCACCGAACTATTCAGCAGGCGCCCGTCCCCCAACAACCCGCTATCCGGTGTGCCGTAAAAAAACGTCTCGGCCCAATCCCACGCCGCGTGAAAGCCCAGCGCAAACCAGAGCGTACCGGTTCGCCGGATCATTAGGCAGAACAACATCCCGATCACAAACACTTGGAAGATGCCCAGCACGTTCTCGCCATGATTTCCCAGATGGACCAGCCCGAAAATAATCGACAAAAGCACCGCCGCCCCCCAAAATCGCAGCCGCTTGGCCATCAGGAACAACAAGTATCCGCGAAACGCAAACTCTTCGCTGATGGCCACGGCCACAAACACCATTCCCCAAGCCAACGCGTAGCGCGCCACCGCGCCTCCGCTGAGGGCCACGGAATCAATTCGAAAATGGCCGCCTCCGCGGAGGATCAGCAATATCGCCGACAGCATCGCAAAGCCCCAAACGCACCCCTCCCAGAAGCGCCCGCCAAACGCCTGTCGCAACGGAATCCCATAATCGTCCATGGGCCGCTTTTCCAAGCGCGCCACAATCCACGTGGCCAACCAAATGAAAAACGCGCTCACGCACTTAATGGGCAGCTCCGTGCGCACCGTGAACACCGAACCATCCATGCCGCCGCCCGCGTGCAGCATCCAAAATAGAAACGGCGCCGGCGCAAGGAAACCCACGGCAAACCAAAGGAACAGACGCTTCCTTTGCCAGGGCCACACATCCCGATCACCCGGTCTGTTTTGTACAGGACCGGAGCCGACGCCTGATGGCTCCAACGGTTCGTCTTCAGTTTTATTGGCAGATGTACTGACGCTTTCGTCCGGCAACGGAAGCCTCCTCCCGGAACGTCGAGCAGCCCGATGGAACGTAAATTTCTTAACGTAGAATACATCTCTTTGTGAGAACATCGGAGCACTGGAACACTCGCCGACCGGCATAGTCCTTCCGTCAAGCTTCGCTCCCGGCGAATCAACGGCCGGGGGGTCCATCAAAACAACACAATGGATTTCATCCCATGAAACACCTTCCTCTTGTTCTCGCAGTCCTCCTGCTGTTGCTCATGGCTGTGCTTGCCGGGGGCTCCGCCCGCCGCGAATCCATCGCCGTCGATGAGGTGGCGCACCTGGGTGCCGGCGTCAGCTACCTGCAGAAACTCGACCTACGCATGAACCAGGAGCATCCTCCGCTGGGCAAGGTGATTGCCGCGATTCCCTTGGTATTGCGCGGGGTGCGCGCGGATTACTCCGACGTCTCCTGGTCCTTTAGCGGCAGATTGTTTAACGCCTACATGGGCCAGTGGGTCTGGGGACATTACGTGGCGCTTCGCTGGAACGACCCGTACAGCACAGTTTTTTGGGGACGCGTCCCCATGCTGCTTCTTACTCTCGCTCTCGGTGCGTGCATTTACCTGTTTGCCTCCCGGCTCGGCAATCCCTGGGGAGGCTTGCTCTGCTTGGCCGCTTATGTCAGCACCCCCGCTTTTCTGGTTTTCGGCCCGTTGATTCTCAGCGATGTTCCCGTTACATTTTTCGTGCTCTTGGCGCTGTGGGCTTTCGCTGCGCTTTGGCGCAACCCTTCTCGTCGCCAGATGGTCTGGTTCGGATTGGCTTTTGGCGCGGCGCTCCTGACCAAGTTTTCCGCGGCCATTCTGCTGTTCGCCGTACTCGCCTTCCGGCTCAGTCTGCGCTGGGCTCCCATTTCCGAAGTGCCTTCGGATGCCGCGGAACTTCGCTCCTGGCGCAAAGTCCGCGCGCGCTATTTCTGGGGAGGCGTTTTTGTCGCGGCCATCACCGTTTACGTGGTGTACTTTGTCTTTTCGCTGAAACAGCCCTCCGATTCGCTGGACTTCCTGGGCCACAACTTCGCCGCCCTGCTGCTCCGTAGAATCCTCCTGCCGCCCTGGCTCTTTCTCCGTGGTATCGCTTTCTTCCTTCTCACTTCCCGGCGCCCGACTTTCCTTTTCGGCCATGGCTACACGCATGGCGTCTGGTTCTTCTTCCCGGTGGCATTTGCGCTGAAGTCCACCTTAGCTTTTCTCGTGATGCTGTTGCTCACCCTGATCGTGGCGCTGATCATTCGGCGCAACGCGGTGAGCTTTGGCTGGGTTCCCAAGGAGATGGAATTTCACTGGCGGGCGGTGTGGACCTTCCTGCTGACCTTTTTCTTTTTCTGCATCATCAGCCCCATGACCATCAGCATTCGTCATTTCACCATACCGATCTTGCTGGTCATTCTGCTGCTGGCGCCTGTGCCTCGCGTGCTGCAGCATCTTCGCGAAAACGGCTGGCGCCCTGCTCGCTTCGTTATGGCCACCTACTTCGTTTTAGCGCTCGTGTCCCTGGCGACCATGGTGCGCACCTATCCTTATTACATGCCCTTTCTCAATAGTCTGAGTTTTGGCCGCCCCGCTTACACCCTGATCAGCGACTCCAACCTCGATTGGGACCAGGCGCTACCCGATGTGAACCGCTTCGTGCAACAACACGGAATTTCCCGGGTACTGCTCGACGAATACGGCTTTATCGACACCACCGTCTACGTGCCCAACTCCGTGTTCTGGAATTGCCAAACGCCTGCGCCGTCCGATGCCGGCCAGTGGGCCGTGGTTTCTGCCAACTTCATCGAAGACAGCCACAACTGCCTTTGGCTGATGCAATTTCCCCATACCGCCATCGCCGCCGGTAGCATGTACGCCTTCCAACTTCCCAAGGTTTTGCCGCAGGTTGGCGATCCGAATGGCCCGCCAGTGCCGTCAGCTCAGCATAATTTTCCAGGGTTTCCCGACCGCGATAGCCGGTTGATCTTCCTGCGCTGCGTTCATGATGCCAACCAATTGCAACCTACCATGGACATGTTTATGGCCGAATACGCGGCCAAGCGCAAAAAACACTGACGATGGCAGCATCCCCCTTTGGAACTGATCGTGCCGGTCAGGAAGATCGAGAATTGGGAACTGCAGCGCAAGCCCGACAATCCCAAGCAAGCGTTTACGCCGCCGTTGCCGGAGGTGACTGCCAGCAAGGTAAGCGAATCCATCGAACACGCCGCGCTGGTACCCTATCGGTCCACGCACTTGCGTTTGACGATTTTCCCGGTTTGCGCCATTCGGCAGGCGTAGTGGCTCGCGCTCGAATGTCCTCTTCGAAAAGTTAAAAAAGAGCAGGGGCGGACTCCACCTCGGGTAAAGTCCCGAGAGACCCGCGTCGCACACCGAACTAAAATGCACAAATAGAAGGATTACAGCGTTATGTTCTCACGAGACCTGCAAAATCGGGTCGCAAGCTCACTCCAGCGAGCCAACGTGAGAATTAACGGCGCTCGCCCCTGGGATATAGTGGTTCACGACCCCCGTTTTTATTCCGCGCTCGTTTCGCGGGCTTCTCTCGGTCTCGGCGAATCCTATATGGATCACTGGTGGGATTGTGCCGACTTATCCGAATTCTTTTGCCACCTGCTTCACGCCCATTTAGACCGCCGGCTTTCTCTGAACTGGACGGCCGGGCTGGCTTTTTTGCGAGCCAGAATCGCGAATCGGCAGGCCAAGTCGCAGGCCACCGAAAACGTGCATCAGCATTACGACAAGGGTAACGCGCTTTATCAGAACATGCTCGGCCGTTGGATGCTTTATTCGTCCGCCAATTGGGAACATGCTTCCAATCTGGACCAGGCGGGAGAAGCCAAGCTTGAATTTGTCTGCAAGAAACTCCATTTGCGTTCCGGGCAGCGGGTGCTCGATATCGGATGCGGCTGGGGCGGTTTCGCCAAGTATGCCGCGCAACGTTACGGCGTCCACGTAGTTGGCATTACCCTGTCCACCGAACAAGTCTATCTCGCGCGGGAATGGTGCGCCGATCTGCCCGTGGAAATTCGCCTCCAGGATTACCGCGAATTGCACGAAAAATTCGACCACATTGTTTCTCTGGGAATGTTTGAGCACGTCGGCCACAAGAATTATCGCCAATATATGCACATCGTTCATCGCTGCCTCAATCCTGACGGGCTCTTTTTGCTCAACACCATCGGCGCCAATCGAACCAGCTATAGCCTCAATCCCTGGACCGATAAGTACATTTTCCCGGGCGCCATGCTTCCGTCCGTCGCACAAATCGGCGCGGCCGTCGATGGAGTTTTCGTCATGGAGGAATTGCAGAACTGGCCCGGCTTTTACGACCGCACCTTAATGGCCTGGTATCAGAAGTTTCAATCCAACTGGAACAAGCTCAGAGAGGCCTACTCCGACCGTTTCCGGCGTATGTGGGAATACTATCTGTTATCCAGCGCCGGAGCTTTCCGTTCCAAAGCCATTCAGGATTGGCACATCCTGCTCTCCTGTTCGTGACTTTTGCCCGGAACAATACATCCTATGCGCAGAGAGCCCGTAGTTCTTGTAGCCAGCGATGACGCTCAAGCGGACTGCCTACATTTTTCTTTCGTTGGTCGCTCTCTGGATTTGCGCCGGATTTTTCGCCACCATGCCCATCGTTGGCGATCATCCTTTTTGGCGCCAAATACGTGCACAACCTCAAGACTTTAGTTTGCACAGCGAGTTTGTCTCCTTCCTGTCCACCGATGGAGTCCGCCTTACTGCCTGGTTCATCCCCGCAAAGGGCCTGTCCAAGGGCACTGTCATTCTCGTTCACGGGATCGACGGCAATCGCTCCGATATGCTTCCCCGCGCCTGGTTTCTCTGTCTCGCTCACTACAGCGTTCTAGACATGGACCTTCGCGCCCACGGCGGAAGCCAGGGTGATTACGCAACACCCGGATATATGGAAGCGCGCGACATCCTCGGCGCAGTCTCTTACTTGCGCCATTCTCGCGATTATGTCGGGCCCATTGCTGTTTTCGGCCATTCCTACGGTGCCGTCGCCGCGCTCTACGCCGCAGCTCATTCTCCCAATATTGCCGCGGTGGTTTCCGACAGTGCCTTTATCTCTTTCGAGAACATGATGAAGCGTGCCACCGACTTGTTGGCAAAGGATCCTGACCGCTCAACACTTGATCGCCTGGGCCTGCGTCTGGCCGGTTCGCGTTTTGCGGAGTGGATGGTCGTCCCCATCTACTATCTCCGCACCGGGATTTGGCCCAGCAATCATCGCGCCGATGTGCTGCTCGCCGTCCCCAAAATCGGCCACCGTCCGATTCTTTTCATCGCGGGACAACTGGATGAGATCTGCCCACCCGCCAACACCCTGAAGATGTACAACGCTGCCCTCAGCCCGCAGAAGGCGTTGCTCATTGTGCCGAATGCGGATCACGACTCCACTTTCATTGCCGCACCACACCTTTACCAGGACACCGTCGTGCACTTCCTTCAGACCGCCCTTTCATCCTTCTGATCCGCAGAGTTGCAGGGTATAGTTCCTGACGCCGGTGTGGGCCGCAACCTTATCACCGCCCGCCAAACCGGCCAGTCAATACTCATGAAGACCAGCGCCACCTCGCTTCTTTCCTGCGCGATCCTCCTCATCGCTTCCGCCACGGCAAGCGCGCTACACCCGCAGGACATCGTCGTCACCGAACTGCGCATCCCTACGCATTCCTCCGGCAAGAAGGGCCTCGAAGCGGTCATGGTGCGCCCCAACGATTCGCAGCGCCATCCCCTCGCGCTCATGACCCACGGCACTCCCCGGCAAGCAGACACGCGGCCCGCAATGACTCCGCTCGCCATGATCCCCCAGGCACGCGAGTTTGCCCGGCGTGGTTGGACCGCCGTGATCGTCATGCGCCGGGGTTATGGCGACTCCGGTGGAGGCTACGCCGAAGATGGACACGCGTGCAGCCGCAATCCAGACTTCGTCGGCCCTACGCGGGAAGCGGTGAAAGACTTGCGTGACGCCACCGCTTACCTGATTACGCGGCCAGAGGTGGATTCCTCGCGCATGATCGGTGTAGGCATTTCCGCCGGTGGTCTGGCCATGGTCGGGTTGGCGTCTGATCCGCCACCGGGCATGGTCGCCGCGATTAGTTTCGCCGGAGGCCGCGGCTCCGATGCTCCCGACCATGTCTGCAATGCAGCAGTACTCGTCGAAGCTTTCGGCGATTTCGGCCGGCACGCCAAGATTCCCATGCTTTGGGTTTATGCGGCGAACGATCACTTTTTCAGCCCGCAATTAGCGCAGGCCTTTTATGCCGCCTACAACCACAACGGGGGGAAAGCCACATTTCTTGCCGTTGGCCCATTTGGCCAGGACGGTCACCATCTTTTCTCCCCTCGCGGCATCTCCCTGTGGACCCCGATGGTCGACCAATATCTCAAGAGCCAGAACCTCGTGCTCCGCGACTCTCTTTTGCCCATCGACGTGCCTGCCGTCGACCCACCGGCCTACCTTTCCGGCCATGGCCTCGACGAATTTCATTTCTACTTGCTCGGCGCGCCTCACAAGGCTTTCGCTGCTTCCCCGGACGGACACGTCGGCGCCGCCTTTGCACAACGAACCGCGGCAGACGCCCAGAAACACGCGCTGGAGAATTGCGCGAAAGCCACCGAGAATCACACTCCGTGCACCCTGGTCATGAGTGACGACCAAAAAGCACCAGATTAGCGTTGCTTCACGTCGTAGTTTCCGTCAG
>Ga0335072_10001348_pt1 | contig 40086 bp, 30 predicted proteins | sample Lox_Sample_21_FD_206725 | JGI IMG/M metagenome (GOLD analysis project Ga0335072, IMG submission 206725) | Soil microbial communities from Loxahatchee National Wildlife Refuge, Florida, United States - Lox_Sample_2.1 | ecosystem: Environmental > Terrestrial > Soil > Wetlands | place: USA... | reverse complement strand
TACGGCTGATCGCCCGGATACTCAATCCCTGCCGCTTCAGTTCCACAACTTCATCCACGTCTCTCCCCCTGAGCACCTCCGGCCCTCCTCTGCTTCCAGAATCGGGCCGTCGCGTCACCCTCAATGGGTGGGGGATTTTTCAACCGGCGTTATGGGGATTTTTGCACCGGCGCTGACAAAGGGCCACTCAGGCGCAAGGCGGTCGTGAGGTTCGCGGTGTCCGTCCTGCCATTGACCAACAGAATTTCCCGGACAAACCGTTCGACTCAGGCACATATTCTGCACATGAAGCGGCCTAGGGAAACGAGTCCACCCGGTGTCTTGGAAGAGATGCCAAAGATGAGTGCAAATCAATGCCTCCGCAATCATGAGGTGGGAGTCCGCCGTCTTCAACCGCGCTCGTGAAATAGGTCTCATCGAACTGGACTGGGGCCTTTGCGCGCCCCGCATTCTCGGCTCCATATCGCGCCGGTTTGGTGCGGGCACGACACCCACCCTCAGAACGTCGGCTTCTTAATCGGAAGATCGTCGCCCAGAACGGCATTTGCGCTCTTTGCAACGAACCTTTCGCCGACTATAGCGACATCGTCCCCGATCATATCTATCCTTGCGGGATGGGAGGGGCATGGAGGGACGACCATCCGGGCAATATTCAGGCAGTCCACTGGTGGTGCAACGGTGAGAAAGGATCATCAAGGATCTGAGATTCAACTTTGTGATGTGCCTCAATCCGGTCGATCGGGTGGCCTTTCAGGCAAGACCTCTAGATCGCGGCGGGCTAGATGATGTAGCGGGAAAGCATAAGAATTATGCCCTTGAACAGATCAAATTCTGGCCCGAATATCTTCAATTAACGAGAGCTGCGCTTTCTGGCTCTTAAGGAAACCTTCGCAGTCCTTGATCGGGCAATCTCCTTTTCCAGAGCGTCGACAAATGTCCGAAGTTCAATCCCTATGGCCAAGCAATAATCCCGTAACTCGATGACGTCTATCCGGCGCTCACCTCGTTCACATTTGCTCACCACGCTTTGGTCCCGCCTTAAGAATTCGGCGACCTCAGTTTGCGTTCGTCCTGAGTCCTCACGGAAACGCCGAAGCGCCGCGAGAAATATCGCGTAATCTTCGCTGAAGTTTGATTTCTCTCGTGGCATGAGCGCTTGCTGTCGCTCAAACTAATAGGCGAAGTGCGAATAGTACAAAATCGACTATTCAAAATGACAACCAAGCGCAGCCGTTCTGAGACTGTCCTCTCACTGACAAAGGAAGGCAATTATTGCAAAATATGCGATTATCGACTATTTTGAGATTGTCGTCTGGTTGCCCACTTCTCAATTTGGCAGAGCCAGGTCGCGAGGAAGCATGAGTTCCGAAGCCGCCTATTTCCCGGATGCCCTGGCAAGCGGCGCGGAAGCGCGCGAGGCTGCCTGTGGTGTGCCGGAGATCCCGGCCTGTCTCGAAGGCGAGACGATCGAACGACAAGCTGGAGCAGCTACCCAAGTTTCCGAAGCATCCGACGAACAGCTTTTGACACAGGTACGCGATGGAGCAAGAGAAGCTCTCGGGTATCTCTTCCGCCGCCATGCGCGCGCCGTCCGCAATGTTGCCTACCGGATCCTCCGGGACGAGGCGGAGGCGGACGATCTTGTTCAAGAAGTCTTTCTCTTCATCTTCCGCAAAGCCGCCTTGTTCGATGCTGCGGGTGGCACAGCGCGTTCGTGGATCTTCCGGGTCGCCTATCATCGCGCCTTCGACCGGCGCCGCTACTTGAACTCCCGCCACTTCTATTCGACTAAGGAACTGGAAGACACGGCCTTCCGGCTCGTCGACCGCAGGGAAGAACTCCTATTCCATCAGCAGTCTATGGAGGGCATTTTCGGGAAGGATTTGACGGCGAGATTCAGCGCCCGGCTTACTGCCGAGCAGCGGGAGACAATTCAGCTCTATTTCTTCGAGGGATACGCGCTCAAAGAGATTGCCGAGCTCACGGGGCGATCCCTCGTCAACGTCAGGAATCACTACTATCGCGGGCTGGAACGGATGCGGAAATACGTTCTCCCGCAAAAGTTGCGGTCAAAGTGAGCGAAATAGTACACAATGGCTCGAGGCAAGGAGCTTGGACGTTGCTACCCGATTCTCACCAGGTATTTCGGGAACTTTGCGCCCTCTCGACGACCGGCGAGTTGACGGCCGAGGAATGGGAGCGGCTGAGCGAACATCTGGCTCATTGCCGTGCCTGCAGGAAGGTCAAGGAGCAATACCAGAGGGTGGCGGGAGTGGTGATGCCCGCGTTGGCGGCCGAAGCTGCGGTTCAAACGGACGAGGAAGGCACGCCGAGTAACTGGTCAATCGAAAAGGCGGAAGGGGCCCTGATGGATTCGCTCCACGACGAGCCTGCGCCATTCCGTTATAGTTCCTCGGCTCCAGCGAAACCATCCCAATGGGAACGTGTGCGCCGGTATGCGATGGCGGCCGTGATCATTATTGACTGTGGCCTTGCTGGCTATTGGATCGGCGTTCTTCGGACACGCGGATCGGAGGCGGCCGTTGCGCCCGCAGCTACTTCCAGGACACATTCGACGTCTCACTTGGCTCAGCCAGCGGTTTCGGCCGCTCCGGTTAAGGCAAAGCCACCCGCGCAGGCCGAAGACGAGATCGTCCGGTTGCGCAACGATGCCCGGCAAAGTCAACTGGAATCGGCCAGGCTCAAAGACCAGTTGAGCCAATTGGAAAGCGACCTAGCCCAAGGACGCACGGATCTGGATCGCAGTTTAGAGGACCGCGCAGAGCTGAACCGGCAACTGGCAGAGGCTCAAGCTAAAGAACTGAGCCTCGAGGCACGGCTCGACCTGATCAGCAGGCAGACATCGCAGGATACCGCGCAATCGCTCGATCTCAGGGCGCAGGTCAACGATCTGACCCGGGCGCTCGAAGAGGAGGATGGAGAGATCGCGCGGGAACAGCAGATGTTGGACCATGACCGCGACATCCGAAACGTAATTGGCGCCCGCAACCTCTATATTGCCGAGATATATGACGTCGCGAAGAATGGCGACACAGAGAAACCATTTGGGCGCATATTCTATACCAAAGACAAGTCGCTCATTTTCTATGGGTACGATCTTGACCAGCAACAGGGCATTAAGAAAGACAGCGCCTTTCAAGCTTGGGGCCGCGGAACAGACCGGCAGCACGACATCAGTCTGGGCCTCCTCTATCAGGACGACGCCAACAAGAAGCGCTGGGTGTTGAAGTTCAATGACGCAAAGACCATTTCTGAGATCGACGCAGTATTCGTCACGGTCGAGCCTGAAGGCGGCAGCGCGAAGCCGACCGGAAAGCCGCTGCTCTTCACCTACCTCCGCCTCGATCCCAATCACCCGTAAGACCGGCCGGCTCCGGTTCCCAGGCTGGAGGTGCCATGAACTCGATACTTCTCGTCGATGACGAAGCAACCATCTGCGCTGAGTTGAAACGGACTCTCGAACGCTTTGCGTACAAGGTTGAAATGGCTCATTCTTTTGAGTCGGCCCTGAACTTTATTGAAGAAGTTCGGTTCGACGCGATCCTCGTCGAATTCAATCTGAAATCGGAGCGCGCCGCCCATCCGAGGTCGGGGAGAGGCGTTCAACTGATTCGCCAAATTCGAGCTTTAGGAGTCACCTCGCCGGTCCTGATGCTCACAGCGATGGAAGGGGAGCCATATGAAACCGCCTCCCTTGACGCCGGCGCGGACGATTTCATCCTGAAGACAGATTCGATTCCGAGCCTGCTTTCCCAACTCCGGGCCCACATGCGCGGGCACGAAGAGAGGTTGAGTGAGAAGACAAAGACAGAGAGGATCTCAATGTGACCTTTGGCGCTGTCGGTGCACCGTTTGGAGTCGCTCAGCGTCCCCGCTTTCGCGGTATCGAATCTACCTTGAGTAGAAAAGTGCTCTGGCCCGTTGACGATGACATCGGCTTCACCCCAGGAGCGAACGGATGGCCGGACTCTGGCCGCTTTTCGTTAGTGATCTGGTCCCCTTCGGTGTATCCTACTCACAGGAAAGGAGGGGTTGCATGGCGACGAATGCGGTGTATATCGAAAGGCGCGAGCAGGGGGATTACGCGGTGAGAATACCAGGTTCGGAAAGAGCCAGCGCAATACTTCCAACCCAAGCTGAAGCTATTGAGCGGGCTCGCCAGATGCACCCTGATGCAGCCGTCCATGTTGAGCGCGTCCGTGACACCAATGTCGGGGGCAGGGACAAATGGCGGAAACTCTAAACACAACAAAATGCGTCACCTTGGAAGTTTAAAAGGCCGGAGCATTCCGCCGCTCCTCAAGGTCAGTGCCTAAATGTCCGCCCTTGGTACTTCGCAAGCTAGCTTTCAGCCCATTCTTTCCCTCGTCTTGTAATCATTCTCGATCCGCGCTGCGGCCTTGTCGATCTCCGGGAAAAGTGTGCTTTCGTCGATGCCAATATTGCCGAGCGCCTCTCGAATATGGCTCTTCTCGCTTTGCGGAACGGCGAATTGCGTTTCTTCAATCTGGTATGGAAAAAACCTATTCTTGGGCCGATCGAAACCGTAAATGATGAAGGCGCCCGATTGCGCCAGAATTCGCCTGTTGCTCATCTTGGGATGAACATAATACGGCACAAGCAAGTCTATGGGGTTCATAATCGGCTGGAAATGTGGTTTCTCAACCCTGATGAATTGAAGAAGCCGTTCTACTCCGCCATCTTTATTGAACTTTTTGATGTTCTTATCGCTCGATATATCTTCATTCAGCGATTCTGCTAGGCGAAGCCTACGATCAATAGATCGATAGATTCCATCCTTTTCTTCAGAAGTCATATTGGCCAAATTGGCAATGCAACTCACGGAGTCGCTGTCATAATGCTTTTCGAGTTCCGATGGAATTGCGAAAGCGGTCACTATTCCGTCACTCGGTTCACTACCAATTGGGCCTGGTTCGGTTGCAAAGAAAAGCGCCACCAGTGCATTCCGCGAAACATCCAGCAACCGAGTGGGAAGTCCAAAATGCTGCATCCGAACGAGCTTATCGAACATGGTTTCGTCGGATGCAAACTCATGAGGCTGAACTGAGATCATTTTCCGAACTGCCCTTTTCTCATCTTCAAGAAGGCGTTTGAACTCCGGTCGGAATATACCCGCTACAATCGGCCAAGCGGCGTCGCGCTGGCCGCGATAGCACTTGGGTGGAGCCGGAAAAGTATCGCGCAAATTCCTCTATAAAGTCGGTGAGCGTCTTTGGCGGGACAGACGCGATCGTGCGCTTTTTAGCCATACGTCACCCGAGATGGTCCGATACACGGAAGTCGGTGTGCAGTTTTCCGGACGAATCTCCTCATAATAGATGGCAAGAGCAATGTCCGCAATCGGACGGGTAGCGGGTCTCGGAGCCGATCTAATCACAAAAAGTTGGTTGCCGCATGGTCCTTTGCTTTTAGGGAAACGCGGAAACATGGGACCAAGACGGCGGGATTCGAATCGAGATTCTCAGGATTGATCTCCGCAAACGTCGCAACGTCCGGGAGCATTTCTGGAATTAAGCTGATTCGCCAACGCGCAATTCGAGCTGCGTTTGGTTTCGAATCACACTCTCGGCTGTTGGCGCAGACGATTTTGTCTTGAAGACCTTTTCAACTTTTTGCCTGGTTTCGGTTGTCCGCGTCCACGTCCGCGGATCCGAACATATGTTGGGAAAGCATATCGGCTCCGGTTTGCGTGACGATGTCTCAGAGAGAAATGAAGAAATATCGATAAGGTCAAAGTGATAGCTACCGGTGCAAGATAGGTCCGAGTCGATCAGGCAACTTGAAAGCCACTTCCGGTAGTCCCTTTTGATGTCCATCCCGCGTCCTTCGGGCGCGGCGTGCCCCTCAAGTCCAAAATCATCCGATAACAATTACTGACACAGCCGAGCTTCGATTTTCGTCTTCCGGATGAACTACCATCCGTCCGACAACCCTGAGGAGTCCCTGCGTGAAACGCCTTCATGTTTTTCCTCTGTTGTTATTCATTCTCTGCGCAGCGATATCCACTTTTGCGCAGTCCACCGACGCGACCATCAGCGGCGTTGTCGTTGACCCCTCTGCCAAGGTCATTCAGAATGCCGATATCGAGATCCTGAATGAAGCGACCGGCGTCCACTTTAGCGCCAAGACAAACGAAAGCGGAATCTATTCGGTTTCAATTCTTCCGCCCGGACAGTATCGGGTCCAGGTGTCGAAGATGGGCTTCAAGACTCTCATCAAGCCGGATGTTGTTCTGAATGTGCAGGGCGCCGTCGCGCTGAACTTCACCTTGCCTCTCGGTGCCACTTCGGAAAGCATCACCGTCGAAGGGGGAGCTGCCGCGATCAACACGACGGACGGCTCGGTGAGCACAGTCATTGATCGGGATTTCGTCGAGAATATGCCGTTGAACGGACGAAGTTTCCAGGATCTTCTCTCGCTAGCACCCGGTGTCGCCCAGGTTCCGGCTTCCGGGGGCTATGGCGGCCAAGCCGGTTTTAGCGGAGACATCGTAGTGAATGGCCAAAGGACAGAATCCAATTATTTTACTGTCGATGGCGTCAGTGCAAATGCCGGAGTGCTCTCCGGCGGGGGAGTAGGTGCCGGAGCATCGGGTAGTCTGCCAGTATTCACTACGTTGGGAACTACACAAGGTCTCGCTTCCATTGACGACTTGCAGGAGTTCCGGAGTAATACTTCGACATATTCGGCCGAATACGGGAGGAATCCAGGAGGGCAGTTTTCGCTGAGTACAAGATCCGGCACCAACGTATTGCATGGCAGCATATATGACTATGTCCGCAATGACGCGCTTGACGCGAGCAACTGGTTTAACGACTACTACGGTGACCCGAAGGGCCGAGAGAGGCAAAATGACTTCGGAGGCACGATCGGCGGGCCGATATTGATTCCGAGAATCTACGACGGCAGAGACAAAACGTTCTTTTTCTTTTCCTTTGAAGGACTACGTCTGACGAGTCCGCAGACCGCGACACAAATGTCGGTGCCCGAAAATGCGCTCCGGCTGCAAGCTCCTCCTGCGCTTCAGCCCATTCTGGATGCCTTCCCCATCGAGGACGATGGCAGCGATGGTCTCGGCGATGGATTCGGATATTACCTCCAATCCGTGTCCTATCCCTCACGATTTAACAATTTCAGCATCCGATTAGACCACACAATTGGGAACAAGCTGACCATCTTCGGCCGGTATGCCGACACTCCCTCTAATTCGAATACGTATAGCAGCGCAGTAGAACAGACCTTGCAGAGCCGCACGCAAAGCGTAACGCTCGGGACAACTTACGCTTTCGCGGCCCATCAGTCCAACGATTTTCGCTTCAATCTTACGCGAAACTATGGTTATACGGGGGATATATCAACGAATCTAGGAGGCGCCACGCCGTTTCTTCTTGGCAGCATTCCTGGGCCGAATGGTGTTTCCTTTCCCCAGGATGACAGCAATCTCTATGTGATTTTCCTGTTTAGCGGCTTTCCAAGCATCAATCTTGAGAACTTTCCCGTCAGCCAGAACGCATTCAACATCACCGATGCATACAGCTGGGTAGCCGGAAAGCACACAATCAAGACAGGTATCGATTGGCGAGCGCTCAACACGACGCTATACTCGGAAAATCCGATTGAAGAAATTGCGTACTCCGACGAATCGCAAGTAGTGCAAAATGCTCCAGGGATTGCCTACGCGGAAACCTTCGCGAGCTCTAATTTATCGAAGAATAAGCCGGAATATCGAAACTTCTCGTCGTTCCTGCAAGATGAGTGGAGGGCTGCACCCCAGCTCTCTCTCTCCTTCGGGTTGCGCTGGGATGTGAATCCGGCGCCCACGAACGCAAAAGGCCCAGTCCCGTTTACCGTCAACCAGGTTAATGATCTTGCTACGACACAGTTGGCGCCGCAAGGGACACCTTTATGGCGAACAGATTGGCTTGGCTTTGCTCCCCGAATCGGCGCCGCCTACCAGATCCATTCCGCCTCCGAACACATTACGGTGGTTCGTGCGGGGTTCGGAGTGTTTTACGACACCGGAAATGTCCAGGGAAGTGAAGGATACAACGGAATTGGATTCAGTACCTCAGCGAGCATCTCCCCGGCAAGTTTTCCGTTCACTTCAACGCAGCTGACCTTGCCTCCGCCCAGCGTCGCCGCGCCATATAACGGCTTCATTTTCGGGTTCGACCCCAATCTGCGGCTCCCTTACACGCTCGAATACAACTTTGCCTTGGAGCAAGAGCTTTCAAAGCGGGACACCCTCACATTGGGCTATGTCGGGTCGGGAGCACGAAGGCTTCTGACGGGATTCGAATATTCCCCGAACGAACTCGGAAATACTTTCTTCTCGCCGAGCGCGACGCTCTATCTGACCCAGGGCAGAGCTTCGTCGGATTACGACTCGCTGCAAGTCAAATACCAGAGGGCTTTGTCCCGTGGACTCCAGGTGCTCACCTCCTATACCTGGTCTCATTCAATCGACGACGCGTCGAGCAACTTCGGAGTCTATAAACTCCTTCGTGCGAGCTCCGATTTTGACATACGACATAACCTTCAGGCTGCTCTAACGTACGTGGTCCCCAAGCTGCGCTCGTCGCCCAAGATTGCCCCTCTTCTGGATGACTGGGGATTGGATTTCCGCCTGCAGGCCCGGACGGCGTTGCCGGTCGACATCATTGGAAACCAGTCACTTGATCCCGGAACAGGTGCATTCCTCGAATACCAGCCCAATCGTGTTCCCGGGCAGCCGGTCTATCTTTACGGATCCATGTATCCGGGCGGAAGGGTCATCAATTACAACGCCTTCGAGCTTACTGCAAGCGGGGTTCAGGGCGATCTCCCCAGGAATTACGCGGAGGGATTCAACCTGGTTCAGCTTGATAGCGCTGTTCGCCGGACTATTCCCATCGGAGATTTGTTTCACCTGCAGTTTCGCGCCGAGGCGTTCAACGTTTTCAACCATCCCGACTTTGGCCCCATCTATAACTTCCTCTCGTACTATGGGCCAGATCAGTTCGGCTACGCATTCAACACAGCGAATACCGAGGGAAACCTAAACTCCCTGTACCAACCCGGTGGACCTCGTTCACTACAGATATCCCTCAGGGCGTCGTTCTGATCGCGCGACGGTTCATCGGATACGGAGCATAAAGACGGCTTTAGAAGCGCGACAAAAGTCGCGCAAGGAGAATTGCGCGGATGCGGAGAGTCTTACTGATTGCCGTTGTTGAATCCCTTCTGCTCGCCAGATCGCCGACTTGGGCACAGCCGCCTCAACCATCTTCGGCCTTTACCGTGCGAGACGACATTGCTCTGGCTCGATTCGGGCAACTCGCGGAATCGCCGAAGGGGGATTTGATCTCTGTTCAAACCGAGCGGGCCTGCCTAGAGGACGGAATGGTGCACGAGACGGTACGGGTCTACAGTCTGGAGGCTATTCGTCAGGCGATCCGCGCACCTGACCCTACCGAACAGGTTGAACCTTTGTGGAGCTTTGAACGGAGTACACCATCGGGAGACGATTCTCCCCGAATCTCAGCGATCAAATGGTTGCCGGACGGGACAGGTTTTGGTTTTGCATTGCGAGTTGATCAGTATCACCGTCGCTTGTTCTTAGCCCTTGTTGCGGCAAAGACAGTGATCCCTCTAAGCGCTGCCGGCGACGACGTGCTGGGATTCGACATTCGCGATCGTTCCCACTATGTATTTACAGTCGGAAGTCACGAGACGCTGGCGAAGCTCCAGCGCGCGTTGGAAGCGCCATTTCAAGTGGGGACAGGAGAATACTTTCAGGAGGCAGCATTTCCTGAGGCCTATTCTCATAGCATTCAGCGGGGCGACTTATGGGCGGCAGTTGGGGGGACGGCAGCTCCAGTCTATGACCGCACTACAGGGAAGCCCATTTACCTCTACAGCGATGGAAGTCAATTCCTTTCCTTATCGCCGGATGGCAAGAACCTTGTGACCATACGCGCGGTACCGCAAGTGCCGACGGCATGGGAAAGCCGCTTTCCTCCGCCCTATCCCGATAGCCCTTATGGTTTGAAGGCGCATCGTCAAGACTTAACCGCGCCGCTCGATGGCTGGAGGTACGTAGGCGAATGGGTTCGCATTGATCTGGCCGATGGGGCGGTCGCGTCGCTGACGCATGCGCCTGCCTCTGGGCAAGCTGGGTGGTGGGAGACCTATGCCAAGCCAGCCTGGTCAGACGATGGATCGAGCATTCTTCTGCCCGGGACATTTGACGGAACTGCAGACGGAACTGATCAGCGGCCGTGCGTAGCCGTTGTCGAGATGACGACCGGACAGGTTGAGTGTGTCAAACGTCTGGACCGCAACCTGGCTCAGGGTTTTGAACCCGGTTATAGCCTCATTACCGACGTGTCATTTGCTCCCGGGGACGACCATCGGGTCCTACTCAAGGGAAACCCATCCGACCAGGAAAGTGCAATTACCAGCGTCTATGTACGATCCGCTCAAGGCAGATGGCAACTTGATAAGGTCCGCATCGGGGACGAGAGCAGCACCGCCACGGAGGTGAAGGTCCAGGAAAGTTTCAAAGATCCGCCCGTGCTGGTGGCAACCGACCCTGTCAGCAAGCGATCCAAGGTGATACTGGATCCAAATCCGCAGCTGAAGAATATCGTCTTCGGCAAAGCTGAGCTCTTTGACTGGCAAGATAAGGACGGGCGCGCATGGCAGGGGATTCTTTTCAAGCCGGTCGGATTCCGTCCCAACGTAAGGTATCCACTGGTGATCCAGAACCACGGCTTCAGCATGAGCCGTTATTTGCCCAGCGGCGGGTACCCCAGCGCTTTTGCAGCGGAGGAACTAGCTTCCGCGGGGATCATGGTTCTACAGGTCAGGGATTGCGCGGGAAGAAGCACCGCGTCGGAGGGGCGCTGCAATGTGGACGGGTATGAGAGCGCCGTTCGGAAGTTATCGAGAGACGATATGGTTGATCCCTCGCGCGTGGGCATTATCGGCTTTAGCAGGACTGTGTACTACGTGCTGGAGGCACTGACGACGAGCGCCATACAGTTCAAAGCAGCCTCCATCACGGACGGAGTAACTTTTGGGTATATGGACTACTTGCTTTCCATTGGCCCCGACCTTGTTTACCGCAACGAACAAGTGGGGGTGATCGGATCGGAACCCTTTGGGCAGGGACTCGCCAAATGGTTGCAATCAAGTCCCACCTTCAATTTCGAAAAAGTGGCAACACCGCTTCGCGTTGTCGCTACCTGCGGAAGTGGCGTTGTAGCGATGTGGGAGCCCTATGCTCTTCTTGAAGCGATGCACAAACCGGTAGATCTCATCGTCCTTAATACGGGTGAACATGTCCTGGTGGATCCTGCCGTGCGCCTGGAAGCGCAAGGAGGTAATGTTGATTGGTTTCGCTTCTGGCTCGAGGACTATCAGGATCCCGATCCGGCCAAGGCTGAGCAGTATGCAAGATGGCGAGAACTTCGCGACGCGATGTCGCCCCAATGAGACTCGGGAGGGATGTCTGGAGGATCACGAATTAAGGGGCTCGACGGACATTTGTCTACCCGGAGTCAGTGGCGCTTGTGCACTGATTCGCCGTTTCCAACGTATTACTCAGTGGTGCCGAGGTCGCGACGGCTCAGCACCACTGAAGCTGGGGAGCTATTCGTCCAGGTCGTACGCGCCGCCCGACGAGAGCTCGAATTTCGGATTCGTGGCGTCGGTCACATGCATCGGTTTGCCATGACCGATGTGTTGAACGGCAGTGGATGCGGCGCCGAGCTTGATGATCGATGGTTTCGCATATCTCATGTTCTTGTCCTCCTTTCTTCCGGATTTGCTTCCCTCGGCCCCTCTCGGGGCCAGAGCTTAGGCGACCGGCGCGGTACGTTCAAATGCCGGGTGACAACGCATGGTTTTCGAAGTCAAGTCAATGACCCCGCAACGAAGCATGGACCGCAACCAGTATTCGATGCCGAGTGCAGATCGTAAGGCCATACCGTTTTCTGGCGCGCCCCGTTGGACGGCGATCAGATGTTCCCGGAGAAGCGAGGCATTAACAATCAATCCGTCAGTTAGCCAGCCACCTCGAAACAGAGCATCGACACGGTTCTCGAGTTCGCGAAAGACCGCCACAGAATTGCGAAATCCAAAGGATTTTGTCTTTCTGTCGAGCACCTGGTGGGGAACGATGCCGCGTAGCGCGTGCCGCATCAGATGACGCCGGCGGCCGGGCTGGAGTATCTGGGTCCGGGGAATAGATGCCAGGAATGCAAAGAGCGTGCGGTCCAGATACGGATACCGCTTCTCGATACATCCGGTCAGAAGTGGATCTGTGCAACTGAGCTGCTGCGCCAGGCCATAGCGCGCCGCCTCCATGCAAAGCTGGGCGGGAGATATTTGCCTCCAATCGGAAAAGGAACAAAACGCCGAGTGATGGACAACGGGTTTGAGAAGTGTCCATGGCACCGGCGGCACGAGCACTTTAAGGAAGGACTCAGGGTGATACGAGGCTTGGATCAACGCGAATGTATCTGCGATCAAGCCGTAAATGGTCTTCTTCCTCATCAGACTCCATCGAAGCGCGGATTGGAAAAAGGCGATCAACCTTCCTGAAAGAAGATAGTCAGCCAGTTCTGGGGCCTCGTACTGAACCCCGCCAAGTACCTCATCGCCTCCGAGGCCGGAGAGAATCACCCTTGCGCCGAATTTGCTCTGAAATTCCGCAATCACCGAGTCCCAACGAAGCGATCTTCGAAAGTTGCCAGGCGATGCGACAAATCTGTCCTCCGGCAGAGGTGCTAATGCTTCCTGAGCGGTTTGCCGCGTAAAATCGGAAATCGAAATATGGTGGCCAGTGCGCCCCCGCTTCTGTTCAATAAGAGTGAAATAGGGTCTTTCGTCCCCGCTCGGCTCGTCCAAGTCGTAGTAGGACAGTGTCTCGATTGCCGGGCCGGGGTCATCCTTGAGGATTTCGTCCGCCATGCACACAATGGAACTCGAATCGAGCCCTCCGCTCAGTTCGGCCAGGACTGTGCGGTCCGCTCTCAGGCGCCTGTTAACGGACTCACGGAATACCTCTCTGAAGTGAGCCTCATACTCTGAATCCGTCGAATAACGGATCCGCGCATGGGGATTCAGAGACCAATATCGTTCTGTAACTTGCTTCCCTCCGTAGCGGAATGTGAGAAAGCTGGCCGGGACAACAGAGCGAATTTCAAGATACGGCGTGGTCTCGACGGGCGGCCTGGGATAGAAGCAGCCGGCAAAGTAGTCAAGATCCAAATGAAGTTTCATTGGAGCAGTGAGAACCAAAGGTTCAAGGGTCGTACACCACACTACGGAGCCTTCATCGAGCCGGTAAAAGAGTCTGCGCACGCCGATATAATCGCGGGCCAGAATAAGCTGCTCGTTTACTTGGTCCCAGAGGGCAAGCGCCCAGTCGCCGATCAGTTCTGCGAAACAACGCGTTCCCCATTCTTCATATGCCCCAAACACGAGATCCGCATCTGTCAACAGTTCGCCGTTGTCTCGGCCGACTTTCAAGCGAATCTCTTCCCGGTTGTCGAGGCGGCCGTCCCACGCGAGGACCGATCCTCGGCGCACGAGTGGCTGGACTTCATGGTGAGATTCCGGTGTCGTATGAAATGCGCGGAAAATCATACCGACACTCTTGGTCAGCTGCTCAGCCCCACCGTCCGGCCCGATGCGGTCGATTCCAAGTGCGAGTTCGATCAATTCTTTCGAATCCACATGGTCCCTTGGATCGAATTTGAAGATGCCGGCCAGCCCGCTCATCAGCAGACCTCCAGCACGAGAAATTTCTCCCTCGTCGCAAGCCGGTCATGGATGACTCGCCCGTCGACCTCGACCCAGGCATGAGCTTTGAACGGCAGTTTCTGCGCCCCGATGACCATCCGAGCCGGAATCCCATGACGGCGAAGCATCTTTACGAGGACTGCGGAACGCTGGAGACACATCGCCTGCCTGGGGTAGAAGCAGCAGGCGATATCGAAGGCAGAGGCGACAATCTCAGTTAAGTTCGAGTCGGCCGTAACTTGTCGCGTGGGGAAGGCTTTGACTTGCTGATGCAGAGACGCAAAGTCGTGTCGCGACATGAACAGGTCGTGAGCAATCAGCCCGCAATATGCTTGAAGGAGAAGGGTAATCCTGGTCATGACAGAATTGCCTCCGGCGACTCGATTCCCAGTTCGGCAATCAGGAAGGTGAGACGATCCGTGAGCGCCCGAATGCGCTCCGCAAGGGGCAGAACCGGCTTGTGCCCGCGCATTTCCGTGTAGTCGAGAAGAAAGGGTCGGCTTTGTGACACCGCTGATCTCAACCGCGCGATCATCTTGCGCGCATGCAGAGAATCGCATCGCTTATCGCGGTCCCCCGAAATAATGAGTAGGGCAGGATAATGCGCATCTGGTCGAACTTGGTGGTAAGGGGACAGCCGGTAGAGAGCGGCAAACTCGTCGGGGTTGTCGGGAGAGCCAAGCTCCGCAACGAATCCGCGAGCCACTCCGAAGAGGTGAAAACGCGTCAGGTCGGCGATCGGCCCAAGAGCCAGCGCCGCCCGAAATAGACCTGGCTGCTGTGTCATTGCACATAGCGTCAACAAGGCGCCGTTGCTTTGTCCCGCAACTCCCAGGTGCTCCGGGGTGGTGTAGCCGTTCGCGATCAGCCAGCGAGCAGCTTGGAGCAGGTCATCGACAGAGGTTTGCTTGTGCTGTTTCTGAGCAGCGAGATGCCACTCGATTCCGCCTTCGCCTCCACCACGTACATGAGCGGTGGCGCAAGTGAAGCCAGCTTCGACCAGGATCGTCAACAAGGCGCTGAACTTCGGCGTGGCGCTGACGCCGCCTCCGCCGTATGCACTGAGAAGAACAGGGCGGACTCCCTCAGCACCTCGTGGATGAATTAGTGTGATTGGAATCTCTGTGCCGTCGTTGGATGGCAAGGCGCGGTCTTCGACGGCAAATGATTCCTGTTTCGTCGAATTCGGTTGCTGCCACCACACACGGTGCTCACCTGTTATCAGATCGACAACATAGATTGCGGGGGGCTTCTGAATGTCGCTGTGCGTGTAGAAGAGGCGGTTAATGGCGCCGTCGACCTGACCAATCGCGGTAGTCCCGGACATTGGGTATTCGATGGTTCGAACGAGCATGCCAGATTGCGAGAAGATGCGAGTCTGTCTGCGGCTGCCGGCGGAGTAATGGACCACCAGCAAATCTCTGCACTTTTCCCAGGAGTAGAGGTGTTCGGGCAACTCTGGGATGAGGTCGCTCCATACGGTGGGTTCTCGGTTCTCCAGGGAGATAGCCACGATCCGCCCAAGAGGGGCTGCATGGGTTGTGCTGGCTTCGATTCTGTGTGCCCCAAAGTGCGGGCCAAAACTCGCACCAGAAAGATGGATAACTTCTCGCGGAGGTGTGTTCAGAGGAAACTCGTGAATCAGGAAGCGCGTCTGCGGGACTGATTCAAGGGAAACGATCAGATATCCGAGCGAAGAACGGTCTTCCGCTTCTCGAACAATGAGACGTATGGCGGGACCGTCGCCGTCGTGAAAGATCTCGATATCGTCGCCCGGATCGTCGCCGAACTCATGGCGCCGGACCGCACGGCGATGCTGATACTTGCCCGCTGCTTCCTCATGAACGTAGTAGAAGGAGTCTTGCTTATCATCGAAGACCAGGCCACGGAAGAAACCGCGAGCAATGCGATCCGGCAGCAATCTTAGTGCCATGAGATCGTATATGCGGAGCTCCTGAACATCCTCGCCACCGGTCCGTACGCCGAACACTAGATAGCGGCCATCCGGAGACACCTGAATGATCGCAAGAGATGTATTGGTGTTCCTCCCCAGCATCGCAACCGAGATGAGGAGCTCTTCTTTATTCACGCCGTCCTGGCGATAGATCGCCTTTTGTTCTTCTTCAGCTTCACGCTTCAGGTAGAGCAGACCTCCGCGGTGATCCGGTATCGGAAGGTCGATTTCCGGCACGATGAGCAGCTCTCGTACGCGGCGCTCGATCCGGGACCTCAGCGCCTTATGACGATCGAGATATTCGCGATAGGTCTCTTGTTCGGTCCGGATGAACGCACGTGTCGTGGCCGAATCCTGGTCTTCGAGCCAGCGGAAAGGATCTTCAACTTCGATGCCATGCAACACTTCGCGTACAGGTTCGGCTTTAGGCGAAAACGAGACAGCAGAAGTATTCATGCCGCGGCCTCCGACGCCTGATCGAGCTCTCTCCTGGCTCTCCGGAGCATGGATCGCATAAGCGGCCATGCCTGAGATGGGTCGGGTCGTTTGCGGCTGTTTTCCCAGGCCACGACCGCGTAGGCAAATGCGGCGATCGCGGGGCCAAGAACGGTCGCCCTCCCCAAGTCTTTCGGCTGCGCATGAGCCTTCCACGGAGAGGCATAGTGGGAGCGAAGAGCGGCCAGATTTTCAGCGAAGACTGGGTTGGACCGCGCAAGATCGGCCAGTAGATGCTCGGCGCTCAGGAATGGATGGCCAAAGTAAGCTTCGGCCCAATCGAGAAAAACCGGCCCTTCGCACGTTGCGATGATGTTTCCGTGCCCAATATCGCCGTGCAGCAAGGTCTCCGGGATGCCCGCACTCATAAACTCATTGAGAGCTGATTCCATGTCCTTCTGCAATTGGTAGAGCTCACCACCGGTAAGTGGTTTGGATTTGGCCGAGGTTTGTGCCTGCATGGCGCGTCGCGCCTCTCGAAAGAATGGCTCTAGCAGAGTTGCCATCCGGGAGCACGTCCAGTCTTTTGCTCCCAAGGCCAATAGGGAAGCAATATCGTTAACCATCTCCTGTTGCATGACGACCAGAGCCGTGAGGGCCTGTTGGCATTGGTACATTGAGCCCGACTCGTTCAATGGCACGCCCTCTACATCCTCCATCACCCATCCATTCCATTCGGGGATCGTTGCAAGTATTTTCGGGAGGTACGAAGGAAAGCGCCGCGTCAACTCAGCAGTCAAGGCATACTCGCGCGTGTTCGGTTCGCCGACGGCCTTGAACCACATTTTGTGCCCGGCGGAATCCGTCAACGAGAGTAGGCAGAAGTCAATGCCCTGGTTCAACTGCCGGATAATGGGAGAGGCGCTTCGACCCGGATAATTTCCGGTTTTGGCGAGCAGTTCGTCAATCCATCCGACTCGCGCGAACCTTCCTAATTCGCTGGCCTCACCCTTCATGATTTTGAGAACGATAGCTTCTTCTTCGTCGGCTAATTCGTCGCCGGCGATCTCGTCCACAGCTGCGAATGAAAGCGACTCGGGTAACGCTTGAAGCTCGCCTATGATCTCGTGTACGGCGCAATAGCCGCCGCCTTTGACTTCGGGGAGTAGAGCGAGTTGGATCGCGCGGAGCCCATATCGTTCCTCGATGGCTGTGGTAAGCCATTCGGCGATTCGCGCATGTGCCGGTATCGATTCGCGTAGGAGCAGGGGGCCGCCCGCGCCGGCAGTCGTAAGAATTTGCATGGAATGCATCTCGATCAAGACGAGCCGGCATTCAATGCACTGCGGATTGTTGAGTCTGTCCTTCATCTAGCCATCCGCCTTCCGCGTGGCTTTATTCGTCATACGGGGAAATGGAATAATTGCTTGCTTTTCAAGTCGGCTACGAAGCCGTTAACGTCGGCCGTCACGACCGAGAGCTCCGTTCCTGTTTCCTGTGCGAGAGCTGTTGCGATCTGGTCAAGTCCCTCACCATTGAGAAGTCGAGCCCAGATGTAGGCTCCCACGGGGTTCATGCTGAAAAACTGATCTCGCTTGATATCGAGAATGACCGCCCCATCGTGGTCAACGATTGATCGGAGATGGGCTGGCGTGGTGACCATAGTTCTTGTCTCCAAATAGCAATAGACCGTGCGGATCAGCGGCGCGCAGTTCTCCTCGCCTCTCCGCCCGTACCAATCGCGTGGGCGGAAAGCTGAAGTCCGGCAATTCAGGTGGGTCAAGTGAATGGTTCTCAGATTAGCCGGGGGAGGCCGCTCCGTGAAAGCGTGACAGCCGGTGTTCCCTTGAGCGCAAGCACCGTTCATCCAACTGTACGGTGAGTCTGACACTCCTCGATCTGAGATGCAACAGAATCCGATTCGCAGAAGGCGACAAAATCAAAGGACTGGAGGCGGTCCGGTGCCGCGACAAAGCAAAGAGCGACGAGCGCCAGGCTTTCAGTCGAAGGAAGTGCGTTTCTCTTCGCTTCGAATTCTCGCGCGTTCCTTGCGGCCCCATTCCGACGGGGACTCGTGCATATGCTTCTTAAAAAAGCGATTGAAGTCTTGCACCCGGTCGTAGCCGAGAGTCGCCGCAATCGCGCCGATCTTGGTGGGCGGAAAGATGCTCAGCATCCAACGAGAAAAAGATAGGCGGACCTCAACCTGGTACTCGACCATGGTCCGGTTGTACTCGCCGGCGAAGGCGCGCTCAAGTGTCCGCATCTCTACCCCGAGTTCACGTGCCACTGCAGCGATTCGCAATTGCACATTGCCGTGCGAAGCAAGGATGACGTGATGCACAATCCGGGCGGGGGTTTCTAGAAAGGGGGCAGGGAAGCCGCTGCCAGGGGAAGCTCTCAGTGCCCGGACTTCAGCAATGACCTCTTTCTCGATCGGCGACAAGGAGCCGGCAGAGAGGCTTTTCACGGCTGTTCCCTCCGGGCAGAAGGCGAGCGAGGCGCCGATGAACATCTGAGCGAAGATTTCGCCGTAGGGTGACTTTGACGCCAGTTTTTCGGTTGCGACCTGCCAATCTGTCGTCTCTGGTATAGAACAGATATCTCTATGAGGAGCAGATTGAGCGGACTCTATCGATAAACACAAGTAGGATCGGGGACAAGGCAAGGTCGCGCAGGAAGTTCAGGCTATAGATAGTCAACTGCAAATGAGTTGAGACTCGACGTCGAGCCTCCGCCCAGTGGCGGCGCCGATGACATAGCCAAGGCGTTTTGCGGAGAAACGATTTTTCCCAATTCGACTTTCTTCCCCGCTTGACAGTAGGTCGTAAAGTTCGAGCTGTGCATTGGCGATGACGGAGAGTCTGCCCATATTGGCAGGAGACTACGCCGGCAATAGAGCGTCAATCCACAGGCGGGGCGTGTTGCTTATACGAAACATGAGTGACTTGATGAAGGCCAGAATGTCGAGACTCGAGCTAAAGTCGTGTTACTTCCTCGCAGGGAATCGCGGAGGACCGTCGTGCAGGCCAAAAGCGATTTCAGGTGGTTGTTGCTTCGTCTCAAACCGCTGCGCTGGCGGATTGCACTCGGATTATTGTGTGTGTCCCTTGCGGGCATTGCCGTCACGATCGACCCTTTGTTGATGCGCAGTCTGATAGACAACGCGCTGCCTCAGCGCAACCTGCGAAGGGCATTGGAGTTGGCCGGCGGGATTGGGCTTTGTTACTTCGGCAGGTCCGTTCTCTACGCAACGGGTTCGTTGATCAATTTTTCCATCGCCCAGCACTGTGTGCGCGACCTTCGTATAGCCCTTCTCGATCAGATGAGCCGTCTGTCGGCCGACTATCACGAGCAGACTCCGACAGGCGAGAAGCTGACGCGTATCGAACACGATGTCGACGAGATCGCGAATCTGGGTGCGGACACGGCCAATCAAAGCATCCGCGCTGTCCTGTTCTTCGTCCTCAACCTGGCCATGATGGCCAGGTTGAATATGCCCATGACGCTGACCGTCTTGCCCCTGATGCCGCTGTTCGCCGTTATTCAACGCCGATTCAGCGTTCTGTTGAAGGCCAGGGCCGATGAAGCGCGCAATGAAGTGGGCATGGCAGCCAGCGTGCTAAATGAGTACCTTGCGGCCTTACCGCAGATTCAGTTTCTCGGCGCCGAAGAGGCAAGTATAAAACGGGCTCGATCCATGTGCGATGGGATGCTCCGGGCGCAGTGGGTTCAACGGCGGACCCAGATGGGATTCAGTCTTTCGATCGGCGCGATCCTGGTCGCAGCCATATTGGATGTGCTCGCCTTTGGCAGCGCGAAGGTGCTCGCCGGAGTCCTGACCATTGGTGGCCTGGTGGCATTCTACGCCTACGGCACGCGCGTGTTTGACCCGATCAGCGCGGCGATGGACCTCTATTCGCGGCTCCAGTCGGTCGCAGCGAGCATTCACCGGGTTCGGGAGCTGCTTGCCCTTGAACCGAGTGTTGGGGATCTGGGGAGAATTTGCCTCAACTCACTTCGCCTTCACCACGGCTTCAAGATCGAGAATATATCGTTCTCCTATGGCCGCAAGCCCGCATTGCAGAACCTCACGCTTCGGATTGACGCGGGGGAACAAATCGCAATCATAGGGGCGAGCGGATCGGGCAAGAGCACATTGGCTCGTCTTCTTGTGCGTGCCGCCGATCCGGATGCTGGATGCATCATGCTCGAACAGCATCCTCTGACCGAATACACGTTGGCGTCTCTTCGCGCCACAGTCTGTTATACCCCGCAGCACCCGGTGCTTTTTCAGGGAAGTATCCGGGAGAACCTGCTGTATGGAAATCCGCGGGCGACCGCTGAAGAAATGCTTCGAGCATTGCAGGCAGTTCAGCTTGCGCCCGTTCTCACCCAACTCCCGCATGGCCTGGACACTCCCCTCGGCCCGGGAGCAGTCAGCCTTTCGGGAGGTGAGCGACAAAGGCTCGCCATTGCCCGTTCACTCTTGAGGAAATCGGCAGCGCTTGTTCTGGACGAAGCGACTTCGGCTCTCGATACTCCAACTGAGCGCGCTGTGCTCGGAGCCATTGCAAAGTCCCGTCCGTATCAGACGCTCGTCGTGATTTCGCATCGCGTCAGTTCGCTTACGTGGGTGGACCGGCTCGTCCTTCTTGATCGGGGCCGAATTGCTGCAATGGGTGCACACTCAGCGTTGTATGCAGGGTATGCGCTCTACCGAGCGCTGTTCGACGCCTCGGTTGAGCGCCGACCGCCTGACAATCCGGTGGAGTACGGTTAATAGGGAGATTGCGATTCTTCCAGGAAGTTCATGCTGCCTGGCGATCGAAGATGCCCTCCACAATCTTGAATCAAAAGAGAATGCGCGCACTAAATGGACGTTCGGAGACAACCCTGGAGTGTCGGCAAAGCGTGGCGATTGATGTTCTTTCTTGACCCTGCGGCAGTTTGAAACCACGTATCCAAATCGGACGATCCAGAAGAGCAGAATCGAAGGTACCCGAGTTGCGCACGCCGATGAGGCTGAATTCCCACCGAAGGTTGACATTCTGCTTTCTGCGGCATCCAAACGTTTTGACAATGCTATGTGGATTCTCAAGTTTACTCCAGTGATTGGTTCGCGATCAGCGGAGCCGTGCATTGCCGAGGTGAGATTTGCCGAGTGTTGGCACTGAACGGCCGGAATCTGTCGTCGCACTGCAATCGTCGCCGGAATCAATTTGCGGCAATGCGCGGCGTTCAGTTGGAAGTGGTTAAGCATACTGAGACCAAGCGAGACTTTGTGCTGCAGCTGCGAAGATATGTCGTCGGACGTAGTTTCTTTCGCGTAGGCGGCTCGCTTCCGCCGGCTGGCTGGAGACTACAAGCGGCTGGCGTCTACCCTGGCCGCCTTGCACTATCTTGCTCTTGTCATCCTCATGCTCGCTGCTCTGGTCAATCCATCACTCAAGATTAATAACTGACTCTTAGCTCATTATGCTGTGGAATTAGAGTGACATTTAGGCATCCTGCTAGGCTGCCTGAACCGGCGGGAGCGGGTGATCTGCGTTGGCTGTACATTAGGTGGGTGTGACGATTCTCAATGTGTGCGGTAACAATGGATGGAACTATGCTCAGCAGTCCGCGGTCGAACTCGATATTCCCGTTTATTGTCCTCTTCATAGTGATCGGCGATCCAGTGATTCGGGTTGCTGCGCAGTCGGGCCAGGATGATGCGTATGCCCCTCTCTCTGCCGCGCCGAATGCCAGGTTTGAAGTAGCCTCTATCAAAAGATCAGGTCCTGACGAGCGCGGAAGCGGTTTGTATACATACCCCGGAGCGAGAGTGGTCGCGCGTGGCATGACCGTTCGCTATCTCATCGCAGAAGCCTACCGTATGGATGATTCACAGGTCGTCGGTGGACCTGCCTGGATCGACAATGAACGGTTCCATATTGAGGCGAAGCCCCCCGATAGCGTGGCGTCACGCTACATTGCCCCGGGCGATCCGCTGAAATCGCCGCCCGACGAGATTCGCCAGATGCTTCAGAACCTGTTAGCCGAGCGTTTTCAGCTAAAAGTGCATGTTCAGCAAAGTAAAGGGCGGATCTATGAGCTGGTAAGGAACAACCGTCCTCTGCGCTTAAGTCCGCCAAAAGATAAGAACGCATTTCCTTGGGCGGGAGCGATCGAGAGAGGGGTGCCCGATGGAGAAGGCCTCCGCGGTCAGAACGTCTCGATGTCTGAATTGGCGACATGGATCACCGAATGGTTGAAGTGTCCGGTCATCGATCGGACGGGCTTACCCGGGTCCTACGACTTTCTGGTCCACTCCGAATCAGATGACACGGGCCTGGTATTGATCGACGGCATTTCTCAATCACTGCGCGAATTAGGACTGGAACTGAAAAAGGACACCGGCACCGTTTACAAGCTGGCCGTCGATCAGGTATCGCAACCGAGCAGCAACTAGTGACACTTATCGCACGAGCAATGGTCCTGATCCTGACATTCATGACCAGGCTGAATCCCGCTCTTTGAAATTAAAGGTCGGAGAACGCTATCCACGAGATGAATTTCATCGGCAAATCGATTTATTGAGAAAAGACATCTGTTATTTTACAGACCTGTTAATTGGCAGGTTTTCGAATTGACAGAGGACCGGATTTGACGATAGGATAACAATATCCTGAATTGGAAAAACTGAGGCGATGCTGACTGAGAATCCCTAGCAGCTTGTTCAGTCATCAATGTCGTGCCCCTAATGAGCATCGCCTCAACTTTTTGCAGCCAGTCCCAGCCGTGTCCCAGGGCCGAAGCTTCGTTGCATTGTGAGAACTTGTGCGGCGAACGCGATCAACAAGAGCAATCGAATGGTAGCCGCTTATCGGTTCCTGAGTCGATAAGGAACTTGAGAGTACTTTTCCATCAGCCAGATCAGAAAAGCCCGGGCCCGTAACGGTACCGCCAACCGGCGCAAACACCTAGCGGAGGTAACAAAGATTGCGAGCCTTGCGATCGCTCATTCTTGGGGTTTCAATCACCGGCTTTGCCTTGCTCGCTGGCTCGCAGATGTGTTTGTATGGGCAGCCGGAGGAAGACCATGGGGTAACTGAAGAACCCAAAGCGTCTGGTGTCGCTTCGGATCCCGACCGATCGGGTATTCAGCGGCAAGACCTTATTGCATCGAGTCAACCCATTGTCGCTGCGAATGCCTTGAACGATGAGGGCATCGCTCTTTACAAGGGCGCCGATTACGCCGCTGCCTTGACTGACTTTACGCGGGTGTTAGAAACCTACCGCCGGAACGGCAACAAGGTCGGCGAAGCTACCGTTCTGATCGAGATCGCGATTTGCTATGACACTCTTGGCCGGAAACAGAAGGCTCTGAGCTATGTTGACGAAGCCCTCGCGAAGTGGCTGGAGATCGACGATTGGGACAATGCCGCTTCAAGCCTTGTTAGAAAAGGCGATATTTACCGAACCTGGGGCTATCCGGAAGAAGCCTTGCGCTACTATGCTTCGGCGGCGCCCTATTTCTCGCGTGCGGGCGACCGCGACGGGCAAAGCACTTTGCTGAACAATACTGGGCTCACCTACCTGTCCATGCACAAAATGAAAAAAGCGGCAGGATATTTCGATAAAGCCTCGAATGTCTATCGATCGCTGGGCGAACTCAATGGGGAGGCGGTGGCGCTCGTCAATCTCGGAACCGCGTATAGCCAGATGCACGACGGTCCGCGCGCTTTTGATGCGCTGAACCGTGCGCTGGATTTAGCTCGAACAGCAAAGGATAGGTGTCTGGAAGCTGGAGTCCTCAATAGCATCGGCTTCGCTTACGCCAATCTGGGCGAGAAGGAAAGTGCACGGATGAATTATGAGGCTGCGCTCAGCAACTATCACGAGATTGGCGACCGGCAGGGAGATGCGGCGGTCCGAAAGAACCTGGAGCTTCTCGACCAAAGTACGGATTCAGTGAAGGATCCTCGGTAATCTCCAGGGACCTTGAGTTGAAGACCGCGGTACCCATTGCCCCGCCAGAAGGCCGGAATCCCGCAATCGATCATTTCTGGTTGGCCCATTCAGTTCCGCCTCTTTTGTCTCTGGTCGGTGGGGCCTTCATGCTCTCTTAACCTGACGGACCGCTTACCGAAGTGAGAGCCTGAAACGCTTGAACGCTCCACGTGGTCGCCAGGTCAGGGTATCTGGCGAGCTTGAAAACAGGTCTGCGGCTGCGCTTTAGGAACACGAATGGTCTCCAAGGTTAGAGGCGGCCGGCTTTGGCTGAACATCACGTTTTAGCATCCGGAATCCGGCCTGACAAACGCTGCCCGCAGATTCGGTTTTCCTTTTCTTACTGCGACCTGCGCAGAGGCTCCTTAATCGATTCTGTCTAAGGTAAAGGAACGCCATGGTCTGACTCATTGGGGCGGATTACCCGTATGTAGTGGTCCGTGAACGTCGCGTGGAGATGCGGCACTTCATATTTCGGCATATGGCAAGAAACGCAATTGCTAGTTCCCACCCTGCACGCCGTGTTCATTGCCTTTTGCCCTCGCGATTCCGGCTTCGCTGAATGGCAAGCCAGGCACTTCGAATCATAATCACTCAATTCGTGGTCGAGAGGCCGATGCGGATCGTGACAGGCAATACAGATAATGCGAGCGTCGCCACTCTCTTTCCAGCAGCGGCTTTTCTCCAGGCGGTAAGGCTGAAAGCGCAGGCTGGTATCGCCGATATATGTCGGCATCTCCACCGCCACGTCCGCCCAGGTACGATGGCAAGCCCCGCAAAAGTCGACAGAATCGGATGGGGGGAGATATTTGGGATTCATTATCGTTGCCGGGCTCTGATCATCCTCTCCAGCGTTCATCGCCTCGACGTGCCTGGCTCCCGGTCCGTGGCACGCTTCACATCTAACGCCAGGAATAGCCTTCTCAGATTCGAACACTCGCGAAGTCACAGCCGCCGTGGTGTGGCAACTGAAGCAGCGCCGCGCAGTGTCGCCATCCATTTTTTGACCCAGTGCGTCTTCGACATCCTGCGGGGGAGTAGCCGAATGTCCGGGCGTAATATCCAAAGACCCCAACTTGGTGTAGTAGCTCACGCGGCCTTCGATGTAGGCGCCACCCTTCTCTAATACATAGGTCTGCGCGATCTTGCCGGCTCCGAATGCCCAAAGCGCGCCGGCGGTTTCACTGTTTACACCGTTGGTTGCGGAGTAGGTAACCCTTCCGGGCGCGTACTTCAGTGAATACCTGAATCCAGCCTCTTGAAACGTAAGTTGACTATGCGTTTTCAGAATCTCAGACTGCGCCGCGCGCACCCCGGCATGATACATCGGTGTCGTCTCCTGAAGTGCCGCGATTCCCCGATGACATCGGTTGCACGTCTCACTTCCCACATACGTGCTTCGAGTCGATTCCCCTTTCGTGGGCCACCAGCCTGCATCCTCCAGCCTGTCTCGGGTGGCAACGCTGACGCCATCGACGACAGGCCCTTGACAGCGGGCCTGGCACAACGAGATACCGGCCACAATCAATACGAATTGTAGAAGCCTGCTGCTCAACTAGGAACTTCCTTTTTGCTGCCATTTCTCGTTCGCTTTTCCGGCCCCGAGGTAACATGCTCCCACTACAAACTGCCGGAGCTAACCCTCCGCACGGAGGAGCCAACGGCCGATCGAGCAATCTCAATCGTCCCAACCAGAACCGCCTGGACAAAAACGGAGACGTCTCCGCCGCTTGGTTAGTCAAATCACCTTGCTTAGTGTGCGTCGTTTTTGATGGCCTTGACGCCGTTTGCCTCTGCCGCCACAGCTTCGCTTGCCTGTCTCTGCAATTCTCCATAAGTGCGCATTTCCTGGAGCGCCTCGGTAGTCTTGCCCTGCGCTTTGTAAACGGAGGCGAGAAGAAAATGAAGGGTAGGCTCGCTCGGGTTGACCTTCTCTACCATCAGCAGATCGGGTAACGCGTCGCCCTGTCTCCCCAGCCGGATGAGCGCTCTTGCCCGATCAACGCGCGCCTGCATCAATGTGGGACAGCGATCGATGGAGAGATTTAGCTCATGCAGTGCGTCCTCGGTCGAGTCGCTCGCCTCGAGCATGGCGTTCGCCAGTTTCCAGTGGGCGGTGCAATTGTTCTGATCGCTTGCCAATTCGGCTCTGAACTCCGATTGCGCGGACTCCCATTTGCCGATTAGCCAATAAGCATTCGCCATATGCATATGCGTTCCGGGCTGGTGCGGACCGATGTCGATTGCTTTCTTGTATTCAAGCAAAGCGCTGTCATAATCGTGGTTACTCTCATCGATTTCGCCGGCGATCTCATGCGCGACAGCCGAGTTAGGATCTATCTCGTCGACCTTTGCCAGAGCCTCATTCGACATCTGAAGATAGGTCTTGCCGAGCAGATACCAGCCATCCTGACTCTTCGGATTACGCTCCAGAAAGTTATTCAGGAACGATGCTGCCTCCCCATACTCTCTCTCACTGATGAGGATGTTCACAAGGATCATTTCCACATTGTCGTCGGCCGGATTTGCCCTCAGGGCTGCCCGGAGACGAGGTTCTGCTTTCTCATTCAAACCCAACCGAAAATAACAAACGCCCAGCATGGCAGATGCGCTGGGCAAATCCGGATCGAGCTCCAGTCCGCGCTCGAGGACCTCCGCGGCGTGGTTAAAGTCATGCCCGTCGAAGTATAGCGTTCCCAGGTTGTGGTAAGCCGCCGCAAGGTGCGGCGCGAGTTCGATTACCGTGCGGTACTTTTCGATCGCCGATACGCTGTCGCCATTCTGCTGGGCCGCTTTGGCTTGCTCAAACAACTGTCGCACCTTCGGGGTGACTTCGTCGTTCGCCTGCCGGGCAAGAGCCGCAGTTGCCAAAAAGACAAACAACCCCACAGCCAGCAAATGCGGTGCAATGTGAATCGATACTCTGAGCCGGTACATCTTCATGGCATGCCATCGTAATCGAAACGAGCCCAACCAACCAACCAACCAACCAACTTTTCCTCGTTCCGGTCGCGTCGTCGGAACTATTCATTCGCGAATTGCATCGAGGCGAATGGAACCCTCTGTGCCGCCCTGGCCGGACGGTTGTGTATGTGGGGAAACCAAGCCGGCGGCATTCCGTTCTTTCCGGCTCTATGGCGCTTGATCTGGACTATTCTGCGTAACGGCGTACCGGTTGAAGAATCCGGTCTTGCACTATCGAAACAGTCCGAACGCCACACAGCAACGAAGGTCCCGAAATTCAGAATGCGTGTTGCTGAAACGAGCCTTTAGGAAATCCGGTCAGGCAAACGTGATTTGCGCCCCGGTCTTGGTCAACAGAGAGAACGGGATTTCTTAACGCGCCCGTGATTCTCAAGGCGCAATTGCCGTATCTCGTGACTACTTCGACTTCTGCTTCTCTGAAGATGCCATCGCAGTACTTATTTTCGTTTCCACTTCATTACTCATATAGCCGCAATCCAAACGCATATAGACCGACGTGTAAGGGATCGTTCCCGTCGTCTTGATGAAAAGAATTCGGAACGTCTTTCCGGCCTCGTCGATTCGGTTCATCACCTCGACATGGGGAATGCTGGAAATCTGATCCTTCATAAACGTCCCCGCAATCTTCCTTCTCAACTCCGATACACCGGGATAGTCTTGCTCGTCAATAAACTGGAGCTCTTTGTCCAGAAACACAGTTGCCCGTACATGCCGGGAAGAGGAGATTGCATTGGCCACGTATTCGAGAACTGTTGGCAGATCTTCGTCGGCGACAATTGTCTCGATACCCGGCTCGGAATAGACCGGGAAGGCCGAGTCCGCAACCACGATCCAGTTTCTATGTCCATATAAGGGGAGCCGGCTCTGAACAACCGCCTTCCAATCAGTAGGTGTCCCGCCAGGCGGGCTTTGCGAGAAAGATGGGCCAATGAACAACGCCAAGGCAATTGCTATCGCGAACGATCTTCTGTTGAACGTGCGCATGAGATGTCCTCCGTTATGTCGAGATGATGTCCTATTGCGCGATGCGCATCGTAATTCGTTGCCTCGAAATGCACCCATCACACTCTTACTCGAATGTTGTTGTTCTCTCCCAGAAAACAATCCACCTCCGAAGCGGTGGGCAACGAAGGCTGCGCACCCTGGCGGGTCACCGATATGGCTGCGACCGCGGAAGCGAAATATGCACTTTCCAACGGAGATTTTCCAAGCATTAGTCCAGTCGAGAATCCGCCATTGAATGCGTCTCCCGCTGCGGTAGTGTCGATTGCCTTAACAGAGAATGGCGGGATAAAGTCTCCTGAGCCTTCCTGAGATGCGAGGTAGGCGCCATGCGAACCCATCTTCAGCAGAACGCCGCGGCTCCCCTTGGTCAGGATTTGTCGTGCCGTTTCATCGGGAGTCGGCTCTGTGAGGCTATCTCGGGCGCCATCGGTAAAGAAGGTTGCTTCCGTTTCATTGGGAGTAAACCAAGTAATGTGCTTGAAGATGCTCCCAGGCAGCTCTCGCGCCGGAGCCGGATCAAGAATCAGCGGAACACCTTCGCGTGCGCAAATCGAAGCCAGATATTCCACCGTCTCGAGAGGAATCTCAAGCTGTGCGAGAACAATACCCGCCTGCCGCACGATCTCGATCTGAGCCTCCAGGTCCTGTGGGGTTACTTTTGAGTTCGCGCCTGGCGTGACGACAATGCTGTTCTCTCCCTGACTGGAAACCACGATGACTGCGGTTCCTGACATTCCATCGCAAGTCGCGACACCGGCAATGTCCACGCCGGCGCTCTTGAGATGATTTTTCAGCTGTGCACCGAATGTGTCGTTGCCCAATCGTCCTATAAGGCGCACCGGGTAGCCTAGCCGCGCTACAGCAACGGCCTGGTTTGCACCCTTGCCGCCAGGATGGATTTGAAAATCTGTTCCAAAGACCGTCTCACCTGCACTCGGTATCTGATGGGTGACGGCAACCAAATCCGTGTTGATGCTGCCCACTACGACGATCGGCTTTTGCACGGACACTTTGATGCTCCTCGGATTGGCGGCCTGGTAACCGCCTGCTCATGAAAAAAGCGGCGCAACGGCAATCGCGGTCAAGCCGCTCAGAAAGAACACGAACATCCAGGCGAGAAATGCCTTCGAGAGTGATGGCGACGCGGCAAACTCCCGCCATACGAAAACGCCCCAGCAAGCTGAGATCATGGTTGCTCCCTGGCCAATCGAATAGGAAACGGCCGGTCCAACGATGTGCGCCTGCGACGCCACAAAATTCATCATGGCGCCGGTGCACCAGATTAGGCCGCCCACAAAGCCCCACATATGCCAAATCGTCGGGGCTCGCCAGTATCCGACCATTGAAGCAGGCTCCCGTCCGTCGAGAGGCATCCGCATCAATAGGTAATTAACCGGGATCGAAGAAGCCGCCACGCCAATTGCAAACAACAGGACCGCCGCATATGGCCCCGGAGCGTTTTCGCCAATCATGGCCTTTGAAACGAATGGATAAAAGCATCCCATCAGGAGGCCGGCAATCAGACTGATGACAATGCCTCGCCGGCTCATGGCAGGTCGGCTGGCTTCGCGCAGACGGTACGCCACCGCATCAAAGAGAATCGCCAGAACAACGAGCGCAATCCCGCCAAACAGCAGCAATGGATTGCCCTGAGGCGAAATCAGATAACTGCTTACCGCACCCACAACCAGCGCCAGCCCGATGCCAATGGGAAAGGCTACGGCGAGGCCGGCGATATCGATCGCAGCAACAAGGAGAAGATTGGCGATGTTGAATATCGCTCCGCCGGCCACGGCCAAGACGATTGAGTGCGCGCTTGCGTGAGCGATGTCTGCAATAAATGGTCTGCCGACGCTCCCAAAACTGCCTAACGTCAATCCCCATGCAATTGCAGCGACAACCAAGCCGATAACATAGTCCCAGTAAAACAATTGGAACCGAAACCCTGGGCAAAGCTTCAAGGTGTTGGCCCATGACCCCCAACAGAGCATACTGATGACCATGAAAGTCAGCGCAATTCCGTACAATTCTGGCTGGTACATGAATCAACTCCTGCGAAATCGGAACGATTGTGACCGACCATCCGATTCCCGAACCGCTTGACCGCTACATCAGAGACGCTGTCGAAAATCACGGATCTAAATCCTCTGCCGTCGAGAGGTTGCTACTGCCCAAGCATTGTGCGAGGCGACGCCGTTGATAACACCGACGGGTTGGAGTTTCTCCCACGCACGAGCTCTAGCGCAGATTTCGTGAACTGGTGCCGCTTCGAGGCGAGGTTCTCGATTCCGAACCAGCCTGCAGCGTCGGCCTTGAAATCGATAAGTCCATTCAGCGCCGAATCGAGCAGTGCGACCGGCAACCTGAAGGGTGACCTTTCTGGACCAGCTGAAGTCCCCTGGATGCTGGGCGTGAGCAAGCTGCGTCCACGTACGCCGAGACTGGAGAAGCAATAAAAGCGAAACCATCAAGATCGCTGAATATTCGATTGTTGAAACTTTTGAGATCGATACTTGAAAGCTTTCATACTGATGATACTGAACTTTATCCGCACGATCTTCGTCTTGTCAAGACTTATCTCGCGCTTTGCCGTTCTCTTGGAAAGGTGTCTAAACGCTTGGGACTTTTCGTAGCCCGTCCACAAAAACTGCAACAAGGAGACACCCATCCGTGGCGCCCCCAATGGCTGCCGATACACATGGATTCAAGTTCGCCTTCGGATTCGGTCAGTTTACGGTCTCAGTCTACGATCGAAGTCAAATGATGGTCGAACAAGTCAGCCAAATGATACCCGGGGCCATCGAGCTTGAAGCATGGCGCGTCTCATCGAGCAGTTCAATCTGCTGCTTATCGTTTAGTACGATGCGCGGGGGCCTGGATGCAAATTGCGTTTCCAGGGGGAATATTCGAGAATTCAGAGATAGACTTCGACTTCGGCAATGCGCCCCAACCGAACGAGGGTTTTTCACGACTGGCTGCCCTTCTCGAAGGCAGTGTGTTTCGATCGCGCTCCCCTGAAACGTCCGTCGGGCGGCATCGTTTCCAGCATATATCTGGCCAAAGAAAGAAGATTAGAGAGGTCAGTCCTTGAATTGATTCAATTGCCGGTATACTTTGTTTTGGAAAGAGCGAAAGATTGCACATCCTTACGATTTTCGGATTCAGGGAGAAGCGACCGTGGCCAACATGAAAGACATTGCGAGGATGGCCGGCGTTTCGTTGGGCACAGTGTCCCATGTGCTCAATAAATCAGCGGGTGTTCGAGAGCCTTTGCGGCAGCGTGTGCTCAAAGCAGTCCAGGCTGTCGGATATCAGCCCAGCCAACTGGCGCGCGGTCTCCGTCGCGATAAGACCAACATGATAGGGATGATCATACCGGACATTACCAACCCGTTCTTTCCAGCCGTGGTTCGCGGCGCGGAGGATGTAGCCTTCTCCAATGGCTATCGTCTGATCCTCTGCAACTCTGACAATAACCATTCCAAAGAGCTGGTGCATCTCAATGAGCTGCGCACTTATCTCCCCGCGGGTCTGATCGTGATCCCGTCCAATTTCAGCGATCTGACCGCACAGGCCGAATCGTATCGGCGCGCCGGCACAGGAGTGGTTTGCATCGATCGGCTTCCAGCGAACTGGGAAGGCGATAGCGTCACCGCCAATAATGAGGAGGGCGCCTACAATGCGACTCGCTGGCTGCTTCAGATGGGGCACGCAAGGCTCTCTGCGATTACCGGCCCCCTGCATTTGACGAATGCGAAGGAGCGCCTCGATGGCTTCAAGCGCGCCATGCGCGAGGCCAGGCTGCATCTGGCTCCAGAACATGTCCAGGAGACAACCTTCGACAAGCAGGGCGGCTACACCAAGGCGCTTATTCTCATGCGGCTGATTCCGAGGCCCACGGCCATCTTCGCCGGTAACGACATGATTGCCCTCGGCGCCCTTATTGCGATCCGCGAGGTAGGGCTTCGGTGTCCGGAGGACGTGTCCCTGATAGGGTTCGATGATCTTGATCTTGCCGAAACAACCAACCCGGCACTTTCCTCTGTCTCCCAGTCGGGATATCAACTCGGCACAGCCGCTGCCCAGATTCTGCTTGACCGGCTGGAGGGCGATAAAGGTCCCGCCAAGCACCTTGTGCTCGAAACATCCTTGAAGCTTCGCAACTCGGTCGCATCTCCACCGAAGGAGTCAGGACGCAACGTGACCTCGAAAGCTCCGCGCAAGTCAAGAGCTGGCAGGAAATGACCGCGGGCCCGGTTGCGGGATGCCGGTCATCGACCGGTTGCCGGGCTCTATTTTGGCGCGCAATAAAGTTCGCTGCAGCCGCCGATGATAGTCGCCGCGAAGGAGTGGGAATTGTGCTTCGATGTTTCTGAGAATGTTCTGTAACATCATGACGGCTTGAGAATGGGTTTGATCGTGCGCGGAAGGATATCGAAATGAGGCCAGCGGTTCAATTGACTTGCCGATAAGTTCTGCCCAATCGTTCCGTGGGAGCGAGCGCGCTCGCCTTACGGCGCTGCGGAAGGCGTGCTTTGGATTTACAGACACTCCCGATCTTTAACGAAGCGTTTTCCGCCGCGGGCACATTTTAGATTTACGCGGGAGTCTTGCGGCTGGTGCGCCAATCCGCGATGTCTGCTTGCCGGAAACAAGACGAAGATCTCTCGACGGATCAACTGCCAGCCAGGCCTCGAGAGCAGGGTCGGGCGACTGGCGTTCCTGCCAGCGCTTGTCGTCCCGCGAGAGATCGATTCTGTGGTGTTGGAGCCACGTCCAAAAAGCTCCAGGGCTAGAGTAAAGGTGGACTGAATTATGTTGAAGGCTTTCTCATTATTGGTGCTCATGCTGGTCGGCGTTGCCGGGTCACTGCCCCAGACGGCCGGCACCTCTTTTGATTCCGCCAACAAGGTCTTCCGCCTTGACGGCGGTGATGTGTCGTATGTCTTTGGCGTGAACTCTCGGGGCGAACTGCAGCAGGTTTACTGGGGCGGGCGGCTGGCCGCCGCCGACCACTTCGCTTCGGCTGAGCCCGTTCGGGAGTGGGCGTCGTTTGATTCCTCCTATACAAATACACCCCAGGAGTACGCCGGCTGGGGCGCCGGCCTTTTCGTTGAACCGGCGCTGAAAGTAACTTTTGCTGACGGCAACCGCGACCTGGTATTGCACTACGAGAGCCATGAGCTGACGCCGAACGGAGTGAACGTCGTGCTGAAGGACATCAAAAGAGACGTCTTCGTCACGCTGCACTACTCCATGGACCCGGCGAGCGGGATTCTTGCGCGATGGGCGACAATTGAGAACCGGGAGCTCGAACCAATCACGATCGAGCAGGCTGCGGCCGCGGCCTGGGCGTTGCCTGCTGGTCACTATTCGCTGAATTATTTGACTGGCCGATGGGCTGGTGAGTGGACATTGAACCAGGAGCCTCTTCTGCATGGCGAGCGCGTCATCGAGAGCCGCCGCGGCTCAACAGGCCATCAGGCGAACCCATGGTTTGCAATTCAAGCTGGCGGGCCAAGCGAAGACCGCGGTGAGGTATGGTTCGGCGCGCTGGCGTGGAGCGGCTCGTGGCGCATAACGGTTGAGCAGGATCAGCTTGACGCTGTCCGCGTCACCGGCGGCTACAATCCCTTCGATTTCGGCTACGTGCTGCCTCCGAGCAAGTCGTTGGAGACGCCGGTCTTTTACGGGGGCTACGCCGCCAATGGCCTGGGTGAAGCTTCGCGCCTGCTCCACCACTTTGAGATCGCACACCTTCTGCCACATCGCAATGGAGAGGGCGAGGACGCAGCGCCAAGACTCCGGCCAGTCATATACAACTCGTGGGAGGCCACGGAATTCAACGTCACCGAGGCAGGGCAGATCGAGTTGGCTGAGAAGGCCGCCGCGTTGGGTGTCGACCGTTTTGTGATGGACGACGGCTGGTTTGGGGAACGCAAAGATGACCACGCCGGCCTCGGCGACTGGTACGTGAGTCCGCAGAAGTTTCCCCACGGCCTGAAGCCTGTCATCGACAAGGTGCACTCGCTGGGCATGGACTTTGGTCTTTGGGTCGAACCGGAAATGGTAGACCCCGACTCCGACCTCTATCGCAAGCATCCAGACTGGGTGCTCAACTTTCCTGGGCGGCCTCGCTCGGAAGAGCGTAACCAACTCGTATTGAATCTGGCGCGGCCAGATGTGCGCGCCTTCGTGCTCGAATTCCTTGACAGGCTGCTCACCGAAAACGACATTGCTTTCCTCAAGTGGGATTACAACCGCAACTGGAGCGAACCGGGATGGGATCAGTTGCCGCCCGCCGAGCAGAAGAAGGTCTACGTGGACTTTACGCGTAATCTTTACGGCATCCTCGCGGAGCTCAAGCATCGGCACCCGAAGGTCGAGTTTGAGTCGTGTTCAGGCGGCGGGGGCCGCGTTGATCTCGGAATCCTGAAATACGTCGACGAAGTCTGGCCTTCGGACAACACCGATCCGTTCGACCGGCTGACTCAGCAGGACGGCTTTACCTATGCCTACACACCGCAGATCATGATGGCCTGGGTCACGGACTCGCCACATTGGCTCAATAACCGCAGTACTTCGCTGCAGTACCGAATGCTGAGTTCGATGCAGGGCTCGCTGGGCATAGGCGCAAATATTGACAAATGGAGCGGCGAAGAGATGGCCGAAGCCAGACGACTCATCTCCGCCTATCACCAGGTCCAGGCTACGATTGTTCAGGGCGACCTCTATAGGCTCATCTCTCCGCGCGATGGCAGTGAATTCTCGGCGACGCAAACCGTGAACCGCCAAAAGAGCCGGTCGGTGGTCTTTGCCTTCATTCACTCAACCCAGGAGGGCCGCATTTTCCCGCGGCTGAAATTGAAAGGTCTCGACCCGGCGGCCGAGTACGCGCTGACGCCCGTAGCGGGCAAGGCAAAGGCTGACACGCCGAGCAATGCCAGCGGCGCATGGTGGATGAATCACGGTCTCGAAATGAGCGACGACTTTCGCGGAGATTTTCAGGCAGCCGCGTTCCGGCTGGACCGGAATTGATCGCTGAATCCGGACGTCGTGCCAATGAAACGATTCGTCCGGCTCGCAGTTTGCGGATCGCTCTTGCTTTGGCGGGCTCGCTAAGGACGAGGCTAAGGTCAAGTGGAAAGCGACCTGTGCTCGAATGAGAGAAACATCCGGCGCAATGGCGAGAGGACTCTGTTTGCCCCCGCCCAATGCATTTCTCTTTCAGAAATGCATTGGGCGGGGGCCTCAAGCGGCGGTTCACTAAAAGAAACGCAGTCCTGCCCTCGGCCCCAGGGGTTATACGGGAATGAGAAATGCCGTAGCTCTCCGTGGGTGGCGCGATGTGATGCTATCTCGCATCCTCAACGCAACGGAACCCAATCGCCCCGGACCGGTCGAGGCTCGGTGCCATCAGCAGATATTTACCATGCTCGCTCAGTAAGTACGCCTGCGGGAAGTACCATCGCGCTCCCTGCGGTTGGTAGTGGCTGCCTCCTCGCAGAATTGCGGCCCGCGTGTGGGTGTCAACATACTCGTCCGTCCATTGCCACACATTGCCCACCAGGTCCATTACGCCGAATGGGCTGGCGCCATTCGGATGCGCATCCACATCGCTTGCGGGAAGCATTCGACGGCCCGTATCCGGAATGGGCGCTGGGGCGGACTGGGCGTCGCTGCCTGAGCCGCACGCTGCACCGCCCGGAGCTTGGGTGACGGCAGGCCGATCGCAGTTTCCCCACGGATACTTTCTCTGGTCAGTGCCCTGCGCGGCATACTGCCATTCCCACTCATGCGGCAGGCGCTTGCCGGCCCACTTTGCATAAGCGCGGGCGTCTTCAAGAGATACCCAAGTTACCGGTTTCTTCGCCCAGCCGTCGGGAAAAGTTCCGTCCTTCCAATCCCGCAGGAAATTATGCGCGTCCACGGGCTGGTAGTGCGTAGCATCGAGAAATTTCTTGAAGTCCTCGTTGGTCACGTTGTAGCGGTCGATCCAGAATGCTTTGATATGTAGAAAGTGATCGTGGTACCGCCGCGGAGATGGTTCCCAGGGATATTGCACGTCCACTCCTTCATCATCCATACCTTCAATCTCAATACCGTTCACTCGGAAATCAAAGTCGCCCGCTGGAATGCGAACCATCCCCTCCGGAGTGGTTGAAGCGGGCGCAGTTGCAGGAATCTCAACCACGGATTGAGGCAGCATCTTCCACTCGGCCGAGAAACTGGCCAAGGGCTTTGCGGCGAGTGTCTTCATGGTTGCCATCAGAGTATTGTCCCTGGGCTCAAGGCTTCCTGTTTTGAGGATGGCCCCATACCCGTTGGCCTCGATCTCGAATGAAAGCGCAGCTTCGTTCCCTTCGACTTTGGGGATAAGCTCGATCCCATGCCAGAGATCGAAATACCGCACGCCCTCTTCAGCCGGAACGCGCAGCTGTGTTCCCGCGACCGGATAAGAATTGCGATTGACGATGGTCCAGAGTGTTCTTCCGTCGCCCGGCCATTTGCTTGCAAAGACCCCGAAGTTAACGGTCTGCACGTGCGGCTCCCACCCAGGACTCACGAGCAGATCACGGTAAGCGCGCTCGATCGTTGCCACACGGCGCAATGCTTCTGCGTCGCGTGGCGTAAGCTGATTCCAAATGCCCCAGATGTTCTCCCAGCTTTCAAAGCCGACGCCGTTAAAGAAGGCGAACTGGAGGTCATCGAGGTGATTGTGTGCCCAACGGTTGCAGATGTTTACCATGTGACGGGTCTCTAACCACTTGTACCGACTGATTGTGGGAATGAAACCGTAATTCCAGTACCCCCAGGTCATATTGTTGTAGTTCACCATCTCGTCGGAATCGAGCCCATTTTCGGGCTCAAGTGCAAGCGGATGGCCCAGCGCATCGGAGGCGGTACGAAAGGTGCGCGGCATTCCGCCAAGGGTATCGCCGTTCACGCCGTCGGCGCCTACCGCTGCCAGTTCTCTGGCCAAAGCGTTCCATTCGGGCGTCGCTTCGAGTCGAGTTCCCTGATCCCACACCATAACTGGGAACAGCACCTTGACGCCGGCACGATGAAAGCCGTCAACCATGCGACGAACGCCCTCCGTGCCCCCGGGAAGATCGCGAAACATGTCGAATTGATTGCGGTCGTCAATGCCGATGTTGGGATAGGTATGCCAGATCAGAACGCTGTCGATGCCGCCGTAACGCGCCTTCAGATCGTCGAGATACTTGTCGACGGTGTATGAATGCGAATCAGGATCGTAGAAAAATCGATCATGCACCATCATCTGCGGCTGAATGAAACTCGATTGCGTCCACTTCAGTTCGGGCCGGTCGTACTCGCTCGGATCGAATCCGATTCTTACTTTCCGCTCATCGCGCCAATACTTGACATCGCTGAGCCACCGTGTGTACTCCTCTGGAGCGCAGGTGCGCGCCTTACCTGAGTACCATTCCGGAATCGCCTGGCACTGCGGTCCGGGTATCTGTTGTCCTTGAGGATTCACGGCAAATTCCTGCGACAAGGCAACTCGGCAAACCGGGAACGCGAACCAGAACAAGAAATACAGAATCAGACGCCGCATAGAGGCTCCTTTAAGCAGATGCAGGCAACTTTAAATGCTTTCAAATAGGACGTCAAGGCTGAATGAACTCGGGACTTTGCTGATTGTCTTAGCACTCGCCGTTACTAGAAAAGTGAAGCATCATGGTGGGTGGAGCCGGCCTTCGGAAGTGATCGGCTCGGCCGATTCTCTATGCAGGTCCTCAGAGGGGGCCGATTTCCGGCGACATCATCCTTTCCTCTTTTGATATTGGAGCCGTCCCGGCAGACAAATCTCGTTACTTCACGCGAATGTACTGTTTATTCTGAATCGCCTCACGTTTCGCGCGTAGCGGCGCCGCCCGGCTGTGGATGACGCCTTCCAAAGTGGCGATGACCGAAGTCTGAGCTGAGACAGCCAGGCTCTAAAAGTCAACGGCTCGTGAAGCGAAAACTCCAAATAATGGTGAGGCGGGACAGGACGATTCTTTCGTCTTGACAACTTGTTTTTCCAGGACTATCGTTGCCAAGAAGAATTGAAAGCTTTCATCGCATCGGAGTTTACTGATTTCTAACAACATCCACGAGATCAAGGTAATTGCTCTGTCGTAGTGTGGGAGATATTGTAAGTGTTCCAGCCAGAGTCGTATGCAGTCGCGCTCGCTTTCATGATTTTGAGCATGCTGTGCTGGGGCTCCTGGGCAAACGCCATCAAGCTTTGTCCTGGGTTTCGACTTCAACTCTTCTATTGGGACTATGCCGGAGGGCTCCTTCTGGGCTCCCTGGTTTGGGGATTCACGCTGGGCAGCTTGAGCGGAAGCGGGCGGCCGCTATTGAAAGACTTATTGCATGCAGATCCGAGGCACATCCTGCTTGCTTTCGCTGGCGGGGTCATCTTCAACGCAGGCAATCTGCTGCTATTGGCGGCCATCGACTTCGCGGGCTTGGCGGTGGCATTCCCTGTCGGCGTTGGGCTGGCCTTAGCGCTCGGCGCGGTCAGCAGCTACGTTGTCACTCCGCAGGGGAACCCATGGATGTTATTTGGCGGCGTCGCTCTGGTGCTGAGCGCCATCTTTTTTGACGCCGCGGCTTATCGTTTGCGGGAAAGAGTCAGACGGGCCGCGAGCATGCGGGGGGTAGTTCTTAGCCTCTGCGCGGGCATATTGTTGGGAACGTCTTACCCATTCGTGGCCAAATCGATGGTCGGCGACCACGCACCGGGGCCATACGCGATCTCTGTGATAGTCGCCTTCGGTGTGATTGCGTGTTCATTACCTCTGAATTATCTGCTCATGCGCCGGCCGCTTGACGGTGGCGCGCCGGTTTCGATCTCAGGGTATTTCATTGCGCCCTACAAATGGCATCTGTGGGGAATTCTCGGCGGGGCTATCTGGTGTAGCGGAGCGGTGTTGAACTTTGTGGCCGCTCGCGCTCAAATCGTAGGCCCTGCGGTTTCATACTCGATCGGTCAGGGTGCCATCATGATCTCAGCCGGTTGGGGAGTGTTTTTCTGGCGTGAGTTTGCGCAGGCGCCCGTCCGATCGAGAAGATTTCTGGTTTTGATGTTTCTGCTTTTCGTTGCCGGGCTGTGCTCGATCGCTCTTTCGCCTGTCGTGTAATCGTAATTGGGTCAGGAATCGGAGTTTGTATTTGAACGATTGCCATCGGCGATCACGCGAGTATTCAGAATCCTCCGCAGTGGACGAGGAAAACATCTGCGGCGGGATCCTGGTGGTTCAGACAATATATTCCTCGGAAGTCAGGAGATTCCATTATGCGTTCAGCCCTATTGATGCTGTTTCTTTGCGCCGGATTGGCCGTGGCGCAGATACCAACCCCGCGTCAGGTAGTTCTGCAAGCTGAACATGCGAGGCCGACGGATCCGTGGCCCCGGGGACGCGGCCACGTTATCCTCGCTGTCCCGGGCAGCCTCGAGGCGCAAAAGTCATATCACGAACCCGGCGGCAGCTTCAGTCCGGAATTCCGTAGCTTTGGGGTTTCGATGTGGATAACGGACACCCATGGCGCCATCCTCAAAACAAGCGACAGTATCCCTCTGTCAGAGATCCGTCAGCGCTTTGTATGGCACCAGGGCATTGTGACTCCTTCGATTCAGACGGAGACTGGTGAGTATGCGGCGAATTGGTCTCTCGGCCCCGCCGTAGGTGCTTCCCAGCTTCTGTTAAGGCCCAGGCTGTCAAGCGGTGACAAACTTATGCTGGCAATCCGCAGTGTCGGCCCGGCAGGGGCGGCCATCGAATCGCTGGTGTGGTCTGGCGGCGAGCTTCTTGTAAACGGTCGATTCAAATTGCTGTTCACACCGTCTCCTGTATCGGCTTACG
>Ga0335072_10001347_pt1 | contig 40091 bp, 31 predicted proteins | sample Lox_Sample_21_FD_206725 | JGI IMG/M metagenome (GOLD analysis project Ga0335072, IMG submission 206725) | Soil microbial communities from Loxahatchee National Wildlife Refuge, Florida, United States - Lox_Sample_2.1 | ecosystem: Environmental > Terrestrial > Soil > Wetlands | place: USA... | reverse complement strand
CCTGTCCGCTTAAAGACCTTTCAACTGTAGTCGTAGCCATGAATGCCTCGGAAAACCGCCACGATTCTTCACCGATGCTCACGGATAAAACCAGAGAAACCCGTGAGGATCTGTGTGAATCCGTGGCTGTGATTATCAGAACTTTCTGCTGTGCTCTTTGGCCCAGCGTTCGACGACAACTTTCTTGTCCGTGTAAAACTCGATCGCATCGCGGCCCTGGCCATGGAGATCGCCGAAGAAACTGTTCTTCCATCCGCTGAATGGAAAATACGCCATGGGAGCGGCCACTCCAATGTTAATCCCGATGTTGCCCGCCGGGGCCTCGTAACGGAAGCGTCGCGCCGCCGATCCGCTAGACGTGAACAACGACGCCTGGTTGCCGTACGCGCTGTGCTCCAGAAAATTCAGAGCCTGATCGAGATTGTCGGCATGAATGAGGCTGAGCACCGGGCCGAAAATTTCCGTATCGACGAGTTCGCTCGTCGCGGGCACGCCATCAAGGATTGTCGGCTTCACGAAATTTCCTGATTCGTGTTTCACGATTTTCGCGTTCCGCCCATCGAGCAGAACCTTAGCTCCCTGCTTTTCTCCAACCCCGATCAGCGACTCGATGCGCTGCTTGCTCTGGGGCGTGATCACTGGTCCCATTTGCACGCCGTCTTCAAGACCGTTGCCGACTTTTAGTTTTGAAGCCGCGTCAGCGATCGAATCGCGAAATGTTTTCTGCGCTTCACCGACTGTTACCGCAACCGAAACGGCCAGACAGCGTTGGCCGGCGCATCCGAATGCGCTATCGCTGATGATCTGCGTCGCCATAGGCATATCGGCATCCGGAAGAACGATGACATGATTTTTCGCTCCGCCCTGGCATTGGCAGCGTTTCCCTTTCTCGGCGGAACGGGCATAGATGTAGCGGGCAACGGGAGTAGAGCCGACGAAGCTGATGGCGCGCACTTTCGGATGATCGATCAGCCCATCGACCGCGGCTTTTCCCCCGTTCACTAGATTGACGACGCCCTTGGGCAGACCGATTTTTCCCAGCAGTTCGTAGATGTAGCGCATGGTCAGCGGCACGCGCTCGCTCGGCTTAAGGATGAACGTGTTTCCCGTCGCGATGGAATACGGCAGATACCAGAACGCAATCATGCCAGGAAAATTGAAGGGGACGATCGCCGCGACGACACCGAGCGGCTGCCGGATCATCATCTCGTCGATGCCGCGCGCAACATCTTCGAGGTTGTAGCCCTGCATCATCATGGGAATGCCGCAGGCGACCTCGACGTTCTCGATGGCGCGGCGCATCTCGGCTTTGGCTTCTGTGAAAGTCTTGCCGTTCTCCGTCGTGATGATGCGTGCGATTTCGTCAATGTGCTCTTCGAGCAGCATCTTGAGCTTGAACAACGGCTGGATGCGGTCTTCGGGAGGAGTACGGCGCCATTCGGGAAACGCAGCCGCCGCGGCTTCGACAGCGGCGTTGACGTCGGCCGCGTCGCCGAGCGGGACGCTGGCCAGCACTTCGCCGGTTGCCGGATTGACGACTTCACGCCATTCCCCGGCTTGAGAATCGGTCCATTGGCCGTTGACGTAGTTCGTCAGCTTTACAAGAGGAGGTGCTGCAACACTGGTCATGTTCGAAATGCCTTTCGCGTTCGCGAAGAATCCTGGATCCTGGCGTTGACAACTTCGTGAAGACCCCGGCGATGGCATCCATGATATATGCAAGCGTGGGATCCTTCGACTGCGGTTGCCGTTTCGCTCGGCGCGAAAGGCAACATCGCTGTTTGATGGCCAGCCTGTCACACCAGTTGCGGCACAATGTCTTTCCGCTCGCAAACTGCGGAGATGCCCGCTTCCAACACACCAAGCGCTTCATCCATTTGCTCGTTTGTGATCACCAGCGGCACGAGCACGCGAATCACATTTCCGTAGGAACCAGCCGTGATCGTAATCAGGCCGTGCTCGTAGCAATATTGCGTGATTTTCTTCGTCACTTCGGATGCCGGCGCTTTCGTTCCCTGTGATTGCACCAACTCGACTGCCTGCATGCCACCCAGTCCCCGAACATCACCGATGACCGGCCAGCGCCGCTGCCATTCCCGCGCGCGTCGCTGGAAGCGATCTCCAAGTTCGTTGGCGCGAGCGAGCAAATTCTCGCGCTGAAACAGATCGATCACGGCCAAAGCTGCCGCACAGGAAAGCGGATTGCCCGCGAACGTGCCGCCCAGACCGCCGGGTCCGGGTGCGTCCATGATCTCGGCGCGGCCGGTGACCGCAGCCAGCGGTAAGCCGCCGCCGAGCGATTTCGCCGTCACGATCAAGTCGGGCTCGATGCCATAACGCTCGCAGGCGAACAACGCGCCAGTGCGTCCGAAACCTGATTGCACTTCGTCAGCAATAAAGAGGATGCCATGCTTATGGCAGAGATCGACGAGAGCTTTGAAATAATCCGGCGGAGGAACGATGAAGCCTCCTTCGCCCAGAACCGGTTCGGCAATCACTGCCGCGACTTCCTCATTCGCGACTACACGCTTGAAAGTATCTTCCAGATGGCGCACACAGTAGAGATCGCACGACGGATACTTCAGCGAATACGAGCAGCGATAGCAGTACGCGAACGGAACTCGGTAGACCTCGCTTGGGAAGGGTGCGAATCCGGCTTTATAAGGATGCGTTTTGCTGGTAAGCGCCAGCGTCATCATCGTTCGGCCGTGGAACGCATCTTCGAATGCAATGATGGCTGGACGCTTCGTGTAAGCGCGGGCGATCTTGACCGCGTTCTCGACAGCTTCGGCACCGCTATTTAAGAAAACCGTCTTCTTCGCGAATTTGCCCGGCGTGATTTCGTTCATCCGCTCGGCGAGCCGGACGTAGCTCTCATACGGCGTAACTTGGACGCAGGTATGCAGAAAGTGATCGAGTTGGTCTCTCACCGCGTCGAGAACTTCGTCCCGGCGATGACCGACATTGAGGCAGCCGATGCCGCCGGCAAAGTCGAGGTAGCGGTTGCCGTCGACATCTTCCAACCAGGCGTCCTTGGCCTTGGCGACATAAATCGGCGTGCCGTGAGAAAGCCCGCGCGGCACGGCTTTCCCGCGGCGCTCGTGGAGAGCCTTGGATTTCGGACCCGGAATCGGTGTGCGGAGTTGGATCGTCGACATCGTCATCTCGTCGTTGCGTTAGTCTCTTTCACCCCTCCGGGGCTAGGTCGTTCCGAATGTTCAATTACCCACAGCTTGCGCTGTGGGCTGCGTTCTTGCGCCGCTTCGCGGCTGCTTTTACCGGCAACTGGCAACCGGATACTGGCTACTGTCTCTCGGTACTCAGGACTCGCAACTCAGGACTCACTCAGTACCAGCCGATCGGCGCTTCATTCAAATTGATGTGCACCTGCTTGGTCTCGAGATATTCCTCGATGCCCCACGGCCCCAGTTCGCGGCCGAAGCCGGATTGTTTGAATCCGCCCCAGGGCGCTTCGACGTAAGTCGGTTGCATGTGATTGACCCAGACGATTCCGGCGCGTAAGGCTTTGACCGCGCGCATCGCCTTGAAGATGTCGCGCGTCCAGACCGCGGCCGCCAATCCATACGGAGAATCGTTGGCGATTTTCAGCGCATCCTTTTCATCCTCGAACGGAATCACCGCGGCCACAGGCCCGAAAATTTCTTCACGCGCAATGCGAGCGCTGTTGGCGACATCGTAGAAAATAGTGGGCTGAACGTAGTACCCCTTAGCAATCTTCTCTGGCCGTCCGCCACCGGACGCCAACTTGGCTTCGTTCTTGCCGATCGCGAGATATTCGTTCACGCGATCATATTGTTCTTTGCTGACCAGCGGCCCCATCTTGGTCTCACGTTCGAGCGGCGGGCCGAGCGTGATCTTCTTGGCTTTCTCGGTCATCGCTTCGACGAAATTCCTGTAGATCGATCTCTGCACCAGGATGCGGCTGCCCGCTGAGCAGACTTCGCCTTGGTTGATGAATACGCCAAACAATGCGCCATCAATGGCAGCCTCGAAATCCGCATCGGCAAAGAAAATGTTTGGAGACTTGCCGCCGAGTTCGAGGGTGACCCGCTTCACCGTATCGGCAGCTTGCTTGACGATAATTTTGCCCACTGCCGCGCTTCCGGTGAACGCAATCTTATTCACATCCGGATGCTGAACGATCGGCGCGCCACAGGTTTCGCCGAAGCCCGTCACGATGTTGACCACTCCCGATGGCAATCCACAGTCGGAGAAATATTTCGCGAACTCGAGTGCGGTGAGCGGAGTTTGCTCCGCCGGCTTCAGAACGCAAGTACATCCGGCGGCAATCGATGGCGCAAGCTTCCATGCCGCCATCAGCAATGGATAGTTCCACGGAATGATTTGCCCGGCAACGCCGACCGGTTCCTTCAATGAAAGTGACAAAGCGTTGTCGGGTACCGGATTGACTGATCCGGTAATTTTGGTCGCGAGTCCACCGTAGTATTCGAAACAAGTCGCGACGTCGGTGACGTCGAATTCGGCTTCCACAATCGGCTTGCCGGTGTTGCGGCATTCCAGTTCAGCGAGCGCGGGAAGGTTCTGGCGAACTTTCTCGGCGAGGCGGAAGAGAACGCGTCCGCGCTCCTGCGCTGTGGTGCTGGCCCACAGGCCTTCTTCAAAGGCCGCTTTGGCCGCGGCAACGGCGCGGTTGACATCTTCGGCGCTGCCGTCGGGAACCTGCGCGATCACTTCTTCGGTGGACGGATCGTAGACGGGGAACGTCTTGCCGGATTGGCTGGCGACCCATTCGCCATTGATGAACATCTGATACGTTTTGACTTCGGTTTGAACTCCGCTGGGCATCGTGGCCCTCCCTGCTTCTGTCGTCTCTACGGGACCCGGCTCGTTCCGTGTGCCAACCCAGGACTCACGCCCTGGGCTAGAATATGCCGCCGTTGCGCTAGCCTGCGGCCGTAAACAAAAAAGAAGAACGCGGCCAGGCCGATGAAAAATGCTGTCATGCCCACCATCCACACTTCATACCAAAACAGAGACGTGATCTGCTGTGCGGGGAAAAACACTAGCGCGATGCCGAGAATGGTCGTCAGCAAGCCGCTGATTCCGGCCACGAGCATCGCGCCCCGGCCATACTGGCCCTGAGGAGTCGTCTCAGTCACCGCAAATCTCACCAGCGCGCCAAACATATACAAGAATGGAACGAGCTGCAGCACGACCGCAAGCGAGAGTAGCTTTTGAAACGTCTCCTGCACGCCCGCGCCGGCGAAATTCAAGATCACCAGAACTGCGGATACGATTCCCTGCACGATTAACGCCGCATACGGCGTCGCATAGCGTGGATGTATCTTCCCAAGCCAGGACGGCATATAGGAATCGAGTCCCGCGACAAAGGGAATGCGCGCCGAGCCGCCCATCCACGCCGAGCCGATCCCGGCAACCGACACGCTGAGTAGAAGCGCGAAGGGAATCGCAATCCAGTTCAGCCCGACTTGCGAGGCCATATGCGTGAGAGCCTGAACAATCCCCTGCAACACATTTACATCTTTTCCGATCGCGATGAGCAACGTCAGCGTCACGCCAACGTAAAGAGCGCCTGAGAGAACGCCTCCCAGAGCCACCGCACCAGGTAGCGTGCGCTGCGGGTCCTTGATTTCATCGCCCATCACAGACGCGAGCTCGAGCCCAACCAGACCGAAACAAATCACTCCAAAGGAATTCAAAACAAACTTCGGATTGGCGGGGATTTTGAAATCCGCAGCCGTCATCGTTGTACCGAATCGCGAATAAATCACAATCCCAAGCCCGATCAACAGACCCGCCGCAAGGAACGTGCCGATTGCCCCCAGATTGTTGATCCACTTCCCGACGCCGAGGCCCCAGATGTTGAACAGCGTCAGCAGAGCCAAAAGCGCGAGAGATGCAACCGAAGCGAATAGCTTGTTGTCAGCCAGCCCATGATGAGACGGTCCGAGCACGTAGACCGATATGCCAACAAAATACAGCATGACCGTCGGGATATAGAGCATGTTGTTGGTCCAGTAGCACCAACCGGAGAGAAATCCGTGAAAGTCGCCGAAGACTTCTTTGGCCCAGAGATAAACTCCGCCCTCGCCGGGATAGCGGTGCGCGAGTTCGATGACTGCAATGCCCTGGGGCCAAAAGAAAAGTAGAAGTGAAATGATCCAGAGCCAGATCGTGACGCCGCCATTGGCGGCGATCGAAGGTACGACATTGAGGTTGAAAACTGCGACGACAAACAACAGCACCAGATCGCGGCGCCCGAGTGCGCGGATCAGGTGGGGCTGAGCATCGGATTGTGGAGTGGTGGACAAGATCAATATAGGGATCAGGGGCCAGAGATCAGGGATTAGTAAAACCGTGGCCACCCTGGACGACTGGCCCCCGACCTCTAGCCGCTGACCCCCTGCTTACTAATGCGCGACTTCCGCCGGCACACCGGCGCCGCGCTCCTGCTGCGCTTTGGCCAGTGATTCGGCAATGTCGTCGAACGCGGCCAGATGTTTATCGATATCGGCTTCCGTGTGTTGGACCGAGATCGTCCACTGCTCATCCCACCAATAGGGCTGAGCCATAACGCCGCGGTTCACCATACCGAACCAGTAATGCCGCCATAGATCGACATCAATCGTCGTCCAGTCGCGGTAGTTGAGGATTTCTTTCGGATACAGCATCAACGCGGCGTTGGCGCCGGCGTGCGCGACATAAGCCTGCAAGCCGACTTTCGCGATAGTCTTGCGATAGCCGTCAGCGAGCTTCTTGCTGAGTTTGTCCACATGCGCATAATTCTCGCGCGTGAGCACATGGCGGAAGGTCGCCAGGCCTGCCGCCATCGATACCGGATTTGTGTTGTACGTTCCGCCATGGAAGACCTTGTGTTGCGAGATGAGGTCCATCACGGATCTATGCGTGCCGAATGCCGCGAGCGGCAGGCCGCCGCCAATCGACTTGGCCAGGCAGATCATGTCCGGGGTCACGCCGAAGTATTCGCTGGCCCCACTCCATCCCAGTTTCGCGCCGGTTTTCACTTCGTCGAAAATGAGCAGCGCGCCATTCTTATCGCAGATCTCGCGCAGACCTTCGAGGAACCCGCGTTGCGGGAAGCAGAGGCCGACGTTCATCAGAATCGGTTCAAGAATGATCGCGGCAACTTCCCCGGGATTCTCCTTGAAACGGCGCTCGACTGTATTCAGATCGTTGAACGTGGCAATCAAAACGTTGGCAATGGCAGATTTCGGGACGCCGAGCCCGCCAGAAACTGCAGTTGGATTATGGACGTCGCCGAAATCCGGGGCATGCGGCTTTACGCTGACCAGCGCGCTGTCGTGCAGCCCGTGATACGCGCCTTCAAATTTCACGATCTTGTCGCGCCCAGTCGCCGCGCGGGCCAGACGAACCGCGTGCATCGTGGCTTCGGTGCCGCTGTTGCTAAAGCGGCACATCTCGACCGGAAAACGGTTGCAGATCTCTTCCGCTAGTTCCCATTCCATGTCGTGCGGCATCCCGAACATGGTTCCGGTGGAAAGCCGTTTCTCGACTGCCTTCATCACTGCAGGATGGCAGTGTCCGGCCATGAGCGCGCCGAAACATAGATTGTGGTCGATATATTCGTTGCCATCAAGGTCGCGAAACTTACTGCCGCTGGCTTCTTTCACAAAAATCGGCCAAGGATCGTAGGCGCGGTAATTGCTGGCCACGCCGAGAGGAATGCGTTTGAGATTTTTCTTGTGGGCTTCGGCGGACTTTGGAGTCCGCCGCTCGAACGTGGAGATTTCTTTCTGCAGGTCGGGGTACATCGAATTGCTCCAAGAGACTCAAGCCCGCAGGATTGGCAGGCTATTAGATTACCGGGGAGCGGAAGCTCCCCGGGTTGAAACCCTCTATTTTACTCAGTTTCCTAGAAGTAAAACTTCAAGGCAAACTGCACCAGGCGCGGATCTTGTGCTTCGGTGATCTTTCCAAACTCCGTCGGACCATCGCTGAAGTTTCCGTCCGGATTGTAGAAATTCGTGTGATTGAAGATGTTGAACAGCTCCGCACGGAACTGGAAATACTTGTCTTCCGTCAATGAAATCTTCTTATGAACAGCGAAGTCGAAATCATTGAGCCCCGGCCCGCAGCAGATCGAGCGCTGCGTCCCGTTGTTGAACTGTCCAGGCGGCGGATCCGCAAAATCGTTGGGATTAAACCAGAAGCCGCCACTGGTTTTCGGATTCTGCTTCTGAAAGGGCTGGACAAGGCTTGGAGCTTCGGTACCGAGAAAGAATTGGCTGGCGATCAGTTCGGTGTCATCTTCGGTATTTAGCCGAATGGGAAATCCACTCTGGAACTGCGTAATGCCGGAAACCGCCCAGTCTCCAATCAGTTTGCCCAGAACCCCATCGTGCTTGCGTACAGGGATCTCCCAGTCATAACTAACCACAAACCGCTGGGCGGAGTTGAACAGCGAAAGAGCGCGGCTGGCGCGGTAATTGAATGGATCCAGTGTCTCTTCAAAGGTAGACCCGTCGTCAATGGATTTGCTGAAGGTATACGCGGCCTGGAATTGCAGTCCATGGGAAAAACGCTTTTCGAGCATGGCTTCGAGCGCGTTGTAATTGGAATTTGCGATCGTGTCTTCAGCGAAGATGCTGGAGAAGATCGGAATACCATCCAGCGGACAACCGGTGTTCTCGGTGAAGGCTGGCAACGAGGAATTGCAATTGGGCGAAGAATACGGCCGTAATCCCACGAGATTAATCGTTTGTCCCGTGCCCGCAAGGATGCTGCCATTCGGCATGTGGAATTGAAAACCGTTGGGAATCGTCACGCTCCACTGCGAATCTTCTACGGTTGGGCCGCACGCCGTCTGAGTGCCATACGATGTGACGTTCGCAGGATTCGCATTTGCGATATTCATGATGTCCAGGCACGTCTGCGGATCGGAGGGGTTGATGTCATGCGATGCCAGCAGCCGATGGCCCTGTGATCCGACATATCCGACCTGCAGCATCAGGTCTTTCGCGAATTGATGCTGGATGGTGAGGTTGTACTGGGCCGTGTACTGCGTGCGCAGATGAGGTTGAAACTCGCCATATAGAAGCAGTGGACGAAATAACGAATAGTCGACTGGCTGCCCCTTCGTGGGCGTCAGAATCCCATCGAAAGGATTCGGAGCAATGGATCCGCCCGCCTGATAGACAAACGGCGTATTGAAGAACGTATCGTAGATGTAGGAACTCCCCCCAAAGGGCGGTTCGGCTCCGAACTGCGCCATCACCAGTTCTTCGATTGGGTTATAGAAAAGTCCCCAGCCCGCGCGAATGCTGGTTTTGCCCGAATTACCCGGACTCCACGCCAGTCCAATGCGCGGCGCGAAAGCCTTGTAGTAGGTGCTGGTCATACCCGCCGGAATGCCCTTGTCCCCGGGCACTACCAGCCCGGTGGGCGTCACTCCCACAGCATTGCAATCCGAACTGGTCACGTCGAAATAGCTTTCGCTGAGTGTCGACAAACCGCACGGATAAACGGTGGAGTTCTGCCCGGGCCGGAAGGTTTCTACGTGCCCGGCGATATCGGTTGGCGGAGTATCCAATTCCCAACGCAACCCGTAGTTCAAAGTAACATTCGGCTTGATCTTCCAGCTATCCTCAGCAAACGGATAGACCGAGGTTCCGCGAACGTCCTCTCTCTGTCCCGAGCCTTGTCCGTAGGTATCGGCCAAGCCGAGAAGAAATTCCGCATAGTTGTCGCCGTCGCCGGGAATAATCGAGTTTGGGCCGGAGTTGTCAAAGCCATATGAGCCGTTGATGTCATAGTAGTAATACTGGTCAAAACGCTGGCGGCGAATATCGACGCCGAACTTAAACGTGTGCGTCCCTTTGACCCAGGTTAAATTGTCGGACCACTGAAAGCTGTTCCCCACCTGTGGGAGGATGCCTTCGGAATTGTTGCCCAGAATCGCGCCACCGCCGATGGAGATGAATGGAACGCCGGTCAGAGTGGTCGGAAGGCCCGGAGTAATGCCGGCCTTCCCGGCGGGAATGCCGGAACTTGAAATCAACGTGTTGATCGCGCTCGAATCAGACGTGCCCGTGAAACAGTACGGCGCTGCCGCGGCCGAAGTACACGAAGACGTCACCGCACCAGTGGCTTCGGGCTTCAGGAAACCGAGCTGGCCTTCGCGCATGTAGGTGAAATGCGCTTCATTCACAATGGAGTTCGTGATTGTCCAGTTGTGTGTGAGGTTCCACTGCTGGAAACGGTTGTTATTGAAATTGCCGAATCCCGGGACGTTGGCACCCGCCTGTTCAAACTGATTAAAAGGTTCAAGCTGGCGGAGGTCGTTGAAATAGTAGTAGGCGGTGAACTGTTGCTTATCATTAATCCTGTGATCGAACCGGACGGTAAACTGGTCTTCGTTATCCGTGCTGACGGGAATGGTCACACTCGCAGTGGGAATGTAGCCCAACAAGTTCGCAGCAACGGGGTCCTGGCAGGCAGAAGGAATGACGCCGTTGGGAAACACGGTCGACCAGTCGATCAAGCCGGTGTTCGGGTCCGTGGGCAAATTCGCAATGCCGCCAGCCGGGAGGCCCAGAGCCGCATCGCAGCCTGCACGGCCATCCAGAGCGTTTGCAACGAAAGAGTTGCTGATCCCTCCTCCACCAGCGAAACCCCCCACGCCTGAAAAGTCTCCCGACCGTTCCGCCGCTGTCGGCACGTTGACCTGCTGGCCGGTGATGCCTTCGCGAACTCTGCGGCCTTCATAAGAAACGAAATAGAACGTGCGATCCTTGAGAATTGGGCCTCCCAGTGTTCCACCGTACTGATTCTGATTCCACTGCGGACGTCCCGCGAGATCGAAATAATTCTTCGCATCAAGAACCGTATTGCGGAAGTATTCGTAGATGTCCCCGTGTACGCTGTTTGTTCCGGACTTCGTGATGACGTTCACCACCGAACCGGAGTTGCGTCCGTATTCGGCGTCGAAGGTGTTGGTCAGGACGCGGAATTCTTCCACGCTATCGGGGGTGGGCTGAACGGTCGGCAAATTAACGAACTGATCATTCGCGTCGCCACCATTGACGCTGAAGTTATTGGCGCGAGTCCGTCCTCCATTCACTGAAACCGATCCCGTATCCTGCGAACCGTAGAACAAACTGCCGTTGCCGTTTCCCAGCTGCGCTTGCACGCCCGGTTGCAGTTGCAGGAACTGATAGGTGTCGCGCGAGTTCAGCGGGAGTTCGTTGACCGAGCGGTCATTGATCACGGCTCCGAGTTGAGTGCTGGTCGTGTCAACTTGTGGCGCCTCCGAGGTGACGTCGACCACTTCCTGCGTCCCGCCGATCTGCATCACGGAGTTCAAACTGACAACCTGGTTCACGTCAACCGTGATGTTCTTTTGTACGTTCTTCTTGAACCCCGTCAGTTCGAAGCTGGCCTCGTACGTTGCGGGCGCGACATTGACAAACGTGTAGTCACCCGTCTCATTGGTCCGCGCTTCCCGGCTCACACCCGTTGCTTGATTCGTGAGCGTGATCTTCACGCCAGAGAGCACGGCACCGGAGGGATCAGATACGCGGCCAAGAATGCGCCCCGTCGCACCCTGTGCGACCAGCAGGGTGGGCAAAACCAGAAAAACGGCGACAACCGGGCACAGCAGATTCCAGCGGACTCGTGCAAACAGCATGGAACCTCCAATGGGTTCTCGTGAGAGTTGGGAAATGATTCCTTTTTGCCGCCCCTAGAAAGATGAAGCCCCGGGAAATTATGAGTGCCGGGAAATGAACCGCTTGAATCCGCAAACAACCTTGCTATAATCCCGCAAGGTTAGAGAAGTGGGGCGGGGACTGTCAAGAATAAAAAAATGGGGCGCACGGATCGGAAATTCCTATCGGCGTGTCCCGATTCCGCGTGAAGAATGATGAAGTCTGCTAAGGCTGAACCTTACTTGAAAATTGGAGACGTCGCCAGAAGGGTCGGCGTATCTCCGTCAGTGATCCGCTCCTGGGAAAGCCTTGGGCTGACGCGGCCGCTGCGCAGCGAGAGCAAGTATCGCCTGTATACGGCCGAGGATCTAAAGCTGCTCAAGCGAGCGCGCTTCCTGCGAAAGGTGCGCGGGCTGAATGCCGCCGCGATCGTGCAGCTGCTTCGAAGAGAGGGCAAATCGCGCCCCACGCGCGACGGACACGCGGGAGCCATCGGACCGCAGCTGCGCCGGCTGCGGGAACGGCGAAAACTATCTCTGGCCGAGGTCGCCGGGGCCGTAGGCATTTCGGTCGGTTTCCTAAGTGCGCTCGAACGATCGCAGATGAGCGGCTCCGTAGGCACATTGCGCAAGCTGGCCCGCTACTATAAAACCAACATCCTCGACTTCTTTGAAGCAAACGGAACCAACAGCCGCCATGTTCGACCGGCCCAGCGCAAAATCCTGAAAGCTGGGTACGGCGTACAAATGGAGCTGCTGGCCTGGGGCAGTACCGTCATGGAGCCGCACCTGTTTCGGATCAAGCCGGATGCCGGGAGCGGCGAGTCTTACGCGCATGAAGGAGAGGAGTTCATTTATGTTTTGCGCGGCGAGTTGGAGATCGCTCTCGGGAGCGAGCGGTACCGTTTGAAGCCCGGCGACAGTTTCTATTTTGAGAGCGCAACTCCGCACCGGTGGAAAAATCCCGGCCGTCGGGAAACTTTTATTCTGTGGGTAAATACCCCGCCTACGTTCTGAAGACGGGTTCCCCTCACCAGGGCCGCGGATCTGGCGACCGCACTTCGGAGGAAGAATGAATTCGTGGCGACTGCGTCTGTTACTCATTTTGCCGCTCGCGTTGCTGACCGTCTCGTGCTCGAAGAAGTCGCCATCCCTCAATCTGCTGGTGTGGGAGGGCTATGCCGACCCTTCGTTTGTGCACGCCTTCGAAGAGCAGAATCATTGCAGAGTTTCTGCCTCGTACATGGGATCAAGCGACGAACTCGTCGCCAAGCTGCGCGGAGGCAGCGCCGGCAACTACGACGTGATTTCCCCTTCCAGCGATGTCGCGACTTCGATCGCCGCCGCCGGCTTGGCCGCGCCGCTTGATCTCGCAAAGATTCCCAGTTATAGCGAACTCTCGCCACAGCTCACTTCCCTGCCCCTGGTTCGCATCGACGGCAAGACATATGGCGTTCCTTTTATGTGGGGCCCGAACCCGATTATTTACGACACAACCGTGTTCAAACAGCCTCCGGATTCCTGGAGCGTGTTCTGGGATCCGAAATACAAAGGCAAAGTCTCCGTCTGGGACGATCTGTCGACGGTTTACATGGCTGCGCAGGTTCTCGGTTTCGACAAACCAGATCCGTCGCAGCTCTACAACCTGAGTGATGACCAACTCGATGCGGTGAAGAAGAAGCTGCTCGAACTGAAGCCGAACATTCGTAAGATTTGGTCGACTGGCGGGGAACTGACGAACTTGTTCGAGAATCATGAAATCGTCATCGCCATGGGATGGCCCTTAAATACCGCGGATCTGAAGAAGGCGAATTTCCCAGTGGGCGAGACGATTCCGAAAGAAAACACGACGGGCTGGATCGATCACCTGATGATTACGGCCGCAAGTGAGAACAAAGATCTCGCCTACAAATTTCTCGAGTACATGGTGGAAGCGAAAACGCAGAAATTGGTCACCGACAAAACGCACTACGTTCCCGCGAATCCGCAGGCGGCTCAATTCATGAGTGCGGACGAAGTCAAAGCACTGCATCTGGACGACGTTGACAACTATCAGAAGCGTATCTATTTCTGGCAAAATGTGCCGCGCCGGGCGAAGTACAACGAGATCTGGAACGAGGTGAAAGCCGCGCAGTAGTGGTCAGTGTGTTGTCATCCGGGGCGAGCCTATGTTGCGCAGCGAAGGATCTGGGTGATCCGCGAAGCGTAGCGGGGATTTGCGACGCAACAATCGCGCGCTTGGATCGCTTTTCACTTCGGAAACTGACTCGCTAGCAGGAGCTCAGGCCAAGCTGTTCGAGACGCGATAACTCGCTTTTTATGACTTCTTCAACCGTCACGATCCCGTCCGCTGCCGTGAACGACGTCCATTCGCGGCCGACTTTGCTCAGCATTCGCAGTGTCGCCAAGAGCTTCGGACGCAACCGAGTGCTGCGCGATATCTCGCTCGAAATTGCAGCGGGCGAATTTCTCGCAATTCTCGGTGAAAGCGGATCGGGCAAAACCACCCTGCTGCGCATCATCGCGGGATTCGAGACGCCAACTTCAGGTGAGCTTTGCATCGAAGAGCAGCGCATCGATCATCTGCCGCCCTATCGGCGTCCTGTGAACACCGTGTTCCAGAATTACGCATTGTTTCCGCATCTCACTGTCGAAGCAAACGTCGCATACGGATTACGCGTGGCGAAACGGCCAGCTGCGGAGATCGCGAATCGTGTAGCGGAAGCGCTCGCGAAAGTCAAAATGACCGCGCACGCCAAAAAGAAACCTTCGCAGATTAGCGGAGGACAGCAGCAGCGGGTGGCGCTGGCGCGAGCGCTTGTCAACCGTCCGAAACTGCTTTTGCTGGATGAACCTCTTTCTGCGCTCGACGCGAACTTGCGCCGGCAAATGCAGATCGAATTGAAATCTCTGCAGCGCGAAGTCGGCATCACATTCGTGTTCGTCACCCATGATCAGGAAGAAGCCATGGTGATCGCTGATCGCATCGCTCTGCTGCGCTCGGGCGCACTCGAACAGGTCGCAACGCCGCGGGAAATCTACAGCCGCCCTGCAACGTCTTATGTGGCCCAATTCATCGGGCACACCAATCTGTTAAGCGGCGAAGTGCGCGCAGGAATTGCGCGTTGCGCTGAGTTATCGTGGCCAGTTTCACTTCCGGAGGGGCCAGCACAGTTTTCTCTGCGTCCGGAACACGTGCGGGTGGCCGGTCTCGCCGCTGGACCAAATTCGATTCGCGTGCGCGTGCGCGTGATCGATCGTGCTTTTCACGGAGCGTCTGAGTTGATCCGTGCACAATGCGCCCATGGGCTCGTGCTTCTCGCAACGGTCGCGAGCGGAAGCTTACTCGGCAATGAAGTGGAGTTGGAGTTCTCTACCTCCGACGCGCTCTTGGTGCGCGAATCTCCGGAGAAGTCCTGATGTTTTCGCGCGCTTACAAAACGCTCGTCGCTGTTCCTCCGCTGATGTGGGTAGCGGTATTTCTGCTCGTGCCCTACGGCCTGATGTTTTGTTATAGCTTCTGGTCGGTTTCATCGCTGCAGATTATTGTTCATGCGTGGAATCTTGAAAACTACAAAGAATTGCTGGAAAAGCCCGTTTACTGGGAGACACTGTTGCGGTCTATGTGGATCGCAGCGCGCGTGACGGCCTTCTCGCTGGTGCTCGGATATCCGCTCGCCTATTTTCTCTCCTTTTACGGCGGGAAGCGCAAAGACTTGCTTTATCAAATGGTGATCATTCCGCTGTGGGTGAGCTATCTCGTGCGAGCCTATGCCTGGAAAACCATTCTGGGCTCGGATGGCGTGCTGAATGGACTTTTGCAGTACGCGCACGTGACGACCCATCCTTTGGAATTCCTTCTCTACAGCCCGTTCGCCGTGGTACTCACGCTGACGCACATCTACACTCCGTTTGCATTTCTCCCCATCTACGCTGCCCTGGAGCACATCCCACGAACTCTGATTGAAGCTTCGCACGATCTTGGAGCGACGCCGGCACAAACATTCTGGAAAGTGATATTCCCACTATCGATTCCCGGAGTATTGGCCGGCGCTACATTTGCCTTTGTGTTGAGCCTCGGAGATTTCCTGGCGCCGCTTCTGCTTGGCGGGCCAAGCGGCATCATGATCTCCAACGTCGTGGTCAGCCTTTTCGGCGCGGCTTACAACTGGCCCTTGGGCGCGGCTATCTCTTTGTGCATGTTACTGCTGATCGTGAGCCTGCTTTTCTTCTCCGAGAGACTGGAAAAGAAATGGAGTTTCTCATGAAGCCCGACCCCTCCGCGCGCTTCCGTTGGCTATCGGTGTATGCGATCTCTGTATTTGTATTCTTGTACTTACCGATTGCAGTTCTCATTATCTATTCGTTCAATGGCGAAGGAGTCGGCGGATTCCCACCCCAGCATCTGACGCTGAATTGGTACCATGCGCTGTTTGCCGATGCCGCGATCTGGGACTCGGTTCTCAACAGCCTCGAAGTGGCGTTCGCGGCGATGTTCATTGCGCTGGCCTTCGGCATGCCCGCGGCGCTAGCTCTCGACCGCGCACAATTCCCGGGCAAGGCGCTCTTCCGGCGCTTGGTGCTGCTCCCGCTGATTCTGCCGGGGATTATCACGGGACTGTCGTTGCTCATGCTGTTCGATCTGATGCGGATGAACCTGAGTCTGCTGACCATCACCCTGGGTCACGGCACGGCGCTGATCTCGGTCGCTACAACCGAGATTTTCGCGGGGTTGCAAAAACTCGATCGATCGCAGGAAGAAGCCTCTCTCGATCTAGGCGCGAACTATTGGCAGACATTTTGGCGCGTCACGGTCCCCAATCTGAAACTTCCGATCATTGGCGCGGCGCTTTTGATCTTCACTCTCTCCATGGATGAAATCGCCGTCAGTTTTTTTCTGATTGGCCGCGATAACACACTCCCGCTCGAAATCTGGGGACGCCTGCGCCGCGGCATCACTCCCGAGATCAACGCGATTTCGGCCATTATCTTCGTGTTCTCATTGGTGGCAATCGTAGTCTGGTATCGATTGCGCACAAGAGCCGAAGGAAATGTCGCGGTGGGTGAAGAACTGGTGGAAACGGCCGCGTAGAATCCGCCGGGCATCGAGCATCCACAATTGCGGTCGAAACGCGGTGCTGCAACTCTAGGGCAGTTCCCGAACCCAGATATTGCGAAAGCTGATCGGCGGGCTGGGATCGCCGTGGGCCTGCAGTTTTATGGGCGCGGAATCAAACTCTTTATAAAACGGCTGACCGATGTAGCGCGTTTCGCCCTTCAGTTCAAAATGATTCTGCACCAGCACGCCATTGAAGAAGACCGTCGCGAATGCAGGCATTTTCAGCGAGCCATCCGCGTTGAAGACCGGAGCCGTCCATATCACATCGTAGCTTTGCCACTCGCCCGGCTTGCGGCTCGGGTTCACCAGTGGGATGCTCTGCTTGTAGATGCTGCCCGCCATGCCATTCACATAGGTCGCATTCTTGTAGGAATCGAGCACCTGCAATTCATATCCGGCATCGCCGGGACCGGTAGACGCCAGAAACACGCCGCTATTGCCCCGCGCCTGGCCCGAACCCGTTACATTGTCAGGAATTCTCCACTCAATATGAAGCTGATAGTTCTTGAACCTTCTCTTCGTCTCAATATTCCCCGCTCGTTTGTTCACGGTCACAATGCCGTCGGCCACGATCCATTTGGCGGGCGAATGATCCTGTGCGGATACCCATTCGTCGAGGTTCTTGCCATCGAATAAAACGATCGCATCGGAGGGAGGTGTGGCTTCGACCTTTCCCGGAGTCACGACTTTCGGCACGGGCTGCCAGACTTCAGTGTCTTCCGGCTTTGGCTCAGGCGTGGATGCCTGCTGTGCAGGAAGCGGAAGGGAGGCGGCCAGAATACCGGTCAGGGCGAGAGACTTCAAAATAGGGATACGCATCACGTGGAGAGGATATCTCAATTGCACGCCCCTTGCGAAGTCATGGGGCGACACCCACGCCTTTTCCCGAACTGGCACTCACCACTTAAAAAATCACTCCAAGGACTGGAAAGTCGCAACTCCATAGAGCAGAGTTGTAAACAGAACTCTCGACCGACGATGAGTACTCACCTTCCGACCGGAGCGTCTGCGGCATATCCGCGAACATCGTCAGGACTGCCGACACCGTCCAATTCTCTTGTCCTCCTACTGCTGGTCATTGTCGCTATTTTTTACGCGTCCACTCTGCGACCGGGGCATATCTGGGGCGACGATTTCGCCATGTACATCCATCATGCGCAAAACATCGTCGAAGGCCAACCGTATGCCGAGACCGGCTACATCTTCAACGCGGCGGCGCCGGTCAGCCCTCGCATGTACCCACCAGTGTTCCCATTGCTTCTTGCGCCTATATACAAAATCTATGGCACGAATTTGACGCCAATGAAGTTGGAGCAAGTGATCTTTTTCGTTCTTGCTCTGGCGTTCGTCTACATTTTCTGGAAGCCTGATCTCGGTCCGGCTTACTCGGCCGCGCTTGTCGCGATACTCGGGTTCAGTCCAATTTTCTGGGCAGCCAAAGACAACGTACTCTCCGATCTGCCATTTCTTCTCTTCTTCTACGTTGCGGCAGTGCTGGTGCGGTGGAGCGCGAATGACGCCCTTGGCAAAAAAACATGGGACGTCCTTATCGGTCTGAGTCTTTACGTCGCGATTGGTACGCGCAGCGCCGGCATCGCGCTGATCGGCGGGCTCGTCCTTTACGACCTGCTGAAGACTCGCACCCTCAAGCGCACGGCAGTCGCCCTCAGCGTCTGCGCAGGATTTCTTTTCTTGCAGAGCTGGTTCGTCGGATCGGGCCTGCGCAACTACGACGGGCACTTTCACCCCACGTTGCATAGCGTGGGAACCAATCTGATCTCCTATCCGCGGGCGCTTGCAGGTTTTTGGGTGGCCTCGACCCGAAATAGATTTTCGTTTGCCGTCCTCTTCGCAATCGCGCTGCTGACTGTGGTGGGAGCGTATTTCCGCTACAAGCGAGGATTGACCATCGTCGAAGCCTTTCTCGCGCCCTATTTCGCCCTGATGATTCTATGGCCGTTTTCCCCCGGCATCCGGCTCGCGTTTCCCCTCGTTCCCTGGATTGTATTTCTCGCACTCTACGGCTTGCGCAACCTGGCGATGCGTTTGGCTCCTCGCTACTCAACGGCAGCGCTCTGCGCGCTTGTGTTACTGATCTCCATCCCGTACGGGTTGGCGTATCACAAAATGGACTTCGGCCCTATCCCCGAATCGACTGGCCTTCCGGAGTTCAATTCCCTTTGCGATGCCGTGCGCGACCGCACCTCACCGGCCGACGTATTGATCTATTACCGCGCGCGAGCGCTCTCTCTCTACACGAGGAGAAAAGCTTCCAGCTACAACCGCAACGGCACAGAACCGGAACTCGTGCAATGGGCTAGCAGCATTCACGCGAACTACCTGATCACCACCGACGCTTTTGATGAGGACCAAGGCTTCCTGTTACGGTACGTGGAACATCATCCTTCCAACCTTGAGCTTGTCTATCAAAACGCACACTTCAAGCTGTACCGGATTGCAGCGGATTTCTGAACGCCAACCCAGGCTGACATTCAACCCCAGGGGTCCGAAACCACATTCAGCGGTAGTATCTGAGGTCTGGGATTGCCGCCCGAAGAACGACGGCGGTTTGGACGGCAGACGCCTTTCCGCTCATAGTAAAGTGGTAATGCATCGAATAAAGGATCCCCACTTGTCCACCAGCATTCGCAATATCGCTATCATCGCGCACGTGGATCACGGCAAAACCACGCTGGTCGACGCCATGCTGCAACAAAGCGGCACATTTCGCGCCAACGAACACCACGCCGAGCGCGTTATGGACTCGAACGAGCTCGAGCGTGAACGCGGCATCACGATTCTGGCCAAGAACACGGCGATTTTCTATCACCATGTGAAGATCAACATTGTCGACACGCCCGGTCACAGCGACTTTGGGGGAGAGGTCGAACGCGCGCTGAAAATGGTCGACGGTGTCATGCTGCTTGTCGATGCCAGCGAAGGTCCGCTGCCGCAAACCCGTTACGTGCTGGGCAAGGCGCTCGAAGCCAAGCTGCCGCCGATCGTCGTGATCAATAAGATCGACCGTTCTGACGCCCGCCCGCAGGAAGTGCTCAACGAGATTTACGACCTCTTCATCGATCTCGATGCCAAAGAAGAGCAGCTGGATTTTCCCGTGCTCTATACCAATGCGAAGCTGGGCACGGCTTCGACCCAGATCACAATTCCGGGCGAAGATCTCCGCCCGCTATTCGACGCGATCCTGAATACCATTCCTGTGCCCAAAGGCGACCCCGCCGGTCCACTGCAGATTCTTGTCGCCAATCTCGACTACAGCGATTATCTCGGGCGGCTCGCCATCGCCCGCGTGTTTAACGGCACCTTGCGCACGGGAGAAGAAGTCGCCATCGCCAAGCTCGATGCTTCCGTGCATAAGACGAAGATCACAAAACTGTTTTCGTTCGCTGGCCTGAAGCGTACCGACATCACGGAAACAGAATTGGGCGACATTGTCGCGGTTGCCGGAGTCGAAGGCATCACGATCGGTGAGACGATTACGGATGCCGAGAATCCTGCGCCCTTGCCGTCGATCGCCATTGATGAGCCAACCATCGCCATGCTCTTTACCGTGAACACATCGCCATTCGCGGGTAAGGAAGGCACATACGTCACTTCGCGCAACCTGCGCGAGCGGTTGGAAAAAGAGCTGCTCACCAATGTTTCTTTGCGTGTCGAAGAAACCGGCTCAACCGATTCGTTCAAAGTCCTCGGACGCGGCGAGCTTCAGCTTTCGATCCTCATTGAGATGATGCGGCGCGAAGGCTACGAACTCATGGTCGGAAAGCCCGAGATCGTCACGAAACGAATCGAGGGCAAGCTGATGGAGCCCGTCGAACACCTCACAGTCGACGTGCCCGAAGAATTCGTTGGCGTAGTCATGGAGCAGCTGGGGGCGCGCAAAGGTGAAGTCACCAACATGCACAATCACGGCTACGGACGCGTGCGCATCGAGTTTCGCGTTCCCAGCCGTGGCCTGATCGGATTGCGCAGTCAGCTGCTGACCGATACCCGCGGCACGATTGTGATGAATTCCCTGTTCGGCGGCTACACAGAGTGGCAAGGCGAGATTCCGCATCGCCTCACCGGCGCGCTCATCGCCGACCGTCCCGGCACTTCCACGGCGTATGCTCTATGGGGATTGCAGGAGCGGGGAGAGCTTTTCGTCGGGCCGGGAGTCGAGCTCTATGAAGGAATGATTATCGGCGAAAATGCGAAAGACAACGATCTCGACGTAAATGCCGTGCGCGAAAAAAAACTCACCAACATGCGCGCGTCGACAGCCGATGAAGCGATTCGCCTTGTGCCTTTTCGCGCGCTGAATCTGGAGCAAGCCATCGAATTCATCACCGACGACGAATTCGCCGAGGTTACGCCGAAATCGCTGCGCCTGCGGAAGAAAACCCTGCAGGCCAACAAGCGGAAAAAGAGCGCATTCGCTGCAGTGGAAGAAGCGTGAGCAAGCACGTCACAAAAAGACGCTCCGCAGAAGAAGCCCCCAACCAAGCAGGCTTCCGCATGTTTCTCGTCCCCTGCAGCTGCGGTACGACTTTCGCCGTCGCCGAAAATTACGATCACCATGGAACTGCCTGGAGCCGATATTTGACTTGTCCCGGCTGCGGCAAAAAACACGATCCCAAAAATCGGCTCCTGCAGATGGGATTCCATCCCGAAGGATATTGGACCGTCGACGGCTGTTAGTGTGGCGCGGACACTCCTGTCCCCGTCTGCCTACGCAGACGCGCTCTTTCCAACCCAGATTCTTACCAGTTCATGAAGGGTTCCGGCGATAGCGCGTATTTGGTAATTTCACAAGCGCCGTGCGGGAAACCTGCTATACTTCTGGCCGCATTTGACTGTTCGCCAGCTCCCGGTCGTAGATTTTCAGGAACGGCCCTTTCCGCCCTGGCAAGTCCGCCGAACTGAGCTCGCACTTCGACAGCTCAATGCAGGGGCAGAAGTATGAAGAATATCTTTGTCGGCAATCTCAGCTTCAACACCAACGAAGATGAGGTGCGCGCGGCTTTTGAAGCGTATGGTCAAGTGGATCGCGTAAGCATTCTCACCGACCGCGAAACCGGTCGGTCGCGCGGCTTCGGCTTCGTCGAGATGACGAACAACGAAGAGGGCGAAAAAGCCATCACAGCTTTGAACGGCTCGCAGCTCGGGGGTCGTACGATCAACGTGAACGAAGCCCGGCCCAAGGCCGAGCGCGCCGGAGGCGGCTTCCGCGACCGCGGAGATCGTGGAGACCGCGGCGGACGAGGCGCGAGTCGCGAGCGCTGGTGAGCAGATTTTGGACTCGATGGAAGTGAAAGGGGCCGAAAGTCAGGCCGAAACTATTGCCCTTTCGTGAGAACCCGCTTGCCTACTTCGGCAACTCGGCTTTACCGGTAACAGTAAACCTGCCAGTCTGAACTGAGGCTACGTCTTGAGGCTGCGCGCCCGCGAGTGAGACCGTGTACTCGCCTGGCACGATCACGCGATTCCCCTTGTCATCAACCTGCCCGAGAGAGCGCGGATCGATCGTGAGGCTGACGTGCACGGCTTGGCCCGCGTCAAGATGTACACGTTTGAATCCTGCCAGCACCCGCAGCGGAGTCTCGTACTTTTTCGGCTGCGTCAGGTAGAGTTCAATGACCTCATCGCCGGCCATCGCGCCCGTATTCTTCACGTTACCTTCTACCGTGACCGGATCGCCGGCTTTGACGCGTCCCGGGTAAATCTTCAGGCCGCTGTACTCGAAGGTCGTGTAGCTGAGTCCAAAACCGAAGCCATAGAGCGGCTTGCCCTCAAAATAGCGATAAGTCCGGCCGCGCATGGAATAGTCGGTAAAGGGCGGAACCTGACTCAACGAAGCATAAAAGGTCAGCGGCAGACGCCCGGCTGGGTCATTATCGCCGGCCAGCGTTTCAGCGATCGCCGTGCCACCCTCGGCTCCGGGATACCAAGCTTCCAGGATCGCATCGGCATGCTGTTGAGCCCAATTGACGGCCAGCGCACTGCCATTCTGTAACACAACGATCAGCGGCTTGCCCGTGGCGGCAAGCGCCTTCAACAGATCTTCCTGAACCGCAGGAAGGTCAATCGAAGTGCGATCACCCCCGCTGAATCCCTCCAGCTTCACGGGCATTTCCTCGCCTTCCAGGGACGGTGAAAGACCCACAAAAGCGATCGTCACATCGGACTGCTTCGCGGCCTCGACCGCCTGCTCACGCAGTACGTCCGCCGGCGCTTGCCAGCTAAGGTCGATGCCGGCGGTCCCAGTTCCGTGGAGATACTCGATCCGAATCGGATGTGCTTGTGTATCGCTGAACGTCACCGGCGACTGGACCACCTCGCCGCGTTCAGGAGTTTTCCCGCCGCTTTCGACCAGCAGCTTGTCATCGAGATAAAGCCGGAACCCTTCCGCGTTTTCGCAGGCGTAGCAATAGTTCACGCGCACACCCAACTTGTAGTCGCCGGGCGCGGGAGGGGTGAAGGTGCCGCTCCAGCGCACGGAATAATTGTTGCGCTGCAATCCGTCTACGGGCACGACCTTGTCCCAGTTGAAATTGATGTTGCGGTCGGTTCGCGTGAGAACGGGCTGGCCGGTCAGGTCCGGCGAACTGAAGTATTCGCCAGTAAGCCCCTCGCCGGAGCCGCTAGCTGGACGAAGCGCGCTGTGCTCGATCGGCAGCGCGAAGCCTTCTACGAGTGTCGACCCCTGCGCATATGTGACCTTTGCAGACGAGAATCGTTTTTCAATTCCCTCAAGTGGATACACCGGAGACGGCGGCGGGCCGTTGTAGTTTCCTTGCAAAGCCTGAACGAGCTCAGCCGTCGGTCCAACCACCGCGATGCGCGCGATACGGGCTTTCAGCGGCAGGATCTGATCGCGATTCTTCAGTAACACGATGGATTCGCGCGCTGCCTGTAACGAAAGCTGCCGATGCTCGGGCGAGTTGACCTCGCTCATCGGGATCTGCCCATAGGCAAAGCTCGACGGTGGATCGAACATGCCCAGCTTGAATCGTGCGCGGAAGAGACGACGCAATGCGTTGTCGATCCCGGATTCCTTAATCAATCGTTGATGCACAGCCTCAACGAGCGAGGGGAACGCCTGCCCTTCGCGGAATCCGCATTCGAGATCGGTGCTCGCCTTGACCGCGTCGGCGGCCGCGTGGGCCATGTCTGGGGCGAAGTGATGGCCTGTGTCGATATCCGCGACTGCAGCGCAATCGCTGACAACGTAACCGTCGAACTTCCAAGCAGCGCGCAGATGATCGCGCAACAGCATCGTGCTCGCGCAGGCAGGCGCACCATCGATCGCGTTGTAAGCGCACATTACGGACTGCGCATGCGCCTCGGTGACCGCAGCGCGGAATGCCGGGAGGTAAGTGTCTTCCAGATCGTGCGGCGAGACATCGACATTGAAGCCATGCCGCAGCGGCTCGGGGCCGCTATGCACCGCGAAATGCTTGGGAGTCGAAACCACCCGGAAATATTTCGGATCGTCTCCCTGCATCCCCGTAACGAAGGCCACACCCATACGGGCGGTCAGGAATGGATCTTCCCCGTAAGTTTCCTGGCCACGTCCCCAACGCGGGTCGCGGAAGATATTGATGTTCGGGGCCCAGAACGTGAGGCCGAAAAACATCTCATGATGGTCCTCGCGCATGGCTTGGTCATACTTTGCGCGCGCCTCGGTGGAAATGGTCACGCCCATCCTGTGAACGAGGTCGGTGTCCCAAGTGGCCGCCATGCCAATCACTTGCGGGAAGTTTGTCGCGTAACCGGCAAACGCTACTCCGTGCAGGCCCTCATTCCACCAGTCGTACTTCGGAACTCCGAGACGCGGAATCGCGGCTGCATGATCTCTCATCTGTGCGACCTTCTCCTCCAGAGTCATCCGGCCAATGAGGTCGTCAACCCGCTGTTCTATCGGAAGCGCAGGATTCAGATAGGGAGCATTGGCTGGCGCCTGTTGCGCATGCGCCGGAAAAGAGAGCGAGAAAACGACGGCGAACAAGAAAAACGTGCCGAACAGACGGGCGCGGAGATCTGACATCGAGTGCCAACTCCTGTGCATTTGAGTTTTGACCCGCCATTATACCCACCCAGAGAGGCGGCAAGTCGACGATTCAGCGAGTAATCGTCCATGCGAATCGAACGCGCAGGCCTTTTTGTTCCCGAGGATCGGATAAGCCGAAAACGAGCCAACAGAGCCCTTCTGTGCTATCAGTCGGATTGCCGAAACAAAAATGGCTCCCGTCAGACAGAAATCAATCCCTGATAAATCGCCATGCCGACCACGGCATCGACACCCATCGCCTGCAGCGCGTCGATCTCTGCCCGGCTGCGGATGCCGCCCGCGGCGATGAGTTGCCGCGAGGTAACGCGACGAAGTTGACGAATCACGTCGATTGGAATTCCCTGCAGCAGGCCTTCTGTATCGATATGGGTATAGAGAAACGCGCTGCAGAACGGTTCCAACTGGCGCATGAGATCGGTCGCTGTGATGCACGTGGTCTCGCGCCATCCTTTGATGGCGACCTTGCCATTGCGGCAATCGGCGGCAAAGACAAGCTTTTCTGGCCCAAGCCGGGTGGCAGCATCACGTGCAAAAGCAAAATCCATTGCTCCGTCGCGAATGAGCGATGATCCAAAGATTACGCGCCGGGCTCCAAGTTTGAGAGTTGATTCCGCAGTCGAGATCGAGCGAATCCCACCTCCCACCTGACATGGAAGCTGCCGCGCCAATTCCTGAACCAGATCAGCGTTGCTGCCGGTTCCCATCGCGGCGTCGAGGTCGATCAACTGCACTAGCGGATACTTCGAAAAGCGATTGACCCAATTCTGGAAGTCGTCGAACTCGAGGGCCTTCTGGGTGCCCTGTACGAGCTGAACAATTTTTCCTCCCATCAGATCGATTGAGGGAATCAGCATGGCCACCTCATCGGGATTCCGTCTGCCGCTAGCTTTTGCTTGAGATCGCTGATCCGGTGAAATCCATAATGGAAGATGGAAGCGGCAAGCGCCGCATCGGCATGGCCTTTTCGAAAAACTTCGGTAAAGTGTGCGGCGCTGCCCGCACCGCCCGAGGCAATCACGGGAATCCGTACCGCATCGCAGACACCTTTGGTCAGCTCGCAGTCGAATCCGGCGGCAGTGCCGTCGCGATCCATGGAGGTGAGCAGAATCTCTCCAGCGCCGCGAGATTCGGCTTCGCGGGCCCAACCCACGGCATCGCGGCTCGTGGCGAGTCGGCCGCCTTGGACAAAGGCTTCCCACTTGCCCTCGGAGGCAATGCCGAGTGCAGCTTGCGCGGCTGAAGCTGTGCCCTTCCCGCCATCATTCGCAACTGACGCTTGTCTTGGAGACCGTTTCGCGTCAATCGCCACGATTACCGCTTGTGAGCCGAAACGTTCCGCGATCTGTGTAATCAACGAGGGATTTTCAATCGCGGCAGAGTTGATGCTGATCTTGTCGGCGCCGGCAGAAAAGACTGCGGCCGCTTCTTCGAGAGTACGAATTCCGCCTCCCACAGTGAATGGGATGAACAATTGCCTCGCGGTGCGGCGAACCGTATCGAGCAAAGTCGCGCGGCGTTGATGCGCGGCCGAGATGTCGAGCAAGACGATTTCATCCGCTCCGGATTCGCTATGTGCGTGCGCAAGCTCGGCGGGATCGCCCGCGTCGCGCAGGTTTTGAAATTTCACGCCTTTGACCACGCGCCCGGCATCGACGTCCAGGCAAGCGATGATGCGTTTGGTCAGCATGGTTAAAGTTCGCAAAAATTACGCAGCAACTTCAGTCCGAGTTCGCTCGATTTTTCCGGGTGAAACTGCACGCCGAACGCATTGTCTTTTTCCACCGCGGCGGAAAACGTCCCTCCATACTCGCAACCAGCCGTTGTGGATTCGTTCAGGGGCGCTCGGAAAGAATGCGTGAAATAGACGAATGCCGATCGCAATCCGCGGAACAGCCGGGATGAATCAGAAACCTGAATCTGATTCCAACCGACGTGCGGCGATTTGACGCCGGAAGGAAAGTGCTCGCATGTTCCGGAGAGCAAGCCCAGGCCCGGCGTTTCTGGCGATTCCGCGCTGCCTTCAAACATCCACTGCATGCCGACGCAGATGCCAAGAAATGGGACGCCGCGATAGATTGCGTTTTCGATAACCTCTTGAAGACCGAGCTTTGCAAGCGAAGCAGTCGCGGCGAAATGTCCGACACCGGGAAGGATTAACTTGGTCGCGCGCTCGACCTCGACCGGAACCGATGTGATCACGCACTCCTGGCCAATCCAATCCAGAGCTTTCTTGACCGACGTCAGATTGCCGGCGCCGTAATTGACAACGGCGATCATCACAACACGCCCTTGGTGCTCGGCAAGAGCCGGCGCATTTGTGGATCGCGCCAGCATGCTGCCCGCAATGCGCGGGCGAAAGCTTTGAATAGCGCTTCGATCTTGTGATGGTTCGATCGTCCGTAGAACACGCGGGCGTGCACGTTGGCATGTGCGCCGCGAGCGAATCCGTCGAAGAAGTCTTCAACGAGTTCCGATTGCAGATCTCCGACCACCCGTGTCTTCACTTTTGTATCGACGACGCAAGCGGTGCGCCCACAGAAGTCAACCGCGGCCATACCCAGAGTTTCGTCCATAGGCACGAGAAAATATCCGGCTCTCAGAATGCCCCGCTTGGCGCCAAGCGCTTTTTCAAACGCTTTGCCGAGCACAATACCAACATCTTCGACCGTGTGATGCTGATCGACGTCGAGATCGCCGGTGGCTTGGAGTTTCAGATCGAATCCCCCGTGGTGCGCGAAAAGCTCCAGCATGTGATCGAAGAAGCGAATGCCGGTCGAGACCTGATATCGTCCGTGACCTTCGATCGTCAGTGAAAGGCGAATCTGCGTCTCTTTGCTCACGCGATGGATACTAGCTTTTCTCATCGCGCAGCTCCCCTCATTACGATTGCGTGTTGCAGCACTTCTTGCAGAGCACTGAGCAGACGGTCCGTCTGCTCACGCGACCCAAGGGTGATGCGGACGCAACCGAGGCATCCAGGATCACTCGATCGATCGCGAACGAGAATGCCGCGCCGCCGCATGTGCTCGACGAATACAGTTGCATCCTGCTGCGTCGATCCGATTCGAGCGAGAACAAAATTCGCCTGGCTCGGCCAAAAGTGAATGCCACTGTCCGCAAGCATGCGTTCCGACCGCGCTCGCCCCTCAATCACTTCACGCACGTACGTTCGAACGTAGCCTTCATCGGCCAGCGCCTCGGGAACGCAGGCTAGCGCTACCGCATTCACGTTGTAGGGAGAGCAGACGCGCCGGAGCAATCGCATCTGATCGACAGGACCGGCAAGCACGCCTACGCGCAATCCGGCCAAGCCATAGGCCTTCGAAAACGTGCGCGCGACAAAAAGATTGGAAAGCTCGCTGCATTGATCGAGCAGTGTCTCTCGGTAGAACTCAAAGTATGCTTCGTCAATCAGCATGGCTGCATGGGGAGCGTTTCGGGCGATTTCTAGCAAGTCGTCCCGGGATGCAACCGTCCCCGTGGGATTGTTGGGATTGGCGACGGCAATCAATCGTGTGTGGGAACAGACATGATTGAGCAGATCCTTGGCTGGAAATTGGAAGGCCTTCCCTGAAGTGACGCTTATCACGTTCGCTCCGGCCGCGGCCATGTAAATCCGGTACATCGAATAAGTCGGAACGACAATGAGCGCCTCGTCGCCCGGATCAAGATAAGTCTGGCAGAGCAGATGAATCGCCTCATCGACGCCGTTGGTCAGCAACAGTTCCGAGGAGTCGATCCCGAGAAAGTCCGCAACGCGAGCTTCGACGGCTTCGCGCTCGGGATAACGGGCCAGATCGTCGGCCGTGAGTTGTTGGAGGCGAGCCAGCACACGCGGTGAACATCCGACGGTGTTTTCGTTGAAATCGAGACGAAGGCCCTCGCGGCCGGCGAGTGGAGGATGATACTGCGGTACATTTTGCACGACGGCGCGAGGACTAAGCACGCGCGCACCTCACACGAACCGATTGTGCATGCGCCAAAAGACCCTCGGTCTCGGCGAGGCACTCGATGGCAGGGGCGATCCGGCGCAAGCCCGATGCGGAAAGATTCTGGACGGTGATGATCTTCACGAAATCCAGCACGCTCAATCCACCCCGGAAACGCGCCTGCCCTGCGGTTGGTAGAACGTGGTTCGGGCCCGAGGCGTAATCGCCCGCCGATTGGGGAGAGTAATCGCCGACGAAGACCGAACCGGCATGCTGAATGTACGGCACGTCTTCTTTCGAAACCGTAATGTGCTCAGGGGCAATCAGATTCGCCCATGCACGCGCCTGCTCGCGCGATGCCGCGATCAGGATCGAGCCTCGGCGGGCAAGCGACCGCTCTGCCGTAGGATTCGATTGCGCAAATTTCGTGACACTCGTCGAGACGGCTTGCGCCAGGTTGTGCGAGGTCGTAATGAAAACCGCAAGCGCATCGTCATCATGCTCGGCTTGCGCGACTAGGTCGGCGGCTATGTAGTCCGGGTTGCCCGAATCACTTAGGACGACCGCTTCCGTCGGGCCAGCGAGAAAATCGATGGCGCAATCGAAGACAACGAGCTTTTTCGCCGCTGTTACATACGCGTTCCCCGGGCCGACAATCTTATCGACACTCGGGATCGTTTTCGTTCCGTAGGCCAGAGCGGCGATCGCCTGCGCGCCGCCCACACGATAGAACTCATCGATCCCAAGCAATGCCGCCGCTGCCATAACTCCCGGAGAAGGCTTCGGCGAGACGACTGCGATCCTCTTCACTGCGGCAACCTGAGCCGGAATCACGGTCATGAGCACGGTAGAGACGAGTGGGTATCGGCCGCCTGGAACGTAACAGGCAACGGAATCGAGCGGGCGAATCAGCTGTCCGAGGGAAATTCCGTTTCGTGTCTGCTTCCATGGCGTCGGCTTTTGCCATTCACAGAATTGACGAATATTACGGGCGGCTTGGCGCAGTGATTTTTTCAACTCTGACGGCGATGAAGCCAGCACTTGCTTGAGTTCAGCTACAGAAACTCGTAACGATTGCTCTTTGGCCAAACCGTCCCAACGTTCCGAATATTTACGCAAGCTGGCGTCTCCGTGCTGGCGAACGTCCTTCACTATTCGCCGGACGCGTGGTTCCAGGGCACTCAATTGCGATCCGCGCGAAGCGAGACGGTCAACTTCGCTTTTTGCGGCGCCGCCTGAGAGGATACGCATCACAGAACCACCTTGTTCAGCGGATATTCCACAATGCCCTCGGCTTTTGCCTCTTTGAGCCGCGGAATGACCTGCCACGCGGCTGATTCATCGATGACGGTGTTGACGGCCAGCCAGTCTTGATCGCTGAGGTGAGAAATTGTCGGTTTCTGCAGCGCGGGCAATACCGCGAGCACCTCGCCCAGATTCTCTTTGCGCACGTTCAGCATCAGTCCGACGCGATCTTGCGCTTCCATCGCTCCGCGGAGCATAAGCGCGAGGTTGTCGATCTTTCGTTTTTTCTCGCAATCCACGTAGGAGCGTTTGTTCGCGATCAGTTGCGTGTTCGATTCGAGCACGGTGTCCAGAATGCGCAAGCGATTGGCTTTGAGCGAACTTCCGGTTTCGGTGACTTCCACGATGGCGTCGGCCAGCATGGGAGGCTTCACCTCGGTCGCGCCCCAGGAGAACTCGACGCGAACATCGACGTTCTTTCCGCTGAAGTACTTCCGCGTCACATTGACCAGTTCCGTTGCGACGATGCGTCCGGAAAGATCTTCGGCGCGCTGGAAAGGCGAGCCCTCCGGCGCTGCCAGCACCCATCGGACTTTCCCTCGGCTGCGCTTGGCGTAAACAAGATCGGTGACAGTCGCGACTTCCAGGCCGCTCTCGATGACCCAGTCAAGTCCGGTCAGGCCGGCATCGATCGCGCCGTGTTCGACATAGCGCGCCATTTCCTGCGCGCGAATCAGCATGCAATCGATTTCGGGGTCAGCCGTGGTGGCGTGATATGAGCGGCCGTTGGTGTAAGCAGGCAGTCCAGCGCGGGCAAATAATTCCAGCGTTGCATCCTGGAGACTGCCCTTGGGAATGCCAACTAGAAGCTTCATCGCGCCTCCGTGGTTTCGGTCGAAACCGTGGGCCGAACAGCGACCGGCTCGGTGAAGCACGATCGTGTTCCGCGATGACAAACAACTCCCGCGCCCTCCACCTGAACGCGCAAGAGCAGCGTGTCTCGATCACAGTCGGTGTGCGCCGAGACTACGCGCAGACGATTGCCCGAGCTTTCGCCTTTGGTCCAAAGCTGGTTGCGCGTGCGGCTGAAGAAAGTGACATAGCCTTCCCGTAGCGTCTTTTCCAAAGCTGCGGCATTCATGAAGCCGAGCATCAGCACGGTTCCGTCGGCCGAATCCTGAACCACGACCGGGAGCAGCCCGCCCATCTTATCGAAGTCGAGATCGCCATCCATCAGAGTTCCCTTTCTCGCAGAAATAAAAAGCCCGCTGAAGCTCATCGCGTCAGCGGGCCGGGTTTATGAGTGCTGATCTATCTCAACTACAACCCCGCCCGCATGCGATGCGCATGATGGTGATGGCGGTGGTGGCGATGAGACGACATTCCTTTACAGCTTACGAATAGAAAGCACTCGCGTCAACAAGATTGATGCACGATGAATCGATTCTTTCGATACAACGGATCACAAATCCTGGACCGCCCGGACAAGGTGCGCCGAATCAGTGCCCGTTCAAGCGTTCGATGTCCGCGTTGGTGTACACGTGCGTCGCCTGCAGATGCTGTGCCTTCCAATAGCGTGCGACTTGGGCCAGAGACATTCCGCAGTCATGGTCATGCAACCAGGTCGGGGTGGCGATTGCACTCACGCCCAGATTGACATAAGCCTCAGGCAATCCGCTCGGAGCCGGCACTGCCTCTGTCTCCGGAACCACTTCAACCGCCCCCGGCGGCGCGTATCCCCAATAGACCCACGGCAGGTAGGCGGGAATGTTGATCATGACCGGTCCGGCCACGCCCGACTCGGGAGAAACAACGCCAGGTTGCTGCCACGGCTCCATTGATGGCGTCGCGATTGGTTGCAGGATCGTGGGGTACGGTTGCGTTATCAGGTACTGTGGGCCGACCGGAAAATCAGTTTCGGGCTGCTGCGCAGCCGCAATGCCGGCAAGAGCAACAATCAGCGAGAACAGACAGGCAAAACGCATACGAGCCTCCAGACTCACCCTTAAATGATGCGAGGGACGGCTCGCCTGGCAGCTGAGGAATTCAATGTAGATGCAAGATCGAGAGTTGTTTAGCGGATCATGCGGATACCGGATTTTCCCGCGCACGGCGATTGGCCAGAATGACGTACAGCATGTAGAGAATGACGGCAACATTGCCCAGGAACATGCCGCCGCGAATCCAGGTTAAGCCGCGCCATAGCGCATGGATTTCCATTGGCATCAGCAGCGCTCCCGAAACGAGCGCAACCCACTCTCCCCAGGCGCGCTCGTGCCAAAGACCATAGGCTTCGGTGAACCGCAGCGCGGCATACGCAAAGGCGATGCGGGCCGCAGCCCACAGCCGAGCATCCGTGATGTTGCCGGCGAAATCCAGAAACAGCTGCGCCGAACGGCGGTCGGTATCGATGTGAAACGCGGCTAGCAGACTCTCCGCAATGAGCCATAGATCTTTATGAACAAGAGTGATCGCCACGATTCCCATCAACAGTACGAAGACGCCCTTCAAAAGCTCGAAGAGCGCTACAGCTCGAAGCATGCGCCGCTGGCGGCGATGGGCCTGAGCCTTGCTTCCCTGTAGTTGGATGAACACAGTGCTTACTTAGGCAGGTTATCACGGCCCGGCATCGCCAGACCCACGCTGGCGTTGCAGAATTCAAAACTGAAAGGGCGCTTACCTCAGTAACTGGATTGCGTTGTTTGGCCATGGCAGCATCGGCTAGGAACCGAATATGCACAAAGGAATTGCCTGCTTCATATTGCTGATTATGCTGGGGTTCTATTCACGGGCGCAAGAGACTTCATCTGCGCCGCAGAACGCGCGGCAAGCGCTGATCGAAATGCTCTTCAGCAAAACCAAGGGCACGTTCTGGAAGCACCTGCCCGAAGCGACTCGCGCCGCACTCGAAAAATCAGGAGCCGTGGAGGCCTTTCATCAGTATTCAACGATGGCGACGCAGGTTCAAACCGCACAAAATATCCAAACTTTTGAAACCGGGCCGGTAATGGTCTCCGGAGTCGATCCAAAGACGGGGAATAAATTCGAAATGATTGTGGAACGGGATACACTCCGGGGCGAGCGAGACGATATCGAGGTCTCGTTCAAAGCCTATAAAGATGGTCAGCCCGAGCGGGCTCCGTTCATGCCGAACGTGACCTTCTCGATGAAAAAGGAAGCCGATCTCTGGACGCTGAATGAAGTCTCGATCACGATCCACTTGCCGCTGGCTGATCCGGACATGTTGAAAGCGCTCACGGAAAAGATGAAGCCGGAGATCCATGTTCAGACCACCCTCGATAACGGAACCTCTACGGACAGACCAAGGACGGTGCTCACGACGGGAAATGTCGCCGCAACTGATGCAAACTCCGATGCGCTGGTGATCAACGCGATGCGGACGATCGTCGCGGCGGAGAATACTTATGCGAGCACTTATGCGGATGTCGGATACACCTGCACAATCTCAAACCTGGATGGGTTTGGTGCCGGAGAACCCGGTCCGCATCAAGCCATGCTGATTAGCAGCAGTTTGGCTGGGGGAAGAAGATACGGATACGTATTCACGCTTTCCGGATGCACCGGAACCCCTGCTCAAAGATTTCTCCTGACGGCAATTCCAAATGAACCCGGTTTTGGCCGGAAGGTGTTCTGCTCCGATGTCTCCGGAACGATTCGATCGACCGACGAAAGCAACGCGAATTCCTGCCTTGCGAAAGGGAGTCCGGTAGAGTAATCCCCTGCATCAAGGTCAAGAACTCTTCTGGCGAATGGCGGCTCGCAGCTCCGCCACAATCTCCTGAGAGGCTTTGATCGCCGCGGCGTGCTGATCCACGTTGAACGAGATCGCGCCCACGCGCGCGTGACCGCCTCCTCCGTAACGCTCGCAGATTTTCGCCAGGTTAACTTCCGGTTGCTGTGGGGCCCAGGGATTCGATCCCACTGAAACCTTCACACGAAAGCTACTCTTGCTCAAGCCCACGCTGTACACCGATTCCGGATGCAAATAATACGGGATGAACTTGTTGTAGCCTTCGAGATCGTGATCAGTGATGTCGAAAAAAATCGTTCCGTCCTTGCACTCGGTGCGTTCCTTCAAGATTTCGATCGAAAGCTCGTGGCGCTTGAGCAGAGGCAGCAAGAGCGGCGCAACGAACGGTTCGTTGAGGATTTCCCCTAGCGGCTTCATGGCCAGCAACGGAATCAACTGCGGCACGAATCCATGATCCGGTGCGGATTCGATCACCATGGTCAGCTTCATGGCGGGAGCTTCCATTTCCACGGCGGTCTTGGCGTCGGGATACAGCGCTCCATCGATCACATCGGTCCAATAGACAAGATCGGCGACGGGCGAGGGATCAAAGCCGAACCGCTGTTTGCCGATCATGGCGATGAAACTCGTACATGATTTGAAATCGGGATCGTAGAACTTGCGATTGCTCTCGTCGTGTTCGAAATGCTCGGCGTCCTCCGGCGACAGGAACGCGCTCTGGTGATGGTCGAACCACCAGGTAATCTTCGGCGAACTGGAATATTTGAAGTCGACGATCGCGTTTTCATCGCCGTCGAACTGACTCTCATCAAAAAGCGCACCGGCGCGATGCACCAGGCCAGTAAATTCGAAATCGACCTCGTTGCGAATGCGCTCGCGATAAAAACGCGAAAACAGTGCGGCCGACGAGGCTCCGTCGAAACATTTGTCGTGATAGAAAACTCGAACGCGCAAGCAGTTTCCCCAGTCTCGGCAGAGTTGCTTTCCGTACAGCCTTCAGCTGGCGGCGCCGACCTTCAAAGTAAAAGCTAATAGGATTGCCAGCTTACGCCAAGAAAGTCAAGACAGGAAAAATCCCGGTAGTGGTGCATTTTGATGAAGCGAGCCAATCGCGCAATTGTCGTGGCGCAAACAAGGCGCCACATCGCGCGGCTCGCCCAGATCCTTCGCGGCGCAAGGGAAGCTTGCTTAGGATGACACGCAAACTGCACCACTACCAAAATCCCGTTGCTCATAACGGTGGGGCGTAATGCTCTGCCAATTCGCCAAGAATACCGAGCTTAAACGCCTGACCCTGCAGAGTTTTCACCATTACAACCAGCCAAACAAAGAAAGCAGCCAGCCCGGCGAGCACCGAGATAATCGAAACCAGCAACACTCCGACCACAGGAATCATGAACAGCACAAGTGCCAGCAGTCGGATGGCGAGACCAATCACGAGCCCAGTAAGCCATAACAGCAGGCATTGGATGGAATGAAAGCGCACGAACCGATCACGCCGGTAGGGATCGAGCGTTAGAAAAACGATGGCCGGGATGAATGTGAAATACGCGAGCGCTCCGGCAATCGTTCTGGGAAGAAGTCCTACTTTCCCCTGCACCTTGGGCACGACCTGCATGGCACGTCCGCAGCCCGGACAGAAAGCCGCAGAGGCTGGCATCTCGGCCGCACATTCTGGACAGGACAACGCCGGTGAAGTCAATTCAGGCATTTTCAACAAACTGCGGAGTCAGCTTCGGTTCACTTTATTCTTTCCGCGGCATTCTTCACAGATGCCGTAGATCTGAAACGTATGTCGGGTGGTGAGGTAGTGATATTTGTGGCCAATCTCCTGTTCGAGGTGGCTTACTTCCTGCGAAAAGAATTCGACCGAGCTGCCACACTCCGTGCAAACCATGTGATGATGACTGCGGCGGTTGTACTGATGCTCGTAACGCGAGACTCCGTCGTGAAACGCCACTTCGCTCGCCAAGCCACAGTCGGCCAGCAACTTCAGCGTGCGGTACACCGTGGTGTAGCCGATCCCAGCATCTTTTTTCTGCACCAGGCGGTGTAACTCGTTGGTCGAGAGATGGTCGCGTGTTTCCAGAAAGGTGCGCAGAATCGTATCGCGCTGGGCGGTTTGCTTGAGACCCACTTGCTTAAGATGACGATGCAGAATACTCTCCGCCTCGCGCACCATTTCCCGCGAGAGACTGGGCTGATCGTCGATGCGCTTCTGCAGCATGGTAGCGGCGCGGCTAACGGCTCAGAATAGCATTTCGGCATCTTGAACAGGAAATTCAACTTTGCTTCGCAGGTCAAGAACCACAAAGGCACAAAGCTGCGCGAAGGGAGCGTCGGCCTTAACTTCTTCGTACATCTCGTGGTTGAGCAGTTTAGTCACAAACCTACAAACCTTGGCTTGCTCCGTGATGCCGTGATCATTCACAATCAAAGACTCACATGAGTTCGTCAGCAGAAATCCTATCCCCTCCCAAAAGATTCTCGCTCACCGCGCGCTTGTTCTTTTGGTTCGTCGGCCTTGCCGTAATCGTCTGCTTGTCCTTGCTGCTCTGGGCGTATTCCATCGTGCATTCGGCGCTGCCTCAACTCGATGGCCGCCTGCAGATCTCCGGACTTGCCGCGCCTGTCACCGTCATTCGCGATAGTCATGGGTTGCCGACGATCGAAGCCGGCAATCTGGATGATCTGTTTTTCGCCCAGGGATTCGCCACGGCGCAGGACCGGCTCTGGCAAATGGACATGATGCGACGGTACGCCAGCGGCGAATTGTCAGAGATTCTCGGTGCGGACACGCTGAAGCTGGATAGTGAGCAGCGCATTCTGGGACTTCGTGCGGCTGCCAGGAAGTCCATAGCGACGGCAGATCCGCGAGATCAGAAGTTCTTTACCGATTACGCCAGCGGAGTAAATGCGTACATCGCTCAGCATCGAGAGAAGCTTCCTATCGAATTTCGCATCCTGCATTACACCCCAAAGCCGTGGCAGCCGGAGGACTCGATCGTCATCGGCAATCAGATGGTAAAAGATCTCAATTATCACTACTTCTACGACGCTCTGGCGCGAGAGAAGATTCTGGATAAACTCGGTCCGGAGTTGACCGCCGACTTGTACGTGAACCGTTCGTGGCACGATCGGCCGCCGACCGTGATGCGCGCGGATCTTTCCGAACCCAGCAAGGATTCAGACGATGATGATGATAGCGACGACGACAGCCCGGATAATGTCGTGACGAAGCTCGGCTTTTCCTTCAGCCTGCCGCCATCTAACGCCTTGCAACCAAGCTTGTGGGAAGAAGATCCTCCTGTGAACGGTTCGAATGACTGGGTCGTGTCGGGCGCGCACACGGTCACGGGCAAACCGCTGCTCTCTAATGACATGCATCTTGGCCATCAGATGCCGAACCTGTGGTATGAAGCGCATTTGCACTCCGGTGATTTCGATGTGGCGGGAGTGACGCTGCCCGGCGTGCCGTATGTGATTGTCGGCCACAATCAGCGGATCGCGTGGGGATTTACCAATATCGGGCCAACTGTAACCGATGTGTATATCGAGACCTTCAACGCGCAGGGCGAATATCAGACGCCGACGGGATGGGCAGAGCCCGAGCATCGCACAGAAATCATTCATGTAAAGGACAAACCGGACGTGACTCTCGATGTGAGGGTCACGCGGCACGGGCCGATCATCACCCAACTCGTTCGCGGGGAAACGCTGCAATTGGCGCTGCGATGGACGCTGTACGACGGCCTGCACATGCCATTCTTCGACGTCGATTCGGCGCAGAACTGGCAGGATTTTCGGCATGCCTTTTCGCAGCTTGACGCCCCTGGGCAAAACGTCGTCTATGCCGATGTGGACGGCAACATCGGATATCAAGCTACCGGGAAAGTCCCAATCCGCGCCGCCGGAGACGGCAGTCTTCCCGTCAGCGGCGCCGACAATGCGCACGAGTGGGTCTCGTTTATTCCATTTGACAAACTGCCAAGCATATACAACCCGCCCTCGGGAATTATCGCGACGGCGAATGGCAGAATCACTCCGGATAATTACCCCTATTCTATCAGCATGGAGTGGGAAGCTCCGTGGCGGACGGCGCGCATTTACCACGTGCTCGAGTCCGGACGGCAGTTCTCAGCCGCAGACATGCTGGCGCTGCAAACGGATATTCAGTCGGAGCCGAATCAGTTCGCAGCGGAACGATTCGTCTATGCCGTCGATCATGCGAGCAATGCTACCGCGCGAGCGAAGCAAGCTGCAGAACTCCTGCGCAATTGGGATGGGCGCATGCTGGCAACTTCTCCCGCGCCCTCAATTACCGAAGCATCGATTCGTGAGCTGACGCGATTGTTGCTCGAACCCAAGCTGGGCCCCGCGCCTGAAAAAGAAAGCGACTTCAAACCTCTGAGTTGGAAAACCTACCATTGGGAAATGAGTTCAGTGTGGCTGGAGAACGTTCTGCTGCACCGTCCTAAGCGCTGGCTGCCGGAAAAATATGCAAATTACGACGATCTTCTCGCCGCGGCTGTGGATGCGGCAGTGAATGGTCCTGAGGCTCCCAAAGATCTCGCCGACTGGCGCTGGGGGCGAGTCAATGCGCTCGAGATTCAGCATCCCGTGCTTGGCAGGATTCCGCTGCTCGATCACTGGTCAGGACCCGGAGATCAAGCGCAATCTGGCAGCCGATACACGGTCAAAGCCGTGACCAGACATCATGGGCCGTCGGAACGCTTCACGGCTGATTTAGCCAATTGGGACGAATCGACGCTCAACACAGTCACGGGCCAGGGCGGGAATTTTCTGAGTCCCTATTACATGGATCAGTGGAAGGCGTGGTATGAGGGAACAACATTCACGCTGCCCTTCACAGAGAAAGCCGTCGAAGCGGCTAAGAAGCACACGCTGGTGCTGGAACCGGCGAAATAGCGTGATGGCGTCCGGGCCGTCCACCTGATGAAAGCCGGGATGCGCCGGCAGGTGCGTCAAAATTGTGCACTGGCAATGAGTGCATCGGCCCGCAGCAGGGTTCCTCGCCCCGCTGGTGAACGGGCGGGACCTCGGAATAATGCGGTTCGGAGGACTATGTCGTAAGGGCTTAGAAGAAGTCGATGGCCTTCACGTCGTCAGCATAGCCAACCACGGGGATGGTCCCGAGGGGCAAATAATCCTGGTTGATCAGGAGCGCGTCGGTCAGAGTGTTGTAGACGCGCAAGTTACCATCCTCCGCGACGTATTCCACATCGCGTGACGTAAAACTTTGCAGGCCGGTGACATCGCCGTTATCCGGGGGGATTACAACCCCGCCGGTATTGGTGTTGAGAATGGCGAGACAGCCGCGCACTTCGCCGGAGGGATTGTTCACGTTGCCGATGTTGGTGCAGTCCTTGGATCCTACAAAAAGCTGGCCGTTCGAACTCATGTCCATGCGATCGTGATAGCCGTCGGGAATGGCAATTTCGGCGCCAAGATTATTGAAGTAGGGATCCGTCATCGTTGTCAGATTGACGATATCGAGGGTGCCGCAATACGTGGCAGCGGTCTTTGCGTTAACTGGGTTGGTGAGCAACGAACAACGCTGCCCCGTGGGTGTGCCACTTCCGGCGACATACAATTTCGTGCCGCTCAGGTAAGCCCAGGTCGCGCCATTGACGGGGATTGGCGCTCCAACCGCGAGCGAGTTCAGGTCGAGAGTCTGGATGCTGGCCTGCGTTCCGCCGCATTCCGCGCCGCAATTCAGAATATAGGCGGTACTCCCGCTCACAACGGCAAACACCGGCCGATCGAAGCCGTTGATGATCGTGCAAACCGGAGGGTTCGGCGGCGGATTGGCATTCCCAAAACAGCTCGTGTCCAGCGGCGGAACCGCGTCGGCGGGATTCAGCAGAGTGACGGAGTTTGAGTCGTTGCTGAAAACCAGAAGCTGACTGCCCGTGTTATTGGGCACCACAGTCTGCGCGGCGCTTACTGCAATCGTGATCAGCGAGCCGGAACTGAAGTTCATCACTTCGACCGCGCCCAGCACCGGATACCCCAGAATATTCGCGCTGGGTACTGCGGCGTATCCGACCGGGTTGGAAGTTGGTATCACCATGCTCAACGTGGGACCTGGAAGATGCACCTGCCCAATCGACGTGTCGGTACTCGTATTTAGCGCATAAACATTGTTGGCGCTCGAATCGAATGTCGTGAGGATGCTGCGGGCCGGGTTAATGGCCATCAGACCCGGTGAATTGCCCGCGGGAAGGGGAGGGCCTCCCGCCAGA
>Ga0335072_10001344_pt1 | contig 40137 bp, 21 predicted proteins | sample Lox_Sample_21_FD_206725 | JGI IMG/M metagenome (GOLD analysis project Ga0335072, IMG submission 206725) | Soil microbial communities from Loxahatchee National Wildlife Refuge, Florida, United States - Lox_Sample_2.1 | ecosystem: Environmental > Terrestrial > Soil > Wetlands | place: USA... | reverse complement strand
CGCTATACATGGAATGCGAAAGGACAGGACATCCTGGACAAAATACAAAGAGCCAGACTGGCCCTCCCTGTATAGTCAATTCGGAAACGCTACACTAGTTTCCACTGTCAGCATGCTCGTGGTGAACATTGCCTGTGCTTCCGAATTCAACCGCGCTGCGCCCACCTACTATCCTCGCCTTGTTTGCAGGGAGAAGGTCGCGCCTTTCGTAGCAGGCCTTCGCATCAAAAGCCGTGAGAAATCCTGCGCTGTTTTTAGCCGTATTCTCATAGCATAGTTGCGCGGGGATTTTGGCCGCGTGATTGGCAGTATTGGCGATGCAATTCGTAGAGCAGTTTACGTCGGGGCCTATGGGAGGCCAGATGTTGTCGCCAAACCACGATGGCTTGGCTGTGAGATAAAACGAGCTGGGCAGGATTTGACTGGGATGGGCCAAGCCCGGAAACTCGGGGTCCGTGCTCGCCGATTCACTGCCGGTACATGCAGGGTTTCCGACTCCGGCGCCTGTGCACCAGCGGACGCCGTTTGTGCTGCCGTTGGCCAGGTAAGTTACCGCGTCCCAGTTTCCCCATCGCATCAGGCTGCTTTCGGTCACGGTGTCGTAGGGATTGTCCGAGTCAATTCCGTTCTGGCAACTGCCCCAAAAACCCAAATCGAATTCGAAGTCATCGGTCGGTCTTCTGTCCACGTTGTCACACTGGTAGTGGGTGTGAAAGGTCGGGTCGCCGATGACGTTGCCGACGATGTTCATGTAGTGATTGTCGGCATTGACTTTGATGGCTACGCGGTAGCTGGTCTTGTTGGGACTATGCCCTGAAGCGCGATTGCGGAAGGCGGTGTTATGTGACGACGAGCCCCAAACGTTGTCGTACATGATTTCGTCCAAAACGTTGCCTTCGTAGAGCTGAAGATAATTATGCGCCAGATGAGGCTCGAAGCTTCCGAATTGAGGTCCTGGCGCGGTGTTGAGGATGTAATTGTATCCGGCGACCAGAGCGTAAGAAGTCTCCGGCAGGATGCTGGCAGTGACGCCGAAGAAGATGTTGTTTTCAACTTTGGCAAAGGACGTGGAGATGAGCTCGATGCCGTACTGGGTTGGCCCTCCAGATGTGTTACGCGAGGAGAAATAGCTGTCGCGCACTTCATCGTGCGTACCCCAAAGGAAAAACACCGCAGTTCGGCCTAGGTTCGTCACCGTCACATTTTTGGTCCAGCAGTAGTCGCAGTAGCCCATGCTGATGGCAAAGTTGTTGAAGTTGGCGTTGATTTGCATGTCTTCGACGCCCGCATACGAGATATTCCCCGGCCCGTTGGCTCCGTGGGTATTCCAGTAGAAGGCCTCGGGAGACAGGCTCGCCGAGTGGTCATAGGCCACGCCCGGAGCCGTGATGGTGATCTGCGTGGGACTATTCACACTTTCAACTTGCACCATCTCCTGCTGGGCGCGGCTGTCGGCGCCAAAAAACTGCAAGGGGTTGTCGTTGCGGCCGCAACTATTGTGGGAGTCGCACTTTCCATTGATCGCAGATGTGAAGATGTAGGGGGCATTGTACTGATCGAGAACGATGCGCTGCCCGGCCACGATACCCGCGGTGCTTGCCAGGGTCAAAACCGTACTGCCTTTGGTGAGCCCGCCGGTCCATTTGGTGGAACCAAGATTGGGAGGATAGCGCGGCAAGCCATTGGGGTTCTCACCAGTGCCGTCGACGCTAAAAAGTATGTCGCCATATCCGCTGGTGGGGAGATTAATGATAGTTTTCGTCGGTCCGGCACCGCGCAGGACGATGCCTTTATGGGCATAGATTGAAAGTGTAAGATTCCAGGTTCCGGCTGGAAACATCACCACTTGATTCGCAGGGCAGTTATCTATTTTTTCTTGAATTTGCTTTGTGGTGTCTGTCGTTGCCACATTGGCGCATATGGTTGTCCGGTTGGGAATACCGCCGGGCACTCCCGCGTTTGACCAGTCGGTGGCGCGGCTGGGGGCGAGGACTGTACTCCAGGAACGTGGAGCTTGCGAGGACAGGTGCGTCGCAGTGGCCACCAGGAACAGGCCAAAGCCGATTGAGGAAAGAACGAGCGCGCGAAGCCGGCAATTCGATATCTGCTGCCGCTCGATGGGACACCCATCGGTAGTACCTAGATGCATTGGTTCCCCTTTACTTCATGATCGATTGAATCGCCACTTCATGAGGTATTGATTTGCCGACCCGAAGAATTGGAGCTTCAGAGATGAACTCATGGTTTGTAGCACGTGTGTGCGTTGAAGGTGAGCGGTCCGTCGGCGCCGTCGGATGAGCCCTTCATCGTGTTGAGATAGCAATCCTCTGCCGGAATGGTGTATGCATGCCCGTTATAACCGGGTACGTTTCCGCCATGGACATCAGGCCCGATGGCTGGCCAGGGCTTGCGCGCGGGCCACCAAGACGGTTTTGCCGAGAGGTAAAATGACGGCGGAATTTTCTTGCTTGCCGGAATCGGGTTCGAGAAGGGAGCCAGTATGCCCGCGAGTTTACTGGGAACTTCGTTGGGCTCAAAGCGGGCTGCGGCGTTGACGGTATCGTAGTTGCCCCAACGCATCAGAGTCGCTTCGGTGTTTGGATCCTCGATGATGGTGACACCCTGATCGATGTTTCCCGACTTGATGAAGTAAATCGGATGTTCGCCATTCTGGTAGCTCTTAGACAGCCCCGGAGTGCCAAGCACGTTTCCTACATAATTGTAAAAGCGCGAAAATGGGTCAATTTGGGTGGCAATAAATGGATTCAGACATGGTCCCCACTTGATGGTTGCGTAATCGGTGCCGCTTTGGTAACAGGCAGGCTCGGTTCCAGCCCAGAAGTTACGGAATTCGGTGACAAATTGGTGCGAGCCGTGGAAGTTGTCGCTGGCAAACTCCGGCCCGATGTTCCCCTCCTGCAGAATCATCGAGACCCCGCTGGCATGGGCACTCGACATGGGAAGAATCCATCCCGGGCCCAGGCTGTAATAGTCGTTGACCGCGTAGTTGTAGGCCCAAACCGACCCGGTGCAGCTATTCATCATCATCGGCCCGGCAACGGCCTGGAAGATATTGTTCTCGACCAGCAGGTCGGAGGAGGTGAGGCAATCGACGCCGTAACTCTCAAAGCGGTGCGATTGCGTCAGGAAGAAATAGCTGTCGCGAACGGTGATGTGGCTGGAATACATCACTTCAACATGCGTGCGCTGAGAATCGATGTCCCTGACGCCTTTTACCCAGCTATTGGTCGCAACCAGGAACGAGATTCCACCCTCTCCGGGAGGCCTGTGGCTCACCGTGTGGTCGAGCGACATATCCTCAATGCCTACGCCGGAGGCAGGATGAGAAGACCACCACGCCTGGGGCGCCTGCTCAGCTCTCCAGTTAGGCATGTCAAGTCCGCGATCGATGGTGACAGCAACGTTCGTGCCCGAGCACAGGAATCCTGGAGTCGTCGAGCCGTTGCAACCCGTGACCGTGACCACCTGATACTGCGCCCGCCCCTGCCGCTGAGCTCCTCCGCCGCCTTGCGACGAACAGCCTGGACCTTTGAACGCGCAGACGTAGACAGCCCCATCGTCGGATCGATCGTCCAACTGATCGAGGACCATGGTGTTGCCGATGACGAGGTTAGGGACGCTGGCCAGCGTAATCACGGTGCTTCCCTTGGCATAGCCGCCTGTCCAGCTCACAAAACCATTTGGTGGGTGAGTGGTGATGTAGCCGTCGCCACTTTGCACGCAAATATCTCCCGGCGGTCCGGTGCAGGAACCTGTCGCAGAAAAGACCAGAAAGGTTTTGTCCGCGCCCATGCCGCGCAGGGTGACATTATTGTGGTGATCGATAACGATGCCCCCGCTCAGGTTGAAAGTTCCGGCGGCAAGCTGAACAAAGTGGTTGGCCGGACAGGCCGCAATTGCATCGTTAATGACCGAAGGAGAGCCCGAGTAAGGAGCGATGGTGTTGCCGCACTGGATGCGGCCGGCCGGAATGCCTCCAATGACGCCGGCGCCGGACCAGTCGATTGCGCGGCTCGGCGCGAGGATGCCCGACCAGGCTTGAGGGTGAGCTGCGGCTGGCAGCACAATTGACGACAAAAGATAGAGGATGAAGGGCCGAAGGCGCGCCACGAACTGCTCCTGCAGAAAGGTTTCAGCTTAGCTAAGCGCAAGCGAGATCCGGATCGGGGTCTCGCTTGCGCGCGGAATTGGGGTTCGCAGTCGAATCGATTAGAAGTTGTACTTGATCATAGCCTCGGTAACGCGGCGACCGGTACGGTTCGGAGCGAAGCCGAAGTTGGCGTTAGTATTGGTGGCATTGCTAAAGGCCGTGCTCACCGACTGTGGCGTTGCTGCGCCGCCATTCTCGAAATTCAGAATGAGAGCGTTGGGGTCGATCGATTGAGTGAACGTTCGGTTGGCGTAGTTGAGCACGTTGAAAGCCGAGAAGCGCAATTGGAGGTTGCGTTTTCCGTCACCGCCAAGATTAACCTGCTTCTGCAGCGCCAGGTCGGAGTTGAAGTACCCCGGGCCATGAGTGTACGGAAAGCTATATGAGCCGTTCGCGGCACCGCCGGTCACGTTGCCGTTCGAACCAACCGTCGGCGCCGAAGCCAGGGAGAAGCAGGCGGTGTTGACGTACTGGTGCGTGTGCAGGCCCGAGTTGGGCTTGCAAGTGACCACCGGCATCAAATGCACATCAGGCGTACCCAGTTCCGCAATATTACCGGGCCCAATGAGGGCGGAGGCATTGGTGCTCGGATCGAATACGTTGAGCCGTCCCGAAAGGCCGTAGTTGACCAATTGCGAGCCAAGGTCCGCACCCTGCTGGTAACCGGTAATGCCGGAGATCATCCAGTTCTTCACCAGGCCCTGTGCTCGTCCGGTGATCTTGTTGAACGTGACAAAGTTCAGCAGGTCGCCGTAGGCGTAGGTGGCGTTGAATATTTGCGAGTGATCGAACGGCTCGACGCCGTAGTTATTACGGTAGTTGGTGGGGTCGACGGCTGTACCGTTCCAGATGGAACCGCGAACGCCGAGGGCCTTGGAAAAGGTGTAGTTGAGCCCGAAGCTGGACACGCCCAACTGTTTGTTAAAGACCATCTGCAGCCCGTTGTAGTTGGAGTTGACGTTATGCTGCAGGATGCCCACGGTGTTGTAGGTCGGGTACTGACGGAAGTCATCCATCTGCTGCTGGGTCATGCCGCCGTTGAGAGTGGGTATGATCGTGGTCGGACTGGCTGCATCAACTTCAGGGAACCACGGATAGGTTTGGCCGGTAATCGGATCGGGCCCGAACATTTTGCCAACCGGAATCGCGTTGAGGTTATCCAGCCCCTGGTTGCCGGTGGTGCCGTTGTTAGGCAGGTGACGGCTGACGTTGCCAATGTAGGCGGCCTGCAAGGTGGCATTCTTGAACACCTTCTCGTCAACAGCCAGGTTATAGGTGTAGGTCTGCGGCTGGTGATTGTCGCCCTTCAACAGGCCGTAGCTGTCGTTGTATGGAATAAAGCTGGCGGCGGGGGGAGAGTTGCTGGAGACATCTGAGAGCTGAATGCCGCCCGTGCCGCCCGGGTCAAACTCGCGCATGCCCTCCGCGGTGCCAGCGGCACTTTGTACGGAGCCTGCGTTGTCATGGTAGGCGTATATGCCGAAGCCGCCGCGAACCACTGTTTTGCTGTTGTGGAAGACGTCAAGCGCGAAGCCGACGCGAGGTTCAACAAAGGCCCAGCGAGCCGGTACGCCGGAGCTTGGAATGCTGCTGTCCATGCCGTGCCACAGATAGCCGGGAAGGAGTGGATTTTGCGCCGACTTGGCGTCGACGTTGTAAGTCGCGGCATCCCACACCGGAATGCCAATGTCGTGCGAATCAGCCCACGGATTGATGTGGTCGATGCGAACGCCGTAGTCGAAAGTCAGGTAGGGTGTGGCGCGCCAGTGGTCCTGTGCGTAGCCGGCGAAATCCCAGAAGTAGAGGTAAGGTTTGGGATCCATGTTGTACTGGTAGAAATCGCCGATGGTGCCTTCCATGAAGTTAGCCAGGTAGTTGCCGCCGTCCCAGTTGGAACCCCACCCGAGCGGTGCGTTGGTGTTCCAGACCTGCTGGCCGTTGGGCCTGAAGTAGGTAAGGCCCTCGTAGTACGCGGTGATGCCGCCGTTGGTGTATATCCAGCCGATTGCTTCGTGGTCCGCTGTCTGCTGGCCGTGGAATCCGAAGCGGAATGAGTGGTGGCCGAGAACCTTGGTGAAGTTATCCTCGAAGACCCAGGCGCGCTCTCTCATGAAAATGCCGCCCTCAGTCGTGTCTTCAACGGGGAGCATGGGAATGCCCCAGTTGGTCCAGGTCAATAGTGCGGGAATTTCCTTGGAGCCGTTGTTGAAGAGGCCGGGATTCGTCCATTTACCGTCGAGCGTCAGCGCTGACGGGTCGTTATCCACAAAGTCGCCGTTAAACCAGGAGAGGCCTACCTGTAGTTCATTGGTCATCGTGGGGCTGATGATCGAGATCCAGTTCACGGTTCCCATGTGCGCGCTCTGCTTCTGGAGCATGCCGCCACCGGGAGTGTTGAGGCCGCCCGGAGACCAGAACTGCCACTGGGGCACACCGGCCGCTGTATGCTCGGTGCTCCACAACGCGAAGATCTTGTTGCTGTCGTTAACGTTGTAATCGGAGCGCACCTGGCCCTGCCAAAGATCATTGTTCTCCAGGTTGGTGTGGATATAGTTGTAGCCGCCGGCGGTGGTCGGCGTATTCGGGTACGGCATCAGGTTGAAAATAGCTTGAGCGACCGGATCGATCTGACCGGGGTTCAACTGGCCATTGGTGAGCAGGGAATCATCGGTGCCCGTTTTAGGCACCTCTGCGTATGGGCTGGTGGCATAGGTGGGATTGTTGATCAAGGGACCGAGATAACTATTGATTTCATTCTGGCTGAAGTTGCCGGTGTGCATGTTGATGGTGGGCACCAGATCGGTGAGAATGGCTTCGGAGGATGATCCGTAGGCGTAGGTACCGCGCTGGGCCATTTCTTCACCACCGACGAAGAATGTGAGCCGGCGGGCGCTGTTGAACTTGGTGCCGGGGATGATCAGCGGGCCAGTGAATTTGAAGCCCGGATAAATCTCGCGGTCAACCGGCGCCAGTTGGTGAGTGTTCTTGGTGAGCCAGTCGACCGAGTTCATCTGGTAAGTACGGCCATTGACGTATGCACCGCCATGAAAGTCGATGCTGCCGGGGATGCCGGCGGCGGAGATGACGATGGGGCCATGGGCCTGATCTGCGGTCATACTGCTGGTGGTGATCTTGACTTCGCTGACCTGGTCAAAGTTGATGTTCTGCATTGTGCTGTTGTAGGCGCCGGGGTGAGTGAGATCGATGCCGTCATAGAGAACAGCGACACCGGCCAGAGGTGTACCCATGCCGGAGTAGGCGCCATAAGGGCTATCGTTCAGCGAGACCTGCGAGGGGTCGAAGGCAACGTTGGTGACACCGTTGCCGGCGGCGGCGCCGTTGATGCCGAATCCAGGCAGAGTTTTGATCAACTCGGTGACGTCACGGCCTTCCACGGGAATGCGCGAAATGTCATTGGCTGAGATCACCGAGCTGAGTTCGCCGCTATCCATCGAGATGGACTCGGCCGTGGAGTGAACCTCGACAATCTGGGTGTCTGAGCCGGTGGCGAGCCTGAGTTCGTGCAGGTTGCCCTCGCTGCCGGGGTCAAGGTGAATGCCGGACTCCTTAAGGACCGAGAAGCCCCGCGCCCTGACTTCGAGTGAGTAGTCGCCGACAGCGACGGCGGCAAAGACGAAGTCGCCAACGCCGTTGCTCGTCACCTCGGAGACGGCTCCGTTGGTGCTGTTCCTGAGTGTGACGACCGCGTTCGGAATGACGGCGCCGCTTACATCCACAATGGTGCCGCTAAGGCTCGCCGTTGTGCCGGCCTGGGCATGCAACGCGGGGCTGACTGCATGGTTAAAGACGAAGAATGCAGCCAGCGCGAGAATGCCGGACAACACCATCTTTGGATGAATGTTTGCCGACCGTGTGAGAGACCTTATCCACGACGCTGAATCGGGACTCGCGAAAGTGGGGTCTGTATAAGGGAGAGCGTCATTTACTGGCCGAAGAGATGATGCGCAATGCCGGTTTTTCATAGGCGAGATGGACCTTTCAGACGAGGTGGACTTGATGGTAACGACCCGGTTACTCTTGTTCGCCCCAACGCGATGGTCCAGCAGCATTCACAATGTTCCGGGCCGATTCACTCCGGGAGCCAGGGGCGTATTTCTTGATTTGCCGCTTATTGAAGCACGCAGTTTAATGCATTGTCAATCGCAATTATCCGCTATATTCGCTATATATTCGCCTATTTAATTTCAAATATAACATAATGATGAGTTAACACTTGAATATTTTTCGAACTATTTTCAAGCTGGAGCTGGCTATTGATTTTTGGGTGCCTGGCTCGCCGATAAGCGCTCCCGTCGTTTGGAATTCCTGGGTGTTGGCTCAGAAGCGAGGTCGAAACCCAAGGACATTTCACTGAACCGCGCTGCCCTGGTGGATTACCCGGGTTGATGTATGCATGCGATGATAAGACGCGCAAAACACTGCTCAGTACGGTAGTACCTGAGGCACTGTGTTTCGAAGTTGCAGTGGCCAAATCGATGCGACCCCAGAGAACTGCGACCTTGCAAGATACCGATGGGGGCGCACACCATCTGGTTTATGCAGTAAATTCCTTCGTAAGGACGCAGACTCTTTCTTAAGGACAAGTGGGCCTTGGTTGAAGCGCAGCAAACTCGCATTCGCTACCTGATTATTTGCATATTGTTTGCGGTGAGCTGTTTCAGCTTTGCCGACCGTGCGGCGTTATCGCAGGCGGCTTCCGCGATGCCCAAAGACATGCAACTGAATGCGGAGCGCATGGGTTACCTGCTTTCGGCGTTCGGGTGGGCATATGCGCTGGGGCAGCTTCCTTCAGGCGGTTTGCTCGACCGCTTCGGATCGAAACGCGTCTATGGCATCAGCATCATCTTGTGGTCGCTATTTGCATTTCTCACCGGTTGCTCAGGATACCTCAAGGCGAGCTTTGTATTTACGGCGATTGTTGTCTTGCGGGTTTTGTCGGGTCTGGCGCAGTCGCCCGTGTTCCCCGGCAACGGACGGATCGTCGCGGCGTGGTTTCCCACTTCAGAGCGGGGCCGCGCCTCGGCAATTTTCAATTCCGCACAGTACTTTGCGCTCCCCATCTTCGCTCCGCTTTTCGGATGGCTGATTTACAGGGCCGGATGGCAAAGCTGTTTCTGGTTCATGGGCTTGCTGGGCGGGATGCTGACGCTGGTTTGGTTCACCAATATATACGGCGCAAAGGAGCACCCGCGGATTTCGCCAGCGGAGGTGAGGTTGATCGAAAGCGGCGGCGGCCTCGTGAACACGGATGCCCAGGCAAGCGCGAAGAAGAATACGCTGACGTGGGCGACGGTGAAGCTGCTGCTGAGTTATCGCATGCTGGTTGGTGTCTATATCGGGCAGTACTGTATCAATACGCTTACGTGGTTTTTTCTTACATGGTTTCCCCTGTATCTCGCGCAGGCGAGGCACATATCGGTACTGAAACTCGGATTTTTCGCGGCTGTGCCGGGGCTTTGCGGGGGCGTCGGAGGAATTCTGGGTGGTGTGATCAGTGACAGACTTCTGCTGAGTGGATGCTCGCTGAGCTTGGCGCGCAAGCTGCCGATTATGGCGGGGATGGCGTTGTCAATGACGATGGTGGCGTGCAATTACGCGCATTCACAATCGGTGATGCTGTTGTGGATGTCGATTTCATTTTTTGGCAAAGGCATTGGCGCGCTGGGGTGGACGGTGATCTCAGATACTTCGCCCCGGGGGATGGTGGGCATGAACGGCGCTGTTTTCAACCTGTTCGGCAACACGGCTGGGATTACGACGCCACTGATTATCGGGTACATAGTGGCGAAGACGCATTCGTATAACGGAGCACTGATCTTTGTGAGCCTGATTGCTTTCTGCGCTATTTTGAGTTACGGACCGATCGTGGGCGAGATCAAGCGGATTGAGTTGCGCTCCACGGCAAGTGCAAGTTGAGACGAATTCCGATGGAAGTCGATTTGGAACGGAAGATCAGTTGGCTGGGCTATCAGGACGGAGAAGCGCGTTGCGAGCGCCGACCGGAGGAGAAAAACACATGACGGAGTGGCCAGGGAACCTGCCCCGGAATGCTTTCAAACAAGCGCTCGCGAAGGGCGAGCGGCAGATTGGGTTTTGGTCGGGGCTGGCGAGCGCGATTGTGGCGGAGATTCTCGCGGGCGCCGGATTTGACTGGATCGTGATCGACGGTGAGCATTCGCCCAACGATATCTCGACATTGCTGCCGCAGTTGCAAGCGATGCGTGGCGGCACGGCCGAGGCGGTATTCCGGGTTCCGTGGAATGAGCCGGTGATCATCAAGCGGGCGCTCGATTTGGGGGCGCGGAGTCTGCTGATTCCCTTTGTGCAGAATGTGGATGAGGCACGGCGGGCGGTGGCGGCGACGCGATATCCGCCGCTGGGAATTCGCGGCGTGGCGATGGGGCCGCGGGCCAACGACTTCGGGCGCATTCGGAACTATCATCGCAACGCGCATCTGGATACGTGCGTGCTGGTTCAAATTGAGTCGCGAGCGGCCCTGACGGAGATTGAAGCCATTGCTGCGATCGAGGGAGTTGATGGAATATTCATTGGGCCGAGCGACCTGGCGGCGGACTTCGGGCACCTGGGGAATGCGAAGCATGCCGACGTGCAGGCGGCCATTAGAGAGGCGGCGATGAGGATCCGTGCGGCGGGCAAGTCGGCCGGCACGCTGGCGGGGAACGCGGACGACGTGGAATTGCTGCTGGACCTGGGCTTTAACTTTACGGCGGCAGGCAGTGACGTGGGTTTGTTGGCACGCGGTGCGGAAAGTGTGGCCGCCCGCTTTAACAAGAACTGAGGACACGCGAGGAGATCGGCGATGGCTATGGTCGGATTTGTCGGGCCCGGCATCATGGGGCGTCCCATGCTGAACAATTTGTTGAAGGCCGGGCACAGCGTTGTGGCGTATGGGCGCAACAGGGAAAAACTGGATGCGTGCGTGAAAGATGGGGCGCAGCGGGGCGCCTCGAATAGCGACGTGGGCGCGCGATCGGAGTTTGTGATTACGATGCTGCCAGATGGTGAGGAGGTGGAAGAAGTGGTGCTTGGCGTGGACGGCATCCTGGCCGGGGCGAAGGCGGGAACAATGATTATCGATATGAGCTCGATCAATCCGTTAGTTTCACAGAAAGTGGGTGCGGCGTGCGCAGCGAAAGGAGTGGAGTTTCTGGATGCGCCGGTGAGTGGTGGCGAGCCGAAAGCAATTGAGGGAAAGCTGACGATTATGGTCGGCGGCGGAGAGAGGGCGTTTAAGAAGGCCGAGCCGATCTTGACCTCAATGGGTTCGAGCGTGACGCTGACCGGGCCGGTGGGTGCAGGGAATGCTACGAAGCTGGCGAACCAGATCATGGTGGCGTGCAACATTGCGGCGATGGGCGAGGCGCTGACGCTTGCCGCGAGCTGCGGATTGAATCCCGAGGTAGTGGTGAAGGCGATCAAGGACGGCCTGGCCGGAAGCGCGGTGCTCAACGCCAAGGGGCCGATGCTGATTGCGCGGAACTTCAAGCCGGGATTCAAAATTCGGCTTCACCGCAAGGACTTGCGCAACGCGCTCAAAACGGCGGAAGCGAATGGCGTGTTTTTGCCCATTACATCGTTCGTGGATCAGGTGCTCGGGTCGCTGATCGGCGCAGGCAAGGGCGACCTGGACCATTCGGCGATAGCGACGTTCGCCGAAGAAGCGTCGCATGTTAAGGTTTCGGCGCCGTCGGCGTGACGCCTTTGGTTGGCCTCGGCATATTTGGCTTGCTGTTGCAATATTTCTGGAGGGAATTAATGTCGAAGAAGCGCGGGTCAGTTTTGTGGTATTATCTCGCCTATTGAAACATTGTTACGGATTTGCCCCACTGATTTGAAGGAAACAGTCAACGTTCGGCGTCTGGTTTGATTCTTTCCTTCTGAGTGGGTGGTTGTTTTGCGAGCGCGTTGGTGTTGAAGAGCATGTCTTGATCTCAGGTGTGAATGACAAACTCTGAACTCGATGAAGCCAGGAGTCACGGATGAGAATGTTTTGCGGGGCCTGGAAGATCGTGCGTCCATGGATGAAGTCGCAAGTAGCCTTCGCCGTGGTGGCATCGGCGCTGCACGCGCAGATGCTTTCGCCGCATGGCATTCCGACCGAAGCGCAGATCAGCGCTGAGGAGCAGGCAGGAATTGACGACGATATTGCGCACCACCTTGGCGACGTTCCCAGCGATCCGGGGCCGAAGGCGAACCTTGCTCCATCTCTGAGTGAGGCTGCGGTCAACGCGGCAGCGCGAAAGGTCGCGGACTGGGAGCTGAAAAGGGCCGAGCCGTACCTGGACCAGAGTTGGACCTGGAGTGTTCTCGACACCGGCTTCATGGCGGCTTCGCGCGAACTGCACGATCCCCGCTATAGCAATGCCATGCTGGCAATGGCGGAGAGATTTCATTGGGAGCTGGGAGCCGAAGATCCGCAGGAATACGGCTCGCCCGACAACAACGATCAGGCGCTAGGGCAGACATATCTGGAGTTGTATTTCCTGGACCCGAAGCCCGAGAAAATCGCGCCGACCCGAAAAGGTCTCGATGGTCTAATCGGGGGTACGATGCCCAAAGCGCCGGATGACCAGTTCGCTATCTGGTGGTGGTGGTGCGACTCATTGTTTATGGCGCCGGGCATCTGGACGCGCATGGGGGCTGCGACGCACGACACCAGGTATCTCGACTATCTCCACAAGCGATGGCAGGAGACATCGAACGCTCTCTACGATCCCAAGTATCACCTTTATTACCGCGACAAGTCGTGGATGGCCAAAAAGGACCGCGCGGGCCAGCCGGTCTTCTGGTCGCGCGGCAACGGCTGGGTGATTGGCGGTCTGGCGCGCGCACTGGAATACATGCCGAAGGACTACCCCGATTACGGTCAGTTTGCGAAGCAGATGCGGGAAATGGCTGGGGAACTCGCATCAATCCAGGACCGGAATGACGGTCTTTGGCACTCCGATCTTCTTGACCCTGGCGACTACCCCCAGCCGGAGATATCTGGTTCGGCGTTGATCACATTTGGCCTGGCGTGGGGAGTCAATCACGGCGTTCTGGATCGCTCCACTTATACGCCAGTTATTGCGCGGGCATGGCGCGGAATGGTGAATGAGATTTATGCAGACGGGCGCCTCGGTAACATTCAACAGACCGACGGCAAACCCGATTACTATTTGCCGGCGTCAAGTTATAACTTTGGGGTTGGAGGATTTCTTCTGGCTGCGGAACAGGTTGCCCTTCTGAGTGAGCGTGTGGCTCACTGAGGTTGCGGACGACGGCGAAAGAGACGGCGCAAGGATGTGGTGACGCCGCGATCGTGGACAATTTCAACGGGAAGCGATGCAGCTTCTGGCTTGAGTGACGAAGCGTCGCACCCACCATCGAGATTCTAATGAACTCCATTGCTGCAAGAATCGCACGCACCTGGGTCGTGATTATTGTCGCTTCCGCAGTTGCCGCACAACCCGGGCCGCAAGACTCATTTCTGAACTGGATGAACGGCATAGCGCAACGGGAGTTACAGCAGCGGGCTCAGACGATCCGCGCAATCCACAGCGTCGACGAGGCAGAGAGCCGCAAGCAGTTTGTTCGCAAACAACTCCTGGACGACATGGGCGGGCTGCCCGATTACAAGGGCCCGCTGAACGCGCGGGTCACCGGCGAGATTCGCACGGAATCTTACACGATTGAGAAGGTGATCTACGAAAGCCTGCCGGGCTTTTATGTGACAGCTAATCTTTATCGGCCAAACGCCCGTGGACGTTATCCGGCAGTGCTGTTGCAAGCCGGCCATACGCAGGAAGGGAAACCAGAGAATCAACGAGTGGCGGCGAATCTCGCGCTCAAGGGCTTCGTTGTGCTGTGTTTCGATCCGATTGGACAGGGTGAGCGGGAACAAACCTTTAGCCGCCAGGTAGATTTGGCGTTGGCGGGCTGGTCAGTGCCTGAACACATCATCATGGAAGCTCAAGCCGAGTTGATCGGGCAAGGGCTCGCCCGCTACTTCATCTGGGATGCGATGCGGTCCATCGATTATCTTGCCAGCCGGCCCGACGTTGATTCCTCGCGGATCGGGGCTGCCGGGTGTTCGGGGGGCGGCGCATTGACTACCTTCATCGGTGCGCTCGATCGGCGGGTGAAGGTGGTGATACCGGCGTGCTACCCGAGCTCGTTCAAGACGATGTTTGTGACCGCGGGACCTCACGGCGAGATGACCTTCCCGGGATTTCTAGCCAGCGGCCTAGATACGGCCGATTTTGTGGAGCTTTCTGCCCCTACCCCGTGGCTGCTACAGGCAAACGAGACCGATCAATTCGGTTTTAGCCACGAAGGAGTGCATTTGGTATATGAAGAAGCCCAGGATTGGTACGACCTTTACCATGCGCGCGACAAAGTAGGTTTCATGATCGGACCGGGCAGTCACGGCATGCCTCTTGTGAGTCGTGATGCTGTTTATGAATGGATGATTCGCTATCTCAAGAACGGAGAAGGAGACGCACATGAGCAGCCGGTGAAAATGTTCTCGAACGGCGAACTCATGGTTACGCAGACGGGCCACGTTGAAGATCTGCCAGGCAGCCACAAGCTCTTTGAGATACTGAATTCCGATTTGCAGGCTCACGAGAAGAAGGGGACGATCGACGAACTACGGGCGAAACTCGCGAGCCTTGGCATTCCCACCGAGGGTTCGGCGCCGAAGGTCACCGTCAAGGAGGAGCAAAACGGGGCCAACGGAAGTCAGCAGCATATTGAAATTGAAAGCGAGCCTGGCATCTGGCTCGACGCTACTTTGTATGTGCCGGCTTCTGCCGTGCGCAAGCCGGCGGTGCTGATCGTCAAGGACGATGAAAAGATACAGGGAATGCCGCTCAAAGCCATGGCGGAAAAGATGGCCGGGCTCGGCCGAGTCGTGCTGGTACTCGAACCTCGCACCTCCCAAATAAAGAACTACGAGGGATCCTACACCGGCGATTGGATCAGCGACATGCAAGCCAACCTGATTGGGCGCAACCTGCCCGCCATGCGGGCACACGACATTCTTCGCGGCCTCGATCTGTTGCGCGCGCGGCCGGATGTGGACCCCAACTCGATTCGCGGAACAGCGCGAGGGGTCGCCGGAATCTGGCTGTTGCTTGCCGCCGCCGCCGACCCGAGGTTGAATGCGATCTGGCTCGACAAGACCCCGTATAGTCTGCGCGCAGCTCTGCGGAATTCAGTCACTTCTGATTTATCAGACGCCGTGATACCAGGGTTTGCACTGAACTGGGACGTGGACGACCTTGTAAAAGCGGTGCGGAACCGGCAGGTGCTGTGGACGGATCCGACCAACTGGGTGCACGGGGTGACAGCGCTCGGACCGCCATTTCGCTATCGCTATGTTCCTGGCGATTTGACGGATGAGGTGGACTTGCAGGAGGACAACTACATACGCGAGTTTCTTCAATAACCGGTGAGGTTGGGCGGTTTCTTTTCCTCTCGATCCGCAGGTGCGGCGGGGTTGTTTCTGGTCCTGGTAATGCAAAGCTGGAAGAACCTGACTGGTTCGCTGATGGACAGTCGCTTTAGTTTATTGTTGAAGTATACTGGCGTTATTATCCTGAGCGGGCAGCCAACAGGCAAGGGAATCGAAACATGATGACGAGAATTTGCATTTTATTGCTGGCGTGCTTTCAGTTGGCTGCCAGCGCATATGCGGGGACGCTGCGTGCGTCCGCCGTTGAGGTCGATATCACGCCGAACGCTCCGCAGTGGCTCGCCGGGTATGGCGCGAGGCAGTCGAACGGTGTCCGCGATCGGATCTATCACCGGATTGCAGCGCTCGACGACGGGACAACTACGGTCTACTTCATTTCTACCGACACGTGCATGATTTCGCCTGCATACGTGGACAAGGTGAAGGAAGACATTCACCAACAACTTGGCATTGCGCCGGAGAGTATCTGGTGGCTGGCAACACATACCCACTCGGCGCCGGAGATTGGCCCGCCGGGAGCTCCAGCAGCTTTCATGCCGGAGCGGTACAACCAGGCCGCGAGCGGCGAGTCGAATCCCGAGTATACGGAGTTCGAAGAACAGAAGCTGATCGAGGGATTGCGCCAGGCGCGTCAGCAACTGCAGCGTGCGCGCCTGGGTTTCGGTATCGGCTTCTCGACGGCGAATATTGACCGGCGTGCTATGGATGAAGACGGAAAGATGACCATCGGACTGAACCCGGATGGACCAACGGACCGGCAGATCGGATTGATCCGCCTGGAAACGATGGACGGAAAGTTGATTGCCCTGCTCGCCAATTACCCCATTCATGGGACTGACCTGGGCCAAGAGAATCTCAAGATCACGGGCGATGTGCCGGGTGTGGTGGCGCAATATGTAGAGCAGAAACTGGGAGCGCCGGTGCTGTTTATCAATGGCGCCGAAGGGAATCTTGCGCCGATTTATAGTGTGTACCCGGATCCCGAGTCAGGGCATCTGGATCAGTTCAAAGTGCTGCTCGGTGACCGGATTCTTGAGGCGAATCAACGCGTCGGCGCAATGACTTCCGATATCGTCCTGACCGAAAGCGAAACAACCATCGAATCTCCACTGCGTGCCGGCTTGAAATGGCCGGAGGCGCTCAAGACATATCTTCGGAGTCCCGTTGGAGGGGCGCCGGTGGTCAGGGTACCTGTACATTTCCTCGAGATCAACCATGATGCAGTGTTGTGGGGCGCCCCCGTCGAACTCTTTTGCAAAATCGCGGTTGATGTGCGGAATCAGTCGCGCTTTCCTTTTACGTTTTACTTCGGATTGCTGAACGGGTGGCTGGGATATCTGCCGACGGCAGAGGCTGTGCATCAGGGAGGGTACGAGCCCGCGACCTCGCCGTTTACCGACCGGGGAGAAGATGACTTTCGTCAGGGCGTTCTTGCTCACCTTGCCGGAATGCCGCGCTGAGAAAAAGACAGCCGGGTGTCATGGGACGGATTGTTTTGCCGCGAGGGCGCCAGTCCAGCGACTCCAGGGCAGTTCGGTCCGGGCAGCGGTTCCAGGACGGATTCGCCGCAGTTTCAACCAGAGCCTGCTGTTAACTTTCCGGCAGGCATTTTTCTGCCCGCGCGCGCCAAAATCGTGCGCTGGGGACCCCGTGCTCGCAAGCCGGCGGGGCGCCTGCGGACAACTGGAGTGACATAGATCACACCAACTCCACTCACTTCGGAGCACATTTTCAATTGCCAAGATTGGCAGGCTTGAAAAAGATCGATCTCGAATTGGGCGCAAATCTCTTTATTAATTCAGTTTATATCAGCCTGAGTCGAGAGTTTCACGGTCGATGGTCACAGCAATTAATTCAATTTATGTTGTGACTCCCGTGGGCAGGCCGGGTACAAAGCGGTTTATTAGTTGACAATGCATGAATAGTTTGCTAAAAAGGGTGATCAACGAGAGCTTTATTCAATTTCTTTGGCAAGCCCGTTAATTCTTCCCCCTGGCTTCTGGATCAGGGCATGTACAAGTGTTTCCAAATAGGTCTCGATCTTAGGAAACAGAAGGTTGGATGTCTGTGGTTCTGTTCATCCATGCTTATCAGCTTTGAATCGGCGCTCATGAGCAGCGGTGAGTTTGTATGAGCGCCATTTAGCGGCGCAAAGTTTGCGGAGGCTGCTCGGAATCTCTCCAGACCGCATGTCATCCACGAAGGACCATCGATGCAGACCGAAGAAGGCAAATCGCCGGTCTTCGAGCCAGGCAAAGCTCGAAAGGAGAAGGGCAGTGAAAGCCAAAAATTGCACATTTTTACGGCCAGTACTCAGACAATTCGTGAGCGCATCGGCCTCAAGCACTGAAGAGGCGCGGAAGGGCTCGTGGCACAAATCTTTCGGGGCATGGGTGAAGGTCGCCCTTGTCTTGATGTTCGCAGGATTGACGGCGCAACTGGCGCTTGCAGGGCCCACGGGAACGATCTCCGGGACGGTGCAGGATCCCCAGGGGTCCGTGGTTCCAGGGGTCACAGTTCAGCTGACCTGCGTGGAAACCGGAGTGATCCAGACGGTTGAGACGGATACGGCTGGATTCTACCGGTTCCCGGCGCTGCCGCTGGGGCACTACGACGTAGCGTTCAGCAAGGCCGGATTTGAGAGCTACAAAAGAACCGGCATGACCATCGACGTCGACACTGCGCTCCACGCCGACGCGGTGCTGAAGGTTGGCGCAGCTACCGAAGTAGTTTCGGTAACGAGCACAGCAGCGCAGGTGGATACCGAATCCGCGCAGGTGGGCGAAGTGATCGGCGGGCATGAGATGACGGACCTGCCTCTGAACGGCCGAGCCTACACCGATCTGCTTTCTCTGCAGCCCGGGGTTGTTCCTTTCCAGACGGCGGAGTTCGGCTTCACAGGTCCGGAAAATGGCAACCTCGACAACGGGGCGCTTAATATATCGGGCGCGCAAAATACACACAACGGCTACATAGTGGATGGCGCCAACGTGGTGGAGGGATATAGCGGCGGCACATTCCTGATTCCGACACTGGACTCGATTGCCGAGTTCCGCATCATCACCGCGGATGCCAACGCCGAGTACGGCAATTACTCCGGCGGGCTGGTTAACGTGGTCACCAAGTCGGGCACCAACCAATTCCACGGTGATCTTTTTGAATTCAACCGCAACACCGATTACGACGCAGCCGATTTTCTGGCGCAGTCCAAGGGCGTTTTCCACCAGAACCAATTCGGCGCAGCGGGCGGCGGACCGATCTGGCGGAGCAAGTTGTTTTTCTTTGGCGACTGGCAAGACACGCGGCAGATCATCGGGCAAAGCTCGGGCGAGCAGTTTGTTCCTGACAGTGCGGAGCTGGGGGGCAATTTTTCAGACGAAGCGAGCCTGATGAAGGGAAACGTGAGCGGCCCTTACTTTGCGAGCCAACTCACGAACGAGCTCGGTTACACGGTTACCAATGGAGAACCGTATTACACAAGCGGTTGTACGTCGAATACGCAATGCGTGTTTCCCAATGCGACGATACCGACCTCGGCATGGGCGGGGCCGGTTCCCAACTACATAAAGCTGATTCCTCCTCAGACCGTTCAGCCGTCCGGCGGACAACCAGGATATTTCATTTCCACCAAGTATCCTGCGACGTTGAACGACAACAAAGGAGCCGTTCGCATCGATGCGGACACGAAGATCGGAACCGTTTCAGGGTATTACCACCTCGATCCGTGGACCAATCTCACACCCTACGCGGGATGGGGAGGGAGCTCGGTTCCCGGTTTTCCATCGGAGGCGACAGGGAAGGCTCAATTGTATGTCGTAAGCCTGATTTCGCGGTTCGGAAGCTCGGCCGTGAACGTTCTGAACGGCAATTACACGAAGAACACCGATTCGCAGCTTAACTCGCCGACCGATAATGGCACCACGCCCGAATCGTTCGGGTTCGCCGCCCCGACCAATGACGGCATTTACCCGGTCGCGTCGGGATACGTGAATATTCCCGGGGTCAGCTTCAATGGCTTCGGTTTGGGTCCGCCGAATACGGTCCTTGTCCAGAACAACAATCTGTACGGAGTAGAGGACGACTTCTCCAAAGTCATCCGCTCGCACACGTTGAAGTTCGGCGGTTCCTACCACTGGGACAAAGTCGACATCTCCCATGCGAATAATGCCAGCGACGGCGACTTTGACTTCAACGGCGAAGAGACGGGCATTGATTTTGCCGACTTCCTGATCGGCGCTCCGGCCTCCTATTACCAGGGCACTCCCGCGGTGCTCAACCTTCGCAATTACTATCTCGGCGTGTACGGGCAGGATACCTGGCGGGTGAATACTCGTCTGACGGCGAATCTGGGATTGCGCTGGGACGTGGATCCGTTCTGGGAAGATGCGCACAACGCAAGCCCAGTAGTCCTGCTTGGTGTTCAGTCAACGCAGTACCCGACAGCACCTGCCGGATATGTCTTTCCGGGCGACGCGGGCGTGGCAAGACGGAGCGGAGCATTCACCCGCTTCAATAACCTTGCGCCCCGTATCTCGCTTGCCTATACGCCGCATGTGCCAGATGGGTTTCTGCACAAGATCTTCGGCGATGAAGGCAAGAGCAGTATTCGCGCCGGATACGGAATCTATTACACCAATGTCGAAGGCGCAAACACCTTCAACTTCTCGTCTCCGCCGACTCACTTGTTCTATGACAGCGGTACTCCGGTGCTGTTTGCGCAGCCGTTCATTGACCGGGATAGCGGAGCGGACCTGGGACAGAGATTCCCGGTTCCGGCCGTCAATCCCACTTCGGTCAACTGGTCGCTGTATGAACCGATCGGGAGCAAGTCCAATCCGCTGCCAACCTCCAAGACTCCTTACGAGGAACAAGTCGATCTCTCGTTGGAGCGTCAAGTGGCATCCAATCTGATTCTCAATGTGAGCTACGTGGGCACTTTCGGCCACCACCTTATCGTGGCCGGCGACAATAATCCGGGCAATCCGGCACTTTGTTTGAGCGTTAGCCAGGCCAGCGAAACGACGGATGGAGTAACCTGCGGCCCGAACGGTGAGAATGGCGTGTATCATCCGATCGGGGGCGGGACGATTGACGGGACCCGGGGGCCGTTTGGTCCGCTCTTCGGAGACAATCAGGACGAGCTTGACATTGGCAACTCAGCTTTCAATGCCCTGGAAGCCACGCTGCGCAGGACCGGAACACGGTTCACGGCCCTCTTCAGCTACACCTATAGCAAGTCGATCGACAACGGATCGGGATTTGGCGATATGGTGTTTGTGTACGGGAACCACAACGCCTTCCGTGGTCCTTCGTTCTTCGATCTGCCGCAAAACTTTGCTGCCAGCTATACGTGGGAGATGCCCTGGGATCTTCTGTTCAAGAAGGACAATGATTTGACTCGCGGCTGGAAACTTTCGGGCCAGTCGCAGTTCACGGGCGGCGTGCCGGTCATGATTACCGAGAGCGACGACCAGTCGCTGACGGGCAACTCAGGCCTGACTTTTGCGGGGTCGACGGACGAGCCGAACCTGAATTACGGCACCGGAAAATCATTCTATGGGGATAAGAATCCCAGAGACCGTAAGTCGTACCTGAATAACTCGCTCTTCAGCCAGGAGACACTCGGCATGCAAGGGAACGCGCCGCGCCGATTCCTGCACAGCCCTGGCGAGGACAACTGGAACATGGCGCTGCTCAAGGATGTGAAGATCCATGAAAGCATCACATTCGAGATTCGCGCCGAATTCTTTAACCTCTTCAACCACGCGCAGTTCTACGGCCCGACGGTGAACGGTAACTACGCCACTGGTCCTTCGTTTGGCCTGATCGGCAGCGATGCCGGTGGGCGCATCGGTCAGATGGCCGGCAAGTTGACCTTCTGACGCATTGCCAACCCGGCTTGAGGGCGCGTTCCACCGCCCTCGGGCCGGCTTCAAGTGAAGAGCGGTAAGCTTGACGGGCTGATAACCGCGCAAGCGGCGGTTATCAGCCCAAAGCTGCGTTTGCCTCCGGACGGCCGTCGCGAGAGGAATAGCAAGAGAGAAAAGCGGCCGGCCCGAGCAAGGAAAACGTGAGATGTTCGACTTATGACAGTGAATCGACGGGATGTAGTGAAGGGAATGGTCGCGGGCCTTGTAGCGGCCAGCGTGCCGATGAGCGCGCAAGAGCCGGAGTCGTCCGACTCGGTTGAAAAGGACTTCAGAATCTGGGATGTGCACAGTCATCTGGAGGCGCTGACCGGCAACACGCCGGAAGAGCGCATGGACGTTCTGCTCGGGGATATGGACCGGCTGGGCATCGAGCGCCTGCTGCTCTCGCAGGGATTTGGCGAATTCGAAATGCATGCGACTCCTGAGCAGATTCGAATCGAGAACGATCGGATCATGCGGGCCGTGAAGCATGCTCCCGGCCGGGCGTACGGGTCGCTGTTTCTGAATCCCAGGAATGGCGACTCATGTCTAGACGAATTCGACCGTTGTATACGCGACGGACCGATGGTGATGATCGGCGAACTGGAAACGGACGTGCGCTGCAATTCGCCTTTGCTCGATCCGATCGTGGAGCGGGCAGTTTCAATGAACGTGCCCATTCTTCAGCACACCTGGACGGTCACGCTCGGAGATGGTCCGGACGAATCCCGACCTGTCGATTTGGTGGAACTGGCCGCACGGCACCCCCAAGCAAACTTTATCTGCGGACACACCGGGGGTAATTGGGAGCTGGGAATCCGAATGATCCGCAACTCAAAAAATATCTGCGCCGGAATCGCGGGCTCCGATCCCACTTCAGGTTTTACCGAGATGGCTGTTCGTGAGCTTGGTGCTGAACGCGTTGTCTACGGCAGCGATGTTGGAGGCCGCTGTTTTGCCTCGCAAGTCGCGAAAGTTATCGGCGCCGAGATCCCAGACGAAGCAAAGAGGCTGATTCTTGGCGGCAACTTGCGCCGACTGCTGGAACCGGTACTGAAAGCGAAGGGCCTGGCGTCGTGATCGATACGAATGTGCATCTGTTTCGTTGGCCTTTTCGGCGGCTTATCGGCGACGATCCGGCAGAGCTTGTTGCGCGGCTCCGTCAAAAGGGCGTGACACAGGCCTGGGCGGGTAGTTTTGAAGCGCTGCTGTGCCGGGACGTAAGCGGTGTGAATACGCGGTTGGCTGTTGCCTGCCGGGAGCATGGACCAGAGTTCCTCGTCCCCTTCGGCGTCGTTAACCCGAAGTCGCCGGACTGGGAAGAGGATCTGCGACGCTGCCATGAAGTTCATCGCATGCCTGGTGTCCGCCTGTATCCGAACTATCACGGCTACACGCTAGCGGACCCTGCGTTTGCGAAGCTGCTTTCGCTGGCGGCGGATCGCAACTTGATTGTCCAGATTGCGCGGTCGATGGAAGACGTGCGTACCGAGTTCCCGCTGATGGTGGTTCAACCCGTGGACCCATCGCCGCTCGTGGACTTGCTTCCACGCGTGCCTCACGTGCGGCTCATGCTGCTGAACAGAGGGGGCTGGGCAGAAGACGCGAATCCAAGTATTGCTGTGATCAAGAAGTCGGAAGGTGTTTATTTCGATATGGCGATGAATGAGGGCATCGGGGGGCTGGCTCGCCTGATCGCAGAGACTTCTCCCAATCGCGTTGTCTTTGGTTCTCACTACCCGTTTTTCTACTTCGAGTCTGCGTTGCTGAAGATTCGAGAGGCCGATCTCACCAGCAGCCAAAAAACAGCGTTGACGGAAGGAAACGCCCGAGGGCTGCTGTCGATGTCCTAGCTCAGCAGGAGGGCTGCGCACTTATTTACAGGCTGGAGGGATCTTGTGAGCATGTCAGGCGAATCCACGCGCCGCCAGTTTATGAAGAAATCCGCACTGGTCACGGGCGCCGGTTTCATCGTTCCACGGGTGGTGAGCGCAATAGATACGAGTGCAGACACGCCCGCAAGGATCGTGACAGCGGATGGCGTGAATTTTCACCAGTCAGGCTTCAGCGCGAACCCAGAAGGCTGGAGCGCCTGGAGCATCCGGCCGGAGACTGCGCCGCGAACCTTTGTCGATGCGGTTGTGTCGCGCAGCGGGCTCGGCTCACTGGGAGTCTCGGGAGACGGAAACATTGCGGCTTACGGCGGTTGGCAGCGCAAGCTGACGGGCATCAAAGAGAACGCCTGGTACAGATTCGTAGCCTACTATCGGGCCACTGGCCTGACCAGCGAGAACTGGCAGATCGTGCCTGATCTTTACTGGCAAAAGCCCGACGGCACCGAGATCGGAAGCGACGATCGGGTGGATTATGCAGCCCGTTCGGTACGCAAAGGCCAGTGGACCGAGGTGAGCCTCGAAGTTCCAGCACCGGCCGGGGCGACGTACGTGGTTCTGGAGCTGTTCCTGGCCCACGCGGCAACCGGAATTGTCTGGTGGGACGATATCTCTTTCGAGCAGATTCCTGCACCCGAGCCGCGCAAGGTAACGATCGCGACGATCAACTTGAAGCCGTCGAACACGGGTACGGTTGCGGAGAGCGTACGGCAGTTTGTCGACGCTGCGGCGCGACTTGCCCCCGCCAACACCGACCTGATTGTGCTGCCGGAGGGTATTAGCGTGGTAGGCATCGACCCGGGTGGCCTCATCTGCGGGCAGGTTGCCGAGCCCGTGCCGGGACCTACCACCGCGCAACTGGGCCAGCTGGCTCGAGCCAAACACTGTTACGTTGCCGCCGGCCTTTATGAGCGCGAACGCGACGCGAAATACAACACGGCGGTTCTGATTGATCGCGAAGGGAAGCTGGTGGGCAGGTATCGCAAAATGTTCCTTCCGCGCGGCGAGATGGTCCAGTTGACTCCGGGGAATGAATTTCCCGTCTTCCACACGGATTTCGGCACAGTGGGGATGATGATCTGTTATGACGTGTACTTTACTGAGCCGGCACGCCAACTCGCTCAGCGAGGAGCGGAGATCATCCTACTGCCGATCTGGGGTGGGGACGAGGTGCTGGCCACGGCGCGCGCCATCGAGAACCAGGTATTTCTTGTGACCTCCGGCTACGATCACCCCACCTACATCATGGACCATAACGGAAAACGCATCGCCGAAGCGCACGAACGCGGAACGGCGGCCGTTGCCACCATCGATTTGAATGCGCCCAATTTCTATCAGGGGATAACGGATTGGCGCGACCGCCGGTTCCGCGAGTATCGGCCGGAAATCGTGAAGGATTTCCTGTATTCGGGTGGCAGTGCGGAATAAGAATGCGGGTCATGAGGAGCGGCACCTGGGGAGCACGATCGAAACCCGGAAGGGGAGAAGATGATCAGCGGGGCGAGGATGGGCGGAGCACGGTTGGCGATGCAACTTGCTTTTCCACATTGGAGTAAGGTGAAAAAAGTTCAAAGCCTCCCGGAAAGAATCATGTGGAATGCAACGCCCGGTGCCGTGGTTTTGAGCAGCGCAAGTAGTGAAGCTGCGCGGTGCGACACCGTGAGGCAGGTGGGGATACTTAGCTTGGCAGTGAGGAGAACCGGATGATTCGCAGACAATTCCTTGCGAAATCCGTAAAGGCTCTGGCCGCAACCGGCCTGGCGCGCACTTGTTCCTGGGCCACAAAAGCAGGCGCCGCGTTGCCCGGGACAACTCCATCCGCATCGCCGGCGAAGGTTCTTGCGGGGACTGAGCCATTGACCGACAAAGCGGATCTCGTCTTTGAAATGGAAGACGGAATCGTCGAGTATCTCAGGAAGCGCACCAAGGAGGTTCCACAGGAGCGGGCGCAGTGGTGGCATTGGGATTATTACTCAGCTCAAGCATACGAAAAATCTGTTGCGCCGCATCGGGAGCATCTACGCAAGATAGCCGGCGCGGTCGACCCGCGCGTCGCGCCTGCGTCACTCGGGATCATCGCTCGCCCGGAGGCGCCAGAAGAAGTCGCCCGCGGAGAGAATTATAAGGTGCTGGAAGTTCGCTGGCCGGTCTTCGATGCCGCCGACTTTGGTCTGTGCGGCATGCAGGCGGAGGGGTTGCTGCTCGAGCCCGACGGCCCGGCGAAGGCGCACTTGGTCGCGATTCCCGACGCCGACTGGACGCCTGAGATGCTGGCGGGGCTGGTTGATGGGGTGCCTGCCAAAGCGCAGTTCGCGCGCCGCCTGGCGGAGAACGGTTGCCAGGTGCTGGTTCCCATGCTCATCAACCGGGCCGACACCTTCTCGGGAAATCCAGAAATAAGAATGACCAATGAGCCGCATCGCGAGTTTGTTTACCGGATCGCGTACGAATTGGGCCGGCACATCATTGGCTACGAAGTGCAGAAAGTACTGGCGGCGGTTGATTGGTTTTGCAGTCATGACTCCAATGCCCGCATCGGCGTGATGGGGTTTGGAGAAGGAGGCCTGATCGCGTTCTATGCTGCCGCTCTGGATTCGCGCATCGACGCAACGGTCGTGAGTGGATACTTTGATGAGCGAGAGAACCTTTCGGCTGAGCCGATTTATCGCAACATCTGGGGATTGCTGCGCGAGTTCGGAGATGCCGAGATCGCCAGCCTGATTGCGCCAAGGACGCTGATTATCGAGGCGTGCCGCGGACCAGAGGTGAATGGACCGCCGCCGGCAGTGGACGGACGCTCGAATATGGCCTGCCCTGTCGGACGGCTGAGTACGCCATCGATTGAATCGGTGCGTCGTGAAGCAAAACGGGCACGGGAGATTTTCGCTCCATTCGGCGTAGGAGAACTCGTGAATGGCGCCTGGAAATACGGCGCGAGTTCCCGCTTTCAACTCGTCGAACGTGATAACGGGATCGGTCTTCCCGGAGGTGAGGAGACAATTTCTGCGCTGCTTATTGCGCTTGGGGTCGAGGTTCCCCTGGCGGCTTCGGGCAATTCTCCGCAAAGATCGCGCGAGGGAACGGATCCGCAATCGCGCTTACACTCTCAGTTCAATCAGATGGTGGCCTTCACCGAGGGGCTGGCGAAGAGAGCGTCCGAGCGTCGTGCCGAGTTCTGGTCGCGGGCAGACAGTTCTTCGCTCGACCGCTGGGTGGAATCGACACGCCCATTGCGCGATGAGATCTGGAGCGAGATCTTCGGGCGCCTGCCCGATGCGAGCATGCCGCCGAATGTGCGAACCCGGCTGGTTTACGACACGCCGCAGATTCTCGGCTATGAAGTGTGGATGGATGTCTGGCCAGGAGTGAATAACTACGGGATACTTCTTCTTCCCAAGGATCTCAAGCCAGGTGAGCGGCGGCCGGTCGTTGTATGCCAGCACGGTCTCGAAGCCCGAGTTCAGGAGGTGGCCGACCCCGGTTTCGACAGCCAGTTCTATCGCCAGTGGGCGGTGAGCCTGACCAAGATGGGATTTGTCACGTATTCGCCGCAGAATCCATTCTTCGGCGCCGAGCGATTCCGGGCCATCTACCACCTTGGGCATCCACTGAAGCTGCAGATGTTCTCGTTTGTACTCGGCCAGCACCAGCAAATGCTGAATTGGCTTTCGCAGGAGCCCTACGTCGATCCGGAGCGCATTGGCTTCTATGGGATGTCCTACGGGGGCAAAACGGCGTTTCGGGTTCCACCGCTTCTCGATCGCTATGCTCTGGATATCTGCTCGGGAGATTTCAATGACCTTGTGTGGGTCATGACAGACGTGGATTCGCGAGGGGTCTTCCCATTCGATGACAGCTACGATCTGTATGAATTCAATGCCGTGAATGTGATCAATTATGCGGAGATGGCCTGCCTGATGGCTCCGCGTCCGTACATGGCTGAGCACGGCTGGTTGGATGGAGGCGACCCAATCAAGACAGACGAGGGCATCGCTTCTCAGTTCGTGCTGGTGCAGCATTTCTACGAGCGGATGGGCATCGCGGACCGCCTTGCCATTGAGTATTTCGAAGGCCCCCACACGATCAACGGCAAGGGGACATTCGAATTTTTGCGCAAGCAGCTCCGGCTGGGGTCAGCGTAGACAAACTTTACCGGCCGATGACGGGGCGGAGCGAAGAGAATATCTGGCTAGAACGAATCTTGAGGTCTTTGGATGAAACGAATGGCGGAGGAGTATCAATGATGAAAGGGAATGCCGGGAGAATTCTGCACAGGTCTTCATGTCAGGCGGCGCGGAGACCGTTACAGGCCGCGTTGTCGCGACATCTGGGCAATTCCCTTCGCGTAATTATGATCGCGAGCGCCGCGAGCCTGATTGCAATGATTTTTCGCGGCGGATCTGAGATCGCTGCTCAGGAAACTCCAACAGTGCCGCTCTATATGGATGCCTCGCAGCCGGTTGAAACACGCGTTGACGATTTGCTGAAGCGGATGACGCTGAAGGAAAAAATCGGGCAGCTCAACCTTCCCTGCGCTTACGTGGATGAGTTGGGTAAGACGCCCGAGGAGAAGATGGCGGCAGGGCGCAAGTTCGCGGCGGGAACCTATACCGACGAGATTGGCCCAGGGGCAGGTTTCTTTACGCTGATTAACACCCTGGGAGAAAAGAACCTTGCGGTGCAGGTGAACTATCTGAACGAGCTTCAGAAAATCGCGACGACCGAAACCCGGCTTCGAATCCCATTGCTTGAGGACGAGGAGGGAACGCACGGAGTGATGCTGCCCGGAGCAACGGTATTTCCTGAGGGGCTTGCAATCGGCAGCACGTTTGACATGCCGCTGGTGAAGCAGATCTACTCCGCATCGGCGCAAGAGGCCCGGGCGATTGGCATTCATCTACTGTCTACGCTTGTGGCTGAACTGGATCGCGATCCGCGGATGGGGCGGAACATGGAAGCTTATTCGGAAGATCCCTATCTCTACGCGCAGATTGCGAGGAACATTGTGGACGGCGCCCAGGGAGGCAACGTCGCCGCGCCGGACAAAGTCGGCACGGTCTTCACCGACTTTCCCACGCAGAGCGAGCCTGTAAGCGGAATGGAGCGGGGCGCGATTGAGCTTTCGGAGCGCACTCTGCGCGAGAATTTTCTCGCGCCCTGGGTTTCTGCATTCAATGCCGGCGCCCTGGGCGTGATGGCGGGATATCCGGAGATCGACGATGTGCCCGAGCATTCGTCGCAAAAGTGGAACACCGACATTTTGCGCGATGAACTTGGTTTCAAGGGCATTGTTGAAAGCGAAGGCTACGGTTTCGACTCCCTTGTTTACGAAGAAGTGGCTCGCGATCAAAAGCAGGCAGGACAGATGGCTCTCCAGGCCGGTGTGGATGTGAATATCACTTACGAGCCGGCATTCATGAAGCTCCTGGTTGAAAGTGTTGAGAGCGGCGAGATTCCTGAGTCGCTCGTCGACCGCGCCGTGCGCCGGGTGCTGGAGCTTAAGATCCGGCTCGGTCTGTTTGAGCACCCATATGCCGATCTTGCCCGGGCGCAACAGGTGGTGCATTCGACGGAGCACCGGCAGCTTGCGCTCGAGACTGCGCGTGAGGGTATTGTGCTGCTCAGAAACACAAACGGAGCGCTTCCCCTGCGAAAGGACCTGCATACCATCGCGGTGATTGGCCCGAACGCCGATAATGGCTGGGCTCAGCTCGGTGACTATTCGCCCTCGGCAGTTCCTTTCAAAATCACGACGATCCTGGATGGGATCAAGGCAAAAGTTTCACCGCAGACGAAAGTTTTGTATGCGCATGGATGCGATGTGATCGGCGGCAAAACAGATTCGACCGAGGCCGTCGAAGCGGCAAAGCGTGCCGATGTCGCAGTTGTGGTGGTCGGCGAGAATCCGGATGACGCAGGAAAGGGAACTGTTCCCGCGACTGACGGCGAGGCACACGACGTTGCCAGCCTCGACCTGACAGGCTCTCAGGAGGAGCTGGTGCGGGCGATTCAAGCGGTGGGGAAACCAGTCGTCCTGGTGCTGGTGAACGGGCGGCCGCTCTCGATTCCATGGGAGGCGGAGCATGTGCCCGCCATCGTGGAAGCATGGGAGCCGGGAGAGCTTGGCGGCGAAGCCGTTGCCGATGTTCTGTTCGGCGATTACAACCCAAGTGGCCGCCTGGCGATCACGGTGCCCCGCAGTTCGGGCCAATTGCCGGCCTACTATAACTACAAGCCATCGAAAGAATATTGGATCGAGAAGGGGTGGTCGCACGACGGCGGATACGTCGACATGCCGGGCACTCCCCTTTATGCCTTTGGCTACGGACTCAGCTACACCGAATTCCGTTACAGCAATTTGCGTGTGGATCCGGGAGAGATTTCCGCGGGGGGAGTTGCCAAGGTGACGATTGATGTTCAGAACGTGGGCCAGCGCGCGGGCGCGGAAACCGTCCAGATGTATCTCCACGAAAGGTATGCGCCGGTTTCGCTTCCGGTGAAGCAGCTCAGAGGCTTTGAACGGGTGATGCTCGATCCTGGCCAGACCAGGACAGTGACGCTGACCATCCGGCCCGTCGATCTGACGTTGCTGGATCGCGATATGCAATGGCGAGTGGCGCCGGGAACTGTGGACGTAATGATCGGCAGCGCTTCAGATCATATTCTTCTCAATGGCGCGCTGGTTGTAAGGGCAGGCGAGCCGCTGCCCGATCATGGTCTTAGCACGCAACCTGATCTGGCGCGATGATCGGCGGATTCGGGGCGAGCCTCATTCTTAAAACCGTCCGCGCTCCTGGAGTGAGTCAATATTCGATGCGCGGCGTAGATTTCGTCAGGAGAATCAATGGATAGACGGGCTTTTTTGAAAACTTCGGCAGCGGTTGCGGCTTCAGCGTCTCTATCAATTTCACCGGCGGGAGCATTCGCAGATTCCAACCAGAAGACTCTGCCCGAAGGGCAGCCTGCGCATGATGGCTATGTTCCGCCGGCCTGGCTTCACTATTCACGCGCGGTCTATTTTGAGGGATACACATCGCCGGTCTTTCCCTACGTGCGGGACTTCGACGCCGAACGCCTTGTGGGCATCGTGCGCGAGCTGGGGGGCGACACGCTGCGCTTTCAACCTCTGTGTGCCTTGGCTTTCTATCCCAGCAAAGTTCTTCCCGAGGCTCCGGAGCTGAAGGGCCGGGACCTGATCAATGAGGTTTCGGCGGTCTGCCGCAAGACCGGCATTCATCTCTACTGCTATTGGCAGTTTGGCAGCATTGTGCAGAGTCCGAAGTGGATTGAAGAACATCCGCAGTATTCCGATTGGGTGTTGCGCGACCCGGACGGAAAACTGGATGACAATTACTCGACCGGTTATGGCTGGGGGCCGGCGGTGAGGGTCTGTTCGACTGGCGATGCATATCGGCAGGCCTTGCGCCAGATGGTGCGCGAATTGAGCGAACACGATATCGATGGCGTGTATTTCGATGCGCCGAGCGCATTTGAATACACCGGCTACTGCTACTGCGAATCGTGCAAGCGGAGTTTTCACGCGGCGAGCAATATGGATCTCGATCGACTCGAGAATAAAGACGATCTCGAGGCCAAAGTCGCATGGTTTCGCTGGTGGAACGAATTGAGCCTCGAGGATCTGGAGGCATGCCGGGAGATATTACACAAGAGCGGCAAGTTCATGCTTTGCCATAACGGCGGCAGCTGGCGCGACACTTCGCTGCGAACGCAATACCGCATCCCCGACGGCTTCATGGTAGAGCATAGCACGCAGATCTACGAGCGGCTGACGACAGGCTTGATGGGCGCATCGATGGCCAGGCCCTATGGCAAGATTGCGCAGATGTATCTTGGCGGCTATTGCGTCTCCAACTTCAACCTGCCGCCGCATTGCAAGCCATGGGCGGTTCACGGCACGAATCTCGAGGACGGAGACGAGATTCTGATGGAGGGGTTCACCAATCTCGCCTGCGGCAATCTTCCGCTGTACGTTTCGGCCAATCGCAAATACTACGGCATTGGCAGCGGGAGTGATCATCCGGTTCGCGAAATCTACGCTGTGATGCAACGCGCCGAGCCGCTGATCAAGGATAGCGTTCCGGTTCCCGACGTTTCAGTGGTTATGAGCTGGGAGGCGCTGCAGGGCTGGCGCACAGGCAAGGAAAGCTGGAACGTGAATATGAGCCGGGGGTTCGTTCTTGCCATGCTCGATGAGCGCGTGAGCCTCGAGATCCAACCGAGCACCGAGATGACCGCGGAATGGCTGAGCCGTCAACGGGTGGTGGCGCTGTGCGGCGCGTCGGGAGTCTCTGAGGAGCAGGCGCACATGCTTGGCGACTGGGTTAGAAATGGGGGCAGCCTGCTGGCAACTTACGATACCGGCCTTTATAACGAAGTGGGTGTAGCGAAACCGGGAGGAATGCTCCGCGATGTGCTGGGTGTCGAGTTGAAGGGCGGCGCGCCAGGCGCTCTACCGGAGATGTATTACCGGCCGACGGAGTTGCACCCGGCCCTTGGCGGATACAAGCCCGGCGATCGTTTCATGGGCGATACGGAACTGATTCCAGTCTCAGCAACCGGAAACGCCCGCGTGATTGCCGAGTGCTGGAACCTGGGCCTGGATGAAGTACGCGGGCCGGCGATCATTGTGAACGAACTGGGCAAGGGCCGGACGGTATACATTGCCGGAAGCCTTGAGGCGCACTATATTTCAAGCCGCGTGGCGTCATTGCGAAGGGTGCTTGCTTCGATTGTCCGGTACCTGGCCGGCGATGCGCAGCCGCTCTTTGCGATCGATGCTCCCCGGGGAGTCTACGGTGTTTTGCGCAGAACCACCAGTGGCGATCGCGTGCTTTGGGTGCTGGCGAATGTCGGATTTAAAGACGCATCCGACGGACGGATGAGGCAGGAGTTTGTGACGCTGAGCAATGTCACTGTGCGAATCCTGCCGCCGGAAGGTAAGACGGCCAAGGCAGTTCACCTTATACGGGCAGGGCTGGATGCGCCCTTCACGATGAAAGACGGATACGTGACCGCTGTTATTCCATCTTTGTACGCAGCCGAAATGGTGCATCTGGAGTTGAGTTAACTACGAGCAAAATTATCCCGGGCTTGATGCGTGTCTGGAGTCGAAACCTCTTTGATGAAACGCGCTCTTGACATTTATGCAAAGTGACAGCGAATGGGGGGTGATTTTGAGGTATTTCGTGTCTAAGTTTGTCCACATCGCGGCGTTGATCTTTGGCGGCTCATTTTTCTTCTCGCACTCTGCATTGGCCCAGCCGGCCACGGCTCCCTCGTCTCGCCCTGCGCCAATGCAGGTCGCTCAGTCCTCAACCGGCTTTACCGCGCACGATGATCGCGAACAGCTTGAGATCGCCGTGTGTGGCGACTCGGTCCTCCACGTTACAGCGTACCCGCTTGGTCCACCCCCCTCTGCCGAAGCCCAGCCATGGATGCTCGCTCACGAACAGACCTGTCCCGGCGCAACCTCAGAGTTCAGCCAAACCAGTACCACCGCCACCCTCAAGGCCGGGCGCGTCGCTGTGTCGCTTTCGATTCAGAATGGCAATCTCACCTTTAAGACAGCCGACGAAGAGCCATTGCTCCACGAGCGGCAGAATCTTCCGCGCACTTATCTTCGGTCTGAAGCTCCCGGCCTGCTCCACGTTGAAGACCGTTTTGGCTCCGACTCCGGCGAAGCCTTCTATGGCCTGGGCCAACACCAGAGCGGCATGTTCAATTACCGCGGAGGGACCGTCGAGCTCGCACAGAACAACACTGACATCGCCATCCCGCTTCTGGTCTCAAGCAAGGGCTATGCAATCCTCTGGAACACGGCTTCGTTTTCTTATGTCGACAACCGCTTTCCGGTCGAGTTGAACTTTGAATCGATGGCTGTGCCGCAGATTGACTTTTACTTTCTCTACGGTCCGCAGATGGACACGATCATCCACGAATACCGCTCGCTCACAGGCCACGTGCCTCTTTTTCCCGCGTGGGCTTACGGACTTTTTCAGTCAAAGGATCGCTACAAAACGCAGGATGAGATGCTCTCGATCGCAGCCGGGTATCGGTCGCGGCACATCCCGATGGATGTGCTGGTACAGGACTGGTATTGGTGGAAGGTCGGCGGCAAAGGCGATCCAATCTTCAACAGCAATTACCCCGACGTGCCGGGCGAGCTCAATGCGCTCCACCGCCAGCATGTTCATGCCATGATTTCAGCCTGGGCCATGATGGACTCGACTGCCGAGAACTACAAGCGGATCGTCCAGAATCATTATGACGTGGCGGGCGCCGGCGTGTACGACCCGACCAACCCGGCCGCGGGGGACTTTTATTGGAGCCAGTTTGTGGGCAAACTGTTTAGGCAAGGATGGGACGCATTCTGGCTCGACAGCTCTGAACCTGAAGAAGCATGGCCGTACGTCGGCGATGCAATCCTACGCGATAAGCAGCTCCACATCGGCCCCGGCCTTGAGTACACCAACATCTATCCATTGATGCATACGGGCGGCGTGGCTGCGCACTGGCGGCAAGCGGACCCGGACAAGCGCGTCTTTATCCTCACGCGCTCAGCATTTTTTGGTGAACAGCGGAACGGCGCCGCAGTTTGGTCGGCCGATATTTACAGCAACTGGTGGGCGCTGCGCCGGCAGGTTCCAGCAGGCCTTAACTTCGCACTCTCGGGCTTTCCTTATTGGACCACAGACATAGGGGGCTACCACCCCGCGCCGATCGAGTCCGATGCACCAGCCTACGAGGAGCTTTATGCGCGATGGTTTGAGTACGGCGCGTTTTGCCCCATCTTCCGGACGCACGGCCATCGCGACAGCAACGAACTCTGGAGCTACGAGACGGTCTATCCGGCGCTGTTGGCCATCGATCGCCTGCGGTACCGGCTCATGCCCTATGTTTACTCGCTGGCCTGGCGCGTAACCAACGACGACTACACCATCCAGCGCCCGCTGGTAATGGACTTCGGCCAGGATCCGGCCACCCGGGAGATCGGCGATCAGTTCATGTTCGGACCTGACATCCTTGTCAGCCCCGTTCTCACCCAGCACGCCACTTCCCGCTCTCTTTATCTACCTTCCGGCGCCTGGTACGACTTCTGGTCTGGCGAGCGCACAACCGGCGGCGCAACTGTTGTTGCGCAGGCTCCTGTGGATCGTATCCCACTCTCAGTCCGCGCCGGCTCCATTCTGCCGCTCGGACCGGTGATCGAGTATGCCGGCCAAGCCGCCGATCCGATCGAGTTGCGCGTCTATCCCGGCGGCAATGCCGACTTCACCCTCTACGAAGACCAGGGCGACAACTATACCTACCAAAAGGGCGCGCAATCCATCATCCCGATACATTGGGACGACGGTACCCGCACGCTCACTGTCGGCGCGCGCCAGGGAAGTTTCCCGGGCATGGCCGCCAGCCACACCTTCAATGTCGTCATTGTTTCAGAGGGGCACGGTGTGGGAGGCGACGCTACGGCGGCGCCCGACAAGACTATCCAATACTCGGGAACGGCGGTCTCGGCCAGATTCTGAGGAGCGCGTCGATGGCGGATCAAGCGCGTGTTGACGAAACGATGAAGCGTAGATGATGAAGGCGGGGGCGGCGCGCATGCCCCCCCGGTACGCGGATTTTTCTATTTTCCAGTTTGCAGGATGGCTTGGCCCTGGTGATGAATCTTGTCGGCGATCGTGTTTTCCCGCCTGGCGTCGTCTTCTTCGCCTATCCGATGATAGGCCTGGGCAAGAAATGAGTGGGTTTCAAAGTCGTCGGGGTCCAACTTTTCCGCGTGTTCCAGATACATGATGGCCGTCTGAACGTCCTGGCTGCGCAACAGCACCATGCCCATTTTGACGTAGGCGCTGGTGAGGGTCGTATCCAAGGTGATGGCCTTGGTCAGAGCCATCTGCGCCTGGGGCAGCATTTCCAGGCGCATGTATGCATCGCCCAAACGTTCGTACGCGAGGGCGTAATCGGGATTGACGCTGCGCTCCGCCTCAAACTGCTGGGCGGCCAGTTCGAAATCCGATTTTTCGAGAGCGATTTCACCCAGCATGAAATGGGCCAGAGGAAGGCCGGGTGAGATATCGAGCGCCTTCTGCGCCTGAACCGCCGCCGGTTGCGATAGATCCATATGCCGAAGAATCGTAGCAAACAGTAGATAGGCTGCGGCAGACTCAGGAGGCTGGCCAAACAGCTTCGCGTAAGTGATCCGCGCATCGTCGTAACGCTTCACACTTACGAAGCACAGACCCAGTACGGTCTGTGCGTCCGCATTGGCATCTGGCGTCTGCTCGACCACGCGTTGAAGGTAAGGAATGGCGGCGTTCGGTTGGCCGAGCCGATAGAGAACGAGTCCCTCCATCTGCACCGAATCCTGATCGGCGGAATCTTGTTCGATGGCTTTGGCAAAGGCGTTCTTCGCTTCCTCCAGTTCGCTGACGCTGTAGTAGGCTGTTCCCAACTCGTGTTCCGCGCCTTTAACGGGAGGATCAACGGCTGCCAACCTCTTCAGGAGCTCAATTGCCTGGTCGGGGTGACCGTGATTGAGAAGATCGTGCGCTTTGGTCAAATCGTCCGGGTGGGAAGCAGTTGTGGTCTGAGCTGCCAGAGAACCGGACATAGCGAGAAGTGTGACCGCGAAAGCGAGCGCCGCGACCGAGCGAACCAGGCACCCTGACACAATCTTCAAGCTAAAGTTCGCTGACAAGGTCATCTCCCGCACAAGTTTCATCCTGTTCAGATCCAAGTGACTATTTGTGAATTAAAGGTCACCTTTTTTATACTCAAACAATCAAGATAATACTAGAATGGAAGCCATGGGGAAAATGAAAGGCCGTAGCTCAGAACCCTTGGAAAAGCTCGAACAGCGAGAGCTGAATATTCTGCAATTGATTCATTCCGGAATGAATAACTCCCGACTTGAGTTGGCGAAACAAGCAGATCTAAGCCCATCCTCAATCACCGCGATCGTGAAGCGCCTTATCGAGAAGGGGCTTGTGGTGGAGTCAGAGCCGGCGACTTCGCAACTTGGCCGCAGACCGGTTCCGTTGCAGATTCGCAAGGACGCTGCTTATCTTATCGGCGTCGATCTGGGATCGTTTTTCCTTCGCATTGTCATCACCGATGTCAATGGGGAGATTGTGTACCGTTCGAAGACGCGGACGGAGATGTGGGCAGGACGCGATCGAGTACTGGAGCGAACGTTTGTTGCGGTTCACCAGGCGATCAGGGAATCGAATATCCCGTTGAGGGCTCTCAAAGGAATTGGGGTCGCGCACTCCGGGGTGATCGACAGCGAATCCGGACTCGTGCTTTCATATCCCAGGCCCGGACAAATGATCGGATGGAAGAATGTACCATTGCGCGCGATCTTTCAGGATGAGTTTGACCTGCCCTGCCTGCTTGAGGACGGCGTGCGCACGGCGACGATTGCGGAGAAGTGCTTTGGCGCAGGGAGGGATCTGGACAACTTTATCTATTTTGACGTGGGCATGGGGATTGGCGCGGGAATCTTTCTTGATGGGAAGCTGTATCGCGGCGCTGGAGGAAAGGCGGGCGAGTTCGGGCACATCACTGTGAACGAGAATGGGACACTGTGCTCATGTGGCAACAATGGTTGTCTGGAGACGGTGTCGTCGTGCGCGGCAATCATTCAGGAAGTCAAAATGGCGATCGAGAGCGGGATCGATTCAAAGATCAGGGAACTGGCGGGTGGTGACCTGGACAAAATCAGCATCGAGCTGATTGCGCAGGCGGCGAAAGAAGACGACAGTCTCGCGTTCCGCGTATTGCAAAAGTCAGCATCCTATATTGGCATTGCGCTGGCGAACCTGGTGAACCTGGTGAATCCGAGGGTGATGATCTTCGGGGGTGCTCTTTTCCGCGAGGTTCCGGAACTGCTCGCCGATCCGCTGCGACGTATTATCAAACAGCGGTCGCTGGAGAGGTCGGCCAATGAGGTGGAATTGAAAGTCTCATCGGTGGGCGGCGAGGCCAGTGCAGTGGGTGCAGCGCGATTGATTGCGGAGAAGATTCTGGACGATCTATATATGCACTGGACGAACTCGACGCCACACTCCGCCGTAAATTCGGTGCATCCGGGTACAAAGCGAAGCGGGGCGGCGGATCTGGCGCCGAGCAACCTGGTAGCCAGCTGAATGTTTCCGGTTCATTTGTAGACCACTGGCGCTGCCCGGCGATCTTGCAATCGACATACCAGTATCTCGCCAACGGGCTGAACGCAGCCGCGATCTGCGCCTTTGCAGGTTGTCGACGTGTACGTTGGCTCTTCCGCATGCGCTTTTTTCTTTTCAGGAGAGAATGAGGTATGTTGGCCTTCACTTTTGAGAGCCTTATGCGGACATAGGAGAGACCCGGGTTCCAAAGAGCGGCAATTATTTCAACTAATTATTTTATATTGGCATTAAATGAGCTTGACAATCCACACTTTTTCTTTATATATTTTACAAATCAAACCGTGAATCCGTCTTACCTGGCTCCGGATGCCGGGGTTTTCGGGAGTGCGATTCGCGGGGTCCCATTATCCGCTGAGTTTTTGTCCCGGTTTTCCGCGGGCCCTTTTGAAGGAGTTATCCATGCAAGATAAAGCGAAGACTGCAATCGAGAATTCTGAACCTGCAGACCGGTTGGCCATCGATGGCGGAACGCCGGTGAGAACCGAACCGTTACCACTTGAGTTTCCAGGCGTGCATCACATGGGCACGGAAGAGGTGGAGGCCGCTACTCGTGTGGTGCGCAGCCGTTCGATGTTTCGCTATTACGGGGTCGACTTGCAGCGTGAGGTTGAGGCATTCGAGGCCGACTTTGCACGATTTCTCGATGTGCGGCATGTTGTGGCTGTGAGCAGCGGCACCGCTGCGCTGAGTGTTGCATTGGCTGCTTTGGGCGTGGGGCCTGGCCAGGAAGTGATTGTGCCAGCGTATATGTGGGTCTCGGTGGCCGCCGCAGTCATCAACCGCGGAGCAATTCCAGTGTTGGCGGAGATTGACGACACTTTCACTATCGATCCCAAAGTGCTGGAAGAGCGCATCGGCAGCAAGACCACCGGCATCATTGTTGTGCACATGAGCGGCGCTCCTGCCGACCTGAAGGGGATTCGCGAAGTGGCTGATCGCAGGAAATTGTTCCTGCTGGAAGATTGTGCACAATGCATTGGCGGAAGCGTCGACGGCCAGCGGGTTGGAACGTTCGGCGATATGGGCGTCTTCAGTTTCCAGATGAACAAGAATATGACCGCCGGAGAGGGCGGCGCCGTGGTAACCAATAACCGGCGGCTCTATGATCGCGCCTTTGCATGTCATGACCTTGGCTACGCGCGCAATGATCAAGGGCGACTGATGCTGAACGATCCTGATTTGTGCCTGTGGGGGCAGGGTTGCAGGCTCGATGAGCTTCGTGCTTCTGTGCTGCGCGTGCAACTTGCGAAGCTGCCTCAGATAACCGGGAGCATGCATCGCAGCAAGCACCGCATCAGAGAAGCCTTGAAGAGGCTTCCAGGGATCGGACTGCGCAGATTAGTTGACGAAGCGGGCGACACGTCGCCGTTCCTGATCACGACCTACAAGGATGCGGAAACGGCGAGGAACGTGAACAAGGCGCTGAGGGCCGAGGGAATTGTGACTCACCCGCAGGGAATTTCGAACATTCTCATGACAGAGTGGGGTTTTCATCTTTACTACAACATCGCCAGTCTTGTGCAGATGACGAGTGTAGATCGGGCGGGATTCCCCTGGAACCTGTCGGAAAACGCCGGCCTGAGGACGCAGTACGCCAAGGGGACTTGCCCCGTGGCTGACAGCCTATTTGAGCGCAGCATTCTGCTTGCGATTGCTTCGTCACTCACCGAACGCGACGAGGATGATATCATTCGCGCATTCGAAAAAGTCCATCGGGCGCTTCTCTCCATCTAGGCGCGCCGAAACAAGATTTGGATGTCAACGGGGAGGCTGACCAGGGGGTGTAGGGTACATCCCCTGATCGATTTAGAAACGGCCGAGTTTGAAGCGGCCGGTTTTCCCTCGAAGCGAAATGTCATGGCAGATCCAGGTGAGGTGCTCGTCTTTGACTACGACGGAGTGATTGCCGATACCGAACCGCTGCACTGGAAGTCCTGGGCAGTCTTGTTGTCTCGGTATGGTATTCGACTCGGGTGGGATGAGTACTGCGACATCGGACGAGGCGTGAGCGACAAAGAGATTTATGAACACTTTCGCGCGCGGATGCCGCTTGCGGATGCGGCGGCGTTTGCAGTGCAAAACAGCGAGCGGAGAGGCATGGTGCTGGAGCTATCGCTGAAAGAAAGCCCGATTGCACCGGAGACTGTCACAACGTTGCGTTCGCTCGATGGTTACCGGCTCGGCCTCGTGACGAGTTCAGATCGGGCGGATGTGGAACCGGTTTTGCGCGCTGCGCGGATTCAAGACAGATTCGATGCAATGGTTTTTGGAGGCGAGGCGGCGCTGCCGAAGCCGTCGCCCGCGCCTTACCTTCTGATTGCCCGCAGGATGGGAGTAAGAACCGGAATTGCATTTGAGGACTCGCAGCCCGGACTCGCAAGTGCGGAAGCAGCAGGATTTCGAACGGTCAAAGTCGAGCGGGCGAGTGATCTTTCTAAGATGGTGGAATTGACGC
>Ga0335072_10001343_pt1 | contig 40187 bp, 31 predicted proteins | sample Lox_Sample_21_FD_206725 | JGI IMG/M metagenome (GOLD analysis project Ga0335072, IMG submission 206725) | Soil microbial communities from Loxahatchee National Wildlife Refuge, Florida, United States - Lox_Sample_2.1 | ecosystem: Environmental > Terrestrial > Soil > Wetlands | place: USA... | reverse complement strand
TGCAGCGCGCGGTAGACCTTTGGGAGGCGCGTTGTGCGGAGCTGCTGGTGGAAGCCGATCCGTCCTTCCGGCGTACCCAAAGTTAGGATGCGGCAGGTGTCGCTGCTGGCGCCTGCACGCTCCGGACAGTGCGGCAGGCGTCTCGGGTTCGCGCTCCTGCTGCTGTGCTCGTGGCTGGTCCCGGCCGCCGCCGTGGATGCGCACGCCGTCCCGCCCGGGGCGCTCGTGGCCAGGGCGCCCCAGGCCCGGTGCTCCAAACGCGCCGGTGCGTCGCAGCGCGACTGCCCGCGGATCGTGCGGCGCCCGCGGCTCTTGTCGCTGACGGCGGGTCGTTCGATCTCGCCGGTGCTCGTCGGCGGCGTCTACGGCGTGGACGCGGGGCGCTGGGTCGCCACCCACCCGGAGCGCCTGAGCGTCGAATGGGTCGACCGGCACGGTGGCCGGCTCGCGCAGGGGCTCGTGCTCACGCTGTCGGCCGGACAGGCCGGCGAGACGGTCGCCGCGCGCATCTGCTCGCACACGCAGGTGGCCGTCAGCTGCGTGTCGCTGTCACTGCCCGAAGCGGTCAGGAGCGTCGCCTCATATCTGCGGGCGAGCTGCGGGGCGCGCCGCCCCGAGCCGCCGCCTTACGACCCCTACTACGCGATGCTCTCCGCGCCCGCGATCGGGCACGGGTGGAATCCCTGCCGGACCGACGTCTACTCGATCGACACCTACGGCGAGCCGCCACTGCTCGAACCGGGCACGAGCTGGGAAGCGCTCGTGACGCAGGCGCTCGCGCAGGCCTCCGCGGCGACGGGCATCGTCTTCCAGCGCGGACCGGACTACTCGGAGCCACCGGGCACGAGCACCTCGCCGCCCGCGGGCACGACGATGACGATCGGCTTCGGGCCGATGCCCGTCGGGATCGCAGGCCAAGGCGGCCCCGGGGTCTCCGGCCCGTTCGCAAACCAGGGGCGCGTCCTGCTCGACTCGCAGGCGAGCTGGCACGCATCCGACGCCCTGGTCGTGCTGCTGCACGAGCTGGGCCACGCGCTCGGCCTGGGGCACCCGGTGCCGCCGCCCGCGCCGGCGCCGTTGAACGAGATCATGGACAGCGGTAACTATGCCTTCACGACCTACCAGCCCGGCGACCTGTGCGGGCTGTTCGAGGTCACCTGGCAGCAGCCCTGCGCGGGCGCGGCCTTCGCGACGGCCGGGCAGGCCTCGCAGATCGCGCCAGGCCCGGGTCCCGTGGCCTGACCGGTCCGGCTAGAAGTTCAGGAGGATCCCTGCCTCGTTGTCGGTGAAGCGGCGCCCACCGAAGCGCTCGAGGAGTTCACCCGCGAACCTGCTCGATTGCCCGCCCAGGCGGCCGAAGAGGTTGATCAGCCCCTGAATCGAGGGAGGAAACTCGTAGGACAAGCCCGAGCCGTAGACGAGCTCTTGCATGAAGATGGCGCAGAGGCCATTGCCTGATTCGATCATGAACGGCAGATCGCCGGTCACGAACAGACGACCGAAAACCAACTGCTTCATGTTCAGCCAGTTGACGTACTCCAGGACTTCCGGCTTGTAGGGAACGTCGATCGCCAGGCCGTTGGTGATTCGGATCTCGGCCGCGTCGCCGGCGAGGAAGTTGACCAAGGTCAACACGCCGTCCAGCGAGTAGGCCCAAGAGCCGACGGGTTCGTCAGAGCCCGGGATGGGCGGTACCACGCGTTTGAGCTCCGCGCCCTCGACGTACCTGCCGATCAGCTCAGGCACCTCCTTGATGGCTTCGACAGAGTTCAACGAGCGCTTGGCTGTGCCGGAGCGGGCAGGACCACAGCGGCGCAGACTACCGAATTATTCGATCCCTTTGAATGAGATGCAAGTGGTTCAAGCCGGCCACAGCCGCGCCCCCGGCGCGGTCAGCGCCACCACCGGATCGCCCGCGCGCCCGTGCACGGCCCGCGCCGCCGCGGCGGCGTCCTCGCCCGCGGCGGGGCTCTCCGCCGCGGCGCTCGCCAGCTCGGCGCGCAGCGCGGCGGTCGCCGCCTCGTCCAGCTCGCCGTCCGCGCCCAGCACCACGCCGTAGGCCTCCCGCGCGCGCTGTGCGCTGACCCAGCCTTCGCGCACGTCCTTCACGACGCGCTCGGCCTCGCGCTCGTACGGCGGCCCGTAGCCGCCGCCGCCCGAGGAGATCGAGATGATCGTCTCGCCCGGTGCCAGCACCACCCGCGCCCAGGCGTCCAGCTCCTCGACCGAGCCGTCGGCGCGGCGCAGCGCCGGGCGGCAGAGCGCCCCCGACTGCCCGCCGCGCACGCCCAGCGCCGGGTTCACGGTGCCGTCCGCGGCGTAGAGCACCTCCAGCTCCGTGCCCACCGGCCCGTACTCGATGTACAGCGAGGGAGCGCCGCGGAAGCGGCCCGCCCCCTCTGTGTCGGGGACGATCCGATCGGTCCACACGCGGATCGGGCGCAGCAGCTCCAGCACCTCCGTCGAGTCGCGCATCATCGAGCCGCCGTCGCTCGTCTCGCCGTTCGTCATCCAGCCGTCGCCGTGCGGGTGCCCCGCGCCGCCGGAGTTGCCCAGGATCATCATGTCCACGAACGGCGCGTCGCCGTGGCGCGGGTCGCGGCCGGAGAGCCCCGCCACCGCCGGCGGGCACTCCGGGCCGGTCGAGGCCATCCCCAGGCCGTCCTCGAACTCCGCCATCACCCGCTGCACGATCCCCGCCAGGCGCTCGGCGATGCCGGAGGTCGCCATCGAGCAGCTCGCCGGGTGCACCGGGATGCCGACGCAGCAGTTCTCGCGCAGCAGCACCTTCACCGCGCGGCCGCTGCCGGTGTTGCGCGGGACGCGGTCCTCGATGCTGTTGAAGACGCCGATCAGCGACGAGGTCGCCGCGGTCGATTCGGTCAGGTTCAGGCCGCACGGCAGGCAGTCCGGGTTGTCGCGCAGGTCGACCTCGATCTCCGCCGCCTCCGGGTCCACGGTGACCGTCACCTTCAGCGGCACGCCGTTCTCCACGCCGCGCAGCGGCACCGCGTCGTGGATGTCATAGCCCGTGCGCGTGCCCTTCGGGAGCCGGCGGATCGTCGCGCGCATCCGCTCCTCGCTGTAGTCCAGCCAGTCCGCCACGTAGCGGTCGAACGCGTCCCAGCCCACCTCTTCGCCCACCTTCAACAGCTCGCGCTCGCCGACACGCCCCGCGCCGATCATGCCGATGTAGTCGCCGTACCAGTCCTCCGGCACGCGGATCCGCGACATGCACATCCGCACCACGTCATCGACGTCGCGGTAGTCCTCCTGGATCTTCACGCAGGGGAAGATCAGCGCGCCCTCCTCGTAGACGTCGCGCGCCGTCGCCATCAGCGTCGTCGGTTCGGAGTTGCCGATGTCCGCCATGTGCGCCTTCACCACCGCCGTCGCCCGCTGGCGGCCCTCGTCGTCGATCACCGGCACCACGATGCAATGGTCGCCCGCGTGCGAGTTGCCGTGGTAGGGGGAGTTGTGGATGAAGGCGTCGCCCCGCCTCGGGTGGGGGTGGAACTCGCGCAGCCAGCGGCTGATCTTGTCCGGGCCCGAGATCACGTGGATCGGCAGCGACTCCGCCATCACGAGCATCTCGTGGTTCGCGGTCACGATGCAGCACGAGAAGTCGCGCGCCGTGTTCAGCACCGTCGAGCGCGCCGTGCGGAACAGCGTGTTCGTCATCTTGCGCACGACGCCTTCCATGCGGTTCGTCATCACCGCCAGCCCCACGACGTCGCGCGCCATCAGCGCACCGCCTCCGCCGCGCCTGCCGCGTCGCCGCCGGGCGCCTGGCCCGCCAGCTCCAGCGCCCCCGGCACGATCGCGAGGCTGCCGCTCGGCGTCCGTTCCGCCGTGGCGCCCGGGTTCAGCACGATCGTCGTGAACGAGGACTCCACGATCGCCGGGCCGGAGAACTGGGCGCCCGGGGTCATCGCCTCCAGCCGCAGGATCGCCGCGTTGACGGCGCCCGCGCCGCTGAAGTAGACGCTGCGCATCCCCGAGACGCCGTCGCCGCGCTCGGTCGCCAGCTTGTCCCGGGCGGCGCCCTCCAGGCGGCAGCTCACGCGCGCGCGCAGGTTCACGATCTCGATCACCGCGCGCTCGTCGCGCACCGCGTAGACCTCGTCGTGGATCGAGTGAAAGCCCTCGACCAGCTGCGCGAGATCCTCGCTCGTGGCGAGTCGGCCCTCCTGCAGGCGCACGTCCAGCTGCCACACCTGATGGCGGTAGCGAGCCTCGGCCACGTACTCGATCTCCGCCTGCCCCGCGGCGCCGTTGCGCTGCGCGAACTCCTCGCAGCGCGCGCGCAGGCCGTCCAGCACCGCCTGCGCACCCTCGTGGTCGAAGTCGTCCGAGCCCGTGAACAGCGCCGCGGCGTATTCGCTCGTCAGGTCGCTCATCAGCGCGCCGCGCGCGCTCAGCACCGCGCCCGCCTGCGGGATCACCACGCGCCGCGAGCCCAGCCGCCGCGCGATCGCCACCGCGTTCAGGCCCGCCGCGCCGCCGCCCCCGACGAGCACCGCGCTGCGCGGGTCGACCCCCTGCATCACCGTGATCTCCTCGATCGCCTGCACCATCCGCTCGGTCGCGACCGCCATGATCGCCGCCGCCGCCTCGCCGGCGTCCAGTCCCAGGGGCGCCGCGATCTGCCGCTCGATCGCCACGCGCGAGCCCTCCGCGTCGAGCGCCATGTCGCCGCCCAGGAAGTAGTCCGGGTCGATGTAGCCGAGCACCACGCAGGCGTCGGTCACCGTCGGCTGCGTGCCGCCGCGCCCGTAACAGATCGGGCCGGGGTCGGCGGCCGCGCTCTGCGGCCCCACGTGCAGCAGCCCGCCGGCGTCGATCCAGGCGATCGAGCCGCCGCCCGCGCCCACGCTGCGTACGTCGACCGCCGGGAAGCCCGTGATGTGCCCCTCGTACTCGATCCCCAGCCACGTCTCGCGCGTCACCGGGATGCGCCCGCGGCGCACGAGCGTCACGTCGTAGCTGGTGCCGCCCGTGTCGGCGACCACCGCGCTCTCGCTGTCGCCGTCGAGCGCCGCGTAGTGGCGCCCGGCGATCGGCGCCATCGCCGGGCCCGAGTTGATCGAGTGGATCGGCGCCGCGGCCATGTCCTCGGCGTCGACCACGCCGCCGCTCGAGGTCACCATCAGCAGCCGCCCGCCGAAGCCCGCCTCGCGCAGGCGCCCTTCGAGGTTGTCCAGGTACTCCGTCATGAGCGGCTTCAGCGAGGCGTCGATCGCCGTCGAGGAGGCCCGGCGGTACTCGCGCAGCGTCGGGTTCAGCGCGTGCGAGAGCGTGTACGGCACGCCCGGCAGATGCTCCTCCAGGAGCTCGCCGACGCGCTGCTCGTGGACGGGGTTCGCGATCGACCACAGCAGGCAGACCGCCACCGACTCGACGCCGTCCGCGGCGAGCCGGCCGATCGTCGCGACCGCCGCGGCCTCGTCCAGCTCCTGCACCACCTCGCCCTGCGAGCCGATCCGCTCGGCGATCTCGTACGTCAGCGCGCGCGGGATGTAGGGGTCCGGGAAGCCGTAGCTCCAGTTGAACGGTTCGGTGCGCCCGCCCTCGCGCAGCAGCAGCATGTCGGGGTGCCCGCGCGTGCACAGCAGCGCCGTGCGCGCGGTGGTCTCCGTCAGGATCGCGTTGATCGCGCGCGTCGTGCCGTGGATGAACAGCTCCACCGAGCCCAGGAAGTCGCCCACCTCGCGGCCCGCGTCCGCCGCGGCGAGGGCGATCGCGTCGAGGATTCCCACCGCCGGTTCGTGCGGCGTCGTCGACGCCTTGTACAGGCGCACGTCGTCGCCCGCTTCGACCACCAGGTCGGTGAACGTGCCGCCGGTATCAGCCGCCAACCGCATGCCCGCCATCACTCCGTGCTTCGCTCGACTGCGTTCGCCCCGATCCAGCGACCCGCCTCGATCGAGGCGTTCGATATATCAGAGCGCGGACCGATAGAACGTACCAAGGACGTCCGCGGCGCGCAATCGCCCCGCTCAGCTCTCGCCAAGCAGCGTGCGGATCACCTCGTCGCGGATCCGCTTGCTGTCCAGCGCCGCCTCGGAGGTGAGCGCCTGGAGCGTCAGGCCGTTCAGGATCGCGTCCAGGCGCCACGCCCACGGGATCTCGCCGTTGCGCTCCGCCGACACCAGCCCTTCGAGCGCTTTGTCCAGCAGCTCGTACCAGCTGATCAGCCGCGACTCGATCGTGTGGCGCAGGCCCGCGAGCCGCACCGCCTCGCCGTAGGCGTTGATCCACACGCGCCAGGTCTCATCGACCTCCTGGCCCTCTTCCAGCGCGCTGTCGAGCAGCGCCGCCAGCCGCCCGCGCCCCGCGGGCACGTCCTCGATCGCGGCGCGCATCCGCGCCTGCGCCCGCTCGGAGACGAACACCAACGCCTGCTGGAGGAGGTCCTGGCGGTTCGCGAAGTAGTGGTTGAGCATCCCCGTGCTCACCCCCGCCTCCTCGGCGACCATCCGCATCGTCGTGCCGGCGAAGCCCTCGCGCGAGATCACGGTCGCCGCCGCGCGGCAGATCTGCTCCCGTCGTATCGGCCCCATCCCGAGCTTTGGCACAGTGGCCCCTTCCCGTCGATTCCCTGCCGGCCGTCCGCGCCGGACCCTAGTCGAGATCGAGCCCGCCGCCGTCCGGCAAACGCCCGCAGCAGCATGATCCTATCTTGTGAGCAAGGCGTCTCATTCGCGCCATCGAACTCGCTTGCGAACCCCCGCAAGCGGTCCTATAGTCGCATATCGAGTGATCGATTTGCAAAAACTCAGGCCGAGCAAAGGGAGTAGCGAATGAGCATCGAGCGCCTCACGAACAACCCCGCCGCCGGCTTCGCCGACGCCGTCACCACCTCAGGGGCCGGACGCACGATCTATGTCTCCGGCAACGTCGGCTTCGGGCGCGACGGCAAGGTCGTCGACGGCGGCATGGGCGCCGAGGCCGAAGCGACCTTCGACAACATCGAGAAGGTCCTCAACCAGGCCGGCGCCGACTTCTCGCAGATCGTGAAGATCAACGCCTTCATCACCGTTCTCGACGAATACGCCGACTACGCCGCCGTGCGCGAACGGCGCTTCGGCGACATGCTGCCCGCCAGCGCCACCGTCCAGGTCGCGGGGCTGCTCGTCGGCGCCCACATCGAGATCGACGCCGTCGCCTTCGTACCCGAGGGCTGAGCGGAGGCTCGCGCGCTGGGCCCAACGCGATCGCCGAGGGCTCCGCGCGACCGTCGCCGGACTTGCGCGCCGAGCGACGCTCCCGCAGTCGCCGATCAGAGCGAAGCGGCCCGAAAGGGCCGCCCCTTCTCATATTCCTGTCCTAAACCGATCAATCGGTATAAGAATCGGGTAGCCTATAGTTCGGCTGCATCGGGGCGGCCGAATCGACGCGAGGTGGATAGGCAGTGCGCTGCGCAATTGACACCGGAGGCACGTTCACCGACCTGGCTCTCGAGCACGAGGGCGAGGTGCGGATCTTCAAGTGCTCGACCACGCCCGAGAACCCGATCCGCGGCATCCTCGAAGTGCTGGCGCTCGCGGCGCAGGGGCTCGGGCTGGAGCGGGCGGAGCTGCTGGCGCAGATCACGATGCTGATCCACGGCACGACGCGCGCCACGAACGCAGTGCTGACCGGAAACACCGCGAAGACCGCGCTGATCACGACGATGGGCCACCGCGACATGCTGCTGCTCCGCGAAGGCGGGCGCAGCCGCGCGTTCGACTGGAGCGTCGAGTACACCGACGCCTACATCCCGCGCGCGCTGACGTTCGAGGCCGCCGAGCGGATCGACGCGCAGGGTCGCGTGCTGCGTGAGCTGGACGAGGACGCGGCCGTCGCGACGATCGAGCGCCTCGCCGAGCTCGACGTCGAGGCCGTCGCCGTGTGCCTGCTGTGGTCGATCGTCAACCCCGTCCACGAGCAGCGCGTCGGTGAGCTGCTGGAGCGCCACCTGCCCGGCGTGCCCCACACGCTTTCGCACGCGCTGAACCCGACGCTGCGCGAGTACCGGCGCGCTTCCTCGACCGCGATCGACGCTTCGCTGAAGCCGCTGATGACGCGCTACCTGGACAACCTCGAGCAGGAGCTGCGCGACGCCGGCTTCGGCGGCGAGCTGCTGGTGATCTCGACCGCCGGCGGCCTGATGCATGCGCGCGAAGCGGCGGGCATCCCGATCACCTCGATCAACTCCGGCCCCGCGATGGCGCCGGTCGCCGGGCGCTTCTTCGCCCGGGCGGACGAGGGCGCCCAGCACGCGATCGTCGCCGACACCGGCGGCACCAGCTACGACGTCTCGGTCGTGCGCGACGGGCGCATCCCGATGACGCGCGAGACCTGGCTCGGCGAGCCGCTGACCGGGCACATCACCGGCTTCCCGGCCGTCGACGTCAAGAGCATCGGCGCCGGCGGCGGCTCGATCGCCTGGATCGACGACGGCGGCCTGCTGCACGTCGGGCCGCAGAGCGCGGGCGCCGACCCAGGCCCCGCCTGCTACGGGCGCGGCGGCGAGCTGCCGACCGTGACCGACGCCTGCCTGACGCTCGGCTACCTGGACGCCGAGCGCTTCCTGGGCGGGGCGATGAAACTGGACGAGGGAAGCGCGCGCGCGGCGATCGATCGGGACGTCGCGCGCCCGCTCGGCCTCGACACGCACGAGGCCGCCTCCGCGATCGTGGCGCTCGCCACCGAGCACATGGTGCAGGCGATCACCGAGATCACCGTCGACGCCGGGATCGACCCGCGCGGCGCGGTGCTGATCGGCGGCGGCGGCGCCGCGGGCCTGAACAGCGGCGCGATCATGCGCCGGCTGGGCTGCCGCGCGCTGGTGATCCCCGAGACCGGCGCGGTGCTCAGCGCCGCCGGCGCGCTGATGGCCGACCTGTCCGCTGACTTCTCCGCCGCCTGCTTCACCTCCAGCGAGCAGTTCGACGGCGAGCGCGTCGACGCTGTGCTCGACGAGCTGCGCGAGCGCTGCCGCGCCTTCGCGGCGCAGATCGGCGCCGAGGACCATCGCGTCGAGCTGATCGCCGAGGCGCGGCTGGCGCGCCAGGTTTGGCAGATCGACGTGCCGCTGCGCGCCGAGCGCTTCTCCGGCGAGGCGCAGGCCGCGGCGGTCGAGACGCTGCTCGCCGACTTCCGCCGCCTGCACGAGGAGATCTTCGCCGTGCTGGACGAGCGCTCGGCGGTCGAAATCGTCGCGCTCCGCGCCCGTGTCGTGTGCCCGCTTCAGAGCCGCTCCGAAGGGCGTCTGACGCAGGCCCCCCAGGCGATCGAGGCCGAGCGCGACGCCTACTTCCCGGGCCACGGGCTGCTGCGCACGCCGGTCCGCTCGCTCGACGCGCTCGACGAGGGCGCCTCGATCGCGGGCCCCGCGATCGTCGAATCGCCGCTGACCACCGTCGTCGTCGAGCCGGGCGCGAGCGTCGAGCGGCGCGCGGGCACGGGCCTCGTGATCGCGCCGGAGCAGGGCGCCGGGCAGAGGGGAGGGCAGCCCGATGCCGGCGCCGTCAACGGCTGAGAGCCAGGTCGTCCGCGCCGGCCAGCGCGACTTCGACCCCGTCGCGCTGGCGGTGATCACCAGCCGCATCCAGGGGATCGTGCGGCGGATGACGAACACGCTGTTCCGCACGGCCCGCTCCTCGGTGCTGAACACCGCGCGCGACTTCTCCTGCGCCGTCGTCACCCGCGAGCACGAGATGCTCGCGACCGCCGAGAGCCTGCCGATCCACGTGATGGCCGGCCCCGACCTCGTCTCGGCCTCGCTCGCGCGGCTGCACCCCGAGCTGCACGCGGGCGACGCCTTCCTGCACAACTCCCCCTACCACGGCAACTCCCACGCCGGCGACCACTGCTTGCTGGTGCCGGTCGTCGCCGACGGCGAGCACCGCTTCACGGCGATCGTCAAGGCGCACATGGCCGACATCGGCAACTCGATGCCCACGACGCTGTGGGCGAACGCCCGCGACGTCTACAACGAGGGCGCGCTGATCTTCCCGGGCGTGAAGGTCCAGCGCGACTACCGGGACGTCCCCGACGTGATCGAGATGTGCCGCACGCGGATCCGCGTGCCGGACGTCTGGTACGCGGACTACATCGGCATGGTGGGCGCCGCGCGGATCGGCGAACGCGAGCTGCTGGGCCTGGGCGAGGAGCTGGGTTGGGAGACGCTGCACGCCTACACCGGCGCGTGGTTCGACTACAGCGAGGAGATGATGGCCGCGGCGATCCGCAAGATGCCCGCGGGGCGCAGCGTCGCGCACAACAAGCACGACCCGATGCCGGTCGACGGCGCGGAGGACGGCGTCCCGGTGAAGGTGACGGTGGACATCGACCCCGAGAACGCGCGCGTGCAGGTGGACCTGCGCGAGAACCCCGACTGCATGCCCTGCGGCATCAACCTGACGGAGGCGACGAGCCGCACCGCGGCGATGATCGGCGTCTTCAACAGCCTGCCGACGACGGTGCCCCAGAACGCGGGCAGCTTCCGCCGCCTGGACGTGCTGATCCGCGAGAACTGCATCGCCGGCATCCCGGTCCACCCCGCGAGCTGCTCAACCGCGACGACCGGCATCGCCGACCGCGTCGCGAACGCGACCCAGCGCGCGATCGCCGAGCTGGCCGACGGCTTCGGCATGGCCGAGACGGGCACGCTGACCGCGTCGGTGGCGGACATCTCCGGCAAGGACCCGCGCCACGACGATTCTCCCTTCGTGAACCTGATGATCATCGGTCTGACCTGTGGCGCGGGCCACGCGCGCGGCGACGGCTGGCTCGTCTCGGGCGAGGTGGGCGACGGCGGGCTGATGATGCGCGACTCCACCGAGGTCGACGAGCTGCTCTACCCGATCGTCGTGTGGGCCGATGAGATCGTCGCCGACAGCGGCGGCCCCGGGCGCCACCGCGGCGCGCCGGCCTGCTACGTCGAGTACGGCCCCGCCGACACCGAGATCGAGGCGATGTGGTCGACCGACGGCTACGTGCACGCGGCGCTCGGCGCCCGCGGTGGCTACCCCGGGGCACCGGCCAGGCAATTCCTGCGCCGCGTCGACGGCTCGGTCGAGCCGCTGCCCGGCTGGGGCGAGCAGGTATTGAAGCCGGGCGAGACGGTGCTCGCGACCTCCGCCGCGGGCGCGGGCTACGGGCGGCCGTGGGAGCGCTCGCTGGAGCGCGTCGTGCGCGACGTCGCCGACGGCTGGGTCAGCCGCGAGCAGGCCGAAGAGGCCTACGGCGTCGTGATCCGCGACGGCGGGCTCGACGCCGAGGCGACCGCCGCGCGCCGCGCGCAGCTGGCGGAGCAGTCGCCCGCGCCGCCGCGGCTGCTGGAGGTCGAGCACCGCTCGCGCGAGATCGCCGACAAGCTGGGGCCGTACGTGCTCGGACCGGTGCCCGCGCAGTGAGCGAGCCCGCGACCGCCCGCATCACCTGCGACATCGGCGGGACGTTCACCGACGTCGTCGTCAGCGACGAGCGCGGCAGGATGACGATCGCGAAGGCGCTCACGCAGCCGGCACGCCTGTTCGACGGGCTGCGTGCGGCGCTCCAGCGCGCGGCGGACGAGCTGCAGGAACCGCTGCCCGAGCTGCTGGGCCGCGCCTCGCTGTTCATCTTCTCGACGACCCAGGCGACGAACGCGATCCTCGAGGGGACGACGGCGCGCACGGCGTTCCTCTGCACCGAGGGCTTCCCCGACATCCTCGTGCGGCGCGAGGGCGGCTCGCTGCGCCCGTACGACTACAGCCGCCCGTTCCCGGAGCCCTACGTGCCGCGCCGGCTGACGCTCGAGATCCCCGAGCGGATCGACGCCGACGGGGCGGTGGCGAAGCCCCTGGAGGAGGACGCCGCGCGCGCCTGCCTCGCGCGCGCGCGTGAACTGGAGGCAGAGGCCGTCGCGGTGTGCCTGCTGTGGGCCACCGCGAACCCCGCGCACGAGCTGGCGCTGGGTGCGCTGATCGAGGCGGAGCTACCGGACGTGCCGTACTCGCTCTCCCATCAGGTGAACCCGATCGTGCGCGAGTACCGGCGCGGCTCGGGCACCGCGATCGACGCCTCGTTGAAGCCGCTGATGCAGCGCCACCTGCCGGAGATCGCGAGCGGCCTGGAGGCGGAGGGCTTCACGGGCGAGTTGCTCGCCGCGAGCTCCGCGGGCGGCGTCGTGCCGATGGGGGAGCTGATCGAGAGCCCGCTGTGGTCCGTGCGCTCGGGGCCCTCGCTGGCGCCCGTGGCGGCGCGCACGGTCGCGGAGGCTGAGACGGGTTCCGGCGACGTGATCGTCTGCGACACCGGCGGGACCAGCTTCGACGTCTCGCTCGTGCGCGCGGGCGACCTCGTCTTCACGAGCGAGACCTGGCTGGGCGAACCGTTCGCGGGGCACCTCACGGGCCTCTCCTCCGTCGACGTGCGCTCGATCGGCGCGGGCGGCGGCTCGATCGCCTGGGTCGATCCCGGCGGCCTCTTGCGGGTCGGTCCCGAGAGCGCGCGCGCCGACCCCGGACCCGCCTGCTACGGGCTCGGCGGCACCCGCCCGACAGTGACGGACTCCGCGCTGGTGCTCGGCTACATCGACCCGGAGCGGTTCCTGGGCGGCAAGATGAGTTTGGATGAGAGCGCCGCCGGCGCGGCGCTCGCTGATCTCGCCGAAGCGCTCGGCGTCTCATCGCGCGAGGCGGCGCACGCGGTGCTGTCGATCGCGAACGAGCGGATGATCGCGGCGATCGGCGAACTGACCGTGAACGAGGGCGTCGACCCGCGTGACTCGACGCTCGTCGCGGGGGGCGGCGCCGCGGGGCTGACGATCCTCGCGATCGCGCGCGAGCTGGGCTGCCGCGAAGTGCTGATACCCCGCGCCGCGGGCGTGCTGTCGGCGTTCGGCGGCCAGCACTCCGACATCGTCCGCGAGCTGACGGCGCCGCACGTGACGAGCACGCAGCAGTTCGACTTCGAGGGCGTGAGCGCGACGCTCGCGGCGCTGCGCGAACGGATGGCGGCGTTCGAGTCCGAATTGCCGCCGGGCGTCGCGGGCGAGGTGCGGCGGCGCTACTTCGCCGAGGCGCGCTACGCCTACCAGGTCTGGGACCTGTCGATCCCGCTGGACGGCGAGGGGATCGACGACGAGGCGGCGCTGGCGAAGTTCGAGCAGAGCTTCCACGACGCCCACGAGCGGATCTTCGCCGTGCGCGAGCCGGGCCAGCGGATCGAGCTGAGCCAGTGGAAGGGGCGCGTCGTCGCGGGCACCTCGAAGCCGCCGCTGGCGGCCGAGCGCGCAGCGAGCGAGCGCACCGCCTCGCGCCGCGTCGCCTACTTCCCGGAGCTGGGCGAGGTCGAGATCGACGTGCACGAGGGCGGTGGGCTCGCCACGGGCGAGACCGTCGACGGCCCGGCGCTGATCGTCGAGCCCGAGACGACGATCGTCGTCTACCCCGGCTGGCGCGCGCACGTCAGCGAGCTGGGCAACTACAGATTGGAGCTGACGAGCGATGCCTGACGCCACCTCCCGGCCCGCGGCCGGCGGCGCCCCGCAGCAGGCCGCCTCCCGCGATCTGGACCCGACGCTGATGGCGGTGCTGGCGAACCGCTTCGAAGCGATCGTGCGCGAGATGACGAACACGCTGTTCCGCACGGGGCGCTCCTCGATCATCAACATGGCGCGCGACTTCTCCTGCTCGATCATCACCGCGGACGATCAGCTCTTCGCGGCGGCGGAGGGTCTCCAGGTGCACGTGCTCGGCGCGGGCCTGCAGACGCGCTCGATGCGCGAGCTGCACCCCGACCTCGCGGAGGGCGACGCCTACCTGCACAACGACCCGATCCTGGGCAACACGCACACGGCCGACCACACGATCCTGGTGCCGGTGTTCGTCGACGGCGAGCACATGTTCACGGCTTCGGCGAAGGCGCACCAGGCCGACTGCGGCAACGCCGAACCCTCGACATACGTCACCTACGTGGAGGACGTCTACGCCGAGGGCGGGCTGGTGTTCCCGGCGGTGAAGGTCCAGCAGGACTTCGAGGACGTGCAGGACATCATCCGCATGTGCCGCAAACGGATCCGCGTGCCGGACGTCTGGTACGGCGACTTCCTCGCGGCGGTGGGCGCGGCCAGGATCGGCGAACGGCGCGTGCAGGAGGTCGTCGCGCGCTACGGCAAGGACACGATCAAGACGTTCGTGCGCGAGTGGCTGGACTACTCGGAGCGCGTGATGGACCAGGCGATCCGCAAGCTGCCCGCGGCGACGCTGCGCGCGAGCGGCAGGCACGACCCGATCCCGGGCCTGCCGGAGGGCGTCGAGGTGAACGTGAGCGTCGAGGTCAAGCCGGAGGAGGGCAGGGTGGTGTTCGACCTGCGCGAGAACCCCGACTGCATCCCGTTCGGGCTGAACGTCTCGGAGTACTGCGCGCGCGGCGGCTGCACGATCGCGCTCCTGAACTGCCTGGAGGACGACGTGCCGCGCAACGCGGGCTCGTTCCGGCGCGTGGAGGTGCTGCTGCGCGAGGGCTCGATCGCCGGCGGCCTGGTCGAGCCCTACTCGGCCTCCGTCTCCACGACGAACGTCCTGAACCGGATCATCAACGCGGCGCAGAGCGCCTTCTGCCAGCTCGGCGAGGGACAGGGCCTCGCGGAGGGGGCGGGGGCGATGGGCGTCGGCTACGCGGTCTTCTCCGGCACCTACCCCGCGGGTGACGACGGCGCTGGCGGCGATCCCTACGTCTCGGAGTTCGTGATCGGCAACAACGGCGGGCCGGCCTCGCCCCACTGCGACGGCTGGATCACCTACGCGATGCCGGACTGCTCGAAGACGATCTACATCGACAGCGTCGAGATGCTGGAGCGCACGTATCCGCTGCGCTTCCGCTCGCTGCGGCTGCTGGCGGACTCCGGCGGCGCGGGGCGGCTGCGCGGCGGCCCGGCCTCCGAGGTGATCTACGGCCCGCGCGCGACGCCGATGCGCGTCTTCTACATGGCCGACTACGCGCGCCACCCAGCGAAGGGCGTGCGCGGCGGGCTGCCTGGGACGGCGGCCTCCGCGCACGAGGTCGCCGCCGACGGCAGCGAGCGGCAGGTCGAGGCGATCGGCGACTCGACGCTCCGGCCGGGGGAGTGGATCCGCGGCGTGGAGGCGGGCGGCGGCGGCTACGGCGACCCGCTGGAGCGCGACCCGCGGGCGGTGCTGGCGGACGTGCTCGAACGCTGGGTGACGCCCGGGGCGGCGAGCGACGTCTACGGCGTGGTGCTCTCCGAGCAGCCGGGGGCGACGGGCTTCGCGCTGGACGAGCCCGCGACCGAGGCGCGGCGGGCGCAGCTGCGCGAGCGGCGCGCCGCCGCCGGGCGCGACGGCGAGAAATGAGCTTGCAAGGCGGCTACCACAAGGTTATGCTTGTAAACCAAACGGTCGATATGCAAAAGCGTTGACAACCAATGGCCGTATCTGGCGACTGACAACTTGACGGCTCCTCGGGAGCAGGGGCCGGCACACGAGGAGAAGAACGAGGTTCGAGATGTCCGAGGGCGAGCTGACGTCGATCGAGCAGGAGTATCTGAAGCGCACCGAGGGCTCGGCGCGGCTGATGCGGCGCGCGAGCGCGTACATGCCCTCCGGGATCACGCGCACGCTGGCCTGGTTCGCGCCCTACCCGGTGGTGTTCGAGCGCGGCAGCGGGCCGTGCGTGTTCGACGTCGACGGCCACCGCTACTTCGACATGTTCAGCAACGGGCTCAGCCTGATGCACGGCCATGCCTACGGGCCGGTCGAGGAGGCGCTGCGCGAGGCGCTGGGCCGCGGCACCGCCTGGCCGGGAGCCTCCGACGCCCAGATCGACTTCGCCGAGCTGCTGTGCGGGCGCTTTCCCGGCGCCGAGCAGGCGCGCTTCGCGAATACCGGCACCGAGGCGACGATGCTCGCGGTGAAACTCGCCCGCCACGTGACGGGCAAGCGCGTGGTGGTCAAGGCGTGGCACGCCTACCACGGCTCCTACGACGACCTCGAGGTCGGGCTGGCGGGCCAGGACGAGGACCCCGGGCGGATGGCGCTCGCGACGTTCGGCGAGATCGACACCTACGCCGCGGCGCTGGAGCGCAACGCGGGCGAGGTCGCGGCGATCATCGTCGAGCCGGTCCAGTACACCGGCGTGGTGACGCCGCCGCCGGATGGCTTCCTGAACGAGCTGCGCGAGCTGGCGCGGCGCGAAGGCGTGCTCTACATTCTCGACGACTGCCTGATGTCGCGCCTGGCGGAGGGCGGCTCGACCGAGCGCTTCGGCGTCGCGGCCCCTGACATCACCTGCTTCGGCAAGTGGATCGGCGGCGGCCTCCCGGTCGGCGCGATCACCGCGCGGCGCGAGCTGATGTCGCCGTTCGAGCTGCCCGGCGGCGAGGACGCGCTCTACCACGGCGGCTCGTTCAACGGCAACCTGCTCGGGTGCGTCGCGGGTCAGATCGCGATGCGCGACCTGACCGCGGCGGCGATCGCCCGCATCGACGCCCAGGCCGCGACCCTGCGCGAGGGGATCGAGAAGACCGCGCAGGAGCTCGGCGTCCCGGTCCGCACGCAGGGCTTCGCCTCCGCCTTCGGGCTGTACGTGCTCGATCGCCCCGACGGCGAGATCGACTGGAAGGCCACGGCGTTGCTGCACCTGGCGGCCCTCAACCACGGCGTCTACTACGGCAGCGGCGGCGAGTTCGGGATCTGCACGGCGTTTTCCGACGAGCAGATCGCCGAGGTCGGCGCCGCGCTGGGCGACGCGCTCGCGGATCTGGCACGCGCGGGCGCGACGGTCGGCGCGGCGTAGCCGCTCGCGCTCCCAGGCGGCGTAGCCGCTCGCCCTGCCAGGCGGCGTAGTCGCTCCGCGCTCCGCTCGGCGTCGCAGCCGGGCTGCCGGCGCAGCGGTTCTCCGCCCGCGAGCGATTCTGTATGCTCGCCGAATTCCGGCGCCTAGCAAGAACCGTCGTGTTCCTCGCCGTCTGGCCCTTGTGATCGCCGCCGCCATGGCGATCGCGGCGCTCATGCCGGCCGCTTCGGCGAACGCCGCCGGCAACCTGACGCAGCAGGGCCCGAAGATCGTGCCGCCGCCCCTCCTGAGCGGCGAATTCGGCACGGCGGTCGCGATCTCCGCCAACGGCGACACGGCATTGGTCGGCGCGCCGGGTTACGACAAAGGCTCAGGCGTCGTCGGCGTCTACGTGCGCAGTGGCGGAACCTGGGCGCTCCAGGAACGGCTCGTGGTCCCGGGAATTCACCCGGGCACCGAACTCGGCAGAAGCGTCGCGCTGTCGGCCGACGGCAACACCGCGCTGCTCGGGGAGCCCGGCTTCGAGGAAGGTGTCGGCGCGGCATGTCTCTTCCGTCGCTCGGGAACGACCTGGCAGCAGGTCGGCTACGAACTCGTGGACCCTGCGTCGGCCCGGAAGGGGATCAAAGGGCGCGCCGGCACGAGCGTGGCTCTGTCGGCCGACGGCACCGAGGGCGCGGTCGGCGAGCCGGTCGCCAACACCGCGTTCGTCGTCAAGACGACGGCTCCGCACTTCGCCGAAGGGCACACCCAGGAGCGCAAGTTCGAGGGCGCCCACGAACAGGCCTGCATGTGCGGGAACGGCTTCGGCACCAGCATCGCGCTCTCCGGCGACGGCGACACGCTGATGATCGGCAGCTCGCCGATCGTGCCCGAAGAAGAATTCGCCCGCGAACAGGGCGCCGAGACGGTGTACGTACGCTCGGGCTCGAAATGGACGAAGCAGGCCGGCCCGATCGTGCCCCGCGGCGGCGCGACGGCGCTCGACGGCGACGGGAACACGGCGCTCGCGGCGAAACGCGAGTGGGGCGCGTCGGTGCTCGAACGCTCCGGCACGAGCTGGTCGGTCGGTCCGCAGCTCGAACCCAACGACGCGAACCTCGGCTGCGGCTGCCGGCACGCGGTACTGCCGAGCCTGTCGCTGTCCGCGGACGGGCAGAGCGCGCTGATCGGCTACCGCTACGACCACGAATTCGTCGGTGCGGCCTGGCTGTTCTCGCGTTCGGGCTCGAAATGGGCGCAGCAGGGCACGAAGCTCGTAGGCGGCGAAATGTCGGGCGAAGCCGAGTTCGGCTGGGGGTCCGCGCTCTCGGCCGACGGCGGCACGGCCGTGATCGGCGGCCCCGACGACGGCGAAGGCGGGGCGGTGTGGTTCTTCACGCGCCCGGCGACGCCGCTCGCACCGGTTGTCGCATCCGTCTCACCGAACAAAGGGCCCGCGGCGGGCGGCACCTCGGTGACGATCGAAGGCGGCTACCTGACCGCCGCGACCGCGGTTCACTTCGGCACGGCGACGGCGAGCTTCACGGTCGAATCCGGCACACGGATCACGGCGCAGTCGCCGCCGGGCACGCCGGGCAAGGTCGACGTGACGGTGACGACGCCCGGCGGCACGAGCGCGGTCACAAAGGCCGACCGCTTCACCTACAAAGCGCACTAGGGCATGAAGCCGAGCGTCGGCTCGGTCGGGCCGCGCGGGTCGTACTCCAGCCCGACGGCGCCTTCGTAGCCGACGGCGCGCAGCCGCTCGAACAGCCGCGGGAACGGCAGCGAGCCCGTGCCGGGCGCGCCACGCCCGGGGTGGTCGGAGACCTGCACATGGCCGATCATGCCGCGGTGGCGGTCGATCGCCGCGGCGGGGTCGTCGCCCGCGCGGGCGACGTGGTAGACGTCGAGCAGCAGGCCGAGCTGCTCGCGGTGCTCGGCGCCCGCGGCGTCGATCAGCGCGGCGGCGGCATCGGGCGTGGGCGCGAGGAAGCCGGGGTTCTCGATCGCGTTGACGGGCTCCAGCAGGATGCGCAGGCCGGCCGCGGCGGCGCGTGGAGCGAAAATACGCAGCGCCGCGATGATCGTTTCGCGCTGCTCGTCCGCGGGGGTGCCCGGCAGCGCACGCCCCACGAGCAGGTTGAGGCTCGGCGCGCCGATCGCCCCGGCAAGCGCGATCGCTTCGTCGAGCGCGCGCTCCGCCTCCACCCGCCTCGCCGCGTCGTTGACGAAGCCGCGCTCGCCGTGCCCGGTGTCACCTGCGGGGCAGTTCAGCAGCGCGACCTCGATGCCCGCGTCGCGCACCGCATCGGCGAGCCCGGCCCGGTCGCGCTCTTCCTCGGGCCAGGCGGTTTCGATCGTGTCGAAGCCCGCGGCCCGCGCGGCGGCGGGCCGCTCCAGGTATCGCAGCTCGGTGAACAGCCAGGAGATGTGTGCGGACCAACGCATGCCCTAAGCCTGCCGCACGGCAGCGGGCTGCGGCAGCGCTCAGCTCGCGGGCACGAACGCGACGGCTTCGATCTCGACGCGCGCGTCGGCGACGAGCCCCGCGATCTGGACGGTGGCGCTGCTGGGCGGGAAGCCCTCGAACGCCTTGCCACGCGCGATGTCGTAGTCGGGGTAGAACTCGGTGCCGGTGACGAAGCCGGTGATCTTGACGACGTCCTCCATCCGGGCGCCGGCCTTCTCGACGGCCTGGCGGATGCGGGCGAAGCACTGTTCGGCCTCGGCCAGGAACGTGTCTTTGACCATCGTCCCGTCCTCGAGGGCGCCGATCTGGCCGGAGATGTAGATCCAGCGGCCGGGGCCGTCGAAGGAGATCGACTCGCAGAAGGACGTTCCGTAGGGGCTGTCGACGCGTTGCTTGTCCATCACCTCTCCCTTCGCGTTCATTGGTTGTCGGTCGTTGCCGCGAGCCGGGCGACGTCGCCCAGCGCGGCGAGCAGGCCGGCTCTGGCCTGCTCCAGCGCCTCGTCGGCGACGACGCTCGAAAGCGCGATCTCGCCGCCGGGGCCCATGAAGACGCCGTGCGTCAGCGCGGCGAGGTGCAGCAGCTGCGTGCCTTCGCCCGCCATGAAGTTGCCGGTGTGGCGTTCGAGGCCGTCGGTCAGGTAGACGCCCATCACAGAGCCCTCGCCGACGGTCGTGAGCGGCAGCCCCAGCTCGGCGCCGCCGCGCTCGATCTCGCCGCGCAGCCAGCCGGCGCGCTCGTCCATCGCGGCGATCGTCTCGGCGGTGAAGTGCTCGAGGCTGACGCGGCCGGTGACAGAGGAGAGCAGGTTGCCGTTGAACGAGCCGCCGTGGTAGAGCGGCTGTTCGCGGTGCGGGTCGAGCACGTCCATCACCTCCGAGCGCCCGCCGACGACGCCCATCGGCAGCCCGCCGCCGATGAACTTGCCCAGGAACGTGAGGTCCGGGCGCAGCCCGTACAGCTCGGCGGAGCCGCCGTAGGCCAGCCGCAGCATCAGGCAGTCGTCGAGCACGAACAGCGCCCCCGCGCGCTGCGCGGCCTCCTGCACGCGGCGCAGGAAGCCGGGCGGGGCGGTCGTGACGAGGCCGCTGAACAGCAGCGGCTCCAGCACGACGGCGGCGATCTCGCTGCCGTGCTCCTCGAGCTTGCGCTCGAAGGCCTCGGCGACGCCGTAGGGGGCGAGGTAGACCCGTCCGGGGTCCTCGGGCCGGTCGTAGAGGCCGATCTCCAGATCGTCGAAGGAGCCGTGGAAGCCGTCGATCGACTTCAGCACCGCGGGGCGCCCCGTGAAGGCGCGGGCGACTTTCATCGCGAGCATGCCCGACTCGGTGCCGGAGTTGGTGAAGCGCACGCGCTCGAAGATCTCGACGCGCTCGCAGAGCATGCTCGCGAACTCGATCTGCTCCTCGGAGGGGACCAGCCAGCCCGAGCCGCGCAGCGCCGCGGCGCGCAGCGCCTCGACGACGGGCGGGAAGGCGTGGCCGTGAATCAGGCTGAGCCCGTTGTTGGCCAGATCGACGTAACGGTTGTCGTCGAGATCGACCAGCCACGGCCCTTCGCCGTGCTTGGCGACCAGCGGGTAGGGGCGGTGGTAGCCCCAGCCGCGCGTCAGCCCGCGGACCAGGTAGCGGCGCGCGCGTGCCATCGCCTGCTCAGAATTCGGCGTGCGAGCGCGGTAGACGTCCTCCAGCTGGGCTCGGGCGTCAGACTTCAGCGCAAGCTCGCTCATAAGCTTAGATTACCTGCTTGTTCGATATTTTGTCCACTAGACTGATAAAAGATTCATACGAGTAAATTGGCCGATTCGTCCATGCGCGCTTGCGATACAACTACCGCGGTGCCGGGTGCCGTACAGCCGATCGCTCGAAACCTGCGTCGTTGGAGGACGACGCGGGACATGACGCTGTCGGCGCTGGCCGAGCAGGCCGGCGTGGCGAAGTCGACGGTGTCGCTGATCGAGCGCGGCCAGGGCAACCCCTCGATCGACACGGTCTGGGCACTGGCCTCGGCGCTTGGCGTGCCGTTCACGAGCCTGTTCCACGACGAGCCGCCCGCGGACGACGTGTCGGTCGTGCGCGAGGACGACGGCTCGGTGATCGCGGTCGAAGACGCGGGCCTGGACGAGGGGCTGGTCGTGCGGCACATGCTGACCCGCACCGGCGGGGCGCTGATCGAGATCTACACGCTCGTGCTCGACGAAGGCGCCGTGCGCCACGCCCAGGCGCACGTCGCGGGGCTGTTCGAGCACATCACGATCGCGGCGGGCACCGTCGAGATCAGCACCGACTCCTTCACCGAGACGCTCAACCAGGGCGACCTGATCAGCTTCCGCGCCGACCGCCCGCACACCTACCGCGTGATCGACGGGCCCGTGCGGCTGGTCTCGGTGCACGAATACCCTCAGCGCTCAGACGCCTAGCGAACCGCCGGCGCGGCATGGCCGGCTCAATATGACCTCGGCAGCCCGAGCACGTGCTGGCCGACGAAGGCCTGCACGAGGTTGTTGTTGACGGGCGCGGTCTTGTACAAGCGCGTCTCGCGAAACTTGCGCTCGACGTCGTACTCCTGCGCGAAGCCGAAGCCGCCGAAGGCGTCGAGTGCGGCGTTCGCCGCCTGCCAGGAGGCTTCGGAGGCGAGGTACTTCGCCATGTTCGCCTCCGCGCCCGCGGGCCTGCCCTCGTCGTACAGCCACGCCGCCTTCCAGCGCACGAGGTTCGCCGCCGTCATCGCCATGTGCGCCTGCGCGAGCGGGAACTGCACGCCCTGGTTGGCGCCGATCGGCCGCCCGAAGACGTTGCGCCCGCTCGCGTAGGCGACGGCGCGATCGAGGAAGAAGCGGCAGTCGCCGATGCACTCGGAGGCGATCAGGATGCGCTCGGCGTTCATCCCGTCGAGGATGTAGCGAAAGCCCTCGCCCTGCTCGCCGATCAAAGCGTCGGCGGGCAGCTCCAGGCCGTCGAAGAACACCTCCGTCGTCGCGTGGTTCATCATCGTCTTGATCGGCTTGATCTGAAGCTGCTCGCCGCGGTCGCGCATGTCGAGCAGGAACACCGACAGCCCGGCCGTGCGCTTCGGCGCGTCCGCGAGCGGCGTCGTGCGCGCGAGCAGCACCATCAGGTCGGAGTGCGCCGCGCGCGAGGTCCAGATCTTCTGCCCGTTCACGACCCAGCCCTCGCCGCCGCGCTCGGCGCGCGTCTTGATCTGCGTCGTGTCCGAGCCGGCGTCGGGCTCGGTCACCGCGAACGCCTGCAGGCGCAACTCGCCGGAGGCGATCCGCGGCAGCCAGCGCTGCTTCTGCTCCTCGGAGCCGTGCCGCAGCAGCGTGCCCATCGTGTACATCTGCGCGTGGCAGGCGCCGGCGTTCGCGCCCGCGGCGCAGACCTCCTCGAGGATCGTGCTCGCGGTGCCGAGCGGCAGGCCCGAGCCGCCGTAGCGCTCCGGGATCAGCGCCGCCAGCCAGCCCGCCTCGGTCAGCGCGGCGACGAACTCGGTGGGGTAGCCGTCGGGCTCCAGGCCGCGCCAGTACTCGCCGCCGAAGCGCTCGCACAGCGCGCGCACGGCCTCGCGGATCGGGGCGGCGTCGGGCGGTTCGGCGAAGTCCATCGACCGCTCCCTAGACCGCGATCGCCTCGCGCACGAGCGCCTCGTCGATCAGCTCGGTCAGCTCGCGCAGCCGCAGCCGCTCGCCGCTGCCGGTCGTCTTGATCGCGTCCTCGTACATCGTCACGTCCTTCGGGCAGGAGACGACGAACAGCTCCACCCCGTCCAGCTCCAGCGCCTCGCGGATGCGGTTCTCGGAGGGCCGTTCGTGCCCGCCCTGCTCGGCGATCCAGATCTGGCCGCCGCCGGCCCCGCAGCAGAACGAGTTCTCGCGGTTGCGCGGCATCTCCACGAGCTCGCAGCCGATCATCGCGAGCAGTCGCCGCGGCGCCTCGTAACCGTCGTTGTGGCGCCCCAGGTAACAGGGGTCGTGGTAGGTGACGCGATAGCCGAGCGGCTCGCCGGCGGCCAGCCGTCCTTCCTGCATCAGCTCGAGCAGCAGTTCGGTGTGGTGTAGCACCGACCAGCTGCCGCCGTACTCGGGGTACTCGTTGCGCAGCGTGTTCAGCGAGTGCGGGTCGCTCGTCACGATCCGCTGGAAGTCGCAGCCGCCGAGCAGCTCGACGTTCGCCTCGGCGAGCATCTCGAACAGCCCCTCCTCGCCGGCGCGGCGGACGTCGTTGCCGGCGTTGCGCTCGCCGTCGTAGAGGATCCCGAAGTCGACGCCGGCCTCGTGCAGGACGCGCGCCAGCGCGCGCGTGACGCGCTGGGAGCGCGGGTCGAAGGAGGCGTAGTCGCCGACGAACCACAGCACGTCGACGGGCTGCTTGCGGGCGTCCTTGACCTCGAAGTCAAGCTCCTCGGCCCACTTGCCGCGGCTGCGCCGGCGCTGGCCGAAGGAGTTGCCGGACTTGTGGATCGTCTGCAGCGTGCTTTGCAGCCCGCCGTCGAGCTCGCCCACCACCAGCAGCCGGCGGCGCAGCTGGTTGATGATCGGCGCCTGCTCGATCCCGACGGGGCAGGCCTGTACGCAGGCGTTGCACTGCATGCAGGACCAGATCGTGTCGGCGTGGACGCCGTCCTCGCCGATCACCGGGCCCTCGCAGCCGTGCTGCTCGCGCAGCTCGAGGATCACGTCGCGGGGCGAGAGCGGGCGCCCCGTCGCGCGCGCGGGGCAGGCTTCGTGGCAGCGGCCGCACTTCGTGCAGGCGTCGAGTTGCAGCAGGTGCGTGAGCGAGAAGTCGGCCAGCGTGCCGTAGCCCGCGGGCTCCAGCGCCAGCTCGGGCTCGATCGGGCGCAGGCGCCGGCCGGCGAGCGGGTCGCGCAGGATCGTGCTCGCGTAGCTACTCAGCATGTGCGCCGCCTTCGTGAACGGGATCGAGGAGACGAACACGATCGCGAGCAGGCCGTGGAACCACCACAGGCCGTGGCGCCAGGCGGCGAGCGTGCTCTGACCCGCGCCTTCGAACAGCTGCGCCGCGAGCCAGCCGCCGAACTGGAAGCCGTCGTAGCCGGGGTGTTCCATCGCGATCCGCACGCCCTCCAGCACGTAGCCGGTCAGCGCGATCGTCAGCAGCGTGCCGACGAACACCCAGTCGCCGACGCGATAGGCGTGCGCCTGGCGCTCGTACTGCTCCGGCGGGCGGTCGGGACGGGCGTAGTCGAGCTTCGCCGGGCGCAGGATCGCGCGGCGCACCATCATCGCGAGCAGCCCCGCGATCAGCGCGGTGCCGAGCGCGTTGAGCACCGCCTTGCAGGCGAGGTAGAAGTCGCCGTCGTAGAAGCCGCCGCCGAACAGCGGCTGGGCGATGTCGTGCGAGAGGCCGACGATCACGGTGCCGATCGCCAGCGCGACCCAGCCGTAGAAGATGCCGCGGTGCGCCCAGCCCGCGTAGCGGTCGCGGCGCCCGATCGCGGCGTGCGAGTAGAGCGTGCGCGTCGCGCGCCAGATCCGGCCGGGCAGCTCGCGCGCCGCGGGCAGGCCGGCGCGCGAGGCGGAGCGGTAGCGCATGACCGGGGCGGCGAGGCCGTAGGCGAACACGAGCACCGAGATGCCCGCGAGCGCGTACCAGAGCACCTGTAGCCCCACGGGCATGTGCCACAGGATCGGCCGGGACTTGACCGCGCCGAGCTGCACTACCGGAACTGGCGTTCGAGCTCCGCCGCGACCTCGAACATGTCGGCGACGGCGCCGTATTGGGCGACGCCGAAGATCGGCGCCTCATGGTCGGAGTTGACCGCGATGATCGTCTGCGCCTTCGCCATCCCCGCGAGGTGCTGGACCGCGCCGGAGATGCCGAGCGCCAGGTAGACCTTCGGCGTCACCGTCTTGCCCGACTGGCCGACCTGTCGCGCCGCCGAGATCCAGCCCGCGTCGACGAGCGGGCGCGAGGCGCAGAGCGTGGCGCCCATCGCGTCCGCGAGCTGCTCCAGCTCGGCGATCTGCCCCTCGTCGTCGACGCCGCGCCCGATCGCGACAAGGAAGTCCGCCTTCGTGATGTCGACGTCGCCGGTGGGGGGATCGCGCAGCTCCAGGTGCTCTGTGCGGGCGCTGCCGGCGAGGTCGAGCTCGACGCGCTCGACGCCCGTCTCGCCGCCCACGCCCTCCGCGGGGGCGAACGCCCCGGGGCGGAGCAGCAGCACGACCGTGTCCTTGCCGGGAAAGTCCAGCTCGGCGATCAGCTTCTCGCCGTAGGCGCCCCGCTGTGCGAGGACGCCCTGCTCGCCCCAGGACGCGCCTGTGACGTTGCTCGCGAAGCCGAGCCCCGCGCGCGCCGCGAGCGCGGGGGCGAAGCCGAGCGAGTCGATCGTGTGCCCCGCGAGCACCACCGACGGGCTGCGCCGCTGCACCAGCGCTTCGAGCGCGGCCTGCGTCACGTGCGCCTCGAATTGCGGCTGGGGCGCCGGTACGACGAGCACGTCCTGCACGCCGGCGAGCGCGACCTGCGGGGCGAGCGCCTCGGCGTCGGCGCCGATCAGCACGACGCTCACGGGCCCCGCGCCCTGCTCGGAGAGGGCGCGCGCGGCGCCGATCAGCTCCAGGCTGACAGCGCGCAGCTCTCCGCGCCGCGCCTCTGCGACGACGAGCACCCCGCTCATGCGCTCATCGATTCCCTGACGATCGCGGCGATCCGCGTGGCGATCTCGGGCGGCCCGCCGTCCAGCATCGTCGCCCCCGCCCCCTTCGCGGGCTCCTTCAGGCGCAACGTGCGCGAGCCGGCGTGCGCACCGACGCTCGCCGCGTCGAGCCCGAGCTGCTCAAGACCGGAGACGTCGAGCGGCTTCGCGCTCGCCTGCTTGATCGCGCGCAGCGACGCGTAACGCGGCTCGTTGATCCCCGTCTGCACGGTCAGCAGGCATGGCAGCGAGACGCCGAGCAGCTCGACGACGCCGCCCTCCAGCTCGCGCTGCACGGTCAGCCGCTCGCCCGCGCGCTCGATTCCCGTGACGACCGCGACGTGCGCGAGGTCGAGCAGCCCCGCGAGCGCGACGCCGGTCGCGGACTCGACCGCGTCGGAGGACTGCACGCCGCAGAGGATCAGCTCGGGCTGCTCGGCGCGGGCGACCGCCGCGAGCACGGAGGCGATCGCGAGCGCGTCGGCGCCCCGCAGCGAGTCGTCCCACACGCGGATCGCACGGTCGGCGCCCTTCGCCAGGCACGAGCGCAGCTGCTGTTCGGCCTGCTCGTCGCCGACCGTGACCGCGACCACCTCGCCGTCCTCGCCTTCGTTCAGCTGCAGCGCGGCCTCCAGCGAGAACGTGTCCCACTCGTTCAACTGCCACTCGACCGCGTCGGCGGGGACGGTGGCGTCGTCGCTCAGCGCGAAGTCCTCGTCGAGGCTCGCGACCACCTTTACGGGCACCAGGATCTTCATCGCCGTGAGGCTACGTCACGCGGGCCCGAGCAGCGTCCCGGTCGAGTCGTGGGAGTGGAAGCCCTTGCGCACCGTCTCGCGGACCTCCCACTTCGCGCGCGTGCCCTCGGGTATGTAGGCGATCTCGCCGGCGCGCACCGTGACGGGCTCGCCGCCCTCGGGCGTGATCGTGACGTCGCCATCGATCAGCGTGATCGTCTCGCCTGGGCTCGACAGCATGAACACGCCCGGCGTGCAGTGCCAGACGCCGTTGTAGAGCTTGCCGTCGTCGGTGCGCCAGAGGATCGCCATCGTCGACTCGGGCGCGCCCTCGATGATGTCCTCGGGCGGGATCGGCGCCGGCTCGACGGGCGCGTCGCGGACGGAGTACTTCGTGATCTTGGTGGTGGCGACCTCTGGCATCTGGCTCTCCTCGTCGTTCGTGGTTGCTCGTGCTGGTGCTCGCTCGGGTCCGTCTCAGTCGCCCGCCGTCGCGGTGGCGATCGGCGAGCGCGCGATGTCGACCTCCGGCAGCTCGCGCAGGTACGGCAGCGCGACCGCCGGGTCCGGCGAGTCGATCTCGCGCGCGAGGCGATGGCCTTCGAAGATGCTGTCGGCGGGCAGGCGCGGCGCGAGGCAGTCGCCGATGCGGTAGACGGCCTCGATTTCCTCCTGCTCCAGGCGCGCGGGGTCGGCGGTCAGCTCGCGGTAGACGCCGTCGACCGATTCGCGCTGCGTCACCAGCACGACGGCGTCGGCGTCCCAGCTCGTCTCGCCGCCCCACACGCTCGCCCCGCGCATCGCTCCGGGCGCGATCTGCGCGAGCGTGTGCTGCAAAGCGATCTCCGTGCCGCGCTCGCGCAGGCTCACGTTGACGGGGCCGAACTCGCCGGTGAAGGCCATGAACGGCGCGACGTTCGCCAGCGGCGTCACGAACGTGACGCGCTTGCCCGCGTTCAGCAGCAGCTCGGCGACGCCGATCGCGGCGAAGTAGCCGTCGGTGTCGTAGACGAGCACGTGCTCGCCGTCGATCTCGCCCTTCGCCGCGGAGACCTGCTCGGGCGTGTAGGCGCAGTCCAGCTCGGCGCCGGGGATCGGCTGCTGCGTGGTCCCGTTCAGGCCGTCGGCGCGCCAGCGGGCGCCGGTGGCGACGACGACGATCTCCGCGCCATACTCGAAGATCGCCTCGGCGTCGAGCCGCGTCTTGAGGATCACCTCGACGTTCTTGCACTTCTCGAGCTGAATCTGGCGGTAGTTGATCACGCGGCCCCACTCGCCAAGGTTGGGGTAGGCGCTGATTTCGCGCATGCTGCCGCCGAGCGCGTCGCGCTCGTCGACGAGGTGCACCGCGCTCATGCCGCGCTTGCCGAGCACCATCGCGCACTCCATCCCGGCGGGGCCGGCGCCGAGCACGAGCACCGTCTTCTCGGCGTTCGCGGCCTTGGAGAAGCGCTCGGGGTTCCAGCCGCGGCGGAACTCCTCGCCGAGCGTCGCGTTCTGCGTGCAGACGATCGGCAGCGCGCGCCAGAAGCGCGAGGCGCAGACGTTGCAGCCGATGCACTCGCGGATGTCCTCGTAGCGGCCCTCTTCGATCTTCTTCGGGATGAACGGGTCGGCGATCGAGGGCCGCGCCGCGGCGATGATGTCGATCACGCCCGAGCGGACCGCCTCGGCCATCGTGTCGGGGTTCGTGAAGCGCCCGACCGCGGCGATCGGCTTCTTCGTCGCTCCCCGCACCGCTTCGTAGTAGGGGCGATGGGTGAATTCCGGTCCGACGCGCGAGGCGACGACGTTCTTCTCTGGCCAGTCGGCCGAGCTCCAGCCGCCCGCCTGGAAGTCCCAGAAGTCGACGAGGTGGTCGGCGAGCTGGATGAACTGGAAGGCCTCCTCGCCGGCGCGGATCCCGAGCGGGCTGTCGTTCAGCGTGTCGATGCACAGGCGCGCAGTGATCGCGCAGTCCTCGCCGACCGCCTCGCGCACCAGCTCGATCGTCTCGATCCAGAAGCGCGCCCGGTTCTCCAGCGAGCCGCCGTACTCGTCGGTGCGCTTGTTCAGCTTCGCCATCAGGAAGTGGCCGGTGATCGCGCCGCCCTCCGAGCCGTGGACGTTGAGGATGTCGAAGCCGACGTCGCGCGCGCGCTTGGCGGCGGCGACGTAGTAGCCCTGGATCTCGCGGATGCCCTTCTTGCTGAGCTCGTAGCAGGCGGCGGAGGCGAGCGCCTCGTCGGAGACCTGGCTCGCCGATGGCGCCGGCATGCGCGACTCCTGGTTGCCCGACACGTAGCCGCCGTGCCACAGCTCCAGTCCCGCGAGCGCGCCGTGCTCGTGCGCGAGGTCGACCATCGCTTTCAGGTTGCGCGCGTCCTCGTCATCCCACATCCGCGCGGAGATCACGGGGCGCGCGTCGCTGGAGGGGTGCACCGAGCAGAACTCGGTGTTGACCGCGGCCCAGCCGCCCTCCGCCTTCATTCCACGGATGCCGGCCTGCGAGCCGGGCACGTCGTCGCCGAAGCTCGTGCAGTGGGGACTCTGGTAGAAGCGGTTGCGGAGCGTCTTCGGCCCGATCGGGACCGGCTCGAAGAGGATGTCGTGCCGTGGATCGCGAGCCATCTGCGTTCTCCTTACCCCATCCGCATATCGATCAGTCGATATAGCCTACACGGACCCACGTTCCGCGCGCAGCTCCTCTGCCAACGCGTGGTCGCGCCGCTCGCGCAGCGTGGCCAGCCGCCCGGGATCGCTCGGCACATGCGGGCCGAAGCCGCTCCCCGCCTTGGCGTCGGAGAGCACGGGGAAGAGGTTCGCGGCGATCGCGTCGAACGTCGCCGCGCCGCCGAGTCCGACGGTCTCGAACGGCCCCGTCAGGCGCCAGCGCCGCGCGAGCCCGTCGCGCATCACCTCGTCGATCGTCCCGGGCGTCGCGATCCCCTGCTCGACGAGCCACAGCGACTCGCGCAGCACCGCGAGCTGCAGGCGGTTCCACAGCAGGCCGTCGACCTCGCGCTCCAGCACGACGGGGCGCTTGCCGATCGCGCGCAGCAGCTCGGCGACGCGCTCGCACAGCGCGACCGGCGTCTGCGCGCCGGCGACGACCTCCACGAGCGGCATCAGCAGCGGCGGGTTCCAGTAGTGCGTGCCGACGATCCGCCCGGCGATGCCGGCCGCCTCGCCCAGCGCGCCGATCGAGATGGAGGAGGTGTTCGTGGCGAGGATCGCGTCCGGGTGGCGCTCGGCCAGCGGTGCGAGCGCCGCGGCCTTCAACGCGAGGTCCTCGGGCAGCGACTCGACGATCAGCTCGGGCTCGCCCTCCTCCCAGCCGATCGCCTCGCGCGCCCGGGCGAGCGCGTCCTCGTCGGCGAGACCATGGGCCTGCGCGAGGCCGAGCGCCTGCTCGACTCGCGGCTCGGCGCGGGCGCGCTGGCGCACGAGGAACGAGACCCGGCAGCCCCCGAGCGCGTACTCGACGCCGATCTGTGCGCCCATCAGGCCCGCGCCCAGGATCGCGACGGCGGTCGAGCGCGGGGGCGGGGCGGGGCGCGACGGCGGGTCGGTGGGCGACGGCGGGTCGGTGGGCGAGGGGGCGGCGCCGGTTGTCGAATCGCGGGAGGTGATGGCAAATGTATATACGCCGCCCGCGCTCGCATCGGCGTACGGCGCCGCTCACCTGGACAATTCGTCGGCTGTATATACAGCTGCGATACACCACGCAAGAAAATGAACCCCCAGCGGCCTGAACCGCGATCTTCGGCACCACGATGAACCCCGACGAATCAACCGCTCCCGCCCTGCCGCCGATCACGCGCCTGACGATCGCCTGCCCGGATCAGCCCGGGATCGTCGCGGCGACCTCGCAGTTCCTGACGCGGGCCGGGGCGAACATCGTGCACTCCGACCAGCACACGACCGACCCGCGCGGCGGCACGTTCTTCATGCGCATGGAGTTCGACCTCGCGCTCGACGCCGGGCAGCGCGCCGAGCTGGAGACGGCTTTCGCGAGCGAGGTGGGCGAGCCGCTGGGGATGCGCTGGCGCATGTGGGATGCCCGCCGCCCGAAGCGCGTGGCGATCCTCGTCTCGCGCGAGGACCACTGCCTGCTCGACCTGCTCTGGCGCTGGCGCCGCCGCGAGCTGGAGATCGACGTGCGGCTCGTCGCCTCGAACCATCCCGACCTGCGCGAGGACGCCGAGTCGTTCGGGCTGCCCTACGCGCACATCCCCGTCGAGCGCAACCGCAAGCAGCAGGCCGAGCGCGCGCTGCTCGACCTGCTGCTGCCCGAGCGCGTCGACCTCGTGATCCTCGCCCGCTACATGCAGATCCTCAGCGGCGAGTTCCTGCGCGAGCTGGGGGCGCCGGCGATCAACATCCACCACTCCTTCCTGCCGGCCTTCGCGGGCGCGGCGCCATACGGGCAGGCAAAGGAGCGCGGCGTGAAGCTGATCGGCGCCACGGCCCACTACGTCACCGAGGGCCTGGACGAGGGACCGATCATCGAGCAGGACACCGTGCGCGTCTCACACCGCGAGGACGTCCCCGCGCTGATGCGGCTCGGCGCCGACATCGAGCGCACCGTGCTCGCGCGCGCGGTCCGCTGGCACTGCGAAGACCGGGTGCTTCAGGCGGGGGAGACGACAGTCGTCTTTTGAGCGGGCACTCGCCCGTCCCCGCCCGGAGGCCGGGTAGCTAGCTTTTCTTCCGACGCCGCAGCCGCGGGAAGATGCGCTTCGGCGTCCCATCGGGGTTGCGGTTCTCGAAGATGAAGATCGACTGCGGGAGCTTTGGAAGCGTTCCCGGCGCGGGATAACCAGCCTTGTTGGCAGGCGTCGTCGGTGCCTTCCTGGGCTGATCGACCATGACGACTACAAGCCTACCGCCGCGGCGACCGCCAGCCCTGTCGTCTCCAGCACCAGCGAGCCCAGCGCGAGCGTGAGGAGTCGCGCGAGGCCTTCGACCGTGGGGCGGTTGTTTTCCTGGCGCTCCTCAAACGCTTCCACCAGCGCGAAGTCACTCGCTGGGGACTCGACGATCCCTTGGTCCCAGAGGGACCCGTACGCCCCGGTCGCACTAACGCTGAATGCCAGGTCGTGTGGGTGCAGCAGGAGCACTACGCAGACAAGGACGCCTGCACAACCGATCAGACCGGCGACGGCGGCAGCGATCTCGGCGGCGTTGGCGGGGTGCCCGTGCCGGAACGCCGGGCCGACGAGCAGCGACGCGATCACGACGGCCGCCGCGATGATCGCGGCACCGCGCGCCCGCACCTCCACGACCTGTCGCTCCTGCTCGGCCAAGGCGTTGGCTCCCAGTTCGTATATCCGCTCCTCGAGACTTGTCATCGAATCGAGGATCGCGACGGCTTGGGACGTTTCTCTAGGTCCCCGTCGCGCCCGAGCTGCCCAGCACCATCAGCGTCTTCGTCCCGGTCACGCGCCCGCTCCGGCGCAGCAGGTCGATCACGCGCTTGAGGTCGTCGACGTCGCGCACGCGGATCCATGCCAGCGCGTCGGGGTCGCCGGCGGTCGTGAAGATCGTCTGCACCTCCGGGATGCCGTCGGCGATCCCGGCGATCTGGTCCACCGGCAGGTTGCCCGCGAAGCGCAGCTCCGTGAAGGCTTGCAGCGGGCGGCCCAGCAGCGCGTGGTCCACCAGCGCCGTGTAGCCCGTGATCGCGCCCCCGCGCTCCAGCCGGTTCACGCGGCGCTTCACCGCCGGGGATGACAGCGACACGCGCTCGGCCAGGTCAGCGAACGTCCTGCGCGCGTCCTCGCGAAGCAGCTCGATGATCTCGCGGTCGGTCTCGTCAAGCTCCAAGGCGCATGTATCTTAGTCGATTTATCGATTTAAAATAAAAATCTTGCGTGTAATGGGCTGATCGCGCATGTTATGCCCGCACGGACAGCCGGATCGGCTTCCATGGGCTCGATGGCGAGGGGCGCTCCAGTGCTGTCCGCGGAGCCGGAGTCCGGCTCGCTGGACGTGCTCGACGCCGTCCAGCGCCGCGTGCTGTGGCTCGCCATGAGCATGGTGCACCACGCGAACAAGGTGCGCGAGACCAGCTCGGGCGTGAAGGTCGGCGGACACCAGGCCTCCTCCGCCTCGATCGTCTCGATCATGACCGCGCTCTGGTTCGAGCACCTGCGAGCGCCCGATCGCGTGTCGGTCAAGCCGCACGCCGCCCCCGTCCTGCACGCGATCAACTACCTGCTCGGCAGCCTCGACGAGTCCTACCTGACGAGGCTGCGCGAGTTCGGCGGCTTGCAGAGCTACCCTAGCCGCGCGAAGGACCCCGACCCCGTCGACTTCTCCACCGGCTCCGTCGGGATCGGCGCCACCGCCACGATCTGGAGCGCCCTCGCCCACCGCTACGTCGCCGGGCACTTCGAGGTGCCGCAGGGCGGGCGCCAGATCGCGCTCGTCGGCGACGCCGAGCTCGACGAGGGGGCCATCTGGGAAGCGCTCGTCGATCCGATGGTCGCGCGCCTTGGCGAGGTGCTCTGGATCGTCGACCTCAACCGCCAGTCGCTCGACCGCGTCGTCCCCGAGATCGCCGCCGGCCGCGTCGGCGCGATGTTCGAGGCCGCCGGCTGGCAGACCATCACCGTCAAGTACGGACGGCGCCTGCGCGAGCTGTTCGCCCGGCGCGGGGGAGAGGCGCTGCGCGAGCGGATCGACCTCATGCCAAACGAGGAGTACCAGCGCCTGCTGCGCGCTCCCCCGGACGAGCTGCGTCTGCGTCTCCCCGGAACTGGCCGTGGACGCCGCGAGCTCGAGCGCCTGGTCAAGGACCTGCCCGACGCCGAGATCGCCGCCGCCATTCGCGACCTTGGCGGGCACGACCTCGCCGACCTGCTCGACGCCTACCGCCGCGCCGACGAGGTCAAGGACCGGCCCACCGTGATCTTCGCCTACACCATCAAGGCCTGGAGCCTGCCCACCGAGGGCCACCCCGGCAACCACTCCGCGCTGCTCTCCGAGGAGCAGTGGCACCAGCTGGCCGCGACGCTCAACGCAGACGTCGAGCAGCCTTGGGCGCGCTTCCCCGACGGCTCCTCCGAAGCCGCGCTGTGCCACGCCACCGCCCAGCGCCTGCGTCGTGAGCCGCTCAGCGTCAGCCAGCCCCCGCCCGTGCCCGCGGACCTGGGCCGCGCCCACGCCGGCTCCGAATCAACCCAGCAGAGCTTCGGGCGCTTCTTGATGGACCTCGCCCACGACGCGCCCGAGGCCGCCGCCCATGTCGTCTCGCTCAGCCCCGACGTCGCCTCCTCCACGAACCTGGGCGGCTGGATCAACCGCGCCGGTGTGTGGAGCATCGGCGAGCGGATCGACTGGTTCGCCGACGACTCCGACACGCTCGTGCGCTGGCGCGAGTCCCAGCACGGCCGCCACATCGAGCTGGGGATCGCCGAGGGCAGCCTCGTCGGGCTGCTCGGCGAGCTCGGCGCCACCTGGTCGCGCGACGGCGTCCCGCTGCTGCCGATCGGCACGCTGTACGACCCCTTCGTCAACCGCGCTTTGGAGCAGTGGTCCTTCGGCATCTACGCCGGCGGCCAGTCGATCCTCGTCGGCACCCCCGCCGGCGTCACGCTCGCCGCCGAGGGCGGCGCCCACCAGTCGATCATCACCCCCGCCGTCGGCATCGAGCAGCCGCGCTGCACCGCCTGGGAGCCCGCTTTCGGACAGGACCTCGAGTGGGTACTGCTGTACGCGCTCTCGCGGCTCGGGCGCCCGGACGGCGGCTCCGCCTACCTGCGCCTCTCCACGCGGCCGGTCCAGCAGGCGCTCGCCCAGGTGCCCGCCGAGGGCGACGCGCGCGAGGCGCGCCGCGCGCAGGTGCTGCGCGGCGGCTACCGGCTGCGCGAGGCCGAGGGCGGCGCGCCGGAGGTGACGCTCGTCGGCATGGGGGCCATCCTGCCCGAGGTGCTCGACGCCGCCGACGAGCTCGCCGCCGCCGGGCGGCGCGCCGATGTCGTCTGCCTCACCTCCCCCGACCTGATCTTCCGCGCGCTACAGGCGCGGCAGGGGCTGTACGAGGGTGACGACAGCGTGCTCGGCGAGCTGTTCCCCCGCGAGCGCCTCGCGCCCCTCGTCACCGTGCTCGACGGCCATCCGCACGCGCTCTCGTTCCTGGCCGCCGTGCACGGCGCGCCGATCGCCTGTCTCGGCGTGCAGGACTTCGGGCAGTCCGGCGACGTCCAGGACCTCTACCGCCACTTCGGGATCGACGCCGACACCGTCGTCGGCGCAGCGCTCGACCTGATCGGCTGAAAGGAGCGCCATGAGCGACGCCGCCACCACCGCCACCGCCACCGAGATCCCGATGCCGCGTCTGTCCGACTCCATGGAGGAGGGCACCATCCTGCGCTGGCTCGTCGCCGACGGCCAGCACGTCGCGCGCGGGCAGGAGCTCGTCGAGATCGAGACCGACAAGGCCAGCATGACCTACGAGGCCGACGCCGAGGGCGCGCTTTCCATCCTCGTCGCCGAGGGGGAGACCGTCGCTGTCGGCGTCCCCATCGCCCGGGTCGGCGGGTCGGGCGCGGCGCCCGACCCGGCGGCGGCGTCCGACCCGGCCCCGAAGCCCGAGCCGAACGTGCAGGCCGCACCCAACGGGCATGGCCCATCCGCGCCCGTCCGCGCCACCCCGCTCGCGCGCAGGGCCGCCGGCGTTCACCACGTGTCGCTCGCCGGCCTCGCCGGGAGCGGCCCGCGCGGGCGGATCGTGCAGGCCGACGTGCTCAGTGCCGCCGGTGTCGCCCCCGCCCCGGCGGAGCCCCGGATCGCCGCGCCTGCCCCTGCCGCCCCGCCGACCGCGGCTCCTGCACCGGGCGTCAACGGAGCCAAGGGCGGCTCCCGTCGCGTGGAGCCCACCCGTGCGCAGGCGCTGATCGCGCGGCGCATGGCCGAGGCGAAGGCGACGATCCCCGAGTTCCAGGTGCAGACAGAGGTCCGGCTCGACGCCGCGATCGCCTTCCGCGCCGAGCTGAAAGGGATCCTCGAACGCGAGGCGCCCTCGCTGAACGACCTCGTCGTCAAGGCCTGCGCGCTTGCCCTGCGGGGCCACCCGCGCGCGAACGGCTCCTACCTCGACGGCGGCTTCGAGCTGCACGAGCGGGTGAACGTCGGCGTCGCGGTCGCGGCCGAGGAGGCGCTCGTGGTCCCCGTCGTGCAGGACGCCGACACGAAGTCCCTGGGGCAGATCGCGCGCGAGACCCGTGCCCTCGCCGAGCGGGTGCGGCTCGGCCAGATCACACCGCCGGAGTTGGCCGGCGGCACTTTCACGGTCTCGAACCTGGGCATGTACGGGATGACGGCGATCGTGCCGGTGATCAACCCGCCGCAGGCGGCGATCCTCGGCGTCGGCGCGGCGCGCACGGTCCTGGCCCGCGAGCAGGGCGAGATCGTCGAGCGCACGCTGATGACGCTGACGCTCAGCTGCGACCACCGCATCCTCTACGGCGCCGACGCCGCGCTGTTCCTCGCCGAGGTGAAGGGCCTGCTCGAAGCGCCGCTACAGCTCGCGCTGTAGGGGTCGGCCGCCCGCTCCTGACAGACTCAGCCGATGGCGAGCGCGCGGCGCACGGGCCTGTACCTCTCCCATCCCTCCTCGCTGGCGCACGATCCGCGCGAGCTGATCCCCGGCCACCCCGACACGCCGGACCGGCTGGTGGAGGTCGAACGTCTGCTGGGTGGCGAGGACTGGCTCGGCTGGGAGCGACGCGCCGCCCCTGCGGCGAGCGCCGCGGAGCTGGAGCTGGTCCACACCCCCGGGATCGTGCGGCACATCGAGCGGCTGGCGGCGGCGGGGGGCGGGGCGATCGACCTCGACACCGCCGTTGGCCCCAACTCCTGGGAGGCGGCGCTGCACGCGGCGGGCGGCGCCTGCGAAGTGACGCGGGCGCTGCGCACCGACGAGCACCGGCTCGCCTGCTCGGTCGCGCGCCCGCCGGGCCACCACGCCGAACCCGATCGCGCGATGGGCTTCTGCCTGCTGAACTCCGCCGCGATCGCGGCGGCGCTGGCGATCGGCGAGTACGGCGCGCGGCGGGTGCTGCTGCTGGACTGGGACGTGCACCACGGCAACGGCAGCGCCGAGGCGTTCCGCACGCGCGCCGACGTGCTCTACGCCAGCATCCACCAGAGCCCCTTCTACCCGGGCACCGGCCCCTTGCAGGACGCGGGCTCCGGCGAGGGCGAGGGCTTCACGATCAACCTGCCGGTGCCGGCGGGCGCGGGCGAGGAGCTGTGGCTGTCGCTGCTCGCGCGCGTGATCGTCCCGGCGGCGCGCGAGTTCGCGCCGGAGCTGGTGCTGATCTCCGCGGGCTACGACGCGCACCGCGCCGACCCGCTCGGCCAGTGCACGCTCCAGGACGGCTCCTTCGCGGAGATGGCGCGGCACGTCCGCGACCTCGCGGGCGAGTGCGGCGCGCCGGTGGGCGTCGTGCTCGAGGGCGGCTACGAACCGGCGGCGCTGGCGCGCTCGCTGCGCGAGACGCTGCTCGCGCTCGGCGACGACCGGCCGCCGCGCGCGCTGGGCGCGGAGGACGCGCTGACGGCTCGCGCCGCCGCGCACGTCGGCCGCTATTGGGGCCTCGCGCGGGCGTAGCGCGCGTAGGATTCAGACGTGGCCGACGAGCAACCACCGACGCCCGGCACGCCTGGCACGCCGGGTTCGCCGGGAGTCCAGGCCCCCGGCGCGGGGGCGCGCCGCGACGGCGCGCATCCGCCGATGCCGCGCGACAAGCGCGGCTGGCAGGTGGCGCCGGCGCCGGACGGGCGCGGGATGCCGGAGCAGACGCCGAACGGGCCGCCGATGCACCGGCGCTGGGGCTTCATCTGGGTGGTCGTCGCGCTGTTCGCGATCAACTGGCTGACGCTGCTGCTGTTCCAGCCGAAAGTGGGCGAACAGCGGGTGACGGTGCCGTTCAACCCCTACTTCCTCGCGCAGGTGCAGAGCGGCCAGGTGAAGTCGATCTCCACGAAGGGCGACACGATCGAAGGGAGCTTCAACACGAAGCAGACCTTCCCGCCCAGCGACCAGAAGGCGACCCCGACGAAGGAGTTCGCCACGGAGATCCCGACCTTCTGGAACGACGAACAGCTGACGGCGCTGCTGAAAGAAAAGAACGTCCAGATCAACGCGAAGCCGACGACCGAAAGCAAATCGCTGCTGGCGGAGCTGCTGCTGGGCTTCGGCCCGACGCTGCTGATCGTCGGCCTGTTCGTCCTGCTCGCGCGCCGGGCGGCGAAAGCCGGCGGGGCGATGGGCGCGCTGGGCAACTTCGGGCGCACGCAGGCGCGGCGCGTGGACCCGGAACAGATCCGGGTCACGTTCGAGGACGTCGCGGGGATCGACGAAGCGAAGGCGGAGCTGTCGGAGATCGTGGACTTCCTGCGCGACCCCGAGCGCTACGGGCGCCTGGGCGGGCGGATGCCGCACGGCGTGCTGCTTTCGGGTGCGCCCGGCACCGGCAAGACGCTGCTGGCCCGCGCGGTCGCGGGCGAGGCGCACGCGGCGTTCTTCTCGATCTCGGCCTCGGAGTTCATCGAGGCGATCGTCGGCGTCGGAGCCTCGCGGGTGCGGGACCTGTTCGCGAAGGCGAAGGAGGCCCAGCCCTCGATCATCTTCATCGACGAGCTCGACGCGATCGGGCGCTCGCGCCAGGGCTCGGTCGCGGTCAGCGGCGCGAACGATGAGCGCGAGCAGACGCTCGACCAGATCCTCACGGAAATGGACGGCTTCGAGAGCTCGCAGGCGGTGGTGGTGCTCGCGGCGACGAACCGCCCCGACGTGCTCGACTCGGCGCTGCTGCGTCCCGGGCGCTTCGACCGCCGCGTCGCGGTGCAGGCTCCCGACCGCACGGGGCGGCGCAAGATCCTCGAAGTCCACACCCGCTCGATCCCGCTGGCCGAGAGCGTCGACCTCGACGCGCTCGCCGCCAGTACGCCGGGGATGGTGGGCGCCGACCTGGCGAACCTCGCGAACGAGGCGGCACTGCTGGCGGCCCGCCGCGGCCACGACAAGGTGGAGCAGAGCGACTTCACGGACTCGCTGGAGAAGATCATGCTCGGCTCGCCGCGCGGGATCGTGCTCTCGCCGGGCGACCGCGAGCGCACCGCCTATCACGAGTCCGGCCACGCGCTGGTGGGGATGCTCACGCCGGGCGCGGACCCCGTCAGGAAGATCTCGATCATCCCGCGCGGGATGGCGCTGGGGGTGACGCTGTCGACGCCCGACACCGACCGGGTCTCCTACTCGCGCGAAGACCTCGAGGCGAAGATCCGCGTCGCGCTGGGCGGGCGCGTCGCGGAGGAGGTCGTCTACGGCTCGATCACCTCCGGCGCCGAGTCCGACCTGCAGCAGCTCACCGCGATCGCCCGGCAGATGGTGGGCCGCTGGGGGATGAGCGAGGCGATCGGCCCGATCACCGTGCTGCCCTCCGACGGCCAGGGCCCGTTGCTGCCGGGGGCGAGCGAGACCTCGCAGGAGACGCAGCGGCTCGTGGACGAGGAGGTGCGCCGCCTCGTGGACGCCGCGCACGAGGACGTGAGTCGCCTGCTGAGCGAGCACCGCGACCAGCTGGAGAGCCTGACGCAGGCGCTGCTGAAGGCCGAGACGCTCGACGCGCTCGACGCCTATGCCGCCGCCGGCGTGCCCGCCCGCGCGTCGGGGCAGCCCAGCGAGGAGCCCGCCGTGACGCTGCACCCGCGCACGAGCGCGTAGCTCAGGCGGTACGCCGCGGCAGCTGCTCGGCCAGCTCGCGCTGGCCCGCGCAGCCGGCATCCACGATCGCGCAGATCTCCGCGGGGTCGTCGCTGCGCCGCAGCAGCGCCATGTCGCGCTCGTCGACGCGCCCGTCGGGGAGCGCCCGCGAGCGCAGCCAGTCGAGCAGCCCGTCCCACTCCTCGCCGATCAGGATCACGGGGAAGTGGCGGATGGTCCCGGTCTGGATCAGCGTCAGCGCCTCGAAGCACTCGTCCAGCGTGCCGAAGCCCCCGGGGGCGATCACGAAGGCGCAGGCGTAGCGCACGAACATCACCTTGCGGGCGAAGAAGTGCTCGAAGGTGAGGCCGATGTCGAGGTAGTCGTTCAGGTGCTGCTCGCGCGGCAGCACGATGTTGCAGCCGACGGAGGTGGCGCCCGCGTCGCGCGCCCCGCGGTTCGCGGCCTCCATCAGGCCGGGGCCGCCGCCGGTGATGATCCCGTAGCCGGCGCGTCCCAGCGCCGCGGAGACCTCGCGCACGAGCGCGTAGTCGGGATGCTCGCGCGGCGTGCGCGCCGAGCCGAAGACGCTGACGGCGGGGGCGATCCCGGCGAGCGCGTCGAAGCCGCGCGCGAACTCCTGGGCGATCTCGCGCACGCGCATCGCGTCGGCGGCGCGCACCTCGGGCGACTCGTCGCCGAGCCACAGCAGCAGCTCCTCGTCGAGGGCGGGGCGCGGGGCGCTCATCGGGCAAGCGTATGCCGTGGCGTTGCCGGCGGCGTGCCGGACCGGGCGCGTGGGAAGATGCCCCGATGGCGAAGCCGCGCCGCCTGAGCCACAAGCAGTACG